>JAESGR010000681.1_pt1 | contig 17456 bp, 12 predicted proteins | sample 9269771 | NCBI WGS metagenome assembly JAESGR01 (sample SAMN15739572, study PRJNA653492) | algae metagenome | isolation source: Chroococcus sp. CMT-3BRIN-NPC107 and co-occurring heterotrophs from well... | place: USA: Clark Mountains Wilderness, California | collected 2010-04-18 | reverse complement strand
CTCTTTTAGAGCTTTCTGTAGGTGGGTGACTTGCGACGGCGTTAAAAAATTCTTAGCTGGTGGTGGCATAGTTATATTCAAATATTTCTCTTATTTATTATGCAACTTTTATGCCGATTAGCTTACACACAGTATGTGCCGATCGACGGATTCATTCAAAAGAATCAAAAGCTCTGCGTGAGTTGTCTACTCAACCCACGATCGGACAAAGCACTCTGGTAGAAATGGAGAAGATCCTGACTCAAGACGACAACTACCTTTCTTTACAGGATGTAGCGCGTAGAGTTCCGCCAGGACAACAAAATGAGGTAATGCGGCAAATTTTAGAGATCGCCTACGTTGATGGTTTCTTTGCACCCCTAGAGCGAGAAATGATCGATCGAGTAGCACATATTTGGAATTGGTCTACTGGAGAAATAGATCGGCTCATTCAAGAAGTTCAGGAATCTACTATACAAAACTCTATCAGCAATGTTGATGAACAATCAAATTTATCGTCTGAGGCACGTTTACTAAACAATTATAAAAAATCTGGTTTGCCTGACGCTTTTATTAATATAGTAAAGAATTTAGCACCTGATACTATTGGGCGAAAGATTGAGCAACTAGAGAGAGAAATTCTGCTATCAGGTTCCGAATATGATGAAGCAATTGAGCAGTGCGCTAGGGTTGCCAGAGAAGATTATGAATATACAAAAATAGCTCTTAAAAAAACTAATTCTATACTTAAAAACTTAGGGCGCAATTTATCTAAAGTTGTGGAATTAATACAGGAGCAAAATAATAGCAAAGGCAAAGCTAGTAATGCTAAACAGGTAGCAACAGAATTAGAAAAAAGTATTCAAGCTCTTACAACTAAAATTATTACAAACCTTGAGAAGGTGAGACAGTCTACCTTTGCTAAACAACGCGCCCTTAATTATTTCAGTATTGCTTTCATGGGTAGAACTAAGGCAGGTAAAAGTACACTTCATGCTATTATTACTCAGAATGGTTGGGAAGCGATCGGTGTAGGAAAACAACGCACAACTCGCTTGATTCAAGAGTATGAATGGAAGAATATCCGTATTATTGATACTCCTGGCATTAGCGCTCCTGTAGATGGTGGCAAAATAGATGAAGAAACTGCCAAAAGCGTTATTGAGGAGTCTGACGTTATTTGCTGTGTGGTCACAAATGACAGTATTCAAGAACCAGAGTTTGAATTTTTGAAAGGTTTAAAAGACCAAGCTAAACCGTTAATTGTTTTGCTTAATATAAAACGCAACTTACGGGAGTCTTTAGAATTAAAGCTCTTTTTAAAAAATCCCAACAAGCATTTTGCTATGGATGGTAATAGTAGTCTTCCCGGACATTTTAACCGTATTCGTGGTTATGCTAAAAAGCATTACTCTAATGATTACTTTCCTATTGTTCCTGTAATGCTTATTGCCGCTCAACTATCATATGAAGTAGAACATCAGGAGTACAAAAGAAGGCTTTTTGAAGCAAGTCGAATCCAAGATTTTCTTGACTTGATTCGTGAATCCTTGATGAAACATGGAACAATTAGACGATCGCAAACTTTACTTGGTTCTACCGTAGGTGAAATTGAAGAACCTGCAAAGTGGGTAACACAGCAAGCGCGTAAATATAAACAGTTGGCAGCTACTCTAGAAACTGAGCGAGAGACTATCAATAAAAAACTTAAAAAAGCTGCTGAAGACAATCGAAAATCTTTACTACAAAAAATAGAAACAGTCTATCTACAAGCTAAAAATGCTATTTCACCTTTTGCTGAAGACAATTACAACTCTAATAAAGTAAGCTTAGAACTTGCCTGGAAAAAAGAGCTTGAAAAAATTAATTTCGCTAAACGTTTAAAAGCTACTTATGAAGAAACTAATCAAAGCTTTAACAATGATGTTAAAGAAGAACTTGAAGAAGTTGGACATGAATTACAACTAATAGCAAACTTAGGTGGTTTTGAGTTTGATTGTAAAAAGCAAGATACAATCAATTTTCGAGATTTATTCAGGATTGGTGGAGGTATTCTGGGGTTAGCAGGAGCTATCGTATTTCTTTTTGTTCCACCTGTAGGTATTGTAATGGGAATTGTAGCCCCATTTATTGGCGGACTTGGAGAGTTTTCTAAATCTAAGGATAAAAAGCGCCGCGAAGCTGTGCAAAATATTACAAGTTTATTAAGTTCTCAAATCATCACCCATAAGCAAAATACTCTCCAACAAGCTAAAGTTGATTTTACTAAAAGTTGCGACTCTGTAGTTACAACAATTGATAAATACTTTAAAGATTTAATTCAAGGTTTAGAGGAAATTTATACTCATCTTGAATTAGCGCAAAAGGGCTTGGATAGCACAGCTAACTATCTTAATCGTGCTTATGCTAAACGAGTTGTTGATTGGTCTACCGAACAGTATGAACCGTTAAATGATGAGGGAATAAACAAAACCATTGCTAAAGTTAAACGAGAGTTTGGAAATGCAATAACAATTCAAACTAGAACACAAACACAGTTAAAAAAATCTCAGGAAGAAATGAAACAAATTCTTCAAGAAGATATTTTTATCGAAACTATTAATTATTAATTCAACAAGGAATAAGCAAAAAATGACTGTAAATCAGGATAAATTTAACGGCGCTGCTGTTGGCGAGAAGTTCCAAGCTACCTGTGAAAAGTTTAATATATTACTAAGCAAAGGTAATAGCGAAGAACTGTTAAATATCAATCAAAAGCTGCAAAAAGAATTAAAAATATATCAAGACGATGGAATTATCAAAGTTGCGCTTGTTGGTCAATATAGTGCAGGTAAATCTACTATTATATCGGCACTTACAGGACGACGCGATATAAAAATTGATTCGGACATTGCTACAGATAGAACTACTAGCTATATTTGGAATGGCATTAATGTAATTGATACACCAGGACTATTTACTGATAGAAAAGACCATGATGAAATAACTTATGAGGCTATCTCTAAGGCTGATTTACTTGTGTTCTGTCTTACATATATGCTGTTTGATACAATCACAGTGGAAAATTTCAAAAAGTTAGCTTATGACGAAGGGTATCGCTGGAAAATTATGCTTGTTATCAATAAGATGTCAGATGAAGCAGGAGAAGAAACCGAAAAAATAGTTAATTATCGTCAGAGTCTTACTGAAGCGCTTAAACCTTTTGCACTTGATGAATTTCCTGTTTGCTTTATTGATGCTAAAGATTACTGTGAAGGTGTTGATGAAGCAGAGGATTTATTACTTGATATAAGTCGATTTTCAACTTTTATTGATAACCTTAATGAGTTTGTAGATAGTCGTGCGTATCTTGCACGATTTGATACACCAGTTAGAATTGCTTTAAGCTATGTCGATCAATCTCTTGATATTGTTAGTCGTAACTCTAATAACGGAGATTCAGCCTTTTTAGCAATACTTAGTCAATTATCTCTTAGAGTCCGTAAAGAACGCGATCGCCTGCGAACTAAAGTACAGACTATAGCTCTAGATATGTCGTCAGCAGTTGGTACTGAAGGCTCAACCCTTGCTACAGCAGTAGGGGTTAGCCAAGATTTTGAAATGCTCCTCAAGCAGGCTGAAATTAATCTGCAACACCACTATGAAAAGGCTGAAACTAAATTGCAACAAGTAATTGATGCTGCTATTGAAGATATTAAGCAAGCAGTTGAAGAAGTATTTGCAAATCCTTTAGTAATAGCATTTATAGCTTGCCTAGACAAAAACCAAAGTATATCAGCCAAAAAGCTAGGAGCTAGTGTAGAGGTAGAACAGATTAAGCAGCAAGTCAATTTGCTTAAAATTATTGGAGAGACAGCAGGAGTTAAACTAACAAACTTAGCAACTAGGAATTTTGCAAAAACTGCTGGAGAGGGCTTTTTACGCTCTATGGATGTAGTTGGCAGTGGTCTACATCAAAGTGTTTTGAATATTGGAAAGTTTGCAGGTTTTAAGTTTAAACCTTGGCAAGCTGTAGGTGTTGCTAAAAATATTAGTAATTCGACTAAATTCCTTGGACCAGCTTTAGGGGTTGTTGCCCTTGGATTAGATGTACTTCAAATACAAAAAGACTATCAGCAAGAGAAGAAAATGGCTGATATTCGCCGTGAAATTACAAGTGAGTTTCAAAAAATTGCTAAGGATTTAGAAAATCAGCTTCAAATACAACTATCAGAATTTGAACAGCAAGGCTACGGAGAAGTTGACAAGCGAATTGCCCAAGCCCGTCAGCACACAGAAAGCGCGATCGCATCTTCAAATCAATGGGTACAGCAACTTGTAGATATCCGTGAAGACTTTGACTCAATTCTCGTTGAGATAGAGCAAGCAAGAAAAAAACCTTAAGTTGTGCCTTATTGCCTGTTTTAGTCTAGATATAGGAACATGATCGCTTTCCCTGCTCAAACCTAATCCGTTTAAGTGACGGTACTATCAGCCCGAAATCCTCTGGCAGTGTATGCGCCATTGCGTATTAAATGACCCAAATCCCATCCTCAACTTGACTAAGCGTTTTATCCATTGACAATCTTGTTTGATAATAGGGTAGCGCGCTTAAAAGTTTCAGTAGGGGGGGGTTATTTAGCGATTCCCTTAGTTTAGTGACTTAAACCTCACCTCAATAATCTTGCCCACCAAAGAGCCGTCACTCTCAGAAACGACATTCCCTTCCTCATCCTCAAACACAAGCTTCTGCACTATGTCGGTAACAGTCACCCTAGCATCAGGTTTACCATCAATTAATGCGAGAAATTCTTGCCCATACTTGTAAGCGATTCTTTGACGTTGAGTTTGGGTTTGTCGCCTTATTGCTCTTAGCTCCGCTTCAAGTTGGGCGATGCGCTCTTTGAGAGCTTCAGTACAATCGCTCATAGGGTTTCTCCTCTAGCGATAACCGCCACCTCAGACCAAGACAACGAGCGCAGTTGACTCCATAGTTTGCTTACGCCGCCCACGAAATGCACCATGATATAGCAATCCTGAGACTGCGAATACTGCATCAGTCGCCGCTTGATTGCTTCATCCGCCCATTCTTTTCTTTCCAACTAAAAAACGCACTCTAAAAACCTTTATAGATTTTATTTAGATCAGAAACGTATTTTTAATGTGGATTTAGTGCTGATTCCTATTTTTTATGCTGCTGATTGACGCTACCATTGCTTTGATGTTAAATAAACCTCATAGCTATCACATTCTGGATATATTTAATCAGTCTGGTTATCATCCTCTAGCATCAGGACATAATCAGCCATCTGTCTAGCATAATGAAGAACCCTAGGTCTTTCTAAAAAATCTTTGTATTGAAATACTCCACAACGAGACTCATGAGCGATTGTAGCTAAGTGTAAGTAGTCATCATTTTCCTGACAATAACCTATGGCTATTTCAACGATTGAGGGATGTTGCCAAAATTTTTCAGGGTTTTCTATTCGAGATAAATTTTGAACAACACCCTTCATTGTTACTGACTTTCCACCAATACTTTGAAATACGCGGTCGTTATCGGGATTCTTGAATATGCCTGTTACAAATCCAGATATTTGAGTGCCATCTACCGCATACCAGTCTGGTGTTTCATTACCAGAACGACATCGAATTACACGCAGTCCTGGCATAGAAACAAAAGTAGGGTTTTCTCGTTCAGCAAACGACAACCCATTTGCTGACATTTGCGGATCTTGTAACCACGTCCAAACTTTACGGAGATTTTCAGCTTCACAATAAAGTATTGTTGGTTTGTCCTTTAATTCTTTTTTGTCTAAAGTCTGTTGAATAAATGTGCGAATTTTAGCTCTACCAGAATCATCATCTGTAAAACTTTTTCCTTCATTATTTATTCTCGTTGAGGCTTGATCATAGGAAACCCACGATTCTAATCCTGGAAAAATAGCATCAACTTCAGCCGTCAACGAAGACATCTTTACCATTAAAGGAATCAATTGTGGCTTACCGTTAGCACTGGTTTTAGAAGTACGATTAACCAGGTATACTGCTACTTCATTAATTGCAGTATCTTTTTCTACACCAGGTAATTGTATGGAAGATGGAGTCATACGTACTCCTAAAAACCGCAACAGATCGATGAAACTACTAATAGCTTTTTGATGATACACTTTTTGCTCTGAAGTAATAAATTGGCTACCTACTCCTATTTCTGCAAACCCCAGACGGGTTGCATTTTTGGGATCGCACCAAGGATATCTACTCCAGAAATCTTTTCCTTGAAGTTCAAACCAAACTCCTACCTTACCTAATAATTCAGATTTAACAGGTAATGCAGTCTCAGTAATTAGTTTAATACGGACTTTAGTAGCTTTTTCTCGTTGTGTTTTGCTAGGTTTGCAATTGGTAGGTAAATTTAGACGTTCTGCAAGGCTTCCAGTCTCTTGCTTACAAATATGTACTGTTAATCCTTCTGGGAAAGAGTAGCTTTCTGCCTTTATATCTGGTAATCCCAAGCAATGCTGTATTGCTTTAAGGCGTTGTTCCAAATTGTCATCTTTAGAGTACCAAATCCAAATCGTTAGATGTTTTCCAATACATGAAATAATTGCATTCCGTAAATTTGCTTGTCTTAAAGTAAGGATTTCTTCAAAATGCCGTAATCGTAACTGAAAAGCTTCTTCTACCTCATCTTTTTTTCGACGCAAAGGTTCATCAAAACTCTTTTCTGGCTTCTTCAAATCAAAGAAATGACTTAAATGCTTGATTTTTTGCTTTCTTCTCTGCTTGCTTATCGGATTAAGTTGACGTTGACAGTCTATCGGTTCTAAATAATTTTCTAAAACACTACTTATTTGGTTTGAAAGTTCGCAAGTATTAACAGTAGGTAATCCCTTAGCTACTAAATGATCTGGTTTCATACCATCTTTATAAGCGATACCTATATTAGTCTCATTCTTTAAAGCTGCTGATGGGTTGGCTAAAATTTCCTGTGGAGTTATTGACAAAGTACCTAATTTTTGTAGCAGATGAGCGAGATTCTCATCCCAATTAGGTTCATGGTTTTTAGAAGTCATCCGGCAAGAGATAAAGTATTTTGTGTAATCGTTAGGGTTTAAAGCTTGACCCCAATTTAATTGTGTACGAATGTAAGCAGTGCTACTGTGATTGTGCGACAATTGAGAATCATTTATACTAATCCAGCGCCTTATGCTAGGTTTGATATTAAGTCTTGGATAATCTAAACCTGGCTCTAATACTAACTTCAGTTTTATAACTATCGAGTAATAATAGGTTTCTTTATCACTTGTGTAAATTAATGGTTCCCAAGAAATTAACTCTGCTCCATCATATGCAGTTGTTCTATGGAACTGAATAGATTTCCCATCCAAGTCAAAATTTAACTCCGGTTTGCTCAGTTGAACTGCAAGAATATAAGGTAACAGAATATAATCATTTCCAGTTAAACTTGCGGTTCCATTGGCATGAGTTTTAAAATCCTTTGTATAAGATACTTCTTTTTTCTCCCAACTCAATTTTTCAGGAGATAAATATTTCATTGCTGATTCTCTCTCGTTTAGACTAATGCCAACTTTTCCTCTTTTAGCAGGTTCGTTGGGAAATTCTGTGTCTATCCAATGAGATAAAATAGCTGATAGCATTCTTTCAGGTAGTGGGCAAGGACTGTACAACCAAAACTCATTTGCTTTAGGCGAAATATTGCCAATGTAAATCAAACCTGGTGCTAGTTTTAATGCTTTGTTAAGAGATTTAGATGGAATGTTTGTTTCCTTTACTGGTTTTTTGTCCCGCTTGGCAGTAAGTCCTCTAATAAACTGCTTTGCTTCATTAGGGAAATTCATCACATAGAATGTTTGTGGCGGTATATCAGACTTTAATTTAAAACTGCACAAACGGATTGTTGGATAAACCATAAAAATAATGTATTAGGTTAAACAGTAATTTTGGGTAAACCGGAAAGATTAATTGTGTTAGAGAGTGCTTGATACAAAGGGTAATAGAGAGATTGAACAAGCAGACGCTCTCGTAAGGGAATTTGAGTGTCATTTGCAAAAAAAGGATGGAGTAAATTTACAATTCCAACAAGCAAACTGGTTGCAGCAGTGTCTTCTTTGCCATCCTCATTTGCGGCGCTATCTGGAGCAAACTTAGCATCGCACCAAAATACTTGTGCATTGGCATTACCACGAATCATGCGCCCCATTACTTGCCAAAGACAAACAAGAATGTCCCAATACATAGCTTCTCGTTCATTTTTAGGTAAAATTCTCAACCTTACTGAAAGATGTAGCAAGTAGAGCCATTGGCGGTATGCAGCATCACGGAAATTTTCACCTAACTTCTTTAAATTTTCACCTTTTACTTCCTTGTAGTTATCAACTGCCCATCGATTAATGGCATGAATTGCAAAAGATAAATCGTCAGGAATAGGATGAGGTAAAACTAAAAAGTATGCTGCTCCAACTATTGCAACTCCATCTTTATCAACAATATTGTGACCGCGCTCTATAGCTTTTAGTGGCGCTATTAAAATTACTTCTGACTTATCAGCAAAATCTGAAGATTGTCCCCTCTGTAACAAGCGATTGCTATCTTGAGTGTCAGACCATTCATTAGGGCTTTCATCATCAGGGGATAAAGAAATAGCTTTATCTTTCCATCCTAATCTAGCTAAACACTGATAAACCCAATCAACTTGTTCGTAACTATTAACTAACAGTAAAATTTTTCGGCCATTTAATTCTTTGAGTTTTTCTGTAAAATGTTCTTCTTCTACTAATTGAGTAACAATTTGCTCTAAGTTACGGCGCTTACTATCTCCTGCTCCTGAGACAGAGATAGGTTTCTGATCTCGATCAAAAAAAGGTAAAAACCTTGAGTTTATAACTATTTTTTGAGATGGTTTCGGTAGCAGCACTCCCGAAACAGGTATATCAACATGATACGCCGAGGACTTGCCTGCCCAACTTGTTCCCGACATTAGTAACAGGTGTGGGCTAACAAGGTTATCACCCCGAAATAATTCATTAAAATGCAATAATAGCCAACGTCCAACTCCTGTGCAACGGAAAAACTGTAAGCTACCTAGCCGCTCTTTGTAAGACTTATGATATTGAAATGCCAATTGATTACCCATTGGCATAGCAGGAATAATCGCGTTGAAATCTGATGGTGGGGCATCAAACCACATTGAATCTGCTATATCCAGATTTAAGATTCCTTGTACTTGTCTCCAGTTATTCGTAATAAAGTAAAGCTTATTTTGTAGCAGACAAACTAACAAAGCAAATTCTAGTTTAACAGCAATTTCTTTACTAACTTTTATAGATAGTGGAATAGTTGCCTTCTGCTGAATCCACTGCTGAATTGCGTCAGCTTTCTTGTCTTTTTTAGCTAAAATAAATAAAGAGCTTGTTTCATTATCTAAATCTTTAATGTATGGTTCAAATACCTCTTTCATTAAACTGCTACATTGTTCTGACTGTTCAAGACTTTCTGGATCGTTTATTGATAACAAACCTGCCACTTCTCGTAACAACAACCAATCAGTAAAATAATTTTTAAAGTCACGCCATTTAGCTAAATCATTTTCATTGCTTAATAAATTATATATTTTATCTGCTGTACCGTTAGCGACACGGCAAGCATCCCACCAATCTGAAACAAGATTATTTGTTAGTACGATTGATTTGTCACTTTTCAACTTGGCTTCAACATAATCGTGAAGTTTATTTAACCAAGCATCTCTAGTAGGCCTGCATAAAGTTTTATCGGGACTAAAAGCTTTATCTAGGTATTCTTGTTGCTGATCTACTTCATCTATAATTACTAAGTCGCTACGTCTACAAATTAGCTCAAAATAGTAGATACTTTCTCGGTTGATTGGGCGTGGAACTCGGCTATATATTAAGCTTCCCGGTGTAGCAATCCAAATGGAAGCATTTACTAAGTCGCGCTCTTTTTTGTGAGAGGGACATACACCATAAGCCGGACAAGCTTTTTCTTTTAGTGATGACTGCGACCTTTCGTTATTTACTTTTGTAGGTTCTAAGTCGAAACATGGCTGCTTTCCAATTTCAAACGCGGTTTCCATCTTCGGACTAACTAAAGATGTTAGTAAGCAAGTGCTACTTAACCATTGAAAAGCCGGATGGGTCTGATTAAAAATTTCTTTCGGATTAGAGTTGTAAACAGCTTTATGCAATCTATCCAAGTGGCTGATTTTATTAGAGTTCCCTAAAATAGGAGCTACATCTTTAATTCCTACATCAGCAAATGTCTTAATTAGTTCAAATATTTGTAATACATCGGCAACTACTAGAGTGACGTGGAGCTTTTTTCGCCATACCAAGACTGCTAGAATCTTCATCAAGTTAGATTTCCCTGATGACACCATTCCCGCTAAGTGCATTACTTTATCAATCGTTAAGAACTCAGCATCAATTAATTCTTGATTATCATTAAATATCTGTAACTGGATGCGATCAAAACGATTTACCCACTCTGGCTCTAATCCTTGGCTTTGCTTCTGCCTGTCCATCCATAGGGCTGTTTGTCGTAACTCATCCCAAGGTATCCGCAGTGGCTTTCTTTGTGTAGTTATAGTTAAGTCATGACCTGGTGGACGTTGTAGGCTAGCAATTGCTGATGATATCTCAACGGTTTCCTTTTTCTCTTTTAACTGGCATTTATAAGTTCCAGATTCAGCCCATGCGATAACTTTTCTTGGTGCTAACTCTACGGAATTAGTTAAAGCATGGTGATATATTTGAAATCGGTTATTAGCAACTGCAATGTTTGTTCGCTTTCTATGATAGTAATTTTTGTCAACTTGGTATATTTCGTAACCACGAATCTCTAAAGGAATCTTCTGGTAAATTTTTAATGATTCTTGCCAAATAAAGGGGCGCTCAAAGGATGGTAATAAATGACGGGCTAGTGCCAGCATTCGATAGTTATCTTCTGTCCAGTTTTGCCATTCTAACAGAGGATAAGAGTAACCTGTTAGTAATACCCATAAACTATCCGTTGTAGCATTAGGAACTAAAACACTTCCTAAATAAAGCAATAACTCTACTAAGCATGAATCTTTGTCTAAATCGTCTTTTATTGGTAAGTACCACGTATTAATACTTCTCATTAGTTGCGTTCTAATTCTCTAATTACTTTCTGTATAAATGCACTTTCAAACATTACCTGAGATTTTTTTAGCGGCACTGTACAGTAGCTACGAAATTCTTGTAAGTATTCTTGCCCATAGCTTTGAATTTCGTCAGGAAATACGAAAAACGATTCATGGTATGGTTGATGCTTGAGTCTAGGAATAGCACAATTAACGTTTTTAGCCAGGTTATAGGCTGACTCCCAAAACTTTACATCAACTGCCCAGATTGTTTTGTTAGGAAAAACCAGATGTAAATCGTACTTATCGAGTTCAGGGTAGAGCGTCACTTCTTCTAAATTCAAGCGTTTTAATCTCTTCCATATCCTTAGTTCTATTTTTCCTGGGCGATGAATAAAGTATCGTAAATCTTTTTTTAACCATAAAACCTCGTCATGTTTATCAGCCGGAAAATGGATAGGAGGCTTTTTTTCTTTGGCACAGTGCTTATTTTCACACTTTAAGTCATCGTCTTTATTTAGATACATTAAGCCGCCGCAATGACCGCAGCAGTGAAATTGTCCATCTTTTCTATATGATTCTGGGGCTTTCTCATAGCTATTTCTGAGAATATCTTGCACGGGTTTAAAATCAAGAGTGCTATCAACCTCTAATATTCCTTTAGTTATTACAGGATTTTCCGTTGGATAGCACCTAAACCTTGTATACAATTCAGTATCTTCTGATGCTTTAATCATTACCTCGTTGATGACTTGTTGCTGAAAATTGCCACATTCATCAAAATATTCTCCTGCTGTTTCAATGCAAAATCCACTTGGTTTGTGGTCTTCAATCAATACTTGTTCAAGCCATTCTTCAGGACAATCAATTTCTATATCCCAATTTTTTATACTAAGCTGCGCCCACTTAGAAACAAAATCAGGAACCCCAAGTAATTGAGTTTTTCCGGTCATTAAACAAGCAAGTGACAGTTTATCTATTCCTAACTGCAATGCTGCTGGATACTCGGAGAAAGATTTTTTAATGATTTGCTGTTCATATTCGCATAAACCTTTAGCTAGTTGTTGCAGCGTACCTTCCTCTATCGCAGTTACTGCAACTTCCTGATCACCTGTGGCTAACGATGTAGGATCATACCTTCTATGTCCAGTTGGAGTCCGAATTGCCTCAATCTTTCCTGCCGCTTCCCAACGCCTGAGAGTGTCGGCACTAACTCCAAGGCGCTTAGATGCTTCTTTTGGACTGATAAACTCAGCGATTGGCTTTTCCTCAACTCATTTGCTTTAGTATATACAGCATTTCTAGATTTGCATAGATATTTTGAGAAAGTTTTGTTAAGTGTTGGAATACTGAAACTGATCTTCAAATTTGATCGGTTTGTGTGAATAAAAGATATTACAGTCTTTGAGACAAGCGAAGATCCACCTGTAACCTTGTAAACTGCTTTATCTTTCGTCACAGCATTGTGTCTTATCTGCCATAGCGCTGTAATACCCAAGTGCTTAACTGTTGATATGAGCAAGTGGAATGCTTGTTCCTCATCCCTGATTCAATGCCTTGCCCTCCTCAACGCCATGCTGCGTAGGAGGGTGTTTCTTAAACTCAGAAAATCTATTTGTAAATAGTGATATTTAACAATTTACACCGTAACCTTAGTTATCAGAGATGAGAACAGTAGCTATATCACCCAAACGCTTCTAGTTGATTTCGCCAACGCTGCACCCGTAGCTACTGGCGGGAGCGACCGCATTTCTGCCCTTAAATTTTTTATTCATAAAAGTATTTAGGTATGATTACAAAGCTAAAAAATAAAATTATTCTTTGAGTAAGCGCTTCAACTCATTCCCCTAATGCAGTGACTTAAACCTCACCTTAATAATCTTGCCCACCAACGAACCGTCTGTCTCAGAAACGATATTTCCCTCTTCATCCTGGAATACAAGCTTTTGCACTATATCCGTAACAGTCGCCTTAGTATTAGGGTCATCTATCAGCACTAAAAATTCACGCCCGTATTTCTGGGCAAGTCTTTGGCGTTGAGCTAAGGATTGCTGCCGCACCGCCCATAATTCTGTCTCTAGTTGGGCAATGCGCTGTTCGAGGATTTGAATGTGATCGCTCATAGCACTTCTCCATCTGCAATAATCTCAACCTCCGACCAGGACAAGGAGCGCAACCGACTCCACAATCCTTGACCACCGCCGACAAAATGCACCATGATATCGCCATCCTGAGACTGCGAATACTGCATCAGTCGCCGCTTGATTGCTTCATCCGCCCATTCTTTCCAGCCAAAAAACGCACAAGGCGGGGCAACGTCCTCAGACGGCACACCTTGCTTCAAAGCCTTAACTAGCACTCCCGTTAGGTTACATCGCCAATTTTCCTGTACTGCAATTTTCAGTCTTTCTAGCGCTGCCGGAAAATTAGCCCAATTCTTTTCGATGGCGACTTTAACTTGTATGTTTGTTTGAACGTCTGGCGATAGTTTAGAGATTTGGGTACAAGCAGCAATTAGCTGTTCCTGAGTAGGCTTGGTATTGCATTCTTGTTCGCGGTGAGGTGAGCCGTCCTGTTTTGCTTTTTTCCCAGCAGCAGATTTTTGTTCGGGTAATTCAATGAGGTTATTTTCTTCCCCAGCAGCAGGCAGGTTATGTTCTGTTTGTTGTTGAGTAGAGTTAAGAGTAAGACTTCTGTATGGTGTCTGATTTTCTACTGTCGGCTGCCAGTTATCAGACTCCCGGCTGTCTGATAACTGGCTCAGGGCTGTCTGATTTTCGGTTGTAGAAATATCTACCGTTGGCTCTAATTCTTGTTTAAGTCTTTCAAAATCAATGGAGTAAGCCCAAATATTATCTGTTGCCCAACGCTTGTAGGGGGTTTTCCTCAATATGCCCATTTCGCATAAGTCCTTGAGGTGACGGAAGACTGTATCTCTGCAACAGCCCAACGCTTGTGCTAGTTCTTGATTGACTACATAGACCCAAGGTGGCTTACCTTCTTTGAGCTTTTGATGAATCCAGCCGTCTAGCCAGGACAAAATATATGCTTTGAACTTCTTTACTCCCCTGAACCTTCTCAGGTATTCAGTCAGGATGTTAGTCGGGTGCTGTACTACCCCTAGAACTGCTGAGGTAAATGTCATTACCGCACCTCCCTAATTAATAAACCTTCGATGAGGAAAAGAGAAGAAACTACTTGGAAAAAGAAAGGGGTGAGTTGTCTCATCTTCCACCCCCTTCCCCAAGCAAAAGCTGACGATTGCCAACTTGATAAGCAAATAAGCGTTGGATTTGGGGTAAGAGATGCCGAGGTAGCTTGAGGGTGGGATGAGCAGTTAGCTCCTTTGACCAAGCGCCAGAGTCTTTACCTAGTTGCACTGAATTAAGCCACTGCCAAGTCTGTTCGTTGTTCTTAAAGCCCAAGCGTTTTGTTAGATAGCCAATGGTTAGACCGTCGCTTTGGCTAAGAACCCGTCCTTTAGGATCGACAGCGACAGTCTTCTCAATTACTTCGGTGTGGGTAATGACCGCATCGGGTTTGCCCAAGATAAGCGCTACCATACCAGAGCCATGCAAAGTGGCGATCGCACTTGTCGCTTGCATGAGTCGTTCTTGACTTTGGGCGGCACTTGCTTGGGCTTGGGCAACTTGAAGTTCTAATTCTAATTCTCGAATTCTTGCTGATTGAGCAGGGATAGTTTCAACAGCTTGCTTGGCGATACGTTCGCATTGGAGGAAATATTGCCGAACTTCTTTTCCTTTAGATGTACCCGCCATCATGCCCAGAGATTTAAAACAATCAATGCTCAAGAAGATTCTTTCTGAGGGGCGACCTCCCTGAAGTGCTTGCTGTGCGGAGTTTACACCCATTTGGGTGTAAACCTCAAAGTCGATTGTTTCTGCAAAATTTCTCTGCAATTTTTCTTTAGCTTTGTGCTTGGAGCTATAACCAAGCCATTGCCAACCTTGCTCAAAATCAACCGGAAAAGGTTTGGCTGATTGGATGAGTGATAGAGCTAATTCATGCGAAAATTCCATAAGGCTGTACCTTTTAGTCAATGTTTGAGGTGCAACTGCGAGGCGGTCGCTTGTTTTCCAGACGGGGCGATCGCTTCTCAATTGGCGATAAATTTTTCAGACGTAATTTGGGGTTAGTGAGAATACCTGCTAATGTTCCTAGATATTAGTGATAAGTAGGTTATTGTCAGGTAGTAGAAATTCCTCATTGGTAATGCTCTGTTGCTTGTTTAAAGTTAAAGAGCATTCTTTCTATACTTTCTCTTTGACTATGCCAACTTCCGACATTCAGCTATAAAATATGTATTCTTTGTTAATGACTGCTGTAAAAGTTTTAGTAGTCATGGCATTTCCTTGTTTCCAAGCAGGATAAGTTTGCAAGATAAATTTTAGAGTTATGGGAAATTAAAACTACTTGGAAAAAGAGCAAGGATTTGGCAACAGTAAGAGCAGTGTCTAAATTATAGATTTCTGATTCATCGGAGATTACTTCGTCAATACTTTTTCTTGGCAGACTGTTCTAACGTTCAATTATCGAACTGTGCGCCAAAGCTTACGCCTAGAACTGACTCAATAGCTCTCAAAACCTCTTCAGAAATCCATTCGCGGTCTTCTTTTTCCAGTTGATACCAATAGCCAACACTTATTCCAGCAAAAGTAGCTAAGACTTGTACCGAACGACCATCATCAATTCGGGCTTGTCTAAGCCTTTCACCGAAATTGGGTACTTCTATTTCTTGGTATCTACGAACTTTCACAATAGAGATATTCAAAACATACACCTCCAAAATCTACACGATTATTATACTGGTTTATTCTACACCAGTTGACAAACTGGTGTCTATATACTATAGTATAAATATAGAGACGGAAAGAAAGAAACAGCCCACACTCGAAACAAAATTGGAAGTCTCACCGCAATTACAACAATAAAGCAGCAGAAAGCGGAACTGCCTAAACACCGCCCGTAACCTGATAACAGCGAAGCCAAAAGCAGTAGCAGCGGTCAGAGGAGGAAACGCCCACGACAAGGCAACTAATGCCCTGCGGACTCCCAAATAGAAAAACTTTGTTGATTGAACAATTAACCCAAGTAAATAACAAAGCCTGCAAGCATCAACTTAGCTGGGAGATCGCTTGCAGGCTTTGGGTTCCTAAATACATAGGTGATAAAATGTTAACCCAAACAAAACCTACAATTCAAGCCTACTGTGAATCTACCCCGAAAATCTGGGACAGAGCTACAACTAAAGCGAATATCGGTGATACTATCCATGCTCCTTTTACACCTGTCATGGAAGTGGTAAATAAAGATGTTTATCCTGATGGTCGAGTCTGGCTGAAAGTCAAGCCTACAAACGCTTCTTGCTATGTAGAAGAATGGGTGTTAGACCCAGAAGAAGATGACTTACTACCCCCTCCACAAACCGAGTTCGAGCAGGGATTTAATCACGGGCGATTAGACGCGATAGATAAGTCAATTCCACTGTATACCAAAGCCGAATGTGAGTACACCAAAGGATATGTAGAAGGTCGTAGACAACATACCAAACCTTACATACCAACGCCTCCTAAACCCCTCACTTGGTCAGTGACTTATGACCAAAATTGGCAGTGGTATTTAGTCTGGGTAGGCGATCGCGCTATTGGTCGAGCGGACGACCACGAAGAAGCCGAACGGATAGCACAAAAACATATTGCTGGGGTGAAGTTTTGGCAAGAGCATCGGGAACGGGTTTTAGCCTCTTACGCTGACTAACTCCAGTTTTTTTCATTGCGTTAGGCGCTCTTGGTATAGAGAGCGCCGCTTGTACTTACTTTATTACAGGCAGAACTTCGTATGGACATCAATCAACTTGCAAAAAACTTATGCGATCGCGCGGTTGCACTTGAACTTATTACTTGGCTGCGAGAAAACGAATTACTAGCTGATAATTCTGGAGACATTGCTACCGATACTCAGTTAGCAGAGCAATTTGCCTTCTTTGGGCAGGAAGAAATGACGATACTGGTTCAGATTTATAAACTGTTGGCAGCAAGCAAACACTGAAGACTTTAAGCGCTCTACCTAACTTTAGCTAAGGCATCAGTTAAAGATAATTTCAGAGCTGTAAGAAATAATCAGTGATCGCATATTAGCTACTGGGAGAGAATATCCTGCCTTCCAAGTAACTTCATTTTAATTGAGACTGCAATGTCAATAATCCCAGGCGTTGCTGAAAGTGTAATGATTTAAGCAGGGAGAGGAACTGTTCGATACTTCAAATAGTGGAGCAGCAAGCGCAGTGAACACTTCAACATCTCCACCGATTTGGAATAGCACAAGGTCTTGCGAT
>JAESGR010000680.1_pt1 | contig 17487 bp, 17 predicted proteins | sample 9269771 | NCBI WGS metagenome assembly JAESGR01 (sample SAMN15739572, study PRJNA653492) | algae metagenome | isolation source: Chroococcus sp. CMT-3BRIN-NPC107 and co-occurring heterotrophs from well... | place: USA: Clark Mountains Wilderness, California | collected 2010-04-18 | reverse complement strand
GTCCGTCCAGGTTACGACCCTATCGTCTAGAGGCCTAGGACATCACCCTTTCACGGTGAGTACCGGGGTTCGAATCCCCGTAGGGTCGCCAAGCTTTGTGGCACTTGGCCTGCGCTGAGCAGGCGAACGCCGCAGCCACGGGGAGTGGTAGTTCAGTTGGTTAGAATACCGGCCTGTCACGCCGGGGGTCGCGGGTTCGAGTCCCGTCCACTCCGCCAAGTACTCGAAAAGCCGTTGCAAGTCACTGATTTGCAACGGCTTTTTTCTTTTTCTGCTAGTCATCGACGATGACTAGGATGCGCTTCTTCTCCTCGAGCAGAAGCTTCGAAATGGATTGCTTGAGCGCCGGCACGTCCACCGGCTTGGCCTTGGGCTTCAGGAATCCCACCGCCGTCGAGGCCACTTTCCCCGCCCATGGGACGCCGAACTTGGCCCCAACGTGTCGGCAGCCGTCCCGATTGCCCCGGAGAACTCGGAGAGCTTCTCGCCCAGCTTCTTGAATCGTCCGTACTTGGCGGGCAGCACCGCCTGCATTTGGCTCAGGAACGCCTTTGCAAGGTTCTCGTGCCCAGAGAACCACCAAGGGTTGAAGGTGACTGTTACGGGGTGTGCGGCAACGGGCAACTGCTCCAGCTCGTGCTCCACGAAGCCCAGGACCGTTGACTTGCCCGAGCCCCATGGGCCGTACAGCGCTAGAACGATGCCCTCGCTTGCCTTGTACCCGCTGATGGCAGCAGCCAGCGCCTTGGCAAACGGCGCGTGGCCGAATAGGTCCTTCGTCGGGTCTGAAAGCGGCTTGTCTGAATCGAGAGCTGGAGGTCGATTACTCATCAGTGAGACTTTACTTCGCGCCAGCCGTCTGACCATCGCAGTTTCAGCACGGGCCATTCGGAACTCGCTGTCGAAGAACGACATTGCGTGAAGACGAGGATGGCATCAGTCCAGCAGGCGCTTCACGCGCCAACTCGTGCCGACGAACGGTCTGCGGGCCGGATGTCACTTACTTCTACCAAGGCGAGGTGAGCGTAGGCGATGTGCTGACTAAGGCGCGAGATGCGGTCGCCGGAGCCAAACGCAAAGGACGCTTCTTCGTCGAGCAGGTCCAGACTTGGACATCATTCAATCTGCTACCGGTCGAGAACGGCAAAGGAAAGTGCTAGGCGCGCAGGCGCCTAGGCATCGTTCGTTCGCGCACCCAGCCGACCCACAGTCAGCCGTTCGTCCCGCCAGCATCACTCAGTGGGTGCGTTGCCCGCGGGCTGCCGCTTGTGCAATCGCGCGACCAGCACCCGATAGGCATGCTCCTCCGCAAGCTTCAGGGCAGGGGAGCCAGCGTCAATCATCGCCGCAACTTCCGTCGTGACCACGTCGAAGAGCGCGCACATCAAGACGTCGCCAAGGTTCCTGGTCTCGGCGAGGTCAGCCAGCAAGCCCGGCATCTCGCCGTGAGCCAGCTTGTTGCGGCCTTCGGCGTAAACCTTCCTCACTGCATCCTTGATGGTGACCGCCTTGGGCTCTGGAGGAGTGTTCTGCGGATTGAGCGCCGCTTCGGCGAACGCGGTCATCTTGCTTTTGCTTCCGCCAGCTGCGCAAAGCACATCAGCTGCGCACCCGTACTTCACGACGGCCATGAAATCAGTGCTCTCTCGTCGGGCTTCGCCAACCCAGTAAAGAGCGTTGGCCCAATGCTCGGCGAGCGCTGAGGCGTCATCTGCCTGCAGGCTGTTGACGTATGCGTTCAGAACCTTGCCGGCAGCGTCCAGGAAGGGCCGCTCGGAGGCAACCTTGCTCGCAAGTGCTCCGGGCGCTGAGCCTAAGCCCGGCATCTCCGTGCTCCAGCCCTCAAGGAACCTGCCGTCGAGGGTGGTTCCGATGCGGTTCTCGGAGTAAAGATGTTGACGGCCGGCCTTGACGAACCGGCGCGCGTCTTGAACCTGAAATCGCAAGCCCAATGCGTCAATAGCCAGGCCCACTAAGACTACCGCTTTCTCGTGTGACCGCGGTAGGTCATGCGCGCTTAGCCGGATAGTGCCAACCCAGGAGAAACCACCGAGCGACTCCAGGCGCAGTTTCGCGCCTCTCACCTCTCGAGGTGCGTCTTCGGCGGCTGCCTGCCTTTGCAGTTCCGCCCATTTGAGCTGGCCAGCCTCGACGTCCAATATGAGTTTTAGCTGCGCTTCGTCCTGGACGTACTTGCGCAGCCAGTCCGCACGGGGCAGGAACGTGACAGGGCCAACGCTGAACGCCCTCACGACTTGGTTCTCGTGGAAAAGGTGGCAGGGGATATGCCTGTCGACATCCAGCCTCGCTCCGCTGACTAGCCTGCCCAGGCTTTTGGCGTACTCGTCAGCCAAGGCAGTGAAGAAGCCCTCTGGAACTTCGTCGTTGGCTCCAGCACCGCCTTCTGCTGGCAGATGCTTCGCCCCAGCCGCGATTGCCTCGCCCGTAGCCTTGAACGACAACTCAGTGAGCAACTTGCGAGAGAGAGTCTGGCGCAAGTCTTTTCGCGTCTGCCAGGTTCGCTTCGCGAGTTCATGAGCGGCATCGACGCCGACTTGGGTGACCTTGTAGAAGTGACCCGATTCGAGCGGGATAGCTAACGGAGTGAGCGGCATTGGACTCAGCGCAAACCATTCCTCGTACGGCATGGCCGCCGCTTTGCCAAGGTCTTGGACGATAGTTTCCAGCAGGCTGTCCACTGAGGCCTTCGCAGGTGGCTGCTGGTTGTTGTCACGAGGTCTTGTCACTCTTTGCTCCCTGACTTCGAGCTCAAGAGTATGCGTCCTTAGGACGGGCTTGCCGACGGCAGAGGAGGGGGCCAACTGGCCGCGTACCCCGCCCTCAGCCGGCGCGTAGTTTGCGTGGATTCAGCAGCGCGAGGGCGGCCTGGTGCCGCTCGCGCCAGCGCTCGTCGCGCCGCGGCCGCTTGCTCGACCGCTCGGGGTACGGCCACTTCGGGCGGTCGGCTTCCGCAGCCAAGGCCGCAAGGCCCAGTCGCTGGCAACCTCGGGATCTCATGCAAGCAGCGCTAGAGCGCGTACTGGCTGCGGCCGCTCGACGCTGCCCCGAAGCTCGTTGCCGCCGCCGGAGTTGAACGTCGCCAGCGCCGCCACCGACAGGGGCTGGAGCTGGTTGAGTTCACAACTGAAGCGGTAGCGCGCGAGTGACCTCACCCACTTCGTGAGTACCGCTTATCGGACCGCAGGCTGGCTTAGAGACTAGTTCGCGTTCAGGCCGAAATCACGTGTGAGCAACACCTGCTTCCAGTGACTCTCCCGGGCAAGAAGCTCTTCGTGACTCGCAGTGGTGTCAGCTGTCTCGAGGACGGAGAACCTAAAGCCCTGGGGGTGTTGCATGCCCCGGTCGCCCACAAGCGCTCGCAGCTCACGATTGCCCGCGTGCCCGTCCATGTACTGACACCACCGCCCCCAGAAGCCGTTTACCCCGCCCGCACTGCCAACATAGAGCTTGCCGTCGACTGTGTCAGAGACCCGGTACACGCCGGTCACTGCCGAGAGTGCGGTCATCCACGAAGGCTCCGCCTGTTGACTATCAGCTGCAGCGTGGGGAAGTCGAGGGACACCTGCTTGAAGCCCGGAAATGCAGGCAGGCCCAGGGGGCGAGCTCGCAGTTCGTGCACCTTCAAATCAGTGTCGAACGTGGTTCCCGTCTTCTTGTCCTTCGCGTCGCCAAAGCGGTACGCCGCGCGACCGCGACGGGCATGATGGACGACTAACCGGCCGAGCACTTCGTCGTACTCCGTCAATCGTGGCAAGTCGTACTGGTAAGTCATCCCCTTGCCTTTAAGCACCTTCTTGCACCCAGCTCGCTTGTATGCGCCGGCAAAAAGCCACTGGAAGCCGCTGCCCGGAAGCTGGATGAGCGAGATGACGTACTGCCGCTCAAAGTTCTTCTGGCTCTGATACCTTTGCCAGTTTTCGAAGTGGTTCAAGCCTTTGCGGTAGACGTCCAGAGGGTCCTCGGAGCCATTCCAGCCCGCGAGGTGGACCTTTGAATTTGAGGGAACGACAGTTGGCCCGAGCAGCGCCAAAAAAGGGTAGAGATGCATTGCGACTCCCGCTGACGAGCATTCTGCCCGGCGGATTGGCGCCGCCCGTGGCGCTGCCTGGATGCGGCAGGTGAAGCAAGACCCGGACGCGAGGAAGGCCCGAACTACGTTGCTGATGCAGCAGCTGCGCCCGGTTCTGGAGTTTCTGGGCTATGGCAATCCGAGGGCGCCCGTGTGGTTCGTCGGCCTGGAGGAAGGTCTTCCGGTCGGCGCCGATGTCGCGGCGCACCTGTTAGTTCGCTCGACTTTTCCCAGGTTCCTCGATTGCGCGACCGCCCACATGGCGCTTGGAATTCACAACCTGCATGGTTTGGCGGATTCTGCTGTCATTGTGCAAAGCACTTGGCGGCAGATGTCCTACCTGATGCTGGCGCTGAGCGGGATGACAGAAGAAGGCGCTGGGCGTCGCGTTGCCGACTATCAGGCGAATCTTCTGGGTGCAAAGGGAGGTCAGTCGTTGCTCGTGGAGCTGATGCCACTGCCTCGAAGCCGGCAAAACTCGTGGCCGTACGCGGAGCTCTTCGGCGACGTGTGGGAGAACAACCGCGATTACCAGCAAGCCGTCTGGCCGCTGCGCCGCGATGCTTTGCGAAGCGCCCTAGAGCGCTACGCGCCCAAGCTCGTCGTGTGCTACGGAGGTGGGGCCTTGGCTTCGAGAAGGTTCGACGAGCTCATGGCTCCAGACGTGCTGAAGAACCTGCACGACACTACGTTCCGCATCGCCTACCGCCGCGGGCGGGTCGTCCTGCACGTGCCGCATTTCTCGCAGCGAAGCGGAGCGTTTCCCCGGGATGAATTCCTATGCTGTTCAATGGCAGCTGCTCTCATTGCCGACATGCAGCTTCCGCTGCTCTGAAAGGCGCCTATATGACGGTCGGTGTCCAAATTGCCGCCGTCGCGACTGCGTACCTCGACTTCAGACCAGCCCGACGATTGCGCGGATGCGCTCCTCCGCAGCCGAGCGAGTCTGCGCAAGTAGGGGTGGCATGCCCCAGTTCTTCACGTATTTGCCCAAGAAGGAGTCGAAGAGGATGGCCGAAGTCGCCGGGTTGCGATTGTGTTCGACGGCCTCGCGCAGCAACTGCGGCAAATCGACTACGCCGTTGGCGACGGCGACGGACAAGCGCTCGAACTCCAGGATGGACATCGTGAAAACGTGTTCTAAGGGCAGCCGCTCCCTGCTCCGGTCGTCGGGGTAGTCGAAGCGGCCGGCGGGATACAGGCGCTGCAGCTGCGCGCCGCTGCCCAGGCCTAACTCACGGCTGGTCACGACTAAGAGGAAGTCCTGGCCGTTGGAGCGGCCGTGCGTGAGCGGCGAGTTCTCCGCGCGAAGCGCCCCGGATACCTCCCACCCTTGCTTGATGGCCTTACGCACGTGCTTGGTCTTGTTAAATGTCTGCGTCTCGTTGTCGGTCAGCAGTACGTCGTCCTCGAAGAGGGCCATCTTGGCTTCGACGTAGACGTTGCAGTCTTCATAGGGGAGGATGGCTTCCACCTTGGGCGCTTCCGCGCCAACAACCTGCGCGTACTCCGCCTCGGTCACCGCGTTCGCAGACATGGCCTGCGCCAGCTCGGAAACGTACCGCTCGAATAGTCGGCTGAAGGGCTGGGTGTACTCGTCGGAGAGTCGCGCCAGCCGCCAGTGGACGATTTCCTCCAGGCCGCGCGCCGCAACCATGGGGTGCCAGGCTGCGATGTCACCCTTGCGTGTGCGAAAGAACGGATAACGCTTGAGATAGGGGAACTCGTACAGTTCGTGCCGCAGCGGCACGCCTCGGGACGCCTGGTCTTCTCGCAGAAGCACTCGCAGGGAAGGCAGCTCGTGCGCGACAACCGCCAGGTACCTGTCCACCGCAGCGCCGTACGCCGCCCGGAGTGGGTCAAACTCGTGCCTAGGGATGGTGCGGCTGCGCTCCAGAACGGCCCGCATGAGCACGTAGGTCAGGTCGATGAACTCCTCCGGCTCCAACCCGAGTTCACGCACGAATTGGCGCCGGGTAGGATTGTCTGAGCGCTCCCGCTCGATGAGTGCCGGCCATCGCAGAAAACCCCATCCCTCCCGACGCTGAAAGTCGAACTGCGGGAAGTGGGCGCGCATCAGCAAGAAGAGCGGCGGCTTCTTCCACAGGTAGTCCTCGCCCACAAGCTCCTGCACGCCAGCGCGAAGATTGGTGAACTGCTCGGGCGTGATGCGGCGCCCGATGCGCAGCGGCGCCGCGTCCCGCAATGCCCATTTGACGAGCAGCAGGATGTGCCATGGAGCAATCTGCAGCGCCTCCAATTTGTCCGGGTAGTCGGCCCAGAGAAGGTCGCGGGCTGCTTCAATGATCGAGTCCACCCGGTACTGGCGAAGCTCCCGCAAAACACGGTTGTGCAGCACGGCGGGGTTGACGGGCTGATTCACGAGCAGTGGACTGGGCTATACGAGTGGCACGACTGGCTGGACTGTTGTCTCTGAGGCTACAGTTGATGCATATCAGCCAACAAGGATTGCTTGAAAGACATCACCTGTGGCATAATCTACCACACTATGTTGACTAACGCCTTGATGGCTGAACTTTTGGGGGGCGCGGCACGGTACCGGGCATTACGGTGCCTTTACGAGCACCCGGAGCGGGTGTTTGGCACGCGAGAGCTTGCGTCCAATGCCGGGATTGACCCCAGCAATGCCTCTCGATGGCTTAAGAGATGGAGCGAGCTCGGACTTGTCCAGAAGCGCACCGAGCGTGGGTTTCCGGTGTACCAGGCTTCGAAGAGCCCGACTCTTGCACCTCTTGCCCAACTCTTGCAGCAGGACAGCCAAGTCAGCCAAGTGCTCGCACAGAAGGTGAAAGCACTCGATGACGTTGAAGCAGCGGCAATCTTTGGTTCGACTGCAAGAGGAGAGGCTCGTGAAGACAGCGACATTGATTTGTTGCTCCTGACCGGTTTGCCTCAGCTGAAGGCACAAGCATTCTTCAAGAGTGCAGGGCGCGAACTGGGCCGACCGGTGAACGTCTTGGTCTACACGCCAGACGACTGGCACGGGGCTTTGGAGCGCGGTGACCCACTGGCGCGCGAGATTGCAGATAGCCCGCTCGTTGTTCTGAAGGGGACACTGAATGCCACTGAGAAGGCCTGAGGACTTCGAAAGCGAAGGGTCGCTGCGCAAGGCGCCTGTGAACAAGACCTCCATCGACGGTTGGATGGCAATTGCCAAGGGGAAGGTGGCTGACGCGCAGCGCGAAGCTAACTCACCGACGACGCGACTTGGGGCCGCATACGACGCAATGCTGAACCTAAGCTTGGCGCTCCTTTGCAAGCACGGGTGGCGGAGTACATCTGCAGAGGGGCACCACATCGCGGCATTGGAGGTTGCTTGCGGATACGCAGGTATTGGCCAGACGCTCTTTGATGAGGTCGACGCCATTCGCGACTTGAGAAACGACCAGTACAAGGGAATGGAACCAAAGCAGCAGGACATCGAGTACGCCTTGGAAGTGCTCGAGAAGGTTCTCCCAAAGCTGCTCGAGGCACTCGCATCTAACCCACTGCAGGCAGACACTGCAAAAAAGGCAGGCTCCGCACCTACTGCGAACCCACATCGGAAGGCTTAGCACCGCGCTCCGCCGAAGGCCGCAGAGCCCTTGACTGCGCCCTGAACGGAGTGGCTAACCTCATGGCAATCTTGGGCGCGTAGCACGCGTTTGCACTGCTACCCCCATCTACGATACCCTACTGCTACACCGTCAGTCGAAAAACGGCTTGGGAATCAGATACTTAGGTGGTCGGCCCCACAGTCCCGTCCACTCCGCCAAAGCCTTCACGTTGAACGACTTCACCACCCGGCCGGAGATCACGGGCACGTTCGGCGTTGCGGCGTCGACGCACTGGCTCGCTTCGCAGACCGCCATGGGGGTGCTCGAGCGCGGCGGCAACGCCTTCGACGCTGCGGTCGCCGGCGGCTTCGTGCTGCAGGTCGTCGAGCCGCACCTGAACGGCCCGGGCGGCGAGGTGCCGCTGATGTTGTGGAGCGAGGGCGAGCGGCGTCTCCGCGTGCTGTGCGGCCAGGGCCCGGCCCCGGCGCTGGCCACGCCCGACTTCTTCCGGCAGCAGGGGCTGGAGATGATCCCCGGCATCGGGCTGCAGCCGGCCACCGTGCCCGGCGCCTTCGGTGCCTGGCTCACCATGCTGCGCGACTACGGGACCTGGAGCCTCGCCGACGTGCTGGCGCCGGCGATCGGCTATGCGCGTGACGGCTTCCCGCTGCTGCCGCGGGCCGTGCAGGCGATCTTTGCGGTGCAGGACCTGTTCCGGCACGAGTGGACCGGGTCCGCCGCGACCTGGTTGCCCGGCGGCCAGGTGCCGCGGCCCGGCGCCCTCTTCACCTTGCCGGGCGTGGCCGCCACCTACACCCGCATCCTCGAAGAAGCCGCCGCGGCCGGCACCGACCGCGCGCGCCAGATCGATGCCGCACTCGGTGCCTGGTACCGTGGTTTCGTCGCACGCGAGATCGACCGCTTCTACACGCACGAGCCGGTGCGTGACACGACCGGCAAGCGCAACACGGGCCTGCTGCGCTACGACGACCTGGCCCGGTGGAAACCCACCTACGACGAGCCGGTCGTGCAGGACTTCGGCCGCTACCAGGTCGCCAAGTGCGGCGTCTGGTCGCAAGGGCCCGTGTTCCTGCAGCAACTGGCGATGCTGCGGCACGCGGGCCTGGAGCGCTTCGCACCGGATTCGCCGGAGTTCGTGCATCGCGTGGTGGAAGCCTCCAAGCTGGCGCTGGCCGACCGGCTCGCCTGGTACGGCGATCCGCTGTTCGTCGACGTTCCCCTGCCGGACCTGCTGTCCGACGAATACGGCCGCGCGCGCTGGTCGCAGGTCGGCGCACGCGCGTCGACGCAGTTGCAGCCCGGGCTTCCCGGCGGCCGGGCACCGCGCTTGCCCGATCTTTCCGTGGCCGAGCGCACGCTCGCCACGTCCGACGCCCGCATGGGCATCGGCGAGCCCACGTTCGCCGATCTCCCCCCGATCGCCGAATGGCTGGAGCGCGAGGTCTTCGTCGGCGACACGTGCCACCTCGACGTGATCGACCGGCACGGCAACATGGTGGCGGCCACGCCCTCGGGAGGCTGGCTCTCCTCGAGCCCCACCATCCCGGCACTCGGTTTCTCCCTCAACACCCGCCTGCAGATGTCGTGGCTCGACGAGGGGGTGCCTGGGCAGCTGCAACCCGGCAAGCGGCCCTGCACCACCTTGTCGCCGTCATTCGCCATGCGAGACGGCGAGCCGTACCTGGCCTTCGGATCGCCCGGCGGTGACCAGCAGGACCAGTGGACGGTGGCCTTCTTCCTGCGGCATGCGCTGCACGGGATGAACCTGCAGCAAGCCATCGATGCGCCGGCCTGGCACGTGGACCATTTCCCCGCCTCGTTCTGGCCGCACGCGACGAAGCTGAATCGCCTGAGCGTCGAAGCGCGGCTCCCCGATTCGACCATCGCCGCCTTGCGCGAAGCAGGCCACGACGTCGTGGTCGGTCCCGCCTGGTCCGAGGGGCGCATCACCGCCTGCTCGCGCGAGCGCGACGGCTCCGGCCGCCTGCTGCTGCGTGCCGCCGCCAATCCGCGCGGCATGCAGGGCTACGCGGTCGGCCGCTAGGCCGGCATTTTTTTCACCAGCGTCAACGGAGACAACATGCGCCTGCTGCAAAAACTTCTTGCTTGCGCCGCCCTGGGCCTTGCCATGGCTTCGCCTGCCCTGGCCGCCTGGCCCGAGCGGCCTGTCACGCTGATCGTGCCTTGGGCGCCGGGCGGATCGACCGACATCCTGGCGCGCCTGCTGGCCGAGCACCTGAGCAAGTCGCTCGGCCAGCCCGTGCTCGTGGACAACAAGGCGGGCGCCTCGGGCAACATCGGCTCCAACCTCGTCGCCAAGGCCAAGCCGGATGGTTACACGCTGCTGGTGGGCTCGATGAGCACGCACGCGATGAACCACGCGATGTACGCCCAGATGCCGTTTCGCGGGGTCGAGGACTTCGCGCCGATCTCGCTGCTGGCGTACGTGACCAATACGCTGGTGGCGCATCCGTCCGTGCCCGCGAACAACGTGGCCGAACTGATCGCGTACGCCCGCGCGAATCCCGGCAAGCTCAATTACGCGAGCGCCGGCCCGGGCTCGACCAACCACCTGAGCGCAGCGATGCTGGAGAAGGCCACCGGCGTGAAGCTCACGCACATCCCCTACAAGGGCGGCGCGCCCGCGGTGCTCGATACCGTCGCCGGCCAGACCCAACTGCTGTTCAGCGCCGGCACCCAGACCTTGCCGCACGTGAAGACGGGCAAGCTGCGGCTGCTGGCTGTCACCGAGGCCAAGCGCGCCGAATTGCTGCCCGGCACGCCCACCATCGCCGAGACGGTACCCGGCTACGAACTGGCAGTCTGGTACGGCTTCTTCGGTCCCCGGGACCTGCCGGCGGACATCACCCGGCGCCTGAACTCGGAGGTCAACCGCATCATGGCGCTGCCCGAGGTGAAGCAGAAGATGGACGCGATGGGCGTCGAAGTGGTGCAGTCGACGCCGGAGAGCTTCGGTGCGATCCTCAGGCGCGACGCCGACAACTACGGAAGGCTGATTCGCGAACTGAAGATCACGGCCGAATGAGCGCCGCCCTGCAGGTCGAACTGCCGCCGGGCCTGGAGGCGGTGCAAGGTGCCACGGCCGCGAGCCCCTTCGATCCGGTGGCGCTGTGCGCGGCACTCGACGCGTTCGCGCAGCCGGTGATGCGGCATTCGCTGTGCACGGTCAACCGGCTCGACGCCCAGCAGCTGCGCCTCACGCGCGTCTACAGCTCCAACCCGGTGGCCTATCCACCCGGCGGCAGCAAGGACAAGCGTGGCACGCCGTGGGGGCAGCAGGTGCTGGTGGAACGGCGCGTCTTCGTGGGCGAAGGCACGGACGCGATCCGCGCTTCCTTCGACGACCACGAAGCCATCGCGCGGCTGCAGCTGCGCTCCATCGTCAACGTGCCGGTCGTGTTCAAGGCGCAATGCCTCGGCACCCTCAACCTGGTCATGCAGGGCGAGAAGGTCGCGGCCACGCAGGTCGATTTCGCGCGGCTGCTCGGGCTGTTGCTGGTGCCCGTGTTCCGAACCTAGCCGGCGGCGCGCGCGTTGTGCGCGATCACGCGGTCGAGCGCCTCCTCGAACAAGGCACGCGCCGAGCCCGACACCGAGCGCAGGTACGCATGCACCTGCGCGTCCTCCTCGGACTGATTGAGGCACTTGGCGCTGTAGTCCTCGAAGCTCGAGAGCTGGCCGATGATGTCGGCGATGTGCCGCGGGCACTCGCACAGCATGTCGGTCGGACTGGTCGCCACGCGCGCGAGGTCCTCGTCGGAATAGCGGCGCGCCGGGATCGCGGCCCGCGGCGCCTGCGTGGCCCCCGGTGCCTGCGGCGCGGCCGCCCACGTCATCGAACGCAGCAGGTCGGCGAGCTCGCCGTCTTCGACCGGCTCGCGCCGCAGCAGGAAGTCGCGCTCGCGCAGCGCACCGACCACCGGTGCCGCCGCGAAGTTGTACAGGAGCACCGCATTGCGCGCGTGCAGCTGGCGCATCACCTGCAGCAGCTGCAGGTCGGCGCCGGGCTGCACGGCGGTCATGCGCACCAGCAGCACGTCGGCCTGCAGGCCTGCGCCTTCGGCGAGCAGCGCGTCGTCGAGCGTGCGGAAGATGCGGCGGATCTCCAGGATGGCGTCGCCCAGCAGGTGCTGCCACTTCGATGACGTGATGCGCGCGGCCAGCGCGCTGCCCACCACCACGACCGAAAGCCGTCGCGGCGCGGCGGGCTCGCGGCGCTGCGCGTCGGCGCTGCGCAGTTGCACCAGCATCTGCTGCAGCTCGGTCGCGGCCAAGCGCGCGATGCCGCCGATGCTGTGGCCCGACTCCGTCAGCTGACGCAGGAGCCGCGCGCGCACCAGGTCTTCTTCCGAATACAGGCGGTGCCGGCCCTCGGTCTTGGCCGGCGCGAATGCGCCGTAACGCTCCTCCCACATGCGCAAGGTGGACACGGGCACGCCCGCGACGCGGGAGACGCTGCCGATGCGGTGCAGGGCGGCCCCGGCGCCCTGCTCCAGCGAGACTTGCAGGTTTTGTGGAGACATGGTGGAGGCGCTCGCCGAAGTATTAGAGATTTATCTTGGTCAACAAGAGGTTGTGAGCAGATATTCCAGCCACTGATTCTGCAACGGGATCAGGAAATCTCCAAGAAAGGCCTGGAAATGCACAAAGCGAATGGGAGTGGATGGTTGGCGAAACTGGCATGCGCAGCCGCCGGCATGCTGATGGCCGGCGGTGCCGCGGCACAGGGCGCCTCGCCCGAGAACGAGCTTCCCCGGCACCCCTGGGTGGTGCCCCCGCCCGACCTGCAGCCCTCTGCGCACTTCACCAACCTGAAGGATGGCGACGTGGTGCAGTCGCCCTTCGTCGTCAAGTTCGGGCTGGCGATGCGCGGCTTGGTGCCGGCGGGCACCACCGTCGGCAACGCCGGCCACCACCACCTGCTGGTGAACCGGCCACTGCCGCTGGATTTCAAGAAACCGCTGCCCTTCACCGACCAGTACATCCACTTCGGCAAGGGCCAGATGGAGGCCGTGCTGAACCTCAAGCCCGGCACCTACGACCTGAGCCTGCTGCTGGCGGATCAGGGCCACATCCCCTTTTTCGTGTTCAGCAAGCCGATGCGCATCACGGTGGACCGCCAGGTCGCCACGCGAACGGCGCAGGACGTGCAGGGACCGCGCCGCCTGGAGATCCTCAGCCCGCGCGACGGCGCCACGGTGCGCGACGCGTTCCGGGTGCTGTTCCACGCCAGCGGGTACAACGTGGCGCACGCCGCGTCCAGGCTGGCGGGCACGGGCCACTTCCAGATCGCGCTGGAGCGCAACGGTGGCAAGCCGGAGACCATCGCCTTCCGCGGCGGCCACACCGAGACCTGGCTGCAGCCTCCGGTGGGCGAGTACCGCTTCACGCTGCAACTCGTGGACAACACGAGCGGCACCGTCGTCGCCGCCTCCGACCCCGTGCGGGTGCGCAGCGAGAGCTCGCGCGACCGCATGGCCGCCGTGACCCCGCAGCGCTGAGGAGCAGGCCCATGCAGGACTGGCTCCACGACACGCGGCAGCTCGATCTGGCGCACCCGCGGCTGCGCATCACCGCGCACAAGCTCACGCAAAGCCTGCAGACGCTGCCCGCGCGCGCGGCGGCGATCCAGGACTTCGTGCGGCGCATGCCCTTCGCGGCGGCGGTGCACCCGGCGAACACGCGCGCCAGCCGCGTGCTGGAGCGCCGCCACGGCGACGGCGCTGCCAAGGCGGTGCTGTTCACCGCCTTGTGCCGCGCCGCGGGACTGCCCGCGCGCGTGCAGTTCCTGCGCGTGCGCGCCCACTGCCTGGCGGGCATCCTTAATGACGTGCCCGAGACGATGACGCATGCCGTCGCCCAGGTGCACGTCGACGGCCGCTGGATCAGCACGGACGGGTACGTGCTCGATCCCCTCCTCTTTGCCCGGGCCAGGCAGCTGTTGCAGCAAAGCCAGCTCGACTCGGGCTGGGGGCTCGTGCGCGATGCTTCCAGTTTCTGGGACGGCAAGTCGCCGTGCCTGCAGCAGTTCCGCTGGGACGACGTGGTCCTGAGCTACGGCGTCTTCGACGACGTGCAGGAATTCGTGCAATCTGGCCTGCACAAGGAGCGGCGCTGGTTGGGGGGTGCGCGGCAGGCGCTTCGCACGTGTGTCCTGAACTGGCGCGTGGCTCGCCTGCGCAACGCACGCCAGGCGGTACTGGCGTGAGGTGGGCGGCCGTTCTAGGATCTTTTCCTCTGACAACGAGGAGAGACCACCATGCGACGTTCCTTCATTCTCGCCACGCTCGCCGCGGCCGCCCTGGCGGGCTGCGCCGTCATCCCTGGCATGGGCGGTGCGGGCTGGGAGACGCTGATCGACGGCGAGCAGGGCCTTGCCAACTTCAACCGCGTCGGTGATGCGAACTGGCGCGCCGAAGGCGGCACCATCGTGGCCGACCGCGGCGGCGCCGGCTACCTGGTGACGCGCAAGTCGTATCGCGACTTCCAGATCCGCGCCGAGTTCTGGGCCGACCACACCACGAACAGCGGCATCTTCATCCGCGCGCAGGACCCGGTGAAGATCGCCGCGGCCACTTCGTACGAAGTCAACATCTTCGACCAGCGGCCGGACCCGAGCTATGGCACCGGCGCGATCGTCGACTTCGCCAAGGTCTCGCCCATGCCCAAGGCCGGCGGCAAGTGGAACACCTTCGAGATCACGGCCAAGGGCCCGCGGCTGACGGTCGTCTTCAACGGCGTCCAAACGGTGGACATCAGCGACAGCAAGTTCACGCAAGGCCCCTTCGCCCTGCAGTTCGCCAACGGCGCGAACAACGCGCCGGGGGGTGCGATCCGCTGGCGCAAGTTGCAGGTGCGCGAGCTCTAGAGGGTCGTGCCTCGCTCCAGACCGGAACGGGGCAGCCCGCGTGGGCGAATGTCCCCCGACGCGGGCTGGAGCCCGCGTCTCCTCCTTTACTTCGCCCACGCGGGCTGCCCCGTCCCGGTCCTCCGTGGTTGCACCGGTGCGGCGTGGGCAACAGCTACACAAGCGGCGCAGGCGGCGCCAGGACCGGAACGCCGCCGCGGAACAGGGCGTCGATGCGATGTTCCTGCATGCGCCAGGCGCCGTCGGACCCGCGCACGAAACGGGCCTTGTTGTCGGCGACCAGGATCGGCGGCGCGGAGGGCAGGACCGGTGCGCCGTCGGCGGCATAGACCGTGAGCACGCCCAGCACCGATGCGCGGTCGGCGGCGTGGATCTCGGCGCGCAGGTTGGTCAGCACGTGCCGCACCAGGCGCGCGCCGCGCGCATCGCGGAAGTCGTAGTAGGCCTTCACCGCCGCGGGGCCGTCCATGCGGTGCTCGCACATCTGGTAGACGCAATCGGCGGTGTAGAACTCCTGCGAACGCAGCGCATTGTTCGCGTCCACGTCCCACCAGTACTCCACCAAGCGGTCCACCACCGCCATTCGGATGCGCAGCTGCTCGTCGGGGCTCACTTGATCATCGCTCCCCAGCGCGTGGCCTCGTTGCGCACGAAGGTGAGCATCTCCTCGGGCGAACTCGGGATCGGGTCGGCCGCCTGCGAGCGCAGCGCCTGCTGCACGTCGGGCGCCGCCAGCGCGGCGCGCAGCGCCTGGTTCAGCTTGCGCACGATGGGATCGGGCAGCCCCTTGGGCCCCACCATGCCGTACCAGAGCGTCAGGTCGAAGGACGGATAGCCCGACTCCGCGAAGGTCGGGATGTTCGGGGCGGCGGCCACGCGTTGCGGCGACGTGATCGCCAGTGCCCGCGCGCGCCCGCCTTGCAGCTGCGCGCCGATGCCTTGCAGGCTCACCAGCGTGGCATCGACCTGGCCGCCCACCAGGTCCTGCAGCGCCGGTGCCGTGCCCTTGTAGGGGATGTGGTTCAACTGGATGCCGGCCTGCCTGGCGAAGATCTCCATGCCGTAATGCGTGGCGCCACCTTCCCCGTTGGACGCGTAGGCCAGCGTACCCGGGCTGCGCTTCGCCTCGGCGACGAATTCGGCGAGCGTGTTGCCCTTGAACTTGGGGCCGACCGACAGCGTGACCGGCTGCGAGGCGAGCATCGAGATCTGCGTGAGTTCGGTGACCGGGCTCGTGCCTTTGCCCTGCAGCAGCTTGACGGTTCCGTCGGTCGACGTGACCAGCAGCGTGTAGCCATCGGCCGCGGCGCGCATCACCTGTTCGGACCCGATGCCGGCGCTGGCGCCGGGCACGTTCTGCACGACCACGGGCTTGCCGAAGCTCGCCGCCATCTTCTCCGCCATCAGCCGCCCGAGCTTGTCGGTGAAGCCGCCGGCGGGCCAGGGGACCACGACGGTGATCGTGCGCTCGGGATAGCTGTCCGCAGCGCCCTGGGCGTGGACGGGGACGATGGCGAAGCTTGCGCAGAGCGCGAGCGCCGTGAGGAGCCTGGGGAATCGCATGAAGAAGGTCTCCGTGGGTGAGGACAGTGCAGCCTACTCGATGGTCAGGTCGGCCTGCACCAGCAGCGCGTTCGACACGCTCAGGCCGAGCAAGCGGGCGGCGCGCAGGTTCAGCACCGTCTGCATGCGCGTGGGCCGCTCGAAAGGAAGGTCGCCGGCTGGCGTGCCGCGCAGGATCTTGTCGACCAGGATGGCTGCGCGCTGGGCGAATTCCTCGGGCGATGGCCCGTAACTGATCAATGCACCCGCGTGTGCCCACGCTGCGCGCGAGCCGACGACGGGCCAGCGCTGCCGCTGCGCGAAGGCGAGGATCTCGTTGCTCATGGCGGACAGGGCGGGGCTGTTGAAAACGACCAGCGCCTGAGCGCCGCCGCGCGCCAGGGCATCGAGTGCCGGCGCCAGTTCCTCGGCTCCCTGGATCTCCGCGACCGCTCCAGCGACACGAAGGCGCTCGGCGGACTCCATCGCTGCCCGCCGCATTCCGCCAGCAGAGGGATTGCGCCTGTCCAGCAGCAGGCCGACGCGGGCCAGCTTCGGCATGGCCTCCCGCAGAAGGGGAACGTACTTGCCCGCGACGTCGACACCGATGTTGTAGACGCCGGTCACGCTGCGGCCAGGCTGCGCCAGGGAAACAGCAAGGCCCGCCTGCACAGGGTCGCCACCGCCCACCATCACCACCGGCACCTGGGGCAGCGCCTTCAGCGCCGCGTGGGTAGCCTGCACGGAATCGGTGACCACCACGAGACGCGGCATGCCGACGAAGGGTGCAAGCTTTTCTGCCAGTTGCGCGGGGCGGCCGTCGGCGTAGAAGTCATGCATCTGCACGGCGCGTCCGCCCGGCCACCCTAGCCGGTCGAGGTGGCGCGCCAGGTCGGCGGCACTGAACTGCGCGCTGCTGCGGCTGTTGCCCATGGCGACGAGCACCTGCGGAATGCCGGTGTTGCCGCGCGCTGCTGCGGCGGCCGTGGTGCAGCCGAGCCAGAGCAGGGTGCGGCGCGAAATCGGAAATGCCATGCCAGCGTGATGCACGAAGATGCATGCATGCTGCGGCATTCCGCGCGGCCTCGGGCTCCTGGTTCTCCCGCAGATGCTGCGGGACAACAAGCGTCAGGCGGCGATGCGCTCGCGCTCCTCGCCATTGACGGCCAGCCGCGCATCGACCAGCGACACCGTCTGGTCCACGCAGCGGTGCGACCGGCCGAACTGGCGTGCGATGCGCTGCACCAGGCGGTCCACCCGCTCGACCGCCTGCGCGCCCGAGAACAGGGCGCGCGCCGCCGACGAAGGCTTCTTCAGCGACGCGGCCGCGGCGGCGTACTTCTCGAAGGGCACCAGGTCGCTGCGGTCGGCACCCAACTGGCAGCACA
>JAESGR010000679.1_pt1 | contig 17496 bp, 21 predicted proteins | sample 9269771 | NCBI WGS metagenome assembly JAESGR01 (sample SAMN15739572, study PRJNA653492) | algae metagenome | isolation source: Chroococcus sp. CMT-3BRIN-NPC107 and co-occurring heterotrophs from well... | place: USA: Clark Mountains Wilderness, California | collected 2010-04-18 | reverse complement strand
CCCTATCAGACTCTCGAACTTGCACTTCGGGGTCAACATCTTCGACTCCCTTAGCTAGGTTGAGACTCTTTTACCTTACCCCGTTTTCATCTGCTTGAATAGTCCAAAGTCATAATGAGAATTGCTGAACTCGTACCCGAACCGATGCCCCTGGTTGAATTTGTCCGCTAGTGAAGGAACCACCAGCAGCTATCGCTGTATAAGTTGTGCCACCATCAATGCTAGTTGCCAAGTCACCTAAAACTGCGCCAGGCCCAGCAACGGTAGCAAGATTAGGAATTACTAAGTTTGTAGGATCGTTACCGACGTTAGTGACATCAAAATAGAAGTAAACTAAGTCGCCAGATTGAATACCTGTTGCTGGAGTGTTGTCAACAACACCTGCATTATTGACGAAAACACCAGCAACTTCAGCTACAGTGATAATAACTTTGTTGGAACTTGAGCCTAAAGTTGTGCCTGGGTTGTTTGGGTCGGTGTAGGTAGCAGTTGCGGTGTTTTCAATCGCTGCACCAGCCCTAGTAGGCGTTGGGGCTGCTTGTGCCAGCACAGAGGAGGCAATTTGAAAAGTACCACCGACAAGCAGTGCTGTTGTTAGTAGTTGACGGTAAAGATTTCTTCGAGGGGTTTTCATTAGAGCGCACTAAATTTGAATAGTTTGAAAACAAAGAGAGTTAGAGAATATAGAAAGAGTAAGTTTTGGTTTATAGGTAGATGTAACCTAATACCAAAAATTGCCTTACTAAGAGTCGGCGGGAAGGGAAAACTGTCAGCCCAACGATCGCTAGAGATTAGATTAAATAGCTATTTAGGCTACAGAATTATCTTTCCCTATTCCGATTGGAATAGAATCGAGGAAATTACTAGATTTTTACACCAAAACTTAAAGTTAATACTGTGGAAATACTTAGGTCTTATAGTGATTTATGTGCGTGAATAGATGTTTTTATAGTTTTTGCGATCGCCAGAAAATTTTGATTAACGTTATTAGAATAGGTACAGCTAAAAAATAGCTGTATTAAAGTAATTTATGTCTGATACACCTTGGCTAGTTTTGTTAAAAAAATCCCTAGAACGTCACCGTAATATTACGGAGGCGCGGTATTTACAATTGGCAACAATTACACCAGAAAATCGCCCAGCCAACCGTACAGTAGTATTTCGGGGGTTTTATGGTGATAAAGATTGTTTAAAGTTTGCTGTTGATAATCGTAGTAGGAAAGTATACCAAGTTGCTTTACAGCCTTGGGCTGAGGCTTGTTGGTACTTTACCCAAACTCGCGAGCAATTTCGACTTAGCGGTTTGCTGCACTTAGTAGAAGCGAACAATGCAGACATAAATTTGCAACAAGCTCGTCAAACAAGTTGGCAAGAACTTAGCGATAATGCCAGATTACAATTTGCTTGGGACAACCCAGGTCAGCCAAGAGCCGAAGATGCTGATTTTGCTTTGCCCGTGCCGCCTTCGGAAAAACCTCTAGCTAATTTCTGCTTATTATTGTTAGAGCCGATGCAGGTAGATTACTTAAATTTAGTAGGAAATCCGCAAAATCGTTATATATATAGTCGCTATGATGGGTGGAGTGTAAAAGAGGTTAACCCTTGAGTTGTTTTAGAGTGGCAAAATTTTGTTTAGTAGCTATGTTTTTTAACCCTTAAATTAAGGTTCTGACTGCTGAAACTAACTAGAAGCAAACTGAAAAATATATTGGGCGGTAAGTAGTGGCTGTTCTAAATGGGGAACGTGACCGCAATCTTTGAGCCAAATTAGTTGACTATGAACAATTGACTGCTTAAACTTTTTTGCGTCAGCTATACCTAGTATTTTGTCGTTTTCTCCCCACAAAATTAGCGTTGACTGCGTAATTTGAGCAAGTTTATCTTTAAAAGAACTGTAGCCACCGCTTTTAGTAAAAGAGATTATGGCGTTATTCCAACCGGGCATATTTAGATGTAAGGCAGCACATAGTTGAGCGTCAAGGGATGCTAAATTTCTGTCTTTGTATGCTGTGCGGCTAATACTAGAGCGGACTTTAGGATGGCGTAAAAATTGCGTTGCTAGATAACCCAAAGGCGGAAACATGAATTTGCCCATTGCAGATCCGGCACTAAAGCCTGCACTGTCGATTAATACTAATTTTTTGACGGCTTGGGGATAAGTTAGGGTGAAGTCGATGGCGGCGGCACCGCCCATAGATGCGCCAATTAGAATTACTGGCTGACTAATTAGAGTTTTCCAGAAAGAGTATAGATGAATTGCGATCGCACTTGGACTAATTTTGATTTCTTTAGGTCTATCTGTAAAGCCAAAACCTAACAAATCTACCGCCCATGTTTGATTTTGAGTAGCAAGCAGTGGTAACAAGCGGCGAAATTCTAAAACCGAGCTATCAAAACCGTGCAGTAATAATATTGGCGTTTCAGTGTTTCCTTGCTGGACGTAAGAAGTTGCTATCGCGCTTTAAAACTTAAAGGCGTAATTATTTCTTGATGCTCTATACTTTTTGCTAGGTTTATAGATTCAGTTTCTGTTAGTTGGGCGATTAGTGGTGACAAAAAACTGATTTCCATTACTCTGTGCATAAACTTAGATAAAATTAATCCCTCCTAAATTTAAGAGGGATTAACTAACATTTAATTTTACTTTACTTGCTAATATCTTTTAAAGCTTTTTGTGGGGCTTTAACTACGTCTGCGGCGGCTTCTTTCAATTGTTCGCCAGCTTTTTTTGTACCTGGATCGATTGGTTCGTCAAGATTTAGCTTGTCTTTGATATTTTCAAATATATTCTTACCTTTATCTTCGGCGGCTCTATTTTTGATATTTATGCCTTCATCTTTAAGCAACTTGGCAGATTTTTCGGCGTTGTCTTTGATTCTATCTGCCTTGATTTCTGCTTCGCTTTCACCACCGTCAACTTTGTATTGAGTCGCTTCGGGTGTCACTGGTTGTGCTTGAGCTTGTAATTGGTTTCCGTAAATATCAAAAGCACTACCGATCAAAAAAGTTAAACTTACCAGAAACACTGTTATAATTCGCTTTATTTTAATGCTTTGTAGCCAAGAAGTTACACGCTTCATAATAAATACTCCTACGATGATTTTGTCAATATAACTACTTTGATTACAGTATAATCTCTGCAATCATTGCATTATAATCTTTGATTATTTCGTGTTTACCCGCATCAGTCTAACGATATATAATTAGTGTTTGATAACAAATTATATTATCTAGATGAGCATATAGATAATGAATAATTATTAATGCTCAAATAAGTCTTTAAACTGCAATAAATCTAAACTAACTATAGTTGGCAAAGCTTCAAAGCATTTTGTAGCAAGCTTTAATCGTTCTTCGCGTTCTAGCATTGTTATTAATTTTTGTCTCGCACTTAGTAAATAGCGGACATCGTTGGAAGCATAATTTAATTGTTTATCTGACAGATTTGCCGCGTTTCCCCAATCAGAACTTTGAGCGCTTTTGTCTAATTCTACATTTTCTAGTTCTTGAATTAACTCTTTTAATCCGTGTCGATTGGTGTAAGTTCTTACTAACTTACTGGCAATTTTTGTACAAAATACTGGGGTTACGTGAATACTCAAATACTGACGTAAAGTTGCTAAATCAAAACGGGCAAAGTGAAAAACTTTAATAACATTAATATCTTCTAATAATTGTTTTAAATTGGGCGCATCAGTTTGATTTTTGGCAATGCGAACTACAGTGACTATACCTTGAAGATCGCAGATTTGAACCAAACACAGGCGATCGCGCATTGGCAACAAGCCCATAGTTTCGGTATCTACAGCGATCGCTTCAGCGTTTAAATACTGGGATAAGATGTTATCTGGAAGATCGCGATCGCATACTTGAAAATCTGGTATTTCCATTAGGTTAACGGCGGTTGATAAATAGCTGAGTAAAGTAGTATTCATTTTTGGCATTTTTGACAACGCCGATACCAGTTAAGTTGTACTGACCTTCAATATTAACTCTATGACCGTCACTTTTTATCCAGCCATCTACAGCTTGCTTGGCGGGGTTAGGATAGCCTTGATTGAAAGCAACATTTTCGGCGGCGGCACGATAGGGAATTTGGCGGCGAATAACAGTAACGCGTTCATCAAATCCATCATGACTAAAAGGCACTTTGCTATTTGCCATATTTTGACTATGAATTTTGGCTTGGGCGCTAATCCTTGCGTCGAGAGTCAAAGGCGGCAACTTGCGCGATTGGCGATATTGATTGATTTGTTGGTGAATGGATTTTTCCATAGCTGAGGGCGGTTTGGCTGGAGTTGCGGCGACGGTTTCTGGCAGTGTCAAACCAACTTCTGCATTAAAAGGAACATTAGAGCTAGAGAGAGTAACGGCGATTAATAATATTCCTGGCAAGAGTTTCTGCATTAGAAGTTTAAGCGATTACCACAAAAGGTTTAAATACTTTTATTATAAATGCTTGCATAGTGCTGATTGTCTCTGTGTCTCCTCGGCTACGATGGATACAAAAGCTATTATAGATAGGCTAATCTGCTTAATTAGTTTTATGGCATCCCCCAATCGCAAGTCTTTAGACTCTACTAAACCTCAAGAAACTCGTTTTGTTTATCGAGAGTTTGGCGATGACAACCCTGCCTTAGCAAGAGGAGTTCCCGATTTACCAGCTTCGGAGCAAAATATTAGAGTTCAAGCTTCTCGTAAAGGGCGTAAAGGCAAAACTGTTACTGTAATTACTGGTTTTCAAGCTAAACCAGAAACTTTAAATGAGCTTGTCAAAAAATTAAAAACTCAATGCGGTACAGGGGGAACAGTTAAAGAAAATGAGATTGAAATTCAGGGAGAACACACCCAAAAGCTTTTACAGATTTTGACGCAATTAGGCTACAAAGCTAAGATTAGTGGCGGTTGAAAAGCAATTCTGTCTATATAGAGATGTTATAAAAGCTAATTGGTGACATATTAAAAAAGTAATATAGTAGCTGCGATCGCCTATTGATACGATTGGGGAAGCGGCTACAAGGAAGAGCGCTATGGATATTCTTCGCTTACTAGCTGCAATTTTTCTACCTCCCTTGGGTGTTTTCCTTCAGGTAGGATTAGGGACAGATTTTTGGATCAATGTTGTATTAACGCTTTTTGGCTATGTTCCTGGAATTATCCATGCTGTGTGGATAATCTTATCTAAAAAGTAAAGGTAAAAAAATGATGCGATCGCTTACTTTAAAAGAGCGATCGCGTTAAAATTATTTACTAAGGTTTTTTAGCTGCAAATAGTTCAGAGAAAAATTGCTGCATATCTGCAAAAGAGCGTCTATCGGCGCTTTCATTGTAAGCAAAACCTTTAGATACATCTTTGCCAGCTTCGGGATTGGTAAAACTATGTACCGCACCGCCGTACTCTACCAATTGCCAATCAACCTTTGCTTGGCGCATTTCAGTTTTAAAAGTATCAATTTGGGCTTTGGGAACTAAAGGATCGTCTGCGCCATGCAAAACCAAAACTTTACTTTTAGTCTTTGTGGCATCTTTGAGATTTGGTGTGTCTAAATTGCCGTGAAAGCTAACAACACCTGCAACATTTGCTCCGTTGCGAGCTACTTCTAAAACTGTAGTACCTCCAAAACAGTAACCAATGGCAGCGATGCGGTTTTTGTCAGTAAGTTTGTTATCTTGTAATACCTTTAATCCTGCGGCAGCGCGATCGCGCATTAGTTGGCGATCGGACTTGTAGATTGTAGCTTGGGCGGCGGCATCCTTGGGATTATTTGGTCTAATTCCTTTACCGTACATATCTACCGCAAAGGCAACATAGCCAAGTTTTGCTAGTTGCTCAGAACGCTGCTTAACGTACGATCCTAAGCCCGTCCATTCATGGACAACCATCACTCCTGGACGTTGCCCTTTGATTGCGTCATCGTAAGCTAAATAGCCTTCTAATACCGTATTGCCATGCTTGTATTCCACAACTTGGGTTTGCACTTTAGCAAAAGCAGAGGTCGAACAAACTAAAGCCACAATCGACGCGATCGTTAACGAGGGTAAAACTTTCATTGGATAAGAACTTGAGAACATTGAGAAGTAGATAACTGGAGTCATATTCTAGCGCGAGTTTTTATGACTCAACATCTTGCCTGAGTAAAGCTATAGATACCAAGTTCGCTCTTATTTTCACCGATACGAGAAGTTTTATAAGGGTGTGCGTGAGAGGCTGTTAATAAATTCTGCATCCATGCCATCAGTTTTCAGCAATCCTACTTCAACCAATTATCATACAGCGCACAGCTACACTCCGAATATCTCAAAATTGTGTTTTTGCCAAATCTCGCGCTCAAGGTTATCCTCAACCTCGTATCCAGACTCTTTATGCTCGCCAACCGCAAACCACTCCTCAACCGTGTTCAACATAGAGTCAAACGAAGTAAAGTATGGATCTTCTCCCTCTCCCGCTCCAATGATGGGAAGTTCTGCATTTGGACACATGGCTTGACCTGGATAGCTTAGATACAGATAAAACCCATTAAAGCCAGCAAATGGAAACATCTTAGCGGGTTCTAGACCAATTTCAGAGCGATCGAAGGCGCTCCAGTAATTTTCTAGCATCGATTCATAGTCAGAAACAGAATTTTCAAAACTCAGCCAAGCCATGTCTCTAAAAATTAAAAAGTCTTCATCCTTTGTCCCGTTGTGCCAGGTATACAGATCGATCAACTCTTTAGGAAAATAAAAAGGATATTGGGAAATTCTCTCTTGTAGATACTCACGACTCAACCCTGGCAAGAAATGGCGATCGATTGGTTGCCCAATTTCGCTACGGAAATCTATGAGTTTTTGCATACAAGCTATCAAACTATTCATTATTGAAACGATCTGCCTTAAAATGCTCCAAAGCTTACTGCTATTTACTAAACTTTTCAAGAATTTACGCTTATTTGTCTTGGATAAAAACTTAGACAACATCAGCCTTAGTGCCTTGAGAATCGAGAGAGAGCGATCGCACATCCACCATTACCCCAGCAGATTGCCAAGCAGAGGCGATCGCACTTTCTACTGAAGATGCCTGCATTTTATCCACTACTGCTAGTAAAGTTGGGCCTGCACCACTAATTACTAAACCCAAAGCCCCCGCATCCATAGCAGCTTTTTGTACCGTTTCAAACCCATGAATTAGTCCTTGACGATAAGGCTGATGCAATCTGTCTTGCAAAGCCACCTTTAGCCAATCAGCACGTCCGGTTTGTAAGGCGCGGATAAGTAAACCTAAATGCGCCGTATTAAAAATCGCATCGGCGCGACTAACGTGAGTAGGCAAAACTCGCCGCGCTTCGGTGGTGGAAAGCTCAAAATCTGGTATAGCTACTACTGGCACAATAGATTCATGCCAAGGGACATCGCAAATTGCCCAACTATTATCTCCACCCGCCGCCAACCTACAGCCCCCAAGCAAAGCCGGAACTACATTATCTGGATGTCCTTCCAGTGCGATCGCCAGGTTCATAATTTCATCCTGACTCAAAGGCAATCCCGCTAAGTGATTTGCCCCCATTAAGCCCCCCACAATTGCCGTTGCCGAACTCCCCAAACCCCGTGCCAGAGGGACATCTAGCCCAATTTCTATATGCACGGCTGGAGTTTTTTCACCTCTATGCTCATAAAAATTTACAAAAGATTGATAAGCTAGGTTACTTTCATCGGTACTTACTTTTTGCGCTTCTACACCCGTAACGGAGATTTTAAAATCATCACTGGGGGTAAATTTGAATTGGTTGTGAAGAGTTAAAGCCGCGCCAATACAATCAAAACCCGCCCCTAAGTTTGCAGTAGTGGCGGGAACAGTAATATTAATAGCCGTCGTCATACAAATAAATTCCTACTTTTTTATTTCACCTTAGCCATCGTATAAGCATCAATGTACACACCATCACGAAAAGCATTTTTTCTCAAAATACCTTCTTTTTCAAAACCAAACTTTTCGTAAAGATGAATAGCAGCAGGGTTGTCTGTATTAACTTGTAATTCTAGACGCTTTAAATTCAGCCAATTTTCCGCCAAATCTATAATTGCTGCCATTAACTGAGAACCAATACCTCTATTTTGGTAGTCATCACGCACAAACATACCCAATTGTCCGACATGAGAGCGGCGATCGCTCAAAGTTTGCAAACTAATCAAACCCACAACTATCGATTTTTGGTTTTCCTCGATAACAGCTACCAAGCGATGAAGATTGGGGGGCAGATTTTCTAATTTTTGTTTAATGCGATCGCGCGATTGGTAAGGTAGTTGCAACGTTCCCCACTGACAAGAAGGCGCTAAAAATAGCTCGGCGACATCTTCCCAATCAGCCATCTCAAAAGCTCGAATCTTTACTTTACTCATTACTTCACCTGCCAAACTAACGGGTATATGCCATTTTGGGCTTACCCGTTAGATGTCGAAACAGCTTAGAAATTGCCGTAATTTGCGATCGCATCGATCAATTTTTCTATTACTTCAGTAATTGGTATACTTCCCAATTCCCCAGAGGCGCGGGTGCGAATGCTGAGACTATTAGCTTCCACTTCTTTTGCTCCCACTACCGCCATTACGGGAATTTTGTCTTTTTCAGCGTTGCGAATCAGTTTACCTAAACGCTCATTGCTATTGTCAGCTTCCACTCGGATACCGTGCGATCGCATTATGCTTGCTACTTCAACAGTGAAATCTCTCTGGGCATCCCCTACAGGCAATAATCTTACTTGTACGGGTGCAAGCCATAAGGGAAAATCTCCAGCATACTCCTCAATTAAAATGCCAATTAAGCGTTCTAACGAGCCAAAAGGAGCGCGATGAATCATTACCGGACGTTTGCGAGTACCATCGTCTGCCACATATTCCAAATCGAACCGCTCTGGTAAGTTGTAATCTACTTGGACTGTACCTAACTGCCATTCCCGATCTAGAGCATCCCGAACAATGAAATCAAGTTTTGGACCATAAAATGCAGCTTCTCCTATACCTTCAAAGTGAGCCATTCCTAGCTTTTCTACAGCACGGCGAATTGCTCCTTGAGCTTTTTCCCAAGCTTCATCAGAACCTATATATTTATCGGAGGTCTGATCGCGGAAACTCAGCCTTGCTTTAAAGTTATTATCTAGTTTCAGCCTCTTAATCACCGAAAAAATTAAATCTACGACCTTTAAAAATTCGCTATCTAACTGTTCTGGCGTTACAAATAGATGAGCATCATCCTGAGTAAAGCCTCGGACTCGTGTTAGCCCACCTAATTCTCCTGATTGTTCGTAGCGATAGACAGTACCAAATTCCGCTAGACGCATTGGCAGTTCTCGATAAGAACGTAATTCGCTTTTATAAATTTGGACGTGGAAAGGACAATTCATCGCCTTGAGAACAAAGCCCTCATCTTCAGTCTCGCCCATCATTGGAAACAAATCTTCTTTATATTTTTGCCAGTGTCCAGAAATTTTAAATAGTTCAACTCTGCCAATATGAGGTGTTACAACTGGTAAATAACCGCCTTTTACCTGTTCTTGCTGAAGGAAGTTTTCTAAAGTGCTTCTTAGTACGGTTCCTTTGGGTGTCCACAAAGGCAAACCCGGTCCCACTTCATCTGAAAAGATAAATAAACCTAATTCTTTACCCAACTTGCGATGATCGCGCCTTAATGCTTCTTCCTTGCGCCGCTTGTATTCTGCTAATTGTTCGGGAGTTTCCCAAGCTGTAGCATAAATGCGCTGCAACTGTGCTTTGGTTTCATCTCCGCGCCAATAGGCTCCAGCGACGCTTTCAAGTTCGATCGCTTTTGGGTTTAAGTCGCTAGTATTTTCTAAGTGCGGTCCCGCGCACAAGTCCCACCATTCTTGACCCAAATGATAAATTGTAATCGGCTCAGTAATGCCTTCTAATATCTCTAATTTGTAAGGCTCGTTAATTTCTTTTATGCGGTTAGTTGCTTCTTCCCTATTTATTTCTTCGCGAATTACAGGCAACTTGCGATTAATAATTTTCACCATTTCTTTTTGAATGGCTTTGAGATCCTTTTCAGTAAAGGGTTCGGGGTTGTCAAAGTCGTAATAAAACCCGTTTTCAATCCAAGGTCCAATGGTTACTTGGGCTTGGGGAAATAGCTTTTGTACAGCCATCGCCATCACATGAGATGCGGTATGGCGAATTTTTTGTAATTCTTTTGATTCGCTACTGCGAGGCAAATATATTTTTTCTGGTTGTTCGGGAGATATAGAGACTGACATCGGCGAATTTGTTTGTTTGGCTAGGACGAAGGGCAGTTTTGGCGATCGCATATTCATCGTTTTCAATGCGATTTCTGCTTTTTAGCTTTAGTTTAAGTACATTTACCTAAACCTTAAGAACGATTTATTGATTTTCACTTTCTCTATTTTATCCATCTCACCACTTTCTATCCGTCTGAGTATTGTAAGTAAAGCCTCAACAAGCCTAAACTGGCGGTATTTTCAGCAAATGCTACAAATGTTACGATTTTTTATTAAAGTTAGTTGCAGATTATTAAAAAACTTAAATTAAGTTAATATAGGAAAGGAGAATACTAATCTATTTTTATTCATGCTGAACTCAAACTTGCCGGAGTCAGAATTGCTCAAGACAGTGTTGAAGCCACTTTTGCAAGATTTTCAGTATTGGTTTGGGCGCAGTCTGGCATTATTGGAAACTGAGAGCATTGATTTTTTGACTTCTAAGGAGCAATTAGACTTATTAGAGCGCGTCAAACAGGCAAAGCAAGAAGTAAGTGTCGCGCAAATTATGTTTGAAGCCACTGGAGAACAAGTTGGAATTGAAATGTCCGCACTTATGCCTTGGCATCAATTAGTAACAGAATGTTGGAAAGTGGCAATGCGCTTACGTTTACAGCATCCTACTAACTGGGACGAAAACGAAAAACCTAAATAAAATCTAAAAACACTCAATAATCACTTATTGAGTGTTAGATAAGTTAATACACCTTTTGAACGACTTTTGAAACCGACTGCTTTGGAGTACAATGCCATGTTACACCTACTTTACATTTTAGCTTTTACAACTCTTGCCTTGATTGCCGTAAGCAATTTGATCCGCAACTTAATCATGTTTAGTGTTGAGGGTGATGGCGTTTATTCTAGAGGGCAGTCGTCAGGCTACGATCGCATTACTAATCGTTCTGTACCCCATCCAGAGTTTTTAGATAATACAGGCAAAATAATTAGAGATCCACTTTTAGTTATGCGTTCCATTGATGTTCAAGATGCTCGCGCTCATTTAGACGCGCTTTACGAGGCTTCTCCTAGTTCTAGTAGCGAAGCAGATCGAGAAAATTAATTAAATAAATTTATTTTTAAGTCCAACCTACTTTGCTATTTTCAGCAGAGTAGGTATTGTTTTAGGGTTTTGCTACTTCATCTTCTACAAAAACTGCAAATTGTTCGTCATCAATTCGTCCAGCTTCATAAAGGGTTTTTGTGATTTCCGAAATAGTTAAAACAGAATGAGCGCGATAGCCACTAGCTTTCAATCGGTCTTTAACACCTTGCTCGTGATCCATAAAAACTACAATGTCATTAACTTTAAGTCCCGCAGATTCTATTTTTTGCGCGCCCTCAATCGCACTTTTGCCGCTAATCAAAATATCATCGACAACAACAATAGTTTCACCAGGGCAAAAATTACCTTCAATTACTTTACGAGTTCCGTGAGCTTTGACTTCTTTACGTGGAAAAATCATCGGGTAGCTCAAACGCATCGACAACCCTGTAGCTGTAGGCAACGAGCCATAAGGGATTCCAGCAATGCGATCGAATTGCAAAGTTTTTAATATATCTGCATAAGCTGTCAAAATTAAGGAGAAGACTTGCGGATTAGAAATAATTTTTCGCAAATCAACGTAATAAGGAAAAGTAGCCCCAGAGGCTTGAACAAAATCCCCAAACATAATGCAGCCAAGGTCGTAAAGCTGCAAAATTAAGTCAAAATAACGATGTTGATTTAATAAGCAAACATCCGGCAGCCAAATAAAACAACTAGAAGCATTAGAAATAACTTGTTCTCTAACTTGATTAACTTCTAAACGTAAATTATCGATAGCATCGCGTTGCAAATTTGCCAACCTATCTTGAGGGACGGGAATTAATAACCCATCGCCATTGCTGTTTAAACCTGCGGTTAAAAAACTGCTTAAATTATCCCCTGCAGCCCAAATACTCCGTGCAAGTATAACTCGTTCTGGGGCGATCGCCCGAACTTTAGCTAAAACCTCCGGCGATGTTGTTCCCACCTCCAAACCAACTTGTTCTAGAGTCCCCCAAGTTCGAGCAGCTTTAACCACCTGCAAGTACAAAGGAGCGTCGTTACTGGGATACTGCTGCACAGCTTTCGCACCCAAATTAGAGGTACAGCATAAAACAAATACTGCTTTACCTGGATAAACTAAAAACGGAGCTACATGATCTTGCCCAACATAAGGACTTAGAGTTATAGCATCTACTCTCCACTGCGTGAATATTGCTTGAGCAAAAATACTGCTAGTATTAAGATCGCTGTGTTTGGCATCTAGAATCACTGGAATATGACTGGGAATAGCCTTTAAAGTATTTTCTAGTAATTCTATGCCTCGAACGCCTAAAGCTTCGTAGAACCCCAATGTAGGCTTGTAAGCACAAACCAAATCGGCAGTTTGAGCAATAATTAATTGCAGCCACTCAGACAAATCGGCAATAACGTCTTGCTCACCGCTTTTGGGCATCATTTCGACGTTAGGATCGAGTCCGACAAATAGCAAACTTTGATTTAAGCCGATCGCGGCATTTAATTTATCAAAAAAGTTCATGAGATAATTGGCGATAAGGAAAGCTATAAATAAAACCGAGAGTGGAATTTGGTGTGGGGCTAAAAAAGATACTTTAAATCGATTTAACTAAGAAATAGCGATCGCCCTAAATCAGTTTGTACTTTGGCAAATCATCTAAGGAGAATTGCTCAATTAGGCTCTAATGGTAAATTGTCATCAGTTTGAGCATTAGTTGCTAATGAGTCTAGTTCGCTGCGATCCTCGACAAACCAGTTGTCTAGCAAAGATTGCAACCTCATCCTTTCAATGTATGGCCAGCCCCCTTCCGATTCAATATCTTTGAGTAAAGTATGAAATCCATGACGGTTATTAGGCAAAGACTCTTGAAAAACTCCCTCGCGAATCTCTCGATGCAGCGCCTCCAAGCATCGTAGCAATGCTAAAAGTGCTAAACTGTCGCCTTGGCAGCTTTGGGCTAAAGCTTGAATATCGATACTAATAGCTGCTAATTTTGAACCAATGTCCGTACTTTTATTCATTAAAATTCCTCCCTCGCTCCTCCATCAGATATTTTTGCATCACAATAAAATTTATTACTTTGTGCCTCAAAGTCATAGATTATCTCAATGCGCCCCAAAGTAAACGTAACATCCCCGTGTAAAATTCTGTATTGGGGTCTAAAGCGAACCATCCTTCAAGAGCTTCTGAAAACGGTGGTTGTAAAAGATGTAGTTTAAACCACTGTCGGCATTACGTTCAAAGCGATGGCAGGCAAAGGCAACTATATCTTGGGTGGGGTGCGTTTTGCTAACTATAGTGCGATCGCATCTCCGCAATAAGGCATCCGATATTAGCCCACTTTACAATTGTATTATTAGGGCTATCCGGTTAAATATGGAGTTCATAACACATTGAGGTTAACCATGAGGTATCGCGCTTTAATTATTGCCTTCTTAGCAGTCTTTTTGGGGCTAATCACTGCTTGTAGTGATGCTACTATGGCATCAGAAAGTCGAGATGTACTTACCTACGATCAAATTAGAGGTACAGGTCTTGCTAACAAATGCCCGCAAATGGCAGAGACTACTCGTGGTTCGATTGCCCTCGATCCAAACCAGTCTTATAAAATTACAGAAATGTGCTTAGAACCCACAACTTTCTTTATTAAAGAAGAACCTGTAAACAAACGTCAAAAAGCCGAATTTATTGGCGGAAAATTGTTGACTCGCTACACTTCTACCATCGACCAAGTACAAGGCAAACTAAAGTTAAATGACGATCGCAGTTTGACTTTTATCGAAGAAGATGGACTTGACTTTCAAGCTATCACCGTTCAACTACCTGGCGGCGAACGAGTACCGTTTTTATTCACTATTAAGGACTTAGTTGCTCAGTCTCAACCTGGTTTAACAAGCATCAACACCTCCACAGATTTTGAAGGCAAATTTAAAGTTCCTTCCTACCGAGGTTCGGCGTTTCTCGATCCCAAAGGTCGCGGTGTTACCGCCGGGTACGACAATGCGGTAGCTCTACCTTCTAGCGCCGATGATGAAGAACTTACTCGTGCCAACATGAAGCAAGCAGAAGTAGGCGAAGGCACTATTTCTTTACAAATTGCTAAAGTAGATAGCAATACAGGCGAAATTGCGGGAACATTCGAGAGCGAACAGCCTTCAGATACCGATTTGGGAGCCGCCGAAGCTAAAGAAGTCAAAATTCGCGGTTTATTCTTTGCTCGGATAGATTCTTCGGCAATTTAAAACGCGATCACCCTTAATTATCTAAGAAACAACGTACGTATTCAGCAATTGACTTTACAACTAAAGGGCTAAATGCCCTTTTTTTATTGATAAATATTTTAGTTTAGATTTATCGAACGGCGCGATCGCGTAGTTCGACTTAGTAATCTTACCCAAGATTAGTGCAAACCCTATCAAACTTCAGTGAAATTTCGGTAGCAAAACTTGCCATAAAATTAATATTCTAATTACTGAAGATGCAAGGTAAATAGTCCAGTTAACTAAGAATGCTTCTACCCTTTCTTACAGTGCTTCTTAATTTAATTTCTATACATACTTTTGTCCGTTGCCTGTCGTCTCAGTTCAATATTCATAACGTGAAAATTTACGTAGCAGAGAAAAAACATGGTGTTAGCTTATACAGCAAGTAATAGCGAAGTCAAGCAAGAAAGCGCGAATCTACTACAAGAATATCAGCAGTCGCCATCAGCTAGTACCCGCAATGAAATAGTTACGCTCAACTATGGATTGGTAAGAAAAGAAGCTTATTACTGGACTAATCAGTGTACGGAAAACTATGACGATTTACTGCAAGTAGGTTGCCTAGGCTTAATTCGCGCCATCGAAAAATTTGAATTATCGAAAGGAATTGCTTTTAGTTCCTTCGCTATACCCTACATTCGCGGTGAAATTCAACACTACCTCCGCGACAAAGGAGTCATGGTGAGAATTCCCCGGCGCTGGCTGGCATTACAGCAGCAAGCTGTAGGCATTACCCGCCAACTACAACAAAAGCACAACCGCCAGCCTACAGATATCGAAGTTGCCACTGCTTTAAATATCACTATAAGTGAATGGCAAGAAGTTAAACTTGCTTGGACTAACCGCTCGCCCCTAAGCCTAGACACTCCCGCCCAAGATGGCGATGAAGAATCCGCATTGCTAGGAGATACCGTTCCCGACGCACAATATACCAGTTTTCAACTAGCCCAAGAAGATCGAATTCGTTTGCAAGAAGCTTTAATTCAATTAGAACAAAAAACCCATGAAGTTTTAAAATTTGTATTTCTCTACGACTTAACGCAAAAAGAAGTAGCCGAACATTTAGGTATCAGCGTCGTCACCGTATCTCGTCGAGTCAAGCAAGGATTAGCTTCCTTAAAAAAGTTAATGCTTGTCCCCGAAGATTAGTAACTAAAAGTTGCCAATAATTAAGCATTACGAGTAGTAAGCTTGACATTTTAGATTTACTTGCTAGTATGCAAATAAATTAATCTCAGTTTACACAAAACTAGCATTAAATAATCCAAAATTATTCGGAGAAATAAATAATCCTTATTTTTGCTCGGTAATTTTACGGAGCAATAGTTTTTTTATTTATAGCTATTTAAAACGGGCAAAATGTACTTGATTAACTAGAGTTTGGATATTAGCAATTAAATCGTATAATTAATAACAAATTTAAGTTTTAGTTTACAATAATCGTGCTAGATGTAATAGTCATGGTGCTTAGGAAAAAATGGCAAGATACCAATTTTAAACCAAAGACAGTTATTCAATAGGTCATTTATTAAAACTATTTAGTGAAATTATGCGCCAAATCGCTACTACAGCATTTTTAGGAATGCTTGCTATAACTACAACTGGATGCCCATCATCCAATACTTCCCAAAGTATTAGTCCCGCACCCTCACCTTCTACAATACCTGTTGTAGTGCAAACACCGCCCCCAGTAAAACCGCCTTTAGTAGCTCAAAACCCAAGCAGTGCAGCCTACTTAGCCCCTGGTCTAATTCAACCAACTAATGCCAACCAGCGTACAAAACAAGTAGCTAAAGGCAACCGCGATCCATTTACTGCCTTGTTTTTACCTGTCCCGGTTCCCCCAGCAAGTGCCGCCCAAGCTTCACAAGGGGGGGTTTCGCCTATAACCTCAAGTCAAACTAACACAATCCCTCCAACCTCTAGAAGCATAACAGGCAGGCAGTCAAGACCTAATTCTTCTGTGACTATTAATAATCCAAGAACTGCCTTAAATCGGAGACGCTTAAGTAATAGAGCAGGTACATCAATTCAAAATATTCCATTACCGCCTAATACAGCGCTACCAAATAATAATTTAGAACCCGCTTTACCTCCAGCATTGCCAGAACCAGATTTGGCAAAAACTGTAATAGTTATGGGTGTAGTTCAAATTGGCGAACAAACTCAAGCAATTGTTCAAGTACCTAGTGAAGCAACAAGTCGATACGTTCAAGTAGGGCAGAGATTATCAAACGGGCAAGTATTAGTAAAAAGAATTGAATTAAATGCAGGTGCAGAGCCGTTAGTTATTTTAGAGCAGTACGGTGTTGAAGTTTCTAAAGCTGTAGGCGAACAAGCCCCAAGCCAAGGACAGCAAGCAACTTCGCCTACGGCGGCGGTTCCCTATTTACCACCGCCAAGTTCGAGAGCAACTACCGCAAAACTTCCTGCACCACCGCCCAATATTAATACGCCAGAAACAAATATTGCGTTGCCAACGCTGTCCTCTAATCCCCCAAAAGAAGCCAGTAATAATGGACAATCAAAATAACCAAGCAAATTTAATAGTTCAATTTTCCAACTTACCTTTAGCTGTGTATCGAGAAATTGCCGCTCATCTTTGTCAGGTAGAAGAAGTAGAGACAAAGCTGCTATCCAAAGCTGGTACAGAGTTTGATTATCATTACAGCCAGGTTGAAAGCTTACAAATTCAACTACCTATAGCTAATAAATACGCTAGAGAACAAGTAGAAAAGATTTTAGCTTACTATCAAAAGGTTTTTGGAGTAGTAGAAGGCGTTAGCTAACTGTAGACCCTAAGTACAGGACAAAAAATGTAGAGCATTTAAGAAATCATCCATTTTCTGCTCCAAATTGAGAACAATATTTCGCAGATGGTCAAAGCCATAGCGAAAAATGCTCTTAGCTTTACGTCCATGC
>JAESGR010000678.1_pt1 | contig 17542 bp, 18 predicted proteins | sample 9269771 | NCBI WGS metagenome assembly JAESGR01 (sample SAMN15739572, study PRJNA653492) | algae metagenome | isolation source: Chroococcus sp. CMT-3BRIN-NPC107 and co-occurring heterotrophs from well... | place: USA: Clark Mountains Wilderness, California | collected 2010-04-18 | reverse complement strand
TTGAGATTATCACTCCATGCACACAGAGTTTCCAAAGCTTGCCCGCTCGCAAATAGGTTGAACTCTTCCTGCATCAGTACCCTTGATGTTCACTCTTACCCCTCATTCTATCTACAACTGTAGTGCCTTTTTTGTAGTAGGTTTTGGCTTGGGTTGTATTAGTGTTGGCTAGAGTCAGCATCTCTAATTGCCTCAACAGTTTTCGAGAGCTAAGCGGCGATATGCTTTTTCTACTTCGCTGTTTCGTGCGATGAAAAATCCTGCACCTATATCCCTGGCACTGATAATTATTAAATCCACATTGCAATTTTTATTTAGCTTGTTTGTTACCATTCAAAACTTTCCTTCAGCTTAAATAATTAAGCTGCTGGCTTTCAAAAAATTAAAAAGGTGATTTTAATGGAAATTAACCCACTTTATAAAAGTAGGGAAATTAAAGTAACTTTGGTTGCCCAAAGTTGATACTAAAAATATAGCTTATAATCTGGTTATTGCAACTATTTGATTTGTGTTTTTGCACCAAAAGGTGCGTCAGGTGCGGTCGCCTATGCGACTATATCTTTTCTGGGGAGTCCAGAAGGGTCGCCCCTCTGGGAGCATTGCTAGATATTGGGAAGTATCGGGAAGTGTTGGGATTTATTGGGAATAAATAGGGAAATAAGGGGGTATTTTGGTAAGTTATTAGCTTAGTGAGAATCATATCAATAGAGCAAGTTATAGCCAATGAAATTAGGGATTTATTGGGCATGATTGGGTTGAAATGGTGAACAAATGGGAAACATTGGAAAGCTTTGGAATTTATTGCCAAAAATGTAGTAATTAAATAAGTTTTGGTGTAGAGTGAAGTAGTTTGGTCGAAGGAAATGGCTAGAAGCCTTGCAATTTCGATCTACCCATGTTTGTTGACAACTCTTACTAATTAACCAGTTGAAATGAAGTTAGGCGAACCAAAGAAAATTATCGCCGACTAAACTTTCGTGGTTGTTGAAGTAAGTTGTACCTACGAACAAATTTACTGATGAGCATTGTTAGTCGCGCTTCACTTAATGAAGTGGAAGCAACAGGTGGCTAGCACTAATCGAACACCAACGTTCGCCCTTAGAGGTTTTTCAAAGTGGATTTACTACTGACCATAGATCCAGGGTCATCGTTAACGAAGATGATCTACCGCATTTTAGGCGAGATTTCATTTCAGGCTGAGTTGTTTTGTATGGAGCCGGAGTTACTAGGAGTCACTCGTGAGTCAATCCAATCTTACGAGTCAGGCAGGATTAATAGCCCAAGTCCAGAGAATGAAGCATGGGTACAGTTTAAAGATGAGTATTACGCGGTGGGGTTTTTAGCAAAGAAGCATTTTCAAGCTAGTGTCAAGTTGTCAGATTTGAAGTACGAGAATGCAATTCCCAAAGTGTTAGCAGCAGTAGGAGCGATCGCCGAACGGGAAGGCTTAGGCACTCGGTTTGGGTTAGGATTAGCTCTATTGCTACCTTATGGGGAGTGGGAAGACAGGGAAAGGTTGGAGAAAGCATTAACTTTGGCATTGTCTGACTTTCACTTTCGCGGCAAACAGATGTCTGTGAAGTTGGGATGCTTTGAATGTATGCCAGAGGGAGGTGGGCTAGTGCTATCGCGCAGTAAAAAGCTGGGGGCAGACTTCAACTCGATGGTGATAGAGCTGGTGATGTTTGGTTATCGAGATATTTCTGTGGTGTTGTTTGAGCGTGGACTATCATCAGGAGCAAAAGAGAATCTAGGATTGTCATGGATGATAGAAAGAGTCAAACGTCTAACATCAGGACAGAAAGACACCCAAGCAATGCTCGAAGCAATCCACCAGTCAGGAGCAACAGTTAAACCAAAGTATTTCAAACCATTAGCCAGAAGTAAAAAAGCAGACTTTCGCATGGACGAAGTAGCTCAAATCACAGAATCTGTAGCAATGGCAAGGAAAGAGTATTGGAGTCGAGTTGCGGATTGGCTCAGTAGCATGATTCCAGAGACAACTGACTCGGTAATAATTGGTGGTGGGACGGCGGAATATCTAGGTAGCGAACTGAAAAGCTTTTTTAGTTATACGGAAGTTTCCTGGGCAGCAGAGTTAGAAGAGGATGTCAGGCTTGCTTTTAACTTGCGGGTGAACAAAGATGCGATGTGCCTGCGCCGAACAGATGTTTATGGACTATCAAGATACTTGCAAAGTTCTGTAGCATCTTTATCTACTGTAGTTAGGTAGGACAAATTATGTCATCAGATTTTGAGTTTCGTCTGCGGATGAGAGTTGAGGGGAATAGTCCAGAAGCAACGGTTTTAAACTACCTCAACTCCAAACAAACACCTTATCCACCCAAAGACATGGCAATGATTGCGCTGCTGAGTTACTGGCTACCACTAGCTTGCCTTGATGAGCAGATGAAATCGCCGGAAAGTTTCAACCGAACAATCAGAAATTCTATATACCGCCTCAAACTTCATGTGCAATACCTGCAACAGATGTTGGGAGAGGAAGCGGAACTAGAAGAGATGGCATCTAAAGAGGCGAAAATTGACGCTTTGCGGTCAGAAACGGTATTAGAAAATGCTGTAGCCCAAAGGAATAATGACCATAATTCTGACGGCCGTAGTCCTGCATCACAATCCGTTTCAACCGAAAGTAAAGAGTGGTTCAATCCACTCAAGTCAAGCTCTAAGCCTTCTAATTAAAAGTAAGGCTTGTAAGTTTCACTCTTCACAACACGCTCCTGACGACTTATTCAATAATTAGCAGGCACGATATGTCCCAGAGTTTAGAAAATATCTCAAATCTATTGCACGAATCGCCATCATTTTTCATTTTCCCTACTTGCAAAGGGAACGCAGGCAGAGTTACGTTGTTGTTTGGTTCAGCATTAGTAGCACGAGAAGTGGCTTATATGCTGCGCGGCGATTGGGATAGGTTAAATGCTGCCACTATCTACCAGCCGGATATGGTAGCAGTACAGAATGCTTTAGCTTTACTGAAATTAGAATTAGGGCAAGAGGAAGTTAATTACTGTCATGCCGGAGAGTATTGTTCAGTATTGGTACTTTCTCCTATCCAAATTTTCTCTACAGCCCGTAGCGGTAAGTCGGTGTTGATGGCTGAATTTCTAATGCAATTTTCAATGGAAGGCATAGAAGATCCTGAGTAAAGCTTTTGTCGGTTGATTTCATCAAACTCACCGCTCTGTTCACTAACACAAGAAATTAATCATGTACCAAAAACACGAACTATTTGGCGAATTATCATCTGTTGATATTGCCGAAACACTCAAAGCCTGCGCTCTAGAGCAAAAAGATGAATACATGGAAGATCAAGCCGATCGCTTCCGTGAATGTCGTGCGTTAATTGAGCAAGGCAAAACTTACAAGCAGGCAGCAGCACAGTTTCGTAAGCAGGACAAACTAAAGGAATCTGGGGATGCCCAAGCGGATACCAACACGCTAGAAATGCCCGAACTATTAACCCTAGCTAGCGAACAGGTAGGGACGCGGATTTCTCTAATTGAGGCAGGCAAAATCTTATCAGCCTGCGATCTACCAGATAAAGAGCAGTACACAAGCGCAGAATGCGATCGCTTTGTAGAAACGTGTACCTTAGTCAAACAACAAAACAAGACTTATGAACAAGTAGCAGCACATTTTGGGATTGCTCCTCAACATAGCAAGTCTAACGCTCATAGTGTTTTGCTTGATGAAGTCAGACAGTTGCTCAGTCAACCTGCTTTTAGCCAAGCAGAACAAATCCGCGAAGCCCTGCCCCAAATGGCAGTTGAGCAACTAGAAGAAATCAAAGCCTTGTTCTGGCAGATGACCGCTCAAAGATTGCGACAGTATGTTGACTCTGGGCAACTAGAAGCAGAGATTCGCCAAGCATCTAAGAGCGTACTAGCGACTTCTTCGGGAAACTCTCTGGGGCTGCTGGGGTCAAGCAGCAGCCCGAATCAGAAGCGTTTGCCTGGTTAATTGACGAGTGTATCCAACAGCGCATTACGGTTATTTCAACCACAGATAGGCGGCTAATTGAGTTAAATAATTACAAGTTGAGGGAACAAGCTAAAGCGGTCGCGCAAGAACAACGTTTGGACAAAGCCAGGATGGAGCGGTTGCAAATGTGGCTAAAGTGGACGTTTGGCACTTTACACAAAGCATCCAATCGGACTACCTTCTTTTATCTAGTATGGACACCACTAATAATCTTCTATTGCGCGATCGCATTTATGGGAATGCCCGTTGCCGTAGCTTGCCCCAAGGAGAACGTTGTCTGCCATAATCTGCGGGTAATGGCAGTGGAGACTAAGTTACTGCCGCAGGTGTTATGGAATAAGTTTACCAAAAAGTAAAATGGAGATTTTTGCTTTTCTAATTGGACTTGGTTGCCTGGTCTTAATTGTTTGGGCGATCGCATTATTTGGTAGTTTAGTTTTTGGTCGCCAGCGTCGGCAACAAGACCAATGTCTCAAACAGCCGTTACCATAACTAAGGGAACTTCGGGAGCGCTAAACCTTACAGCCTAATACTGTACTGCTAGTTCCGCTTTAAAAGGTGGTTGCAGTATTCAAGCAGCCACCAGCTTCGACTAGCGTTCCCCTTGCCCGCAGCAAACATTAGCAGTATATTTGATTGGCAATCTTGTACCTCCTCTGATAAGCTTAATATCAGAAAATCCTACAATCAATTATGAGTGGCAGTCCGTACCCAATTACAAAAACACCACCCATTGCTCTTGTTACAGGAGCTAACAGAGGAATTGGCTTTGAAGTAGTACGCCAACTTGCTAGTCTTGGTATGACTGTCATTTTAGGAGCGCGTGACCGAGAAAAAGGACTTAACGCTGCTGAACAACTAACAACTGAAGGCTTAAAAGTTTTACCCCATCAGCTAGATGTTAGTTCTCAAGCAAGTATTGACCAGTTAGCCACTCAGGTAGAGGAGTTAGGGGGATTAGACATTTTAGTTAATAATGCTGGTATTCTCTACGATACTTGGCAAAAACCTAGCACCGTCGACTTTGACGTTGTAGGTGAAGCTTTTGAAACTAACACTTTTGGTGCTTGGCGGATGTGCAAAACATTCATCCCACTTATCCGCCGCAGTCAGCACGGAAGAATTGTTAATGTTTCGAGTGAAGCAGGTTCAATTGCAAGTATGGGTGGTAGTACACCAGCCTACAGCGTTTCTAAAGTAGCACTTAACGCCCTAACACGGATGCTGGCAGCGGAACTTCGAGGTAAGGGAATTCTAGTTAACTCTGTGTGTCCTAGATGGGTAGCAACAGAGATGGGCGGCGAGGGAGGAAGACCAGTTGAACTAGGTGCAGCAAGTGTTGTGTGGGCAGCAACGCTTCCCGATGACAGTGCAACGGGTGGATTTTTTCGCGACGGTAAACCTTTGCCCTGGTAATAGGTCGACCTGACGTGCGAGATCGCATTTTCACTTTTTTAACTTGAAAATTACTAACTATGAGTAACAAAAAATTCTTCATTAACCGCCGTAAAGTAATTGGTGCTGGAGTCGTAGGATTAGCGGCAGTTGCAGCAAGTAATAGTGCGGTCGCTAATACTCAAAAACCACCCGCACCAGCAAGCGGGAAGGCAAATGCTAATGGTAGATTCAAAGATAAAGTTGTCCTAATTACTGGTGCGACTTCGGGGATTGGGGAAACTACGGCTAAGGCATTTGCGCGTGAGGGAGCGAAAGTCGCTTTTAATGGTCGTCGCGCCCAGCTTGGACAAAAGGTGGAAGCAGAGATTCGCGCTTTTGGGGGAGAGGCAACTTATATTCAGTGTGATGTCCGCGATCCAGAACAAGTAGAAAGCTTTGTCAATGCCACAGTCAAGAAATACAATCGTCTTGACATTGCCTTTAATAACGCAGGTACTTTCATGACACCTGCGGAAATTCAAAATCTCGACATCAAAAACTTTGATGATGTACTGCGGACGAATACATACGGTGTCTTTTACTCAATGAAATATGAAATTCCGCTCATGCGCCGACAAGGAGGCGGTGTAATTATCAACATGGCTTCCGTTTCAGGTCATGTTGGCTTTCCGATGTTGGGAATGTATATGGCAAGCAAGCATGGCATCATCGCTCTGACTAAGGCTGCGGCGCTAGAAAATGCTGACAAAAATATTCGTGTTGTCTCAATTTCACCCCTAGCGGTAGATACTCCCCAACTACGAGAGTCACTGGCATTCTTCAAAGTTACACCGCAGCAGGCGGCAGCAAACAATCCCAATAAACGAATTAATACAACTGATGAAATGGCACGAGCAGTGATGTTTCTTGCTTCTGAGGATGCCACTTCCCTTGGAGGGATGGATCTCGATGTAACTGGCGGTTGGCTGGCGAAGTAAGGAACAGTATTTTGACGGCTAAAAGAGATCGCATTCATGGGATTGCCGACGCAGTTCTTTGCCCTAAGCCAAAGGGCATCGGTCACAATTCTAGGGTGCTGGCGTTGGAGACTAAATTACTGCCGCAGGTTTTATGGGATAAGTTAAGCAAAAAGTAAAATGGACATTCTTGGTTTCCTGCTTAGGCTTGGTTGTCTGGTCTTAATTGTTTGGGCGATCGAATTATTGAACAAATTAATTGCCGACCGAAAATATCGGCAACAAAACAGACCGCAAAGGCGATCGCTGTCTGCGCCTCCAGACTCTAAGCAGCAGATAGTATCTAAGCTTCCTCTTGTGGCAGTTCCCCCTGTTAACTTTCTACTCCCCCAACCGCTAGATACGCCCCTGGCAACGTCTCCAATCATGGTTTAAGCAGTATGGCGTTTAAAAATTCACCAAAAAAAGCGCCCTTATAAGGAGCGCTACAGTCAGTTTTGGTTCAAGCACTTAAGAACACCCAACTGACAACAAACTTTAAAACTCTTGACTTTAGCCGCTAATGGCAGGAGCAGTTAGAGCAACTGGTACAGCAACACCCGCAGCCAAATCGAGGGGGAAGTTGTGAGCGTTGCGCTCGTGCATTACTTCCATACCAAGGTTTGCTCGATTTAAAACATCCGCCCAGGTGCTAATCACCCGTCCTTGAGAATCCAGCACTGACTGATTGAAGTTGAAACCATTGAGGTTAAACGCCATTGTGCTAATACCCAAAGCCGTAAACCAGATGCCAACTACGGGCCAAACTGCCAAAACAAAGTGAAGACTGCGGCTATTGGCTCGAACTCCGAGCAGAATCTCGTTTGTACGTCCAACTAATCTACTAAAATAACCGTGAGCCGCTACGATATTGTAGGTTTCTTCTTCTTGTCCAAACTTATAGCCGTTATTTTGCGACTCAATTTCAGTAGTTTCGCGCACTAAGCTAGAAGTCACAAGAGATCCGTGCATGGCGCTGATGAGTGCGCCACCAAATACGCCCGCGACACCTAACTGGTGGAAGGGGTGCATCAAGATATTGTGTTCGGCTTGAAATACCAACATAAAGTTGAATGTGCCAGAAATACCCAAAGGCATACCATCAGAGAAACTACCTTGTCCAACTGGATAGATTAAAAATACCGCCGTAGCTGCCGCCACAGGAGCGCTGTAAGCTACCGCAATCCAAGGACGCATCCCCAGACGGTAAGACAATTCCCACTCGCGCCCCATATAGCAAAATATGCCGATGAGAAAGTGGAAAATTACTAACTGGTAAGGGCCGCCATTGTAGAGCCATTCATCTAAAGATGCCGCTTCCCAAATAGGGTAAAAGTGCAATCCGATCGCATTTGAAGAAGGTACAACTGCACCAGTAATAATGTTGTTGCCGTAAATTATCGAACCAGCGACGGGTTCGCGGATACCATCAATATCAACGGGTGGAGCGGCTATAAATGCAATGATGAAGCAAGTGGTAGCAGCTAGTAAAGTTGGAACCATTAGCACACCAAACCAGCCGACATAAAGCCGATTTTCTGTGCTTGTTACCCAGTGACAAAAGCGCTCCCATATATTGGCGCTTGAGCGTCTTTGTAAGCTTGTAGTCATGATTTGAATGATTGCGTTATGTTTACAATTAGGTTGTTGTATTTATCCAATCAACCATTAACTAAAGATTAAATAAATTAATTAAACTTGACAGTAATTAAAAGTTATCAGTTTTATTTTTTAGAGAGAATAACAAGTTATCAATAGTTATTAACTGGTTGTAAAATACTATTTATCTAATTTTAGAAACTATGAACGTTGAAGAAGCTTTAATTACTGTTACAGATATTTTAGGTAAAAAGTCTTTAAATGATTTACAAGAAACAATTTTTCGTTGTGCTTGGGCGCAAAAAAGCTATCCAGAAATTGCCGAAATCTCAGGTTACGATGCTGAATATATTAAGTTAGCTGGCTTCCGACTCTGGAAATTGCTTTCTGAAGCTTTGGAAGAAAAAATAACTAAAAATAACTTTCGTTCAGCTTTGAAAAAATGGCAGTTACACCAAAGGCGAGCGCATTCCTCCTCTTTAATCTCTGCAAGTTTAGAAGAAGGATCTGACTTCCAGCCTTTAAGTACGGAGGTAGCAACTACATTTCATCAGGATTGGGGAGAGGCTATTGATATTTCTATTTTTTATGGACGCTTTACAGAATTAGCTGTTTTAGCACAATGGATCGAAGAAGATCGCTGTAAATTAATCGCAATTTTAGGTATTGGCGGTACGGGTAAAACAGCTTTATCAGTAAAAATAGCCGAGCAATTGCAACATAAATTTGATTTTATTATTTGGCGTTCGCTTCATAACGCTCCTAGTCTTAATTCTATCTTAACAAGCTTAATTCACTTTCTGTCTGGCTATCAAGAAATAAACTTGATTGAAGATTTGGACACAAAAATTTCCTTGTTATTAAATTATCTAAAAAAACACCGATGCTTAATTGTATTTGATAATGTAGAAACTATTTTGTGTAGTGCAAATAGTGCAAACATAGAACTAAATAGTTGTCAAGATGAACATTATCTTGATGGACATGAAAATTATGGCAAATTATTTAAGCTAATTGGAGAAGTAAGTCATCATAGTTGTTTGTTAATAACAAGTAGAGAAAAACCTAAAGAAGTCGCTAGTCTTGAGGGTAAAACTTTTCCAGTTCGCTCTCTGCATTTGTCTGGCTTAAATATCCAAGATGCCAGAGAAATCTTTAGAGCGAAAGGTGATTTTATTGGCTTAGAATCTGATTGGGAAAAATTAGTTCAGTTTTATGCAGGTAATCCCTTAGCTTTAAAAATTATAGCTACAACCATTAGTGAATTATTTGCTGGTGATATTCATAGCTTTTTAGCTCAAAATACAGTAATTTTTGGTGATATTGAAGACCTACTAGATCGGCAGTTTAATCGCTTATCAAGCTTAGAAAAAGAGCTAATGTTTTGGCTGGCAATTAACCGTGAGCCTGTAGCATTTTCTCAATTACAAGTAGATATTTTATCCCCAATAGCAACCGCTCAATTACTAGCGGCAATGGAATCTTTGGCAAGGCGATCGCTAATTGAAAAAGGTGCGGCTTTATTTACGCTACAACCTGTACTCATGGAGTATGCAAGCAATTATTTAATTACTCAAGTATGCCAAGAAATTGAAACTAAAACAATTTTTATTTATAAAAGCCACGCCCTAATTAAAGCCCAAGTCAAGGATTATATTCAAAATATTCAAATTCAAATTATACTTAAGCCGATAATTAATCGATTATTACAAGTATTTGGTAGTCCAAAGGCAATTAGCGATCGCTTAACGCAAATTGTGGCAAGTTTACAAGGGAAGTTGCCACAAGAAACAGGCTATGCAGGGGGAAATACCCTAAATTTGCTGTGCCGACTTCAAATCAATTTGAGCAATTATGATTTTTCTCGTCTCACTATTTGGCAAGCAGATTTAAAAGGAATAAACTTACACAAAGTTGACTTTTCTTACTCAGATTTAGCCAAGTCTACTTTTACAGACAATATTGGCTATATTTTTGCTATGGCAGTTAGCCGCGATGGACTTCTAGCTACCGCAGATAGTTACAGTAATATTCGTTTGTGGCGAATTGCGGACGGACAACAGTTGTTAAACTGGGAAGCACACAAGGGTTGGATTCGTTCTCTTGCTTTTAGTCCTGACGGTAAAATCCTTACCAGTGGTAGCGATGACCAAATTATTAAACTCTGGGATGTAAGCACGGGTGAATGTCGCAAAATCTTAACAGGACACACAGGTTGGATACTGTATGTTGCTTTTAGTCCTCAAGGAGATTTCTTAGCTAGTGGCGGCGAAGATATAACGATAAGAATCTGGCATATAAGCACGGGTGAGTGTCGTCAAACCTTGCAAGGACACACAGGTTGGGTATGTTACATATCCTACAGCCCCGATGGTCAAACTATAGCAAGTGGTAGTATAGATACAACTATCAAACTATGGAATGCCAATACTGGTCAATGCCTTAAAACCTTAGAAGGACACCAAGATAAGGTAGGATTTGTGACTTTTACCGCCGATAGTCAAACGCTAATTAGCGCCAGTGAAGACCAAACAATTAAACTATGGGACGTTGAGACAGGAAAGTGTGAAAAAACGCTACCAGGAGGGCAAAATGATTGGATCTGGTGGTCTGCGGTTGCCCTAAGTAGCGATAATAAAATAGCAATTGGTAGTAGGGATAGAACTATCAAGTTATGGGATATCCGCACAAGTCAGTTACTAAAAACGTTGCATTCTCATAGCGGGACTCGAACTATAGTTTTTAGTCCCGATAGCAAAACTTTAATTGCCAGCCATGAAGATCAAACCTTAAAACTATGGGATGTTTCCAGTGGTAAGTGTTTAAAAACATTTCAAGGCTATAGTAGCGGCATTTGGGCAATCGCATTAAGCTTTGACGGACAAACTCTAGTTAGTGGTGGTGCAGACCAAATTGTCAGGCTTTGGCGTATGTCTGATCGTAAATGCTTGAAAGTCTTCAAAGGCCACACCGATTTGGTGCGATCAGTTGCCTATAGCCCCCAAGGTAATACTTTAGCTAGTAGCAGCGCCGACAAGACAGTAAAACTTTGGGATGTTGCAGATGGTAGGTGTATAAAAACTTTTGTAGGTCATACTAACTGGGTTGCATCAGTTATATACAGCCCGCAAGGGAATATTTTAGCTACTGCCAGCCTAGACCAAACTGTGAGACTGTGGGATGTTGATAGCGGTAAATGCTTGAAAGTTTTACAAGCTCATGATACTTTGGCACTTTCTGCCACCTACAACCCCCAAGGAAATATTTTAGCTAGTAGTGGAGCAGACAATTTAGTCAAGCTATGGGATATTGATAATGGGCAATGCCTAAAAGTTTTACAAGGACACACAAATTGGGTATGGCGCACTGCTTTTAGTGGTGATGGTTCAATTCTAGCTAGTTCTAGTGCAGACTTTACAGTAAGACTTTGGGATAGCAAAACTGGTCAATGCCTGAATATATTGCAAGGACATACCAGTTGGGTTGTCGCGATCGCTTTTAGTCCTGACAATAGAATTCTCGCTAGTGGTAGCTTAGACCATACTGTGAGACTTTGGGATGTCGCAACAGGTAAGCAATTAAAAGTTTTTCATCATACAAGGTGGGTACTCGCCGTTGCCTTTACTTACCTTGATACGGGTTTAACTGTCGTTAGTAGCAGCGACGATCGCACGATCGCATTTTGGGATATTGAAACCGAAAAATGTATTAAAACCCTCAGCAGCGCTAGACCTTACGAAGGCATGAATATTACTGGTGTGATCGGTATAAATGAGACTCAAAAATCCACCTTAAAAGCATTAGGCGCTGTTTATACTTCTCCAAATCATTAAATCTTTATTGATAGGCGTATTGCAGCATATCCCCCTTCTGTCAGACTCCGAAACTTTGGTCATTTCTGAATCTTAGAAGCTTTCTAGAGAGGGGAATAGCTCGATTTTTTGATAATAATTAGCTCTCTCAATAAATGGCTGCAACTCTCTCACAGCAAGACTTATTTCGGAAAGTGACAAAATCGACCGCAAGGGCGATCGCTACCCCAGGATAATACACTCCCAAAATCTGCTGATAATCATACCCAAGGTTTGCATAACCATACGCCGCCGTCTGGCTCATTCCCACTCCTTTGTGTACTTTACGATGATCGCTTGCGTTGCCGCGTACAGAGATTCAATCACACCTCCCTCGTGCCACAAATACTGCTCCTCTCCTCGTCGGCTTAATCTACATCGCCGGAGGTGTCTGCCAATCCTTAAATAGGATACTTGAGTTACTAGCTACGGCTTGAAATGATTGCCCAGGTGGAAGCTGCTCGATTAGTTGCCTGTTAACATCAATAATATTTACTTCTGTTAAGGAAGCGCTCATTAACCTACTAGCATTTTGGGCTAAGGCTACCCTGATATCAATTACTGGGGCAGTGTACGGATGCGGTTTTGCCTTAGTCTTGGGGCTGCGTTTTGTATTTGTACGTTTCTGAGAGGATTGCTGAGGTTTTTGCAAGACTGACTTTGATGGCTGAGGCTTGCTGGAAGTAACTGAAGATGACGACTGCTTCAACTTGGGGGTTACTGGTACAGAGAAAGTTGCTGGGCTAGCAACGGAACGGAGTTAGGCTTTTGGGTTTGAGGCGGTATACTGTTGAATAAATGTGCGGAGACAACACAAATGATTCCGACATAGATAGCGCTGCTTTCTTTGTGCCGTTTTCCCATGTTTGGCTACATTAATGCTGTCACAATTTGGGCAGTGAATAGGCTCTATAACCATTGCTAAATCGTTAATTAGATACTTACCTGATTACCGCACAATTTTGAAGTCAAATCAACACGTCTGAGCTATTACCATTTACTTGTAGTTTGGCTAAACAAATACCTCGGTGATTTTTAGATTTTATGAAACAAAACCTTATTGCTATCGACCACAGCCAAAAAGCAGCTACTGCACAAGTCCTTCCCGATGCCAACTTGCTCTTTAGCAACAAAACAGCCTTGGCTGGAATGTACATAGAAAATCACTATTCTCCACCCCACGAAACGCCAGAACACTATCCACTTCAGCACGTAGTCGCTATTCAAACTCAAGGGGTTGTGAGATCGCAACGTAAGTTAGATGGACAGTTGAAAGACGAATACATTGTTGCTGGCGATGTTTGTATCGTACCTGCTCATACTTGTCACTGGATTCATTCCGAGGGCAAACAAGAACTAATTTTATTAAGTTTCAATCCGGCGTTCGTCAATCGAGTAGCGCAGGAGAGTAGCGATCGCGATCGCATTGAAATTGTCCCGCATTTCGCTAAATCCGATCCCCTAATTTATCAAATTGGGTTGGCTTTAAGAAAAGCTTTACAAGCTGATTCTATAAATAATCAAGTGTATGTGCAATCTCTGGGGGTTGCCCTAGCTGCTCATTTAATCGAATATTACTCTGCGGAAAAGCAATCTCTACAAACCATCAATAGCGCGTCATGTCCCAATGTTGGGCAAGCGATTGATTATATTCACAGTCATTTAACTCAAAATTTATCCCTCGAAGCGATTGCGACAACTGTAGGTATGAGTCAGTATCACTTTTCTCGCGTGTTCAAACAAACAACGGGAATTACTCTGTGGCAGTATGTGGTGCAACAAAGGATTCAATTGGCAAAGCGATTGTTAAAGCAACTCAATCTATCGATTGTTGAAGTTAGCAATTACTTGGGTTTTTCTAGCCAAGGGCAATTTACAAACTTTTTTCGCAAACATACGGGCGTGACTCCAACCCAATATCGACAACAACTCTAGCTCTATCAAAAGTTAGAGATAATTGGCAACCGCAAGATTCAGCAAGATATTCGCCAGATTTGTTAAAGACACAATCGGGCAACCTCAATATGCTAATAACAGTCTGACTACCTCACTAGAACAACTACTAGAATTCTTTAGTGACAAGTAAGGCGATCACTTTCTAAAAGAAGATGAAACAATGAAAATATTTATTACAGGTGCAACTGGATACGCCGGATTTCATGCAGCGTTCGCCCTGCGGCAAGCAGGACATCAAGTATATGCTTTAGTACGCGATGCTACCAAACCCCGTGCCAAAGACTTGCAACGCCATGAGATTGAGTTAGCTATAGGCGATATCAAGCAGCCCGAAACCTATCGCCAGTACCTTGATAGCGATGCGATCGTCCACGCAATGATGGACTATCAAGACCCTCAAGAAGCCGATTTTAAGCTATTTGAAACGCTTAGGCAAGTAGCAGAAGCAACGCCGAGAAAGCGACTGTTTATTTACACCACAGGCTGCTCTATTTACGGCAAACGCCCAGAACGAGTAATGGATGAAACTACCCCTGCTAATCCAGACCATAAACTCGCCTTTCGCATGGATATGGAGCAAGAGTTGCTTGCCATGCCAATTCCAGACTGTCGCAAAGTTGTCTTACGTCCCGGCTTTATGTATGGGCTAGATGGACATTCTAGCGTTAGTGGCACTTGGTTTGAGATGGGCAAACAAGGGAAACCAATCTATCGAGGCGACCCGGAAAAAGGTTGGAGTTGGGTACATATCAACGACTTAGCAGAGGCTTACGTGTGCGTAGCAGAAAGTGGCGCGGCGATTGATGGAGAAATTTTCTGCATCGCCGACGAGCAACGTCCTAAGTGCGTGAAAGTAATGCAAGCTTGTCTCAAAGCCGCAGGTTACGAAGGTGAGATTGAGTTTGCACCGCCGCAAGAAGACGATATAACTAGCGTTTGGTTTAACCAAAACGAGTTTATTACCTCGCGTAAAGCCTATCGCATTTTAGGCTGGAGTCCTCGCCATACCGGGATTATTGATGAAGTTGAAACTTATTATGCTGCATGGAAAGCGTCTCAATCTAGTAGCAAAAGTAACTCATGAACAGCAATGATAAAGAAGCATTAGAGCGTGAGTTGTTAGAGATGGATGCAGCATTTCTCAATGCAGTTCTCAATCATGATGTTTCATTGGTCGAGCGCACTCTACCTGATGATTTTTTATCGGTGTTTCCAGATGGTAGAGTTGTGGATAAAGCCGCAGAGTTAGAAAATGTCAGAATTGTGCAGCTTGAATCTTTTTCCACCGATCAGATCCAAGTACATTGGTATGGAGATGCGATCGCTATTGTCAGTTTTCGTCTCACCTTGAAAATGTTAAATCGAGATTCCAAGCAAGTCCGCGACTCTCATGTTTACGCGCAGCGAAATGGGCGCTGGCAAATGGTAATGGGTCAAACAACCCCCATTTTGTACTAATCTAACAGTTGAAATTACTCAGCATTCTGCCACAGGTAAATTTATGAAAAAGATAATTGTCGCGCTGGTTATTGCAATTTCTATAATCACAGCCCCTTTGAGTGCAATAGCTTTACCAGCACCTAATACTTCAAATCAAACTATCCAATTAATTCGCCCTAATGAAGGCGAAACATTTAGAGTTGGTGGCGACTCGATTGCCTTCAAAACTCTTAACGAAGATATTTCCGGCGAACTTTCAGTTATTGAAATTACGGCTGCACCCCAATCTGGACCTGCACTACACAAACATCCACCGGAAATTTTCTACATCGTTGATGGCGAGTTTGAGTTTTACGGTGCTAAGGCGGAAGATACAATTAAAGCTACAGTAGGCGACTTTGTACATATTCCTACTGGTGCGCCTCATGCTTACAAAAATATTGGTACAACTCCAGGAAAGTATGTACTAATTACGGCAATGGCAGGCAATCCAGAACAGCTATGGTTTCAAAAGTTTGAGTACGAGATGAGCAAAAAGCTAGGAACTTCAGTGATTGATGGCAAGCCAGGTCAGGGGGTTTCTCAAGCTGATAGTTCTAAATCGTTGAATAACAATGAAATGGTTGATATTGCCCGTAAATACGGCATTGAGTTTTTAGAGTAATTTTATTATTCTACACAATTGAGTAGAGTAATTTTAGGGTTCCTGCGCTCGCATCAGGCGCAACTATTTAAAACTTTAGCTCAGAGAAATGAGCGAACTTCAACCCAGAAAAATTTGAGTTCGCTAAGTAGTTTTTGAGACAAATTTTTCAGCACTTAACACAATTGACTAATTGGAAAAACTAATGACAACAGAGACAGTTCGAGTCATAGCAAATATTGTAGCCCGTCGTGGAAAGGAAGCAGAAGTGCAATCGATCTTAAGTGGAATGCTTGCGCCAACTCATCAAGAGCCTGGCTGTATTCAGTATGAGCTATTGCACAATCTTAACAATCCGGCTGAATTTACGCTGTTGGAAGAATGGGAAACGCAAGCTGCTCTAGACGAACATAGTGCAGCATCGCATCATACTAAATCTGCCGAAGCAAAGATGGATAGCATGATCGAACACAGCCCCCCAGATGTCAATACTTCTCGGTTAAGAACAAAAGCAAGGTAGAGTAGTAATTGTTCTCCAAGAAGTGCAATGGAAAAAATTGGTGCTGCTAAAAGATTTTTCGTTGATAACGCCAACCTTAGAAGCAGAGTTAATATTCAAAGCGATAGGAACAGTCATTTCGCCATCAGTAATTAAAGAAACTTTATCAGAGACAGACAGTGGTGAAGAGCGAACGCGGAAATTGCCATCGGGGTTGATAGTGTGTCTAGTCATAGCGATGAATCTATGGTCCTCAGATGCAATGGGGGATGTACTGAAAAATCTGGTGAATGGACTAAGTAGAGAGTGGACGCGATTGGGGCAGTATTGGAAAGTACCAAGTAGTTCTTCCATCAGTGAAGCAAGACAGAGGTTGGGATGTTGGGCAATGAGTCGGTTGTTTCACAAGATAGTCAGACCATTAGCGACAGCGCAGACTCCAGGGGCATTTTTAGGAGGACTACGAGTAATGGCAGTAGACGGTACGGTGTTGGATGTTCCAGATAGTGCGGCTAATGCTAGGGTGTTTGGATATCCAGGCAGTAGAAAAGGAACCAGAGCGGCATTTCCCAAAGTCCGTTTGGTATTGCTAATTGAGGCGGGAACGCATCTAGTTGTTGATGCCTTTACCATTTTCTTAAATACCTGCCACAGATAAGGAGTCAAGAATGTATGCCCATCCTGTCAATGATGTGATGACATCAAGTTCCAAATTGTTCAACAGTTCACTCACTCGCTCCTGCAAGTGTTTGAGGTCTTTAAAAACCTGCCATCTCAATTGCCCTTTGAGGTGTTCCCATAGCCTTTCTATAGGGTTCAACTGGGGACTATGAGCAGGTTGAAACAACAGCACAATATTAGGTGGTAGCTTTAGTTTCTTTGCGGTGTGCAATGGTCCATTATCCAACTGGATGATGTGTAAATCTTCTGGATATGCGCGGGCGAATTCTTGCAGATACACTTGAAAACAAGCGCTATCCATGTGAGAGAATTCCCAGAAAAAGTTTTCTCCACTCTTAGGTTCCACTAACCCATATAGAACCCATTTGGGATCTATTTAACCAGTCGCCAATCTTTGAAGCATCAGTCGAACAAAACAAAGATTAACCTTGGTGGTGGCGTGAGCGAGAGTTCTTTCAAAATTCTTGACCAAACTTTT
>JAESGR010000677.1_pt1 | contig 17559 bp, 17 predicted proteins | sample 9269771 | NCBI WGS metagenome assembly JAESGR01 (sample SAMN15739572, study PRJNA653492) | algae metagenome | isolation source: Chroococcus sp. CMT-3BRIN-NPC107 and co-occurring heterotrophs from well... | place: USA: Clark Mountains Wilderness, California | collected 2010-04-18 | reverse complement strand
CGGCAGTCGCCCAGGCCCAGGACACCGAACGCTATACCTATCTCCACCATGCCACGCCGACCAACGTGTTCTGGCAAGCGGTGAAGAAGGGCATGGACGAAGCCTGCGGCCAGATCCAGGCAGACTGCCAGATGGTCTTCCTCCAGCAGGACGGCAACTTCCAGGAACAGCTGAACAACCTGGAAGCAACGATCGCCCAGAACCCGTCCGGCATCATCATGACGTTTGCCGGCGGTGCGGTATTCGACGAGACGCTCGAGCGCGCCCAGGCCGCCGGCATCCCGGTGCTGGCCTCGAACGTGGACCACCCGGAGAAGACCCACCGCCTGTCCTTCACCGGGCAGGACCTGGAGCAGGCCGGCTATGACCTCGCCAAGGGCCTGTCGGAGAAGTTCCCGGCCGAGGGCCCGATCCACGTGCTGATCGGCATCTCCGGTCCGGGTCAGGTCTGGGCGGAGAGCCGTGGTGCCGGCATCGCCCGGTTCATGGACGAGTACAAGGCCGCCAACCCGGGCCGCGAGATCACCTACGAGAAGATCGATTCCGGGCTCGACCTGTCGGTGACCGGGCAGCGCGTCGCCGCCTATGTGCAGTCCACGCCAACCACCGCCTATTTCGACGTCGGCTACTGGGCCGCCGGGGCGGCCGTGTCCCTGCGCGACCTCGGCAAGCAGCCGGGCGAGGTGCTGCTGGCCTGCTTCGACCTGGTGCCGGTGGTCATGGACGAGATGAAGAGCGGCTACATCCAGCTCACCATCGACCAGCAGCCCTTCCTGCAGGGCTACATCCCGATCCACCAGCTCCACATGATCAACAAGTACAAGCTCGGCGCCTATGACGCCAACACCGGCAAGGCCCTGGTGACGCCGGACCAGATCGACGCGCTGATCGAGCTATCGCAGCAGGGCGTGCGCTAGGAAGGCGCGCCAACTCCATGAATCGCCTCGCCAAGACGCTCCTGTCCCGCCCGGAGATCAGCGCGCTCGTGATGCTGCTGGTGGTGCTGGTGGGCTTCGCCCTCTACGCCCCGCAGTTCATGAGCCAGGCCAACCTCCGGGTCATCCTGTTCGCGCTGCCCGAACTGGGCATCCTGGCCCTTGGCGTGGGCATCCTGATGATCGCGGGGGAGTTCGACCTGTCGGTCGGCTCCGTCTTCGCGCTCGTCCCGATGCTGATCGTGGTGCTGACCGGCAAGCTGGGATTGCCGCCTGCGGTCGCGATCGTCGTCGGCCTCTGCGCCGGCCTCGTGGTCGGCTACATCAACGGCTGGATCACGCTCACCTTCAACATCCCGAGCTTCGTCACCACGCTCGGCATGCTGTTCATCGCCCGCTCGACCGCCACGGTCCTCTCCGGCGGCTTCCCGCCGCCCTTTCCCACGACCGCGCCCACTTGGCTGTTCGTGGCCGACCTCGGCCTGTTCCGCGCCTCGATGCTCTGGTTCCTCCTCTTCATCGCCGTCCTGGCCATCGTCCTCCACCGCACCAATCTCGGCAACTGGATCTATGCCACCGGTGGGCAGCGTCAGGCGGCGGACGACATGGGCATCGACACCCGCAAGGTGAAGCTGTTCTGCTTCATGCTCTGCTCGTTCCTGGCAGGCTTTGCCGGCATGATTACCACCTTCCGCCTCCGATCCGCCCTGCCGTCCTTAGGCGAGGGACTGGAACTGCAGGCGATCGCCGCAGCCGTGATCGGCGGCACCTCGTTGATGGGCGGGATCGGCTCGATCGCGGGCTTTCTGATCGGCACCGTGCTGATCCGCGCCATCGATAACGGCTTGGTCATGGCCCGCATTGATGCCAACTGGTTTCGCATGGCGATCGGCACGCTGACCATCCTGGCCGTCATCCTCAACATCTCGCTCCGTGCCCGTGCCCGCAAGATGAAGGGCTGATCGCATGACCACGGTCCATCTGGAGGAACGCCACCAGGATGCCGCAGGGTTCGTGAAGCCGAGCCCGCAGGCCCTGGTGCGCTGCGAAGGCCTGGAGAAGTGGTACGGCGGCGTGCATGCCCTGAAAGCCGTCGACTTCCATGCCGAGCCCGGCGAGATCGTGGGCCTGGTCGGCGACAACGGTGCCGGCAAGTCGACCCTCATCAAGCTCCTTTCCGGCGTGCACCGGCCGGACTCCGGCAGGATCTTCATCGAGGGCAAGGAGGTGGCGCTGACCTCGCCCAAGGCCGCCATGGCGCTGGGGATCGAGACCATCTACCAGTATACCGCCATGGTCCCTGCCATGTCGATCGCCCGGAACATGTTCATCGGTCGCGAACCGCTCAAATGGTCCCTGCTCGGCCTCGGCTGGATGGACGGGCGCGCCATGGCCGAGACGGCGATCCGCTCGCTCACCAACATCGACCTGCGCACCCGCTCGCCGGACACGCCGGTCGAGGAGCTGTCCGGCGGGCAGCGCCAGGCCGTGGCCATCGCACGGGCCATGTACTTCAAATCGAAGATGCTGATCCTTGACGAGCCGACGAATCACCTGTCCGTCAAGGAGACCAACAAGGTCCTGGATTATGTCCAGGAGCTGAAGGGGCAGGGGATCACCTCGATCTTCATCAGCCACAACCTCCACCACGTGCATCCGATCGCCGACCGGATCGTGGCGATGGCGCGCGGCGAGAAGATCGCGGACGTCCGTAAGAGCGACATCTCCCTTGAGGAGATGACCGAGATGATCGTGTGAGGAATGGAGCCTAAGTCGATGGAACATCAGGGCCGAACTGCGCTCGTGACCGGCGCCGCCGGCGGGCTGGGCGTTGTCCAGTCGAAGTTCCTGGCCGAAGCCGGTGCCAAGGTCCTGATGCTCGACGTGAAGGGGCAGGAAGCCGTCGACGAGCTGCGTGGGCAGTTGGCGGCCGGTGCCGCAGAGCTGCTCTGGGTCCCGTGCGACCTGGCCGACCCGCAGGCTACCAAGGACCTGGTCGCGCGCCTGGACGCGGAGCATGGCGGCATCGACATCGTCGTCAACAACGCCGCCATCAATCCCTTGAAGGCGATCGACGCCTATGACCTGGCCGAGTGGCAGCGCGTCCAGGACATCAACGCCACCGCCTGCGTCGCCATCGCCCAGGCCACCGTGCCGTCGATGAAGCGGAAGGGCTGGGGGCAGATCGTCAACATCACCACGGTGACGCTGAACGGCGGCTGGGAGAACTTCACCGCCTATGTCGGCTCGAAAGGCACGCTGCTGGGCCTGACCCGCTCGCTCGCCCGAGAGCTCGGCCGGTTCGGCATCCGGGTCAACTGCATCAGCCCCGGCGCCATTCCCACCGCCCTGGAGCGCGAGGTCTGGGCCGACCAGCTGGAAAGCTACATCCAGTTCCTGCTCGACCACCAGGCCCTGAAGTACCGCGGCAGCCCCGACGACATCGCCGAAGCGCTGATGTTCCTGGTTTCGGATCGCGCGAAGTTCATCACCGGCCATAACCTGTCGGTCGACGGCGGCTGGTGGATGCACTGACGAACCGCCATGACGGAAGCCGACCCCCACCAATTGCTCGACCAGGTCCGCACCTATGGCGCGCGCGGCGTCCATGGCCGGGTGGTCGAGACCATCGGCAGCAGGATCGTGACGGGCGCGCTGCGCGAGGGCGAGATGCTGCCCAGGGAGGCAGAGCTCATGGTCGAGCTGCAGACCTCGCGCACCTCGATCCGTGAGGGCGTGAAGGTCCTCTCCGCCAAGGGCCTGGTCGAGACCCGGCAAAAGCGCGGCACGCTGGTCCGGCCGCGTACCTCCTGGAACCTGCTCGACCCGGACGTGCTGGCCTGGGCGGTGGCGGGTGGACCTGATCCGGAGCTGACCCGCGAACTTACCGACCTTCGCCGCCTGATCGAGCCAGGAGCGGTCAGCATGGCCGCCCTTCGTCACGACGAGCCGCAGCTCGCGGCGGTGGCCCAGGCGCTCGAAGGCATGCGCGCCGGGCTGGGCGATCCTCCCGCCTATTATGCCGCCGATCTTGCCTTCCACCAGGCACTGTTCGCCGCCACCGGCAACCCGTTCGTGGACCGGCTGGGCGCCATCGTCGGCGCGGTCCTGGCCGTCAGCTTCGCCCTGCAGCGCCGCTCCCTGATCCCGATGGAGACGGGGCTCGTTCTGCACGAGGCGGTCTACGAGAAGGTCGCGGCCCGCGACGCGCTGGGTGCCGAGCGTGCAATGCTTGACATCATCGAAAGCGCCAAGGTCGAGCTGGACCGCTCGATCGGGGCAAAGGGGCAGCCGGGGAGCTCGCAGGAACCATGAATATCGAGAAGCTCGAGACCATCCGCATCCTCGAGTTTCCCAATCTCTGCTGGGTCCGCATCCATGGGTCGGACGGCCTGTACGGGCTGGGCGAGACCTTCATGACGGCGGCCTCGGTCGAGACCTACCTGCACGAGTACGTGGCGCCACGGATCCTGGGCCAGGACGCCCTCGCGATCGACCGTATCGCCCGCGACCTCTACGGCTATCTCGGCTTTCGCGGCTCCGGGGTCGAGACCCGCGCAGCCAGTGCTGTCGACATCGCGCTCCACGACCTGTGGGGGAAGGCGACCAACCAGCCGATCGTCCAGCTCCTGGGCGGCCGCACGCGGGATTCGATCCGGACCTACAATACCTGCGCCGGCTATCGCTACATCCGTGATGCCCGCCTGCAGAAGGTCGAGAACTGGGGTGTAGGCGGCACGCAAGGTCCCTACGAGGACCTGGATGCCTTCCTTAACCGCGCCGACGAGCTGGCCCTTTCCCTGCTGGAGGACGGAATCACTGGGATGAAGATCTGGCCGTTCGACCCGGCGGCCGAGGCCTCGCACGGCCACTACATCTCGCCATCCGACCTGAAGAGCGCGCTGCAACCCTTTGAGAAGATACGCAAAGCGGTCGATGATCGCATGGACATCATGGTCGAGTTCCACTCGCTCTGGGACTTGCCGACCGCCATCCGCATCGCCCGGGCGCTGGAGCCCTACGACACCTTCTGGCACGAGGACCCCATCAAGATGGACGCGCTCGGCGACCTGGAGGTCTATGCCAGGGCGTCGCGGACCCAGGTCTGTGCCTCCGAGACCCTGGCGTTCCGCCACAGCTTCCGCGAACTGCTGGAACGGCAGGCCACGGGCGTGGTGATGCTCGATCTGTCCTGGTGCGGCGGTGTCAGCGAGGCCAAGAAGATCTCCACCCTTGCCGAGGCCTATCATCGGCCCGTGGCGCCGCATGACTGTACGGGCCCGGTTGTCTGGGCCGCCTCTGTGCATCTTTCCCTCAATGCCCCGAACGCCCTGGTCCAGGAGTCCGTCCGTGCCTTCTACTCCGGTTGGTACAAGGAACTGGTCACGGCGCTGCCGATCGTTCACCGAGGCGAGGTGAGTCTCCCCGACGGCCCCGGCCTTGGCCTCGACCTCCTCCCGGACCGACTGCTGCGCGACGATGTGGTGCGTCGGGAAAGCGTGCCAGGATAGGACCATAGTCCGAGTAGTGGTAGGATCGGAGCGACGGGGCTTGGTGCCTCGCGGGAGCGCTGCCATGTCCGCCGCACGAACGAACCCAAACTCCACTGTGCGAAGAACTGCACGAACGAACCCAAGCGCTCGGGCGCTGCCGGCGCCGACAAGCGGTCGCGACCGCTTGCCCAGCCACGACCGCCAAACCAGTTTCACACCGACCAGCCATCAGTCGGAAGAAGCGGAACATGATCGGAGCCCGTCTCGCAGGCATCGTCGGACTCGTCTTCACGGCTGCCGCCGCGACACCAGCGTCGGCCGATGAGGTCGATCTCGAACTGGTGTTGGCCGCGGATGGCTCCGGCTCCATCGACGATGGCGAGATGCGGCTGCAGCGGGACGGCTATGCCGGGGCGCTCACCGATCCGGAGATCGTGTCGGCCATGACGTCCGGCGCGCACGGCAAGGTTGCCGTCATGTATTTCGAGTGGGGAGGTGCCGATTCGCAGGTGGTCATCGCGGACTGGACGGTGATCGACGGCCCGGACAGCGCGGCCCGATTTGCGGAGCGCCTGCTCACGGCACCGCGAGGTGCCATCGGCTGGAACTCGATCTCGAATGCGATCGCCTTCGGGCAGAAGGCCATTGCCGAGAACGCCCACCAGGGCATCCGCAAGGTGATCGACGTGTCCGCGGACAGCGGCAACTATGGCGGCCTGCCCCTGCATGTCGCCCGCGACGCTGCGATCGTCGACGACATCACCATCAACGGCCTGGCCGTTCTGTGCCGTACCTGCGACGGCCGTCCATCCCGCGGCGACCTGGAGAGCTACTTCGCGCAGCAGGTGATCGGCGGCTTCGGCGCCTTTGTGGTCACGGTCGATCAGACCACGAGCTTTCCTGAGGCGGTTAGGCGCAAGCTGCTCCTGGAAGTTGCCGGCCTGCCGCAACCGCCGCTCGCATCCCGTTGATTCGACAGGTGGGTCAGGCCGCGACCGCCTGCTCGAACGACAGGAGCATGGCGCGGATCATGTCCGCCGACGGCACGTGCGGCTTGAGCGCGTCCAGGTCGAAGCCAGTGCGGAGCAGGTTCGCGTGCTCGACCCAGCCCATGGCCCAGCTGGCAAAGGCGCGTGTCTCGATGGCGGTACGCTCGACCAGGATCAGTTGGTGGTGGCGGTCGTCCGCTTCGATCCTGGCAAAGATCGCCTCCACTGCTGCGGCAGGACCTTCGAGGATCTGCAGGAACGCGCCGTCATGAAAGGTCAGGACGCCCGAAATGCCGCAACCTGCATTGTTGCGCTGCGCGATCCCCAGCAACTCGGCTAGCGCAGGAACATCGAAATGACGTTTGGCAGTAGAAACATAGATGATGCGGAGCAAGCCCTCGGCCACGACAATATTCCACGCTGCATTGTTCAACACGAGACGGATGAACCAGCAAAATGGGAAAATCAAGCGATACGATCATCCGATCGGCTGAAATAGCTCGACTTGGTGCGGTACTCGCGGTGGCGTTGAGCCGCGCGCGACATCGCCAATGAAGCTGACCACGTCGAGCACTTGATCAGGGTCATAGGGCTTCGGAATCAGGCCCCAGGCCACGTGTCGGTTCTGGCGCGCCTTGGCGAGGCGCGCACTCGTGAACAGCACCGGTGTGCGGTAGCGATCGTGCAGGCAGCGGGCGATCTGGGCCCCGTCGTCCCCGGCCTTCAGGTCGAGGTCGATCAGGGCCATGTCCGGCTTGGTCCGCTCGATCAGGTCGAGCGCGCTCGCGACATTGTCCACCGGGCCCAGGACATGATGGCCGGCCAGCCGCAACGCCCACTCCAGCGCAAAAGCGATCAGACCTTCGTCCTCGGCAACCAGGATGACCACGACAAGACCCCAACGGATGAACGGGTTGGCAAGACAGACTTAGGAGCTACACGACTGAGCAACGCCTGGCGGTCGGGTCGGCTCCCCAATTGGTGCGTATCATGTTGCAGCGCTGTTACCCATTTACGCGGGGCTGCGGCGAGGCCGGTTGGCCGCACGACAGCTTGCCAAGACATGGGCGCTTGGATTACACAGTCCAAAGGAACAACACCAGCCGTCGGGAGGGTCTTGCATGACAGTGATGCGACTGTTCGTCGATCCCGACGGGCCGCGCCGCTAGGCCGAACGCCGCTCCCCGCGTAGTCGGGCGGGCCACCGTTCCGTTTCCCACCTGTTCGACCTGCGAGACCTGCTCGGTGAGCGTCTGCGTGGTCTGACGTCGACTTCCACTCCGGGAGCCGATGGCCGCCATCATGCGCGCCGTGCGGATCCCTTCGGATCCTGGTCATGATCAATAGCGCCCATCCGTTCCGCGCCGTCCTCCGGTTCGTGTACCGTCACTGGCTACGCCAGGGCGGCGGCGTGCTCCTCGTCGTGGCTGGCATCGTCGGCGCCACGCTCGCCGAAGTCCTGCTGCCGCTGTTTGCCGGCCGCCTCGTCGACGCCGTTGCGATGGTCGGCGAAATCGCCCGGGACGAAGCCGGCCGGCAGGCGCTCTGGGCGCTGGGTGCCATCGTCCTGCTCGGCCTCGTGACGCTCGGACTGCGTACCGGCGCGATCGTCGCGGTGATCGGCCTCACCCTCGACGTCATGAGCGCCATCGGCCGCGACGCCTTCTACCGCGTCCAGCGCTTCTCTTCCGATTGGCATGCCAGTCACTTCGCCGGCTCCACCGTGCGCAAGGTGAGCCGCGGCATGAACGCGATCGACGCCCTGCACGACACGCTCCTTCTCGCGCTGCTGCCATCATTGGTGGTGCTGGCGGGCTCCGCTGCCTTGCTTGGCTGGAAGTGGCCGCTCATGGGTCTGGTCGTGGCGCTGAGCGCCCTCGGCTATCTCGCCTTGACCGCGGGCCTCTCTCTCCTGTGGGTGGCACCGGCCGCCCGCCTGTCCAACAGCTGGGACACCCGCCTTGGCGGCGCCCTGGCCGACGCCGTCGGCGCCAATGCCGTGGTCAAGTCGTTCGGTGCCGAAGCGCGCGAGGATGAACTGCTCGGCCGGCTGATCACGCGCTGGCGCAAGCGCACGCGGCGCTTTTGGCTGCGCGGTACCGCGAGCGAAGCGGCGCAGGGTGGTGCGTTGCAGCTCCTGCGCGCTGCCGTGATCGGCATGGCGCTCTGGTTCTGGTGGCAGGGCCAGGCCACGCCCGGCGACGTCGCCTATGTCCTCACCATGTACCTCGTGGTGCAGGGCTACCTGCGCGACGTCGGCTATCACGTCCACGCCCTCCAGCGCTCGGTCAATGAGATGGAAGAGCTGGTCTCGATCCACGAGCAGCCGCTCGGCATCGATGATCATCCCCAGGCCAAGCCGATCCGTATCGCACATGGCGAGATCCGGTTCGACCACGTCCACTTCCACTATGGTCGCCACACCGTCCCGCTCTATCACGACCTGTCCGTGACCATCCGGGCCGGCCAGCGGGTTGGCCTGGTCGGCCGTTCGGGCTCTGGCAAGACCACCTTCGTGAAGCTGATCCAGCGACTGCACGACGTGAACGATGGGCGGATCCTGATCGACGGCCAGGAGATCACCCAAGCCAGCCAGACCTCGCTGCGTGCCCAGATTGCGGTGGTCCAGCAGGAGCCGATCCTATTCCACCGCTCCCTGTTCGAGAACATCGCCTATGCCCGGCAGAGCAGCGAGCGGCCGGTTGCCATGGCAGAGGTCGAGCAGGCGGCGCGTCTGGCCAACGCGCACGAGTTCATCACCCGCCTGCCCAAAGGCTACGCGACCACCGTGGGCGAGCGCGGCGTGAAGCTTTCCGGCGGGGAGCGACAGCGCGTAGCACTCGCCCGGGCCTTTTTCGCTGACGCACCAATCCTGATCCTGGACGAGGCGACCTCGAGCCTCGATTCAGAATCGGAAGCGCTCGTCCAGGAAGCGATGGAACGGTTGATGAAGGGCCGCACCTCGATCGTGATCGCCCATCGACTGTCGACGGTGCGAGCGGTTGATCGGATCCTGGTCTTCGACGGCGGCAGGATCGTGGAGGACGGCCCGCACGACCTGCTGCTACGCAAGGAGGACGGCATCTACCGCCGCCTGTTCGACCGGCAGGCCAGGGGGATGCTGGAAGCCGCGTAAGGGCTCAGAACGACGTCCTCGTCGGCGCCACCACCAGGTCCCGGATGCAGATTCCCTGCGGCAGCTTCCAGCAGTAGAGGACGATGTCGGCCAGTTGTTCCGGGCTCATGAAGTCGGGGTTGCCGAGCATTCGGCAGTACTCGTCGAAGCTGATGCCCATCGCCGCGTGGATATTGGTCCGGATATAGCCGGGCGCGATGTTGATGAACCGGATGCCGTGGCGCTGCTCGCTCTCCCGCAGGGACTCCGTCAGCGCCCGTACGGCGTGCTTGGTGGCGGTGTAGGTCACGGCCGCAGGTGATGTCTTGCGGTCGCTGATCGAGCTCATGTTGATGACTGTACCGGAACGCCGCGCCTGCATCCCGGCCAGTACCGCCTTCGTGCAGTTGAGGACCCCCTTCAGGTTCGTGTCGATCTCGCGGGCATAGCTGGCCGGATCGACGTCGCCGAATGCGCGCGCATCGGCCGTGCCGGCATTGTAGACCAGGCACTCGACCGGACCATGCCGTCCGGCTCCGTCCGCCATCGCAGCTGCCACGGCATCCGGATCCGCGACGTCCGCCACTGCATAGGTCGCCGGATGGTCGCGCAGTTCCGCAATCGGCTCCATGTGCCGTGCCAGCAGCAGGAGCGGATGTCCTTCGCGGGCGAAAGCCAGAGCGAGAGCCCGGCCGATGCCGGAGCTGGCTCCAGTGATCATCACGAGCGGTGGCGCCATGGTTCCTCCCTTCCGGTTGCCGGCTGCGATGTTAGTCGGTCGCGTAGAGGAGGCCCACTGCGGCAATGCGTTGGTTCTTTGTGGTGCAGCTGGAAGTAAGGACTGTGGTCCACCTGCCTGCAACAGGGGGCAGCAGCTGCAAGACGACGTGAATTGTGCGGTCCATCCCCGCCGGGTTTCGCGACCGGGAAGCGATCGGGCTGTTGACCAGCCGCCTCCCTGCGCTATCGGCAGGACCAGCGGGACGCAGCCGGATGCGGGGGAGTGGATGGTCGAGGAGTATGACTACATCGTTGCGGGTGGCGGCTCCTCGGCCTGCGTGGCAGCCACCAGGCTGGTGCGTGATCATGGCGCCCGGGTCCTGGTGCTGGAGCGTGGTCCTGCCAGGTACGCGTGGCTCATGCGCATGCCGGCTGGCTACATGAAGTATCTCTGGCGCACCGACTTCCTGGAGATGCACCACACTGCACCCCAGCCGCAGCTGAACGGCCGCGGTCCGATCGTGCCCCAGGCGAAGGTCCTGGGCGGTGGAAGCTCGGTCAATGCCATGGTGTATATGCGCGGCCAGGCCGACGACTATGACGGCTGGGACGCCTACCTTGGCAGGGGATCAGGCTGGTCCTATCGGGATTTGCTGCCGCATTTCAAGGCGTTGGAGAAAAACGCCAACTTCAACGACGAGTATCACGGCATCCATGGCCGCCTGCTTGTCTCCGACCCGGGCACGCTCTGCGATACCACGCGGCGTTATTTGCTGGCGGCTCAGGGGGCCGGGATCCCGTTCAACCCCGACTTCAACGGCGCGAAACAGGCAGGCGTGGGCGTCATGCAGCACACGATGGGTGTCGCCAAGAGCGGCAAGATCGAACGCTGCGATGCGGTGACCGCCTTTCTGTCGCAGGTGCTGGACGACGACCGGCTGACGGTGAAGACGGGTTCCACCGCGAGCCGCGTCCTGTTCGAGGGGCGGCGTGCGGTTGGTGTCGAGTACATGCGCAACGGCGCCACCTTCCAAGCCAGGGCCGCCCGCGAAGTGCTGGTGGCTAGCGGCACCTACAATACTGCCAAGCTCCTGATGCTGTCCGGCCTGGGGCCGGCCGATCACCTGCGCGAGCACGGAATTGCCGTGCACACGGACCTGCCGGGCGTCGGCCAGAACCTGCAAGACCATCACGAGGTTCCTGTCATCGCGCTGACCCGTACGCCGGGTGGCTACTATGGCGAGGACCGTGGCTGGCGGATGCTCCGCAATGGCCTGCAGTACCTCTTGTTCGGCACGGGCCCAGTCACCACCACCGGTATTGAGTCCTGCCTCTTCTATGATCCAGATGGCGGAGAACGCCCAACCGTCCAACTCTACTGTGGCCCAATCGTCCACGTCGACCGGGACATATCCGACGTCGACGATGGCGACGGAATCACGATCGCGTCCTGTCTTCTGCGCCCCAAGGCTCGCGGCACGGTCCGCTTGCGCTCGTCTGACCCGCGCGACCAGCCACGCGTCAATGCCAACTTCTTTGGTCATCCCGACGATCTGCGACTGACCCTTGCGTCGATGCGCTTTGCCCGAACGCTCCTGGCTACCGAACCGCTCGCGTCCAACATCTCAGGCGAGATACTGCCTGGCGCTGACAAGATGTCGGACGAGGAACTGGCTGTCTTCGCCGCCAAGACAGTCAAGACGAACTTCCACCCGGTAGGCACCGCTCGCATGGGACCAGACAGCGATCCGATGGCGGTGCTGGACGCTCGCATGCGCGTGCGCGGCGTTGATGGCCTCCGCGTGATTTGCTGCGCCTCGATCCCCTTCATCCCATCGGCCAACACCAATGCGATTGCGATGGTGTTGGGCAACCGCGCGGCCGAGATGGTGATGGAGAGAGAAAGCGGGCTAGCTGTGGCGGACGCGGCCTGAGGTCGTGTCCAGCAACGCAAAGCTCGAACTCCATCCGACATCGGATGAGTGCGTGCCACTGCTGATGCAATCGAGTCGTCAGCCTGAGAAGTTAAGCCGCTAAGAAGGAACCCAACTTGCCTCCGTCTTAATCCGGCACGCCATGCACGGTGACCGCCTCGAATATGGCCGCCCCCTTACGAAAAGCCTTGGCCGCAGCATAGGCGTCAGAGGTCCAGAAGGCTTCCAGCGCGGCACGTGACGGAAACTCGATCACCACGACGCGCCGCTCTTCGGCCGGTCCTTCCAGGGCGGTGACTTCACCACCTCGCACGATGAAGCGCCCGCCCGCTGCTGCCACGGCGGCGGGGGTGCGGGCGACATACTCCTTGTAGGCTTCGGGATCGGTCACGGTCACCCGGGCGATGAGATAGGCCTTGCTCACTTCACGGCTCCAAAGGTCAGGCCGCGCACGAGGTGCCGCTGCATCAGCCAGCCTAGCACCACGATCGGGCCGATCGCCAGGATCGAGGCTCCGGACATCTTGGCCCAGAACATGCCCTCCGCCGCCTTGAAGCTGGCGATGAAGACGGTGAGCGGAGCTGCATCGCTGGCGGTGAGCTGCAGGCTCCAGAAGCTCTCGTTCCAGCACAGGATGATCATCAGCAACGCAGTCGAAGCGATGCCGGGGATCGAGGCGGGCAGCAGGATGAAACGCAATTCCTCAAGAATGCCGGCGCCGTCGACCCGTGCCGCCTCCAGCATCTCGTGCGGGATCTCCTTGAAGTAGGTGTAGAGCATCCACACCGCGAGCGGCAGGTTCATGAGGAAGAAGATCAGGATCAGACCTAGGATCCGGTCGAGCAGGCCAAGCCACTGGAAGATCAGGTAGATCGGCATGATGACGCCGACGGCGGGCATCATCTTGGTGGAGATCATCCACAGCAACGTCCCGTTGGTGCGCTTGGAAGGGTAGAACGACATCTGGTAGGCGGCAGGAATGGCGAACAGGAGGCAGAGCGCCGTCGATCCCAGAGAAGCGATGATCGAGTTGGTGACGAACTTCGAGTAGGAGCCGCGCGAGAAGACGTCGTTCAGGGACGATAGGGTAGGCTCGAAGATGAAGACCGGCGGCATGGAAAACGCGTCGATCTCAGTCTTGAACGCCGTAAGCCCCATCCACAGGATCGGGAAGAACATCAACAGGGCCAGCCCGTGGCCCAGTATGGCGATGCCGAGGCCGCTGCGTCTCATCCGAACTTCTCCGGGTTCTGCATGTTGCGGGCGACCAGGCGGATCAGGAAGATCGCGACGATGTTGGCAAGGATGACGGCGAACAGGCCGCCGGCCGAGGCCGCGCCCACATTCCACTCAAGGAACGCGCGGGCATAGATGATGTAGGTGAGGGTGGTGCTGGCTTGGCCTGGCCCACCGCCCGTGGTCGTGAACACCTCGGCGAAGATCGAGAGAAAGAAGATGCTCTCGATCATGACGACGGCGGTGATCGCCCGCGACAGATGCGGCAGAATGATCGAGAAGAACATCTGGAAGGGGTTCGCGCCGTCCAGCCAAGCGGCTTCCTTCTGCTCCTCGGGCATCGACTGCAGAGCGGTCAGGAAGACCAGCATCGCGAACGGCGTCCACTGCCAGGTCACGATGATGATGATCGAGGTCATCGGCCAGTTCTGCAGCCAGTCGACAACGGGAAGCCCCAGGCTCGACGAGGCCCACGAGAGCAGCCCATAGACCGGGTGCATCAGCATGTTCTTCCAGACCAGCGCGGCTACCACCGGCATGACGAAGAACGGGGCCAGCGCCAGCAGTCGGGCGATGCTGCGTCCTGGGAAGTCGCGTTCCATGACGAGTGCCAGGATCACGCCCAGCACGACGGTGAAGAACAGGGAGGCGCCGACCAGGATCAGTGTCTTGACCAGCGAACCCCAGAACAGCGGGTCGTTGAGCAGGAGTTGGAAGTTGCGCAGGCCGACAAAGCCAAACCGCTCGGGATAAAGCACGTTGTAGCGGTGCAGCGAGAAATAGATCGTGAGGGCTAGCGGAACGATCATCCAGATCAGCAGGACGCCGACAGCCGGCGCCACCAGCAGAAACATGCTCAGGCGCTGCCGGGACCGCGTCGTCTTGGGAGGGGCCGGTGTCGCCAATCCAGCGCTCGCCGTACCGTCCAGACTGGCCGCCATTGTCAGGGTCCTTTTGTCGAGCGGAGGGTCCTGCCAGATGAGCCGAACGCCGCGCCCCGCTTTTCCGACGGAAGCGCGACGTTCGGCCTTACATCAGGTGTGGAAGCTCAATAGTAGCCGGCTTCCTGCATGATCCGGTCCGCAGCAGCCTGCGCGTTCTGCAGCGCCTCCTCTACCGAGGTCTGCCCAGCGAGCGCGCCAGCTACGGCCTTGCCGATCTCGGTGCCAACCGCCTGGAACTCCGGAATCGTCGCGAAGGTGATGCCGACATAGGGCACCGGCTTGGCCGTCGCCTTGGTTGGATCGGCAGTATTCATCGCATCCAGCGTCTTCTGGGCGAACGGCAGCTTGATGTACTCAGGCTCCGCATAGGTGCTCTTGCGGGTACCGGGCGGGACGGCGGCCCAGCCGTTCGCCTTGGCGACCGTCTGGATATAATCCTTGTTGGTCGCCCAGTAGACGAACTTCTTGGCCTCTTCCGCGTCGGGCGAGGTCGAGGGAATCGCGAGCGCCCAGGACCACAGCCAATGGTTGCCGTTCGGCACGGTGCCGATTGGCGCGTTCGCGAACGCCACCGTGTCGACGACCTTGGATTCGGCCGGGTTGAACATGTAGCCCGCTGCCGAGGTCGCATCGACCCAGGTGGCACAGTTGCCGGCCGCGAACAGCGTGCGGTTCTCCAGGTGGCCGTTGGTGGCGGCACCGGGCGGCCCGTACTTGTTCATCAGGTTCACGTAGAACGTGACTGCCTGGTTCCACTCCGGGGAAAGAAGGTCGGGCTTCCAGCTTTCGTCAAAGTAGCGGGCACCGAACGTGTTGGCGAGGCTGCCGACGATGGCCATGTTCTCGCCCCAGCCGGGCAGGCCACGCTGGCAGGTACCGTAAATCTTGTTGGCCGGATCGTGCAACTTCGCGGCCCACTCTTCGAGCTGCGCCCAGGTGGGCTGCTCGGGCATGGTGATCCCGGCTTTTTCGAACAGGTCCTTGCGGTAGAATAGGAAGCTGCTCTCTGCATAGAACGGAATGGCGTACAGCTTGTCATCGAGCGAGAGCGCGGTGCGCACCAGCGGGAACACGTCCTCGATATCGTAGTCAGCCGGGATGTTCTCGAACGGCGTCAGCCAGCCGAGCTTGCCCCAGATCGGGACCTCGTAGGTGCCGATGGTCAGGATGTCGTAGGCACCGGCCTTGGTCGCGATGTCGGTCGTGACCTTCGTGCGCAGTTCGTTCTCCGGCAGCACCACCCAGTCGAGCTTCACGCCGGGATTGGCCTTCTCGTACTCCCCGGACAGCTTCTGCATCACGATCATGTCAGGGTTGTTGACCGTCGCGATCGTGAGGCGCGTCTCCTGCGCCTGTGCAGCAGTGCCGAGCAACGCCGCAGCGAATGCTGCGCACAACATGCGAAGCTTCATCCTTGCCTCCCCTGATCCCACCGCTCTTCTTGTTCGGCGGTGGAACGTTTTAAATTGATTGCCGGACTATGCGACAATGGCTGCCAAATACAAGCCTCCGCTATGGCCGCGCGGGCCATAGCGGAGGCTCGAGGCTAGCCACGCTTGACGATGTAGATGCCGATGAGGACGGCGATGATCGTGCAGATCCAGAGCGGGATCCACTGCTCGACGAACCGCATCCAAAGAAGGTGGATGAGAATTCCGAACACGACGCCGATGAAGCCGCGGTCGAATGCGTTGGTCTTGATCGGCAGGAAGCCCTCGCGGGGCGATACTTTGTGAGTGACCGGCGCTCTCATAGGTTCACTCCTTGACCGCGCCGAAGGTGAGGCCGGCTACGATGTGACGCTGCACGAAACCCAGGAATACCAGCGCAGGCGCCAGCGTCAGCATGGACAGGGCTGCGAGCTCGCCCCAATTGGTCCCGGTTACGGTCACAAACTCGGCAAGGCCTGTGGTGATGGTGCGCGCCTCGACGGAGGTCAGGGTCGCCGCGAAGAGGTACTCGTTCCAGGCAAACATCCAGGTCAGGATCGCGGTGACAGCCAAGCCTGGTTTGGCCAGCGGGATGATGACCTTCGTGAGGACCTGGAAGGTGCTGGCGCCGTCGATCATGGCAGCCTCGTCCAGTTCCCTCGGGATGCCGTCCATGATCCCTTTCATCAGCCAGATCGCGAACGGCAGGTTGAACACACAATAAAGCAGAATCAGGCCGATCCTGGTGTCAAAAAGATAAAAGACCTGCGTGTACAGTAGGAACAGAGGCAGGAGAAATACCGCGGCTGGCGCCATGCGGTTCGTGATCAGCCAGAAGAAGAGGCTGTCTTCCGCCGCGAGCTTGTAGCGGGAGAGCGCGAAGGTCGCGAGCAGGGCCAGGATCGTCACGATCAGGCAGTTGGAGGTCGCAACGATGATCGAGTTCATCAGGTAGAAGCGGAACTCCTCGTTCTGGAGCACCTCGACATAGTTGCCCCAGTAGAACCCGTTCAGCATCAGCGACGGCCGGCCGAACAACTGCACGCGCGTTCTCATCGACACCACGAATAGCCACCAGATCGGCAGCAGCGTGATGACGGTCATCCCCGTCCAGACCAGGATGGGGACGATGATGCCTGTCTTCTTCATGACCCGCTCGGCTTCCTCGCGACGAGCGCGACATAGAGGAACCAGCACAACATGATCGTGAGGTACAAGGTGAGCAGCGACATCGCTGCGCCGTAGCCGTAATCCGTCTGCGGAAAGACGACGCGCCAGATGTGCAGGCCGATATAACGGGTGGCCGTGCCGGGGCCACCGCCCGTCAGCATCCAGACCTCGTCAACCGTACGCAGCGCATCCATGAGCCGGATGAAGATGGTGGTAAGCAGAACCGGCTTCAGCATCGGCAGCATGATGTGCCAGAAGATCTGCCAACGATTGGCTCCGTCGACCTGTGCCGATTCGAACGGTTCCTTCGGCATGGAGGACAGGCCGGCCAGCAAGGTCAGGGTGACCAGCGGCGTCCAGTGCCAGATGTCCATGACGACCGTGGTGATGAAAGCCTGATTCTCGAAGGAGCCCAAGCGAAAGTCGATGCCGAACCAGCGGGCCAGGTAGTAGGGGACAGGTCCCAGCCCCGGAACGGTGAGGAGCCGCCAGGCTGCCCCGACGGCAATGGGCGCTACCAGCAGCGGAAGCGTGTGGATCGTGCGGAACATCCCCTTGAGAGGAAAATCGCGCATGAACAGCTGTGCCAACAG
>JAESGR010000676.1_pt1 | contig 17570 bp, 16 predicted proteins | sample 9269771 | NCBI WGS metagenome assembly JAESGR01 (sample SAMN15739572, study PRJNA653492) | algae metagenome | isolation source: Chroococcus sp. CMT-3BRIN-NPC107 and co-occurring heterotrophs from well... | place: USA: Clark Mountains Wilderness, California | collected 2010-04-18 | reverse complement strand
GACCGGGAGGCGGATCGTCACGACGCTCGTCCCGGCGGTCCCGGCGCTCGTCTCGGCGATCGCGGCGCCGCTCACGCTTGTCACGGTTGTCCGCAGCCACGTCGATCACGTCGAGGGGCAGGAGCAGCCCCGAGACGGCCAGAGCAAAGCCGCCGGCCATCAGCGCCCGCCGCCCAAGCGGTGTCACCTCAGGCATCACTGCAATGGCCTCGTCCAGGTCATCCGTCAACTCCCTATCCACGGTTTGGTCTTCTCCCTTTCCAGGTCGGAGCGAGTCAGCGCGGCGGTATGGGGCCGAGCGATGGACACTGTAACGGCATCCATTGACGGGATGCTAGCTTCACTGGTAGCGCGCTCTCGTTGTGTGCGGATACGGCCTATTTGGCGCATTTGGGACGATGTCTCAATCAGACAGTTCAGATGGGTTCGTTGAAAATTCTCCTCAGCAGGGCCTCACAGTGCTGTACGGAAATCTGCCCCTCTGCGCCCTGCGACACGCTTCATCTCTCGCGCCCCGTATGGAACCTCCCGTCGGCGGGAGGTTCTCAGATGGTCGCATCACGAAACGGTGGCGGCGCTAGACCCACCCGAGCAAGACCGGTGGCTGGCGACAACGGCTGACGACCATTCCTCGTCAACCGCATCGACCTTGCGCGCCGGCACGAAGGCTCGCAAGGTTGGCAAGGACACGAACGAAGCCCGCAGGCAGGAACGCACATGCCAGACTACGCAGGCGGAGGAGCGCGTGGCGGCCCATCCTCTCTCGGGTTCCCCGTACTTCACCGCGACCTCACCAACGCTCTCTCCTAGTTGAGCATTCGTCAGGATTCAGATCCTGCCTCGACATGCGCTGCCTCCTATCAGGCCACCGGCGTGGTCCTTCCTATGCGTGACGCGCTCCACGACTTCCGACCTGGGCGTGATCGAGACCACCCGTGCCACCTGACCCTGCCGCCACCGGGAACCACGTCGCCGATGAGCTGAGCGCCCACGTGGCAGCAGATGACCTCCCTAGGCGTGACGGCATGACGCTGGCCATCTGATCGTGCAGTACCCTGTGCCGATGACCGGACTCACACGCAAGCAAGCGGCGGCTCTCGTCGGAGTGAGTGAGCACACCATCGTGGGCTGGCGAAGCCGCGGCTATCTCCAGCCGTCCTTGCCAGGAAGACCTCAGCGCTACACCGTCGAAGAGGTCCTGGCCGCTCAGCAGGTAGCCCATGTCGGTGATGTCGTCCCACGCTGGCGTGCCAATCCCGTCCACGCCGGTCAGCGTCTACGTGCCCTGCGCGAACGAGCGGGGCTCAATCAGCAGCAACTCGCCCGACAGGCCGGGCTCACCCATGAGGAAATCTCGCGTCTGGAAGGCGGCGACAAATCCCCGAAGGCACCCGCGCTCAGGAAACTTGGTCAGGCCCTCGCCATTGCGCCGGCTCTCCTCGTGTCCTCCGAACCAATCGGCCTTGAGCTGCTCTCGACGGAGGACGCCGGGCATCGTCTGGACGTGCCAACCGCCCGCGTGGGGGTCTGGCTGCGGCAGGGGGTCCTACCCGGCGTCAAGGTCGGCGGGCAGTGGCGCGTGCCGGCGATTGCGGTGGCCGAACTGGAGCGTAGCAACTGGCTACGCGGAGCCTCACGTCGCCTCGATCCTCGCTTCCGGGGATGACTCACAGTCGCTCCTCTTGCTCACGCGCAGAGCGCAGCACGTGTTCTCGCAGACAACCGAGTCTGTGCGAGGTGCGCTGGGGCAATGCGCAGAAGGCCTGTTGTCTTCCCAGTGCCTGCAGCTCCGCAAACATCTGCACGTAATGCCGATTGTCCGCGGGTGCTGTCTCAGAAACGGTCCAGCCTGTTGCAAAAAGCCGAGCGATAGCCTTAGTGGCGAGAAACGCAGGCCTTAGTGCTGAGGTTTGAGCAGGATTTTGGTCTACATCGAGGCGTACAAGGGCCTTGAATGGTCTCCAGCGATGCACCTGGCGAGTTTTGCAACAGGCTGGGTCGTTTGTGAGACAGCTGCAGCTGTTGCCTGGCGTGCAATGTGGAGCGCGGGAGAGCAACGACGCGGACCTTGCGGTAGCCACCGCGCTGGCAGGGCCAGCCAGCAGTGATCACGCCGGTAGTCCAGTACCTCGTATTCCGCACAGGCCATCCTCGCGCGTCAAATATGGCAAGTCGGGTCCTGAGCTCACCACCGGAGGCGCTGCGCAGCACACAGACCAGAAGTGGCGTCGCAGACTTCCGTGCAGCACTGCGAGTCGTCGAAGCAGCTAGCGCCAAGCTGAATGCAGGCGCAACGCTTCCGCCCCTTCTTGTCAGTGACATGCGTCGCGCAGCACCTCTTGCACGGCACGCGGCGCTTCCCGGGGCCGCACCGCTCGCCCTCCATAAGGCACTTCTTAGCGGGTACCGCAGCCACAGCCGTGGACGACTGGCTGAGTGGAGCCAGGGCGCTTCCCGCTGCAGCAACTGCCCCACGAACGACACCCCGTCGTGATGCGCCTGCTGCCAGGTGCCGAGCCATGCGGTCGAAGGCTGCGTGATCCATGATCGATCCTTCGGGTACGCTGCCGCGCTGCCAAGAGTGATTAAGCATCAATAGTGGCGAATAACGACGCCGCATCATAACGCAGCGGCACAGAACATTCTGAGGTCGCGACCAAACACGAAAACGCCCAGATCAGCGATTCACCATTCGAGGCACCGCGCACACAAAGGCCGCTATCAACGCGGAAGCAATAGCCGGTGTGCCTCACTTGTGGAATATGGCGCGCTGCCGGCTGCCCGATAATGCTCCTAATATCGCAGCGTGTTGAAAAAAGCAGCCCTGTGGTCACCACAGGGACCAATTCAGGGCTCGGCACCCAGATTTGACCAGGATTGCGCCAGGCAATGACGCGCGTTGAGGGCTGAAAAGGTCACCGAAGCGGCACTCGGGGAGTTTTTCAATAGGCTGGATGGTTTTTGAGACAGCCCGAATCGACAGTCCTGCGCAGCAGATCGCGGGAAGGCCGAGGCTGAGCGGAGGTCCGGGGAGCGAGGAACTACCTCCCCGCTCCCTGAGCTCCGCATTCCCGACGCCTCGTTTCAGGCCCTGATCTCGAAGAGCAGGTTGAGCGGGTTCTGCGGGAAGTCGAGCCGGATGACTTCAGAGAAGCCGGCCTCCGCGGCGAGCGCTCGCAACGTCGTCTCGCCCATGCAGGTACCGGTGCCTTCGCCGCCGACGGCGAGCGCCGTGGTCATGCAGTAGTTGACGCTGGCGCCATAGCCCCAGGCCCCGAGGCCGAAGGGGTGGTCAATGTTCGCCTGCAGGTCGTCCGAGAGATTGAACTCCAGGACAAAGAAGCTGCCACCTGGGGCGAGCGCCGCACGGACCTGCGGGAGCGCCCGCCGCGGGAAGGGCATGTCGTGGACGACGTCGAAGCAGGTGATCAGGTCGTACGACCCGGGGATACCCTCCGCGGCATCGAGGACCTCGAAGCGGATGCGGTCACGCACGCCGGCCGCCTCGGCGTTCGCCCGCGCTGCCTCGATCGCCGGAGCATGCAGATCGAAACCCACCAGCCGCGCTTCGGGGTAGCAACGGGCGACTTCGATCAGGGCGAGGCCGTTGCCGCAGCCGAGATCCGCCATCGAGCCGCCGGCCCGTAGTCGTGCGGCAATGGCCGGCATCGCCGGGATCCAGTCCTGGCAGAGGTAGTTGACGAACCAGGTCCGGCTGAAGCGCTGGAAGCCACACGTCCATTCGCCCCCGAAGCGCTCCTGCGGCACGCCACCGCCGTGCCGGAATGCCTCGGTCAGGAGGTCGAGGTTCCGGTAGTAGTCAGGCAGGACGCCGAAGACGCTGGTCAGGTAGAGCGGGCTGTCCTGATTCACCAGGCAAAACGCCTGCTCCGGCGTGAGGGAGAAGGTCTTGGTGGCGTCGTCGTAGGCGACGTAGCCACGGCAGGCCATCGCCGAGAGCCACTCGCGGGCGTACCGCTCGTGGATACCGGCGTATTCGGCGAACCCGTCGCTGGTCTGTGGCCCGGATGCAGCCAGGGCATCGAAGAGCCCGAGGCGGTCGCCGACCACCATCAGTGCTCCCATCAAGGCACCGGTGCTGTCGCCGAGGAGCTTCATGCCCACCTGCTGGGCGACGTCGATATCGAGGGTGAGGGATGCGGTAGACACGACGTTTCCTCCTTCTGATTGATTGGGGTGTCTGGCGATACGTCAGGTCGTCGCACGTCGGCAGGCTCGGCTCGGGACACGACCGCGAACTCTGCCGTGCGCTGACACCGTTGCCTCACTTCACCAGGATGTCGCCGCTGGTGATTGGTGCCCGCGAGGGCGCCTCCAGGGAGTGCTGGCACGGGATCGGCTCGTGCGAGATGAAGGGCCAGTAGGTGTCGACCGCCGGCTGCCCGGCCGGACCTTTGTCCTCGGCGACCAGGGCGAAGTGCGTGTAGTACCCGTCAACAGGACGGTCCAGCACGCCACTGAGCGTGGCCTGGTTGCCGTCGACATCAAGGCAGTCGACCGTGCCGGCCAGGGTGCCGAGCCCCGAGATGTCGAACTGGGCGCGGCCGTCAGCCTTCTTGGGCGTCCCCGCCGCCTCAAACGCGAAGGGCAGGTCGACGCCATTGACCACGCTCGTCCCCGAGCCGCTGGCGACATGCTTGACCTTCTTCGCCGCATCGACCGCGACTGGTCCGGCGAGGCCGAGCAGCAGGACGACGACCGAAGCGAGGACTGATAGCCTCATCGCGCTTCCCTTGCTGATTCGGCGGACTGGTACGGTCGCGTCATTGGGTGATGCCTGGGGGGCGAGTGCCCGACCCAGCCCTGTTTCCAGGTGCCAATGCCCGGCCTTCACTGCTACGGTGCCGACCGTGGCACCGGCTGCACGCAATGGGTCTTCGCTCATTGCTGCCTCCTCTCTTTCATTGGGGCGGCGGGTCGTCCCACCACCTGGTTCAGCTGGGGCAGCACGGCGCCACCCACACCCTCATCATGCCGGGGACGACCCAGAGAGGCATGTGCCAGGAGGAAGAAGCGGGGGGCAGATTTCGCCCCGACGCCTTGCGCGCCGCTCCTCTGTCACCTGGCAGATGACAGAGAGGGGACGGCGTAGGTCGCGTGGTAGGGCACCCGGCTGATTCAAAGGAGCATGATCAGTGAGGTGAGGTCTCCCTAGGTGGAGAATTAGAGCCTGTTATGGACTTTGCGTTGCGACGAGCAGCAGGTGCTTGAGCATAAGACCGACGAAGGCGAGGAAATAGAGGCCTTCGACCACGTCTGGCAGTCGTTCGCAATCCTTGGCCAGTCGCCGAAAGCGCGTGGCCCAGGCGAACGAGCGCTCCACGACCCAGCGCCGGGGGAGCAGCACGAACCCGCGTTTGGCCTGATTGAGCTTGACGACCATCAGGTCGATGCCATGCTGGGCCGCAGCCGCACGAGCAGCCGGTCCGGTGTAGCCCTGATCGACGTAGGCGACCTCGACGGTTTGTCCCGTCGCCTCCTGCACGGCGGCACACAGCGTCGCGACCTGCTCTCGATCCTGGGCATTCGCGGGCGTCACGTGCAACGCCAGGAGATGTCCCAGCGTATCGACGGCGATGTGCACCTTGCTCCCCTTGCGCCGCTTGTACCCGTCGTAGCCGGCTCTCGCGCCACTCTCGGGCGTCGATTGCCGCGTCGTGCTGTCGAAAATGACCGCACTGGGGTCAGGATCGCGACCGTCACTCCAGCGCAGCAGTTCGCGCAGATCGTGGGTCATGGCTGCAAACACCCCGGCATCGATCCAGCGTCGTGTCTGTTGGTAGACCGCCTCCCACGGCGGAAAGTTGGTCGGCAGATAGCGCCAGGGAGAGCCGGAGCGCACCATCCAGCGCAGCGCGTTGAAGATCTCGCGCAGGTCATGATGACGTTGTGGAGCGTCAGACCGCATCAGCGCCAGGTACGGGGCGGCAAAGGCCCACTCCTCGTCGCTGACATCACTCGGATACGGCTTGCGGGCACCGGGTTCATCTTCCATGCCCCCAGCCTACCAAGTGCATAACACGCTCTAGTCACCGAATGGTTCAGCCTGGTCTGAAAGGAGCGTGTATCCGCTGCCTCCAAGCTGGCTGATTCTCAAGACACGTCGTTAGCCCAGGGCCCTGAACGCAACCGCTGAAAATGAAGTCACGCAACGGGCCGATTATCCGGCGTTTTACCGGTGTTGATTGCGAGGCAGCCGACACGATTAGACCCTAGGGCCAATTGGTCCTAGGGTCGGCGCACCTCACTTGTGGGATATAGCGTTCACGGAAATGAGCAAGGCCGAGCCGGAGTGACGCACACCTTGTGCTGCGTCTCATAAATCGTGGTTCTTGAGACAGAACAATCAATCTCTCCATCCCGGTTGTCTCAGTGGTTGACGGTCTCAGCTCAAGTCATCATCATGCGAGCATCCACATCTGGTCAGCGATCGGCATACCGTGATCCCTACTACATCCGCTCCGCATCCATCACCACTCCCCCTCCCGCTGACGCCAATCGTCGGCCGGGAGCACGAGATTGCCGCGCTGGTTGCCCGCTTGCGGCAACCGGAGGTCCGGCTGCTGACGCTGACCGGACCGGGCGGTGTCGGCAAGACCCGGCTCGCGCTTGCGCTCGCCGCGCGACTTGCCGATGACTTCCCGGATGGCGTGTTCTTCGTCAATCTCGCCCCCATTACAGACCACCATCTGATCGCACCCGCCGTTGCGCACACTCTCGGCCTGCACGATGCAGGTCCGGAAGCGCTCCTTGCCCGTCTGCAGGCATTCCTGCGCGAGCGACGCCTGCTGCTCGTCCTGGACAATTTCGAGCATGTCCTCGACGCCGCCCCGTTCCTGACCGACCTGCTCCGCGCGGCACCCGACCTCAGCATCCTGGTCACCAGCCGCGCCCGACTGCGCCTCTCCGGGGAACACGGGCATGGGGTGCCTCCGCTCGAGCTGGCGAACCCGAGCGATCACGTTGCCTACGAAGCCGTGGCCGAGTCCCCCGCGGTCCAACTCTTCGTCGCACGGGCGCAGGCAGTACAGGACACGTTTGCCCTGACCCCTGAGGTCGCCCCGGCGATCGCGGCGATCTGCCGCCGGCTCGACGGGCTGCCGCTGGCGATCGAGTTGGCCGCGGCCCGCGTCTCGGTCCTGCCGCCGGCGGCGCTCCTGGCCCGGCTGGAGCACCGGTTGCCGCTGCTGACGGGGGGCGGGCGTGACCTGCCCGCGCGGCAACAGACGATGCAGGACGCCATCTCCTGGTCGTACGACCTGTTGCCAGCCGCGGAGCGGAGCTTGTTCCGCCGCCTGGCGGTCTTCTCCGGCAGCTTCGACCTGTCCGCGGCGGAAGCGGTATGCGGCGATGTCGGCCTTGCGTTGCTGGACGGCATCGGGGCGTTGGTTGACGCGAGCCTGCTGCGGTCAGAAGAAACGGCCGCGGGCGAGCCGCGCTTCCAGATGCTGGAGACGGTGCGCGAGTACGGGTTAGAGGCGCTGGCGAGCGAGGGCGAGGACCTCACGACGCGTCGTAAGCACTTTACTTGGTGTTTGGTGTTCGCGGAATGGGCAGGGCCGCTGCTCTGGGGAGGCGCCCAAGCCGAAGTGATTACCCGCGTCGAAACCGCCTACGACAACCTCCGGTCGGCATTGACGTGGGCGATCGAGACCGGGGAGGCGGAGGGCGCCGTGCGGCTGGCCGCCGCGATGTGGTGGTTCTGGTACCTCCGAGGCCTCATCACCGAAGGCCGGACGAGCCTCGCGGCCGCGTTTGCAATCGGCGAACAGGCACCGACGGAGGTGCGCGCGGAGGTGCTAACCGGGATGGCGCACCTAGCGTGGGCGCAGGGCGATTACGCTGCCGCCGCCGACCGCGCCCGTGAAGGGGTGGAACTTGGCCGGGCGGCCGGGCGCAAGGTTAGCGTGGCTTGGTCGCTCCATATCCTGGGGCTGATCGCCGAAAGCCGTGGCGATTTCGCCGCGGCATTGGCACGGAGCGAAGAATCGCTTGTGGTGCGCCGTGAGGTGGGTGACCTGTTTTGGACCGCCCACCAGCTCTCCATGGTCGGCGTGATGGCCTACCGCCTCGGCGACCGGCCGCGCGCGGTCGCGCTGTACGAGGAGGCGCTGGCGCTGCAGCGTGAGTTCGGCGACGCGACGACCATCGCCATCACCCTCGAAAACTTGGCCCAGGTCGTCCGCGACGAGCGGCGGTTTGCCGACGCGGCGGCGCTGCTCGGTGAATGCTTGGCACTATGGCGGGCAGTGCAGAATCAATGGGGTGTGGCAGACGCCCTGTTCGGCTTTGCGGCGCTGGCCGGGGCAATGGGCCAAGGAGAACGGGCGGCGCGCTTGGCGGGCGCCGCGGAGCAGGCCTACCAAGCGACCGGCATGGCATTCACCCCCGCGGGACGCCTCGACAGGGAGGGCGCCGTCGCGGCCGCCCGGCTCGCGCTCGGGGACGAAGCGTTCGCCGCCGCCTGGGCGGCCGGATCGGCTCTGGGGATCGAGGAGGCAGTGGTCGAGACAGCGGCAGTCGTGCGGCTTGCCTCGGAGGCTGCCCCCGGGACTCCCCCCCCGAGCGGTTGCAGCCTCGCTCGGCTTGGCCTGACCCTGCGTGAACAGGAGGTCCTCGAACTCTTGGCCGCAGGTAAGACAGACAAGGAGATCGGCGAGACGTTGTTCATCAGCCATCGGACCGCGATGACGCATGTCTCGAACATCCTGGCCAAGCTTGGCGTCGAGTCGCGGACTGCCGCTGCCGCCGTCGTGCTGAGGTCTGGTCTCGCCTGATTCAGTTTCCACCCGCCGACCAAACGGGGCGGCCTACGTGATCCCACGTAGGCCGCCCCGCGTTTCACTTCGGCGTTTAGGTGATCCCACCGATGACCGTCGCCCGGTTAGTCGGCAGGATAGAGCCGTGCCCGGGGAGCAGGGAGGAGGCGTGTGGAGAACCACAGCGAGGGCGGCCCCGGCTGGTAGGACTTCCTCGGAGGGTCAGACTTGTCGGAGCCAGTGGCTGCTGGCCGACGAACAGGTGCGGCTCGAAGTCGTGGGGCCGTCCAGCACGAGTGCCGCACCTCGTCGGCACGGGTTCGCATGCGGGAGGTACGAGGCGTTGGACGGAGAACGGGACGCTGAGCGCGAGAGGGCGCGCGGTCGCTTGGAATTGACGGTCTACTTCGACGACCCCTTTTGGGTTGGCTTCGTCGAGCGGCACGGCGACGGAGAGGTGCGAGTGGGCCGGCACGTATTTGGCCCGGAGCCGAGCGAACCGGAAGTGCTCGCTTGGGTGCGGGACGGGCTCGACGATTTGCTGGACCGTCTTTCCGCCCCGCTCGTTGCCGACGATGGCCGGGCCGTCGGCCCGGCTGGTAACCCGAAGCGGCGCGCCCGGGAAGCTGCCCGTGCCGTGCTCGCTCACGGCGGGTCGTCCAAGGCGCAAGAGGCGATGCGGCTGGCGATCGAGGCCGGCAAGCAGGAGCGCCGGCACGAGACCCGGGCCGAACGTGAGACGCGGGCAACCTACAAGCGCGAAGTCGCCCGTCGCAAGGCTCGTGACCGCCACCGCGGGCGGTAGCAGCACCGGCGGCTACGAACTGGCATCTCCGCGCCATCGACCGGGTGGTGATGAGGGCTTCCCTGGATGCACGCAACCGACGTCGGTAACGGCCGCCAGAAGCGTCTCAACGGTCATCGGCTGCTCCGCCAGGGCTCGATCCCCGTTCGGCCGTGCGTTTGGCTGGGACGGCAGTGGATCGTGGTGCGCTCCAGTTCCTTCGCGGTGGATCGGCCCGCCGCGACAGCCCAATTGTTCGAGGATGCACAGACTGCAGAACGATCACAGACCCTACTACCTCACACGGTGCTCATCGAGCTTGCTGACCCCACGCACAGGGTCGTCGATCGGACTACGATCAGGGTCGAGATTCCCGCCAGCGTAGGCCAGGAGTTGGCCACCGGCTCCTTGGGATCGACACGAGATTTGTCACGTCTCACAGACGGGCGTTTGTGAGACAGCCGCCAGATATTGCCTGGCGTGCAACAGGGGTCCTTGAGGGACCCCTGTCCTTGCGTTTGGCGACGGGTCAGGCTTATGCCTTGTCGCAGTAGCCGCCGTTGCAGATGACATCGATGCCGCAGCACTCGCAGCCGTTGTCGCACTTCGCGCCGACCGGTTTGCAGCAGCGCTTCTCGGTGGCGGCAAAGCAAGAGTTCTGGGAGTTTGCCGGCTGGCAACTCAGGCCGCCCCCGCACTGATCGCTCTTCTTGCAGCGCTCGGTCACGCCTTTCTTCTTGCCCTTGCTCTTGCCCTTGGCCGCCTCGGTGGCATTCAGGCCGATGCTGGTGATGCCCAGGCCGAGACCAGCGGCGGCCAGGGTACGTAGTGTCTGGCGGCGCGTCGCGCGGCCGGCGAGTTCACGTGTGAGACCATCAAATCGGGTGCTATCCACGACTGTTCCTTCCCTCGGTTGGTGTTCCATCGTCCGTCCTGGTGGCGAGGCTTCCCCCTCCGGAGTGGCAAGCCCGTTCGCGCCAACCTCTCCAGATTAGGGAGACGGGACTGCCCTGGCTGTCAGCCTGGATACGGGATCACTGTCAACCAGGGAACAGTGATGGGCGTCGGTTCAGGATCGCGGCAGGTGCTGCCCCTGTCGGGCAGGATCCCAAGCCTGGGGCGTGCCGGGTGTAAGATGCGCCTCTGTCGTATGCACCGGACACTGAAGGGAGCTCCATGGACGCCAAGCTATTTGATACCCTCGCCCGCTCCCTGACCGATAGCCGCTCTCGGCGCAGGGCTCTCGGTGGTCTGCTGCTCGGGACCCTCGGTCTGCTAGGCACGCGGTCAGAAGAGGTTGCGGCCCACAATCCCCTCAAAAAGTGCAAGAAGAAGTCCGGCGACGCGAAGAAGAAGTGCAAGAAGAAGGCGAAGAAGCACAACGCTCAGCATGCGGCTGAGGCCACTATCCCACCGCCACCGCCACCACTTCCCTGCTGCGGCGGCACGTGTCCCCGGTGTGAGAACGGTCGGAGCTGCGCGACGCACGACGACTGCCAGAGCGCCTTGTGCACTGGGGGCACGTGCCAGGCCTGCTCCGGGACTCCCTCTTGCTCCGGACGACCATGTGGCTGCACTGCCACGGCGAACAGGAACGCCTGCACGAGGCCGATCTCGGCGAAGGCTACGTGTGAGGAGTGCCCTGCGGGCACCGTGACCTGCGAACCGTTGAACGGGGGAATTATCAACTGCCGAGATCTGTGCCCCGCGTAGCCGCGCCGCCCGCGCCCTGAGTCGGGACCGACAACCGTCGAAAGTGAAGTAGCGCCCAAGCCGATTATCCGGCGTTTTGCCGTCGCTGATTGTGAGGCGTTCCCACGATCAGACCGTGTTACCAATTGGTAACAGCGTCGGCATGCCTCAGTTGTAGGATACGTCGTGTGCCTCCGGTTGCGGGATAATGCGGAGAACTCCACAGCCTGTTGAAAAAAGCGAACTACCAGCGCGAACAGGTGCTGGCACCGATCCCGGCGCCAAGATTTGCGTAAGATTCTGCCCGGGAATGAAGCCTCTTTCGGTCACAACCTGACCCGGAAGCCGCACCCAAGGAGTTTTTCAACAGGCTGCATCGTTTGTGAGACAGGGCACAAATGCGACAGCCGGCAACAGTGCTGACTCAGCAAGGACTACGGAACCGGGGTTCCCGTTGGTTGCCACGTGCCGTGCGTGTAGATCCCGCCAGGAACAAGCACAATTGGCTCCCCTCCTGCCGCTGGGATGGCCCACAGACTGCGGGTCTCTGGCATGACGGAGGTAAAGACGATCCACTCGCCATCGGGCGTGTATTGCGGCTGTGTGGCGCGCAGTTCGTCAGTCTCATAGTGGGTCAACTGTTCCATCCCTGTGCCATCCGGGTGCATGCGATACAGGTTCGACACCTCGCAGCACTCGGAGAACGCGAGCAGCGGGTAGGTGTCGAAAACGATCTACTCCCCGTCCGGGGACCAGTCCGGGTAGCCGGCGACCATGTCGGGATCGGTCAGCCGCCGCTCAGTCGCGCCGTCGGCGTTGATGGTGTAGACAGCCGTCCCTGTCAACTCGCCGCCTGCGCGCTGATCTGTCTTGGATGCTTCACGTCTCCAGCAGGGTGACGAACGCAGGAGCTCACTGCAGTGCGGCACTATCATCCCCGGTGCGTACAAGTGCTCAGCAAGGGTGGCCATGACCGACGTATTTCCGTCCAGCCGGTCCTCCCGCATGCCGCTGCCCCGCACCCCGCTGATTGGTCGGGAAGGCGAGCTGGCGGCTGTCGGCGAGCTGCTGCGGCGTGACGATGTTCCCCTCCTGACCCTGACCGGTCCTGGTGGCGTCGGGAAGACTCGGCTCGCCACCCGTGTGGCCTCAGACCTGGAGGAGGTCTTCCCGGATGGCGTGGTCTTCGTTGGTCTCGCACCTATCACGAGCCCCACCCTGGTTGCCCCGGCCATCGGACAGGCCCTAGGCCTACGGGAGGTGGGGAACGAGTCAATGGATCAGCAGCTCCTGGCCTTTCTGAGCGACAAGCACCTCCTGTTGGTTCTCGATAACTTTGAGCAGGTCGTTGAGGCAGCTCCATTGGTGGCTGACCTCCTGTCCGGGTGCCCCACCCTGAAGATGCTGGTCACAAGCCGCGTGCGGTTACGTCTCTCGGATGAACGGGAAGTTCCCATCCTACCGTTGGCCTTGCCCGAGACCGAGGACCAGGTCTCCGTGCATGACGTCGACGACTCCGCCGCGGTGCGCCTCTTCGTCACCCGGGCCGAGGCCGTAAAACCGGGATTCGTGGTCACCGACCAGACCGCAGAGGCGGTGGCCACCATCTGTCGCCGACTTGACGGCCTGCCCCTCGCCATCGAGCTCGCCGCCGCCCGGGTCAAGATTCTCTCGCCGACGGCGCTGCTGGCCATGCTCGACCAGCGCCTGCCGCTGCTGACCGGAGGTGGGCGTGATCGGCCCGCTCGACATCACACCATGCGCGACGCCATCGCCTGGTCCTACGACCTGCTGACGCTGGAGGAACAGGCCTTCTTCCGGCGACTTGCCCTCTTCGTTGGTGGCTTTACCCTGGCCGCTGCTGCACAGGTGGCCGGCACCGGGGCAGACCGCACGATAGACGCCCTGGACGGGGTGACATCCCTGGTGGAGCAGAGCTTGCTGCGGGAGGAGGACGATCCAGGCAATGAGCCGCGCTATGTCATGCTCGAGACGGTTCGGGAATTCGGACTGGAACAATTGGGCGCGACCGGCGAGGAAAGAACGGCGCGAGACCGTCACGCTGCGTGGTGCCTGGCATTCGCTGGCCAGGCAGCCGCCGCCCTGAGGCCGGTTGTTCACCCTGACGTCCTTGACCGGCTGGAGGCCGAGCACCCCAACTTGCGAGCGGCCCTCGCCTGGCTGGATGCAACCGGACGGTTGGATGAGCTCCTCCCGTTGGCCGGCCAACTTGGCTGGTTCTGGTATCTGGCTGGCTCCTATCACGAGGGTCTGGCCTGGTTGGAGCGGGCGCTGGTCGGCAATGACAACGCGCCGGCCCGCGCGCGGTGCGAGGCGTTGTGCCGGGTGGGTCATCTGGCCCAGACGCTTGACCAACCCCGGGCAGCCACCTACCTGGAGCAGGCACTGGCGCTGGCCCGGACGACTGGCTACCTGGCATATGAAGCTGAGACCTCAGTGCTTCTGGGCATCATGGCTGAGGACCGGGGGGACTACGTCGCAGCGGGGGAACACCTGACCACCGGGCGACGACTGCACGAGCAGGCGGGCAACCCCTGGGGGTCGATCGTGGCTGATTACCATCTGGGCATTGTTGCCTACGGCCGAGGAGACCTGCAGGAGGCAGCTTCTCTCCTGGAAAGGGCACGTACAGCAGCCTTAACGCTCAACGATCCCCTCGTCCCCGCCTGGTGCCTCGACTACCTGGCGCTCATCGCCTGCAAGCAAGGTGAGCCAGGCCGTGCTGCCTCTCTGCTCCGCCAAAGCCTCCCGCAGGATCCGACACGTGGGTTGCGACACGTGCACTGGCAGGTTCTCGATGTGGCGGCCGTCCTGGCAAGCCTCATTGGCGAGGCGGAGTCCGCTGCCCGGCTGTTCGCCGTGGCGGCGACCGCGGCCCATGGCAGGCCACGTGCCCTGCCCGAGTCGGTTGCCTCCGAGCAGGCCGAGGTGGCGGCGCGCCAGCAGATCGGTACTGCGGCTTATGAGGAAGTGTGGGCGGCCGGGCGACGCATGCGGCCAGAGGAGGCCAGGACCGAGATGGAACGGGTGCTCATTGCCGCGGAAATAATGGGATCACGCACTTTGCCCGACCGGTCCAAAGCTCGACTGACGCCCCGTGAGCAAGACGTCCTCCGGCTCCTGGTCGAAGGACGCTCCAACCCCGAGATCGCGGCCGCTCTGTTTGTCAGCCCCCGTACTGCCGAGACCCACGTCACGCACATCCTCGCCAAGCTTGGCGTCACTACCCGCGCCGAGGCCGCGGCCCACGCTGTCCGCTTCGGGTTGGCGTAAGTCCCCAGTTCCCACACCTACGTACCCGTACGACCCCCCGTAGTTCGCACGTGCCAAAAGGGCGATCGCGAAATCCGGGAGTCACCGGATGGAGAGCGCCCATCTGTGGCGCATGCTAGGAGCGTGCTCCAGAACGGCGGGGCGCGGACCAGCGAACCAGTACCGCTGAGCGCAGTGCAGAGAGGATGACGCAATGACCCCGAACGTCACAGTCGGGTACATGGCCGAGCAGATCAACCGGGGGCGGCTCGATGGTGAAGCGACACGCGACTGGCTGGCCGTCGAGGCAGCCAGGAAGCGCGCCCGCGCCTCGGGGCCTGCCACGATGCCGGCGATGCTTGGAGCAGTGCTCATCCGTCTCGGCGAGCGGATGCAGGGAACAGCGCAGCATCTCAGCACCTCCGCCGACTCGCCCGTGCCTTCCGTACGGTAACCCGCGCGGCTGACATTGTGGATCGTGGTACTTCGCACGCAGCGGAGGAAGTCATGCAGTACCAGTTCGGTTCGATCGACTTGATGGCCGAGGTGTACCGTCAGGAGTTGTGGGCAGACGCGGCACGATCCCGTTCCGTCCCGGGTGTGCTGCCGGCGTCAGGTGTTTCCCGAGCCGCATCGACCGTGAGGCACCGGCTTGGCATGCTCCTCGTCCATGTTGGTCAGCTTCTGCAGGACGTGCAGCCGGGCACAAAGGAGGGCCATGGTCCAACCTCGTCCGCAGAGGTGAGCGCGATCGTCTGATCCAAGCAGGCCGCTGGCCGTAAGGTGCGGTCAGGCAGGACTCGCTGCTTGGCGATTGCGGGTTGTATTTACCGGGTTTAGATACGCGGCTCTAGCTGCCTGAGCGGGGCTTACAACACGCTCGGACGTTATCGGAACCCGTATCAAAACATCCTGGCGACCATCATGGTGGCGGTGCCCGAGTTGTCGGCGGCCCAAGGTATAGTGCGAGCGAGGCATTCGACGCCGGTGTTGGGTGTTCATCGCAGGAGGAGATCCCCGTGCCCTCGCGGGTGTCTGATCACAGCGTCTCGTCACGCTCCGGGGCTGTTGCGAACGCGCTCTCCCGCCTCATCGCGGGCTATCTCGAAGAGACTGACTACTACCGGCTCCGGGAACCGGTTTCATTCTGCCTGCCCGCGTACACGCAAACCGGGCTGGTTGCCACGCGACAGCGAGGCAGGTGGAACGGACGCCCAAGTCCGCTCCCTGCGGCCAGGCCTCGCGAGCGGACCCGAACCCTCTTTACCCTCTTTGGCTGCGCCTAGAAGGGGTAGCCCTGCAGCCCTTGTAAGCCCTTGACGGCCGAGATCTCCCCGGAGTGACCTGCGCCATCGAGCAAGATGTTGGTCAGCCAATAGCCGGCCGTCTGCTGCTGCCCCGGCCTTCCGATCGCCGACAGGTCGACCGGGCGATACCATTCCTCGATGGTCATCGACGCGAGGTAGGCATCGGTGTTGGCATAGACCGCCTGGGCGTACTCCCGCACGGCTGGCACGTCGATCTGCACCCGGCGAGCCCAGTCATCCCAGGCACTCATGGGTTTAGGATGCAGTTCACTGACCCCTGTCTTCCCCTGCCACGCGCCCAGTGCCAGCGGCGTGGCCTTGCGGATCACCAGGTTGAAGATCATGTCTTCCGAGCCCATGACGTGATGGGCGTAGTGGGCGCCGGCGGGAACGACGCGGCCACTCGGTTGCCAGTGGCATGACTCCGCCGTGAGGTCCCGCACTGTACTCTCCAGCCAGACGTGCATCTGCGCGAACATCTGTCGCAAGACGGTGCTGAGTTCGTTGATGGTGGGATGCATATCCGCGGTCATCGTCGTCATACGGACTCCTTTCCCCGCTCGAATCGGCAACGCGCGCTGCGTCACGACATCACAAGGTCTGTCATCGTGCCTCATCGTGGGAGCCGTGTCGACCGGCAGAGAGGCGGATGCCCGGACATAGCGCCACGGCCGCACCGCCGTTCGTTCCCCGAACACACGATGCTTCATAACGGAGACAGGGGGCGACATGGGTACCCCCAGGTCAGGACGCACTCAACGACTGACGGCACGAGCAATTCAGCGCTGACACCTGCGGTACCTGGAGCACTACCACCGGCTACGGGACCTGTGGTTCCTGTGGGAGTGATGACCTCACTTGGGTAGACGATACGAATCCGCCCAGCTTCTGCACCCACTCACATCCTGGCCACGTCCAAAAAATCTCAATAGTGGTCCAGCCTGTTACAAAAAGACGAGCGATAGCTCTACCGATAAGAGATGCCGACAGTAATGCTGAGATTTGACCAGGATCCCGGACTGAACTGAGGCGGGCGAGGCACGCGAATCGTCTCCAGCGATGCATCTGGCGAGTTTTGCAACAGGCTGGGTGGTTTTTGCGACTGTCCGTTCGGACCGGGCACCGGTTGAGGACATCATTTGCGGACACACCGTCCTTATGTGCAAACGAGCCCGAGCAGGACCTTCCTGGGCTCGCCATGACGCGCCTAGTGATGGTGCGAGCGAATCCCCTCCCGCTCCTAGACACACGCCGTTGACATAGATGCTGTCCGGCCGGCAATTGAAACAACTTGTCAACTGCACGGGCGGACCTGCATTCGCGGGTCCGCAGGCGGTTGGGTTCGTCAGAAAATCGAAGCAGACGGATCTAGAGGCCGCCACGGTAGCACGCCACCGTGACCTGTCCGGTGTGGAGGAAGAGCCGGTTGATCGTGCTGTTCCCCTGTGCGATTGACCGTGGGATCTTCGTCACCGATGGCACTATTACGTCGACGGATGAGCGGCGTCGGCGACAGCCACCCTGTGTACCAGACGCCGAGTCCCCCATCTCGGCCGTCGCGCTCGTGGCCGACAGCGGGGGATCCCTGCCTCGACGACCATCGCCCGCTGCATCCGGACCGCGTTTACCCCGTCTCCGGCATCGGTTCGTCGAGGAACTCGGTAACCATCGGCAACCAGAGATGGGAACGGTCGACCACCAACCCGACGTGGGTGGCGCCAGGGATGATGGCGA
>JAESGR010000675.1_pt1 | contig 17596 bp, 15 predicted proteins | sample 9269771 | NCBI WGS metagenome assembly JAESGR01 (sample SAMN15739572, study PRJNA653492) | algae metagenome | isolation source: Chroococcus sp. CMT-3BRIN-NPC107 and co-occurring heterotrophs from well... | place: USA: Clark Mountains Wilderness, California | collected 2010-04-18 | reverse complement strand
GTACCACTCGGGGTCGACCGCCTCGCGGTAATGCACGCGCGCGCGGAAGTGCGCATCCGCATTGAGCTGCATCAGGGTGCGCGTGAGCTCCTGGCGCCAGCTTCCGAGCTGCACCGCAGCGAAGACGAGGCCGGCGGCCCAGACTGCGAGCACCACGTAGGCCAACGTGAGCAGGCGCACGCCGGGACGGAAAGCGGCGCGCAGCCGCACCCAGGCCGCGGCGCTCATCGCGCACCCGCCGGACGCGTGGGGGTCGGGGTGGGCTGCAGCAGGTCCCGCACCGGCCAGGTCTGCCAGATCCACAGCGCTTGCGACAGGACCAGCAGCAACGCCGCGATCGCCGCAACCTGCAGCCAGTCGCGCCAGCCGGCGCGCGGCGGCTCGCTCCCCGTCTTGATTGGTACTTCTTCCGCGGTCATCGACTTCCCCCCGCTCTTCGAACGCCGATTGGAAGGCTAAGGACTGTCGCCCGCCTCCCTGTCAGGTTTTATCCGGAGGCGCTGTCGGACGCTGCTGGCACATGCTGGGAGGTTCAGATTCCGGACGGCCGGCGCATCGTCGTCATGCGATCGACCGGTTTGACCTTCACCTGCCTGACGTCCGCGCCTTGCAGCACGGTGAGTGAGACCTCGCTTTCGGGATCGCCGCGTGCCCAGAGCTTCTTGTAGAAGCCTTCGAGCGTCGTCACGCGTTCGCCGTCGACGGCCAGCACCACATCGCCCGAGGCAAGTCCCGCCGCCTGCGCCGGGCTGTCGCGGTTCACGCGCACGATCTGGATGCGGCCGCCCTGTTCGGTGCTGCTCAATCCGAGCCAGGGGCGGCGGCTGGTGCGCGTGGTGCCGGTCTGTTCCATCTCCGCCAGGATCGGCTTGAGCAGGTCCACGGGCACGAACATGTTGCCCGGCACGCCGCGGCTGTCACCGGTGGCGTCGCCGACGAACAGGCTGCCGATGCCCAGGAGCTCGCCGCGCTGGTTGAACAGCGGCGCGCCGCTGTGATTGCGCAGCGGCGGCGAGGTGAAGAGGGCGTTCTCGATGTGGTATTCCCAGTACCCGGAGAACGCGCGCGCGCCCACCAGCTGCGTGACGCCAAGGCCGGCATCCTCGCCGCCGGTGGCGGCAATGAGCGGCGTGCGCAGGCTGGTGTCTCGCGCGCTGCCCAGGGGCGCAGGCTGGATCCCGCGCAGGGGTAGCAGCGGGCGCACGAGGCCGAATCCGGTGGCGAGGTCGTAGCCCACGGCGCGCGCCGGAATGACGCGGTTGTCGTGCGTCGTCAGCTGGATGCTGTCGGCTTCGAGAATCAGGTAGCCGATGGTCAGGACCAGGCCGTCGTTGCCGATCACCACGCCGGAGCCCGCCCTTTGCCGGCCCAGCGTCTCCGTGGAGCGCGCGCCATCGGTGGACGTCACCTGCACGCCCACGACGGCCTGCACGGCCCGCGTGACGGCCTCCACGGCCGCCTGCTGCGACGGCGGCGGCGGCGGCGTGGCGGCTGCGGAGTGCCCGATGGCGGCAAGGGCGACAAGGGCGCAGCCGGCAAGGCGCCAGGGTGTGGACTTCAGCGGCATGGAACTCCCCGGAGGTGTTCACCGCAGGATGCTGCAAAACCGCCGGGCCTGCAACCGGGCGGGGATTTGTTGCTTTCGAATTCGCCGCAATGCATTTTCTTTTTTTTGCATAATCGCGGCATCGAAATCCCGGAGGAAATTGCGTGGCGACTTACCTGGAACTGAAAGAACAGGCTGAAAAGCTGATGGCCGAGGCCGAACGCGTGCGCGAGCAGGAAATCGCGGACACCATCGACGACATCAAGCGCAAGATCGAGGTTTATGGATTGACGGCGGCCGACCTCGGATTCGCCAGGGCCGCCGGCCCGGGCAGTTCCCGGCCGAAACCCGCGGCAAAAGCGGCGGCCAAATACCGCGGGCCGAATGGAGAAACCTGGTCCGGCGGCCGCGGCCGCAAGCCGCAATGGGTGGTCGAGGCCCTCAAGCAAGGCAAGAACATGGAGGATTTCGCGGTCAAGGGCGGCCGCTGAAATTCAACCGACGCAAAACAAAAGCGGCCCCGCGGGGCCGCTTTTTTTTTGGCGATTGCCTTGCGGTCACACGCGGGCGGTGGACTGCGCTTCGTCGATGTCGGTGGCCGGCGTCAGGGAGGCAACGCGGCGATAGAACAGGTGGTAGCCCACCACGCACACGAGCAGTGCGGGAATGAGCACGTCGGGACGGCTGGGAAACAGGACCGCGGGCACCACCGGCGTCACTGCGCAAATCCACATCACCACGGAGACGGCGGCATTGCGCAGGTTGGGCGGCAGGTTGGGCAGGCGGGGGTGCACGAGTTGCGTGGCCACCAGGCTGTGCAGGTGGTGGCGGTCGGCTTCGCCGGGGGAGCGTCGCTGCATGCGGCGGCGGTAGACGCTGTACATCACCTCGATGGTGGGATAACCGCAAATCAGCACGGCCGCCCAGGGCGACACGCCGGAATTGCGCGCCAGCAATTCGACGCAAAGCCAGGCGAGCGCGAAGCCGGAGAAATACGCGCCGCCATCGCCCAGGAACAGCTTGCCCCAGGGGAAATTCACCAGCCAGAAACCGGCCAGCGCCGCAGCCATCACCACGGCGACCGTCGCCAGCGGAACATCACCAACGGAAAACGCAATGCCCGCGAGCGACAGCATGGAAATGATCACCGTGCCGCTGGCCAGGCCGTGGAAGCCGTCGATGATGTTGATCGCGTTGGCGATGCCGCCCACCGCGAAGGCGGTGAAGATCACCGCCAGCGGCCACCACGTGAGGACGAGTTCGGCCACCGGAATGTCGACGCGATTGAGGGCGACGCCGGTCAGCACGCAGGCCAGGCCGCCACTGGCCATCGTGACCAGCAGGCGGGTTCGCACGCTCACGCGCTTGGTCACGTCTTCCCACAAGCCGACGAAGAGCGCGGGCATGCCGGCGACGAGGATGGTGGAGAGCAGCTTGGCTTCGGCCAGTCCGGGCATCAGCATCCAGGCCGCAGCCACGGCGATGTAGATCGCGATGCCGCCCACGCGGGGCGTGGGGTCCAGGTGGAATTTCTGCACCGCACCCGGCACGTCCATGGTCAGGTGTCCGTGCTTGTGCGCACTGAGCACGAGGGCGTGCGCCAGGGCGAGCGAGACGAACAACGTCACCGTCACTGCGACGGGTGAACTCAGGGTGAGCACAGGAACCTTCCTCTCAATCCTTGTGCAGGCCCGGGAGGGCCTGCCCGTCACGTAATACAGAATGTGACAGAGGGACGCACTTTATTGCAGACTCACCTGTTACGCAATACGCCGCTTGGAGGAGATGCTCAAGCGGGGACGCAGTGAGAAGTAATACCCGGAAAAGTAGCGATCACCGGGTCGAGGTGTACGAATACTGCTTATAACGGTATCCACCGTACTTGTATGCATAACTGCCGTAATGCCTGCGGCTCAGGTCGAGCGCGTTCAGCAGGACGCCCGTGGCGGCCTTGCCGGCGTGCGCGAGCCGCTTGGCGGATTCGTGCAGTTCGCCCATCTGTGTCTCGCCCGCGCGGGCAACCAGAAGCAGCGTGCCGGCCTGCGCCGCAATCGCCGGGGTATCCGCGGCGACCAGCACCGGGGGCGTGTCGATGATGACGTAATCGTACTGGCTGGAAAGCTGCTGCAGCAGCGTCGCCAGCGCGCCACTCATCATCAGTTCCGCGGGATTCGGCGGCAGGGTGCCGGTGGTGATCACGTCCAGGTTCGGCAGCAGGTTGCGACGAATGACGTCAGCCGGCTGCAAGGTGCCGGCGATCAGCTCGGATAGGCCACGGGGGCGCGGCACGCCGAAGTACTGGTTCAGGTGACCCTTGCGCAGGTCGGCGTCGATCAGCACCACGCGCCGGCCGGTGCTGGCGAGTACCGCGGCAAAGTTGCACGAGACGAAGCTCTTGCCGACGTTGGGCGTGGCGCCGGTGATGAGAATGCGGTTGGAACTGCTTTCCAGCATCGCGAACTGCAATGCGGTCCGCAGGCTGCGCAGGCTCTCCACGGCTGGATCGTCCGGCAGGGTCGCCGCCAGGATGTGCATGCCGGGCTGCTTGGCAGACGCCTTGCGCGCAAGTTCTTCCTGGGAGTGGCTCAGCGGGATCGTGCTGTAGACGTTCAGGTTGGTCTCGGCCTCGATCTCCTGCGCATTGCGGATGCCGCGGAAGAAGGCGTTGCGCGCCAGTGCGATGAGAACGCCACCCACCAGACCCAGAGCACACGCGAGCAGCACGATGGAATTGCGGTTCGGCGCCACCGGCCATTCCGGCTTCGTGGGCTCGTCGATGACGCGCACGTTGCCGATCTTGCCCTCGCGCACCAGTTGCAGCTGCAGGGCGTTGTCACGCAGCCGCTGATACAGCTCCGTGTTGACCTTGACGTCGCGCTCGAGGCGGTAGGCGTCCTGCTGGACGCTCGGCATCGTGCGCACCCGCGCGTTCAGGCGCGCGATCTCGGTGCTCCACGCGCGGATCTGCTCGTCGAGCGTCTGAACCGTCGGATGCTGGGGCGTGAAGCGGCTGACGAATTCGCGGCGCTTCTGCTGCGCTTCCAGCAGCTTGGCCTCGAGGTCGGCGCTGCGTGTCAGTGCCATCTTCGCTTCTTCGTCGAGCGCTACGGTGCCCTGCTGGTTGCGATAGCGCGTGTAGCTCTCTTCCGCCTGGCTCAATTGCCGCTTGAACTGCGGCAGTTGCACGTCCAGGAACGCCAGGGTCTTCTCGGCCTCGGCGGCCTTGCGCTCGATGTTCTGCCGCACGTACTGGCGGCCCACTTCGGTGAGCACCACGCGCAGCTGCTCCGGGTCCGGCCCCTGCAGGCTGGCTTCGATGATGCCGGACTGCCGGCCTTTTTCGACCAGCTTCAAGTTGCGCTGCAGCGCCACGATGGTCCCCAGCCGCGAGCGGCGTGCCAGGTCGAATTCAGCGCCCGGATTGGCCTGCAAGGACGTGACGAGCAGCTCGATGTTGCCCGCGGAGGTGCCCTTGGTCGCCGGCGTGCCGACGGTGCCTGCCAGCTCGCCATCGATCTGCGGATGGCGCACCACGTAGCGGCCGTTGCCCAGCGCCGTCAGGCGGAACATGCTGCCTTCGAAGCGCTGCGGCACGGTGAAGGTGGGCACGGTGATCGACTCGCGGCCGCTCACGTAGCCGGGCATGCCGAAGAAGCCCGGGCTCGACAAGCCGCTGGAGATGCGGGCCATGGCGCTGCCGATGTAAGGCACGTAGCGCGGCCGGGCTTCGATATACAGGCGCGCATTGTCCACGGCCTGGCCGATCACCAGGCGCGAGCGCAGGATCTCGATTTCGGCGGAAGTGGCGGTCTTCACGTCCACCAGCCCCGCCGCTTCGCCGAGCAGCGCCTTGCTGTTGCCCATGTTGTCCTCGACCTGCACGAGCATGTTCGACTCGTACACCGGCCGCGCCAGGAAAGCGTAGACGCCGCCGATGGTGGCGGCGAGCGCCAGCACCGCCGCGATCAGCCACCGGTTATCGACGACGATGTCCCAGTACTCGACGAGGTTGATGCCGTCGGCTTCTTCCACGGCGGGCTGCGGCGCCGGGATCAGCTGGGTCTGCAGGGGGTGCGGAGCGTTCATGGTCGGGTCAGAGTCGCTGGATGCGCGGCACCCATTGGCCGATGCTTTTCTCGATGAGGGACAGCGCCGAGCGGAAGGCCTCCGGGGGCTGGCGATAGGGGTCCGGGACGTCCTGGTCGAGGTACTCGCCGAGGCGGAACACGCGGCCGCAGGTCTCGGGGTACGTCTTCTCGATGCGTCGCCGCTGCTCCTTCTCCATCACGAGGACCACGTCCGATTCCAGGCACATCTGCCGGCTGATCTGCCTGGCGCGGTGGGCGCGGATGTCCACGCCGCGGGAGGCCAGCAGTTCGATCGCGAGATCGTCCGCGGGCTGCCCGATCAGCGCACCCAGGCCGGCCGAATGGAGGCGGACACCGGGCAGCGCGGAGGCGAGCAGCCCCTCCGCCATGGGGCTGCGACAGATGTTGCCTTCACAAACGACCAGGATGGACTTCACGGGTTGACGACGGAGCGGGCGGTCCCGAGCGCCTGCGCGCTGGGCAGGATCAGGCTGAGGATGCGGTTCCACTGCACGAGCGGCACCGGATCGATGTAGATGACGTCGCGCGGGCGCAGCGAGAAGGTCTCGGCCAGCGCCAGCGCGGTCGGGCTGCTCGCGTTCAGGTGGAACACGGCGGGAGAGTCCTGGCCCACGTTGCGGATCACGTAGATCTGCCCCGTGTTGGCCGTGCCCAGGTTCGGGCCGCCGGCCTCGGCGATCGCCTCGTTGAGCGTCAGGCGGCCGTTGCGCATCGGCAGCGCGGCGGGCCGCACGACCTCGCCCATGACGAAGATCTTGCTCTCATCGCGGCTGCGGACCGTCACCAGGTCGCCGTTCTGCAGCAGGATGCGGTTCGGGTTGACGCCGCTTTCCTGCAGGCGGACGAGGTCCACCACGGTGGTCACGCTGTCGCGCGTGAGGGTGACGAAGGAGCGATCACCGGTGGGCGTGATGCCCCCGGCGCGGTTGATCGCATCCGTCAGCGTCATCGGCACGTCGGTGAAGATCTGCGTGCCAGGCGTGCGTACCTCGCCCTCGACATAGGCGCGGCGGCTGCGGAACGACGCGATGCGCACCGTGACCTGCGGATCCTTGATCACATGCTGGATGCGCTGGGAGATCAGTTCGGCGGCCTGCGACTCGGTGAGGCCGCCCACGCGGATGCGGCGGGCATAGGGAAAGAAGATGGACCCGTCCTGGTCGACGATGAAGCCGGGCGCACCGCTGATGCCTGTGGGATCGCTGCTGCCGCCGATGACCTGGCCGCCAAGCGGCTGCAGTTCAGGGTGGTCGTAAACGACGATGCTGATGATGTCGCTCGGGCCGATCGTGTACGGCCGTGGCTCCCCGAACAGCCGCTCGATGCCGGTAGGTGGCCCTTTCGGTACCGTCGCCTGCTGAGCGCGCACCAGTGCCGGCGTGATCGGCGTGATCACCCCCTGCGGGGGCGCGTTCGGGTCCGCCGGCACGTATTGCCCCAGCGTGATGCTCGATCTTTGTTTCGGATCGGCAAAATCGAAGCCCGGCGCGGTCACAACGGCACAGCCATGCAGCAGCGCCGCTACGAAGACGAGCGCGCAGTGCGAAACCCGGCGAAAACTCGGTTTCCCCATATTCCTCTTTTGTATGAAGGGCGAACTGTAACTTAGCAGCTTACGAACTTCCATGTAGGGGGAAAGACCAGCCCGCTAAATGTGGAAAGCTACCGGGCTGCCTCTTCACCGGGCGGCATCCCGCAGACGCCGCACGTTGTCCTCGAAATAGAGCAGCCCGGCACGATCGGAGTTGTGGACTTGGTCGAGGGAGGTCACCGGCGGGAGCAAGCCCCGGTTGAAGGTGACGACGTTGACCGTTTCGCCAACCACGGTCTCCCGGGTGATGGAGAAACGCGGGGTCCCCGTCACCTGCACGAAGCCCGGGTTCATGTCCCGCCGCGGACCGAGCGGCAGGGACACTTCGAGCCCCGCGATCGTTCGCGACGGCGCAGACGAGAAGGTGGTACGGCGCACGAAAGCCTGCACGGCGATGTCCCCGAACCATTGACGCAGCCCCACTTGCAGGCCGCGATCGTTGTTCAGGAACTGACCGCCCGTGGCCTCGACATAGGTGCGCGTGGGGGCGACGTGGTAGCGGTAGGACAGCAGGGCCGGCCTGGCCTCACGGGGCTGGCCGATGATCGAACCGAAATCGCTGTTGTGGAGCCACCCGGCCTGTGCGCTCACCCGGTGGCGTCCCTCGCCCGGCTCCCAGCGCAGTTCGCCGACGGCGCCGTCGAAGTGGTTCGCGAGCCGGCCGAGCGTGACCTGCGCAGTGAGTGCGGCCAGACCCAAGTCGCGGATGCGAACGTCGTCCGCCGCCATCCAGCGTTCCAGCGGCAGGCGCATCGACTGCGTGAACGACAGCCGGTCCGTGCCGTTGCGCACTGCGCGGCTGGCGAAGACACCGCCTGGCCGGAAGTCGTCGGTGCGTGCCAGTTCGCCCGTGACATGCCAGTCGACACTGGCCCCGCTCCAGAGCGGCTGGCTGAAACCGAGGTTCACGCCGACCGAATAGTCGAGGGTGCCCACTTCCGTCGCCGTCTGCAGCCTCAGGGCCGGCGAGATCGCCACGCGCAGCGTCTTCCAGCTTGGTTGCACGCCGCGGACCATCCAGGTGGCGCCGCGCTGCAAGTCGTCGAGCGGCATCGTGCCGGGGGTGGAGAGTTCGCCAGCCGCGCAGCTGGCCTGCGGCCGAGCGATCCATTCGGCCAGGCAATCGGTCTGGCCGGTCACGCCCACCAGCGGAAGCTGCCGTTGCGTCAGGACGAGGCGGTAGCCGGTGCGTTGCGTGCCGAGCACCTGCCCGATGGCCGCGAGGGCCGCGCCGACGGCATCGACCGAGTTCCAGTTGTAGGTGGCGTTGTTGGCGCGCACGGCGACCGCGCCATCCGCCATTCGCCCGACCCAGATGTCTTCCAGCCCGCGTGCCTGCAGTTGCGCGGCGAGCTGGTCCATCTGGTCGTCCCTCACGGGCGCGGCGTTCCCTTGCGCCGCCGACGGCGCGGAGGCCTCGCCGGGCGCCGGCGTCCGTGCCTCGTAGGCGGGCAGCGGCAGCTGGGCGCCCGACAACTGCGGCAGTGGAGAGCGCGGCGCATCGTTGCGCAGTGGCGGCACCTTGTAGAGGGGGATCGACACGCCGGCCGTGATCCACGAGCGCTCCGTGACCGTGGAGTCGGTGAGCCGCGCAGTCGCGCCAACGTGCGCACGCCAGCCCTCGGGCAACCATTGTTGCGGCGCGAACAGCCGCACACCCGCCCAGGCGTTCTTGTCGCTGTATTCCAGGTGACCGCGCAGCCACGGCAGGGGCTGCCAGGCCGCCCCTGCGAAGGGCCCGTCCAGGGGGGATCGCCCGATCTGCCGCTTGGCCAGGCCCCCGCTGAGCTCCACGGTGTCCGCGGAATACGTCAGGACACCGTAATAGGAACGGAAATTGGTTGCGGCCCCACCCACGTCGGTGGCACCCGCCGCGAGGAAGAAGCGGTTGCCCGCATCCAGCCCAATCCCGCCCTTGAAGGAAACGGACAGGTCACGGATGCCGTTGCACCGCTGCACGAAGCAATTCGTCTGCAGGGGCGAGTTGGCTGCGATGCGGCCGACGACTTCCAGGTTCGGCAGCAGGCCGAAGCCGCCGACGAAGTTGTGTCCCGAGGGATCCCGGGCGCCGGGCAGCTGCCGGTCGTACGTGAAAGAGAAGCGCCCCCACTCGAGCAACCTCGCGTTGGGGGTGATTTCCAGCCCCGTGAAGCCGGCGGAAGTAATCGTGCTTTCCACGGCGAGCGCATGGCCACCGCAGCCGGCGGCGGCGAGGCAGATCACGGGAAGGATTCGAACTCTCATCGGGCGCGCATCTTAACTGGCGGGGTTCGCCGCGCCCCAACGGTGGGTTCAGCCATTCGGGTGAGCAAGCAACACTGCCGGTTTACCGCTGGTTGCATTTGGGGTACGCTTCACCAAGCGCGGCGTTTCGCGTTCCCACCCTATCTTTCAAGAGGTTCCCCGATGAAGAAACTGTTCCTGGCTGCCGCGCTCGTCGCGAGCTCGATTGGCCTCGTCGCATGCGGCGGCGGCGGTGACGAGCCGGCCAACGTGGCGGCGAACGACCTGAACCTGCAGCTCAGTCCCTCGACCGGCCAGGCGGCGACGCAGCCTTTCGTGAACGTGCCTTTCGTGTTTCCGAGTGCCGTTCCGGACCTCGGGACGACTGCCCCCACGACCGTCACGATCACGCCCCCGCCCACGAACAACCTGCAGCCTGGCGGCAGTAACCCCGGCTTCCAGGTCGTCTCCGGCGGCCAGACCGCCAGCGGCATCCTGCAATTCGGCTCCTGCATCTTCGTCGTCACAGCGTCGACCTTCCCTGCAGGCCACCGGCTCGCACAGGGCAATACCGTCACCGTCAACCCGTGCAACATCAATGTCAATACCGCGGGTGCGGTGGCGAACGGCGTCGCAATCACGCGGTCGGCCGCCTTGCGGTTGGGCGCTGCGGCCTCGTCCGGCTCCTCCGTCACCGTGAACGTCAACCCAGGCGGCAACATCACCGTCAACGGCAACGCGGGCGTGGGAACGGTCACCCTGACCCCCGTGTCCGGCTGATTCCAGTCCCCCAGAAGCAAAAAGCCCGTGCACTGCACGGGCTTTTTCTTTGTCTTCCTCGCTCTGGTGCCGGAGGCCGGAATCGAACCGGCACGGTGTTGCCACCGGCAGATTTTGAGTCTGCTGCGTCTACCGATTTCGCCACTCCGGCAGCGGGGAAGGGGAGTCGGAAATTATGGCACAGTGACACCATGCAATATCCCACCATCGAGGACGCGATCGGCCGCACGCCGCTCGTGGCCTTGCAGCGCATCGGCGCGGCGGAGAACGCAAGGCGCGGCAACGTCATCCTGGGCAAGCTCGAAGGCAACAACCCCGCCGGCTCCGTGAAGGACCGCCCCGCCCTGGCGATGATCAAGCGCGCGGAGGAGCGCGGCGAGATCAAGCCGGGCGACACCCTCATCGAAGCAACTTCCGGCAACACCGGCATCGCGCTGGCCATGGCCGCCGCGATCCGCGGCTATCGCATGGTGCTGATCATGCCGGAGGACCTGTCGATCGAGCGCGCGCAGACGATGAAGGCGTTCGGCGCCGAACTCATGCTCACGCCCAAGAGCGGCGGCATGGAATACGCGCGCGACCTCGCCGAGAACATGCAGCGCGAAGGCAAGGGCCGGGTGCTGGACCAGTTCGCCAACACCGACAACCCGCGCATCCACTACGAGACCACCGGCCCCGAGCTGTGGGACCAGACGAAGGGCCGCATCACCCATTTCGTCAGCGCGATGGGCACGACCGGCACCATCACGGGCGTCTCGCGCTACATGAAGGAGAAGAACCCGACGGTGCGCATCATCGGCGCGCAGCCGAACGAGGGTTCGCGCATCCCCGGCATCCGCAAGTGGCCGCAGGAATACCTGCCGAAGATCTATGACGCGAGCACTGTCGACGAGCTCGTGTACGTGAGCCAGGACGACGCGGAGGAGATGTGCCGGCGCCTGGCGCGCGAGGAGGGCATCTTCGCCGGCATTTCCGCAGCGGGCGCATGCTGGGTCGCCCTGCAGGTGGCGCAGCAGGTCGAGAACGCGACGATCGTCTTCGTCGTCTGCGACCGCGGCGACCGCTACCTGTCCACCGGTGTGTTCCCGGCCTGACGTCGGAGCTGCGATTGAGCGACTACCGCTTCTGTCCCGCCTGCGCGACGCCGCTGCAGTGGATCACGCAGCAGGAGGACGGCGGCGACAAGCAGCGCCTGCGCTGCCCGGGCTGCGGCTGGACGCACTGGAACAATCCCACGCCGGTGCTCGCGGCCATCATCGAGTACCAGGGGCAGGTGCTGCTCGCACGCAATGCGGCGTGGCAGCACAAGATGTATGCACTGATCACGGGGTTCATGGAGGCCGGCGAAACGCCGCAGGACGGCATCACGCGCGAGATCGCCGAGGAAACCAGCCTGCGCGCGACCAAGCTGCAGTTGATCGGCGTCTACGATTTCCAGCGCATGAACCAGGTGATCATCGCCTACCATGCCCTGTGCGAGGGCGAGGTGCGGCTGTCGCCCGAGCTCGCCGAATACCGCCTCTTCCCGCTGGACCAGGTGCGCTGCTGGCCCGCTGGCACCGGTTTCGCGCTGGCCGAATGGCTGCGCAGCCGCGGCCACGAGCCGCAGTTCATGGAGTGGCCGCGCCGCCCCCAGGAGACATCATGAACATCGACAAGGAAATCGACACCCGCGGGCTGAACTGCCCGCTGCCCATCCTGAAAGCGAAGAAGGCGCTGACGGACATGCAGAGCGGGCAGCTGCTGAAGGTGGTTTCCACCGACGGTGGCTCGCTGCGCGACTTCCAGGCCTTCTCCAAGCAGACCGGCAACGAGCTGGTCGAACAGCAGACGGTGGGCAGCGACTACATCCACGTGCTGCGCCGCCGGTGACGGCGCACGCAGGCGACGACGCGCTCGTCGTGCTGCGCACGGCGGCAGGCGACCGCGCCACCCTCAGCCTCCATGGGGCGCAGCTGCTGTCCTGGGTGCCGACGGGCGAGCGCGAGCAGCTGTACGCGAGCCCGAGCTCGCATCCGGGCACGGGCAAGGCAGTGCGCGGCGGCGTACCCGTGTGCTTTCCGCAATTCGCCGGTCGCGGACCGCTGCCCAAGCACGGCTTCGCGCGCAACAGCCGCTGGGAATTGCTGCTCGCGCCATCCATGCAAGGCGAGCTCGCCGAGCTTCGCTGCCGGCTCGCTGCCGCGAACGCCTCCTCCTCATGGGAACATGCCTTCGGCCTGGTACTGTGCGTGCGCCTCGGACCCCGCTTCGTCGAACTGGAACTGCAGGTCGCGAACACCGGCACCAGCGCATTCGGCTTCACCGGGGCGCTGCACACCTACCTGCGCGTGGACAGCATGGTGGACGCCGCGCTGCACGGCCTGCAAGGCGTGCTTTACGAGGACACGGCGAACGACGGCGTGTTCGCGCGGGATGCGGACCCCGAGCTTCGCGTGACGGGCGAACTCGATCGCGTCTACCGCGATGCGCCCGCCCACCTGGAACTGCGGGAGCGCGGCCTGCCCGCCCGCCGCATCGCGCAGCAGGGCTTCAGGGACACGGTGGTGTGGAACCCCGGGCCGCAGAAGGCCGCGACCCTGGGCGACATGCCGGCTGCCGACTGGCAGCGCATGCTGTGCGTGGAGGCCGCGGCCGTGCACGAGCTGGTGCAGCTCGCCCCCGGCGCCACCTGGCGCGGCACGCAGCGCATCACGCTGGCCTGATCAGGCGGCGCAGAGCTTGTGCACGTAGGCGGTGAACGCCGGCCCGATCTCCGGGTGCTTCATCGCGAATTCGACCGTGGCCTCCAGGAAGCCGTCCTTGCTGCCGCAGTCATAGCGCTTGCCTTCGTAGCGGTAGGCATGCACGCCTTCGGTTCCGATCAGTTGTGCGATCCCGTCGGTCAGCTGGATCTCGCCGCCGCTGCCCCGCGGCTGGTTGCGGATCGCCTCGAACACCGAGGGCGTCAGCACGTAGCGGCCTGCCACGCCCAAGCGTGAAGGCGCCTTGTCGGGCGAAGGCTTCTCGACCATCTGCCGCACCTTCACCAGCCTGTCCCCGCTGGCATCGCCGGCCACGATGCCATAGCGCTTGACGTGCTCCAGCGGCACTTCCTGCACCGCCAGCACCGAACATTGCACTTCCTTGAAGGTCTCGACCATCTGCGCCAGCACGCCGGGGCCGCCGTCCTTGCCCACCATCAGGTCGTCGGCCAGCAGCACCGCGAAGGGCTCGTCGTGCACGATGTGCGAGGCGCACAGCACCGCGTGGCCCAGGCCCAGCGCGCGCGGCTGCCGCACGTAGGAGCAGACCATGTCGTCGGGCACCACCGAACGCGCCACCGCCAGCAGCTCCGTCTTGCCTGCCACTTCGAGCTCGTTCTCGAGCTCGTAGGCCGTGTCGAAGTGGTCCTCGATGGCGCGCTTGTTCTTGCCGGTCACGAAGATCATGTGCCGGATCCCGGCTTCGTAGGCTTCCTCCACCGCATACTGGATCAGGGGCTTGTCGACGACCGGCAGCATCTCCTTGGGGGATGCCTTGGTCGCGGGCAGGAAGCGCGTTCCCAGGCCGGCAACCGGGAAGACCGCCTTGTTAACTTGTGTGAACTTTTTCATCGACCTGCTGTAGAGTAGTGGCTAGAGTTTGGCGCGCTGGCACCGGCCAGGTCCATTTTGCTGAAAGAAGCGCTTTTCCGGTGAACCGCAGAAAGCTTTGTCTTGGAAATCCTCCTCCTTGAGCGGCTGATCCCGGAAGCCCACGCGTGGCTCGCGGCGCGCCACGACGTCGCGTACCGGCCCGAGCTGGCCGCGGACCTGATCGAGCTGCGCAAGCAGCTGTACAACGTGCAGGCCCTGGTGCTGCCGCGCAAGATCGTCGTCACGCGCGAGTTCCTGGACTTCGCGCCCGTCCTGCGCGGCCTCGCCCGCATGCACGTGGGCACGGACAACACGGACCTCGAAGCCTGCCGCGAACGCAAGGTGCGCGTGATCCAGGCCATCAACGCCCATGTGCGCTCCAACGCCGAATTCCTGCTGGCCAGCCTGCTGCTGCTGTACCGGCGCGGCCTGGCGGCCACCCTGAAGGGCGAGCGCAATGCACCGGGCACCATCGGGCGCGAAATCCACGGCAGCACCATCGGCATCCTGGGTCTCGCACCGTCCGCGCACGCGCTGGCCATCATGCTGCATGCGATGGGCGCCAAGCTGATCGGCTACGACCCCGCGGTGCACCACACCAATCCCGCCTGGCAGCGGCTGAAGATCCAGCCGGTGAGCCTGCACGACGTGATGGCGCAGTCGGATGCGGTGTCGGTGCAGGTGCTCTACGCCTCGCGCTACCAGGGATTCATCAACGACAAGATGCTGGCCTCGTGCAAGCGCGGCCAGTTCTGGGTGGGCACCACGCGATCGTCGCTGTTCGATGCGGATGCGTTCGCACGCGCCTTGGGCGATGGCCGGATCGAAGCAGCCATCCTCGATGGCGCCGAGGCCGGCTTCGGCAGTCGCGGCACGCCGCTGCACGACCTGCCCAACCTGTACCTCACGCCGCGCCTGGGCTCGCTCACGCGCGAATCGCGCCAGCGCGCCAGCTGGTACGTGGTGCAGCGCCTGCACGAGCTGCTGACTACGCCGCGCAATTCGGGCTTCGACACGATCCTGAGCGCGCCGATGGGCCTGGACTCCGTGTCCGGCGAGAGCGTTCCCGCGAGCCAGCCGCAGGACCTGGAGTAGCGAAAGTCCGGGTGTTGGGGTGCGGCTTCGCCGCAACCCAACCTACCTGGGTCCCGTAGGTTGGGTTGCGCGTAGCGCACCCCAACACGGGTCAACCCAATCGCTGCAGCTGCCACCGGATCTTCTCCAGCGCCGCGCCGAAATCCGCGATGCGCTTGCGCTCCTGCTCGATCACGGCCGGCGGCGCCTTCGCGACGAAGGCTTCGTTGGACAGCTTGCCGCCGGCCTTGGCGAGCTCGCCTTCCAGCCGCGTCGCCTCCTTGGCCAGGCGGGCCTTCTCGGCGGCCACGTCGGTTTCCATGTACAGGCACAGGCGGGCGTCGCCCACCACCGCGACCGGCGCGGCCTTCGCAGCGGCAGCCCAGCTCGCCTCATCCTCGAACACGCGCACTTCGCTCAGCTTGGCCAATGCCTGCAGCACGGGTGCGGCTTCGCGCATGAACCCGGCGTCGCCCAGCACGTAGGCGGGCAGGCGCGTGGACGGCGGCACGTTCATCTCGCCGCGCAGGTTGCGGCAGGCATCCACGACCGACTTCAGGCGCTGCACCCAGGCCTCCGCCTGCGGGTCGATGTAGCCGGCATTGCTCTCCGGATAGGCCGCGACGCTGACCGAGTCGCCGGTCTTGCCGGCGACGGGGGCGACCTTCTGCCAGAGTTCCTCGGTGATGAAGGGGATGACCGGGTGGGCCAGGCGCAGGATCGCCTCGAGCACGCGAATGAGGGTGCGGCGCGTGCCGCGCTGCTGCGCCGCGTCCCCCGTCTGAACCTGCACCTTCGCGATCTCGAGGTACCAGTCGCAGTACTCGTCCCAGACGAACTGGTAGATGCCGGCGGCGACGTTGTCCAGTCGGTATTCGGCGAAGGCCTTCCCCACGTCGGCTTCGGCGCGCTGCAGCAGCGAGATGATCCACCGGTCGGCCGCTGTCAGTGTCGCATCCTGCTCCGACAGCTCGTGCCCCTCGCAATTCATCAGCACGAATCGCGTGGCGTTCCAGAGCTTGTTGCAGAAGTTGCGGTAACCCTCGCAACGCTTGGGGTCGAAGTTGATGTTGCGGCCGAGCGTGGCGACCGCCGCGAAGGTGAAGCGCACCGCGTCGGCGCCGAAGGCCGGGATGCCCTCCGGGAATTCCTTCTCGGTGTTCCTGCGCACCTGCGGCGCCGTCTCGGGCTTGCGCAGGCCGGTCGTTCGCTTTTCCAGCAGCGGCGGCAGGGCGATGCCGTCGATCAGGTCCACCGGGTCGAGCACGTTGCCTTCCGACTTGCTCATCTTCTTGCCATGCGAGTCACGCACCAGGCCGTGGATGTAGACATCGCGGAAGGGCACCTGGCCCGTGAAGTGCGTCGTCATCATGATCATCCGGGCGACCCAGAAGAAGATGATGTCGTGGCCCGTCACCAGCACCGAGGAGGGCAGGTACAGCTGCAGGTCCTGCGTCCGGTCCGGCCAGCCGAGGGTGGAGAAGGGCACCAGCGCCGACGAATACCAGGTGTCCAGCACGTCGGGGTCGCGCGTGAGCTTGCGCCCCGGTGCCTGCGCCTGCGCGCCTTGCTCCGTTTCGGCGACGTAGACCTTGCCCTCTACGTCGTACCAGGCCGGGATCTGGTGGCCCCACCAGAGCTGGCGCGAGATGCACCAGTCCTGGATGTTGCGCATCCACTGGAAGTAGGTGCTGGTGTGGTTCTCCGGGATGAAGCGCACGGCGCCGGTTTCCACCGCTTCGATCGCCTTCTGCGCGATCGACTTGCCGGTGGGATCCTGCTCGCTCACCTTGGTCGTCGCCACGAACCACTGGTCCGTCAGCATCGGCTCGACGACCTGCCCGGTGCGCGCGCAGCGCGGCACCATCAGCTTGTGCTTGCGGGTCTCGGCCAGCAGCCCCTGGGCCTCGAGGTCGGCCACCACCTTCTTGCGCGCGACGAAGCGGTCCAGGCCACGGTATGCCGCCGGCGCGTTGTCGTTGATCTTCGCGTCCAGCGTCAGCACGGTGATCATCGGCAGCTTATGCCGCTGGCCCACGGCGTAGTCGTTCGGGTCGTGGGCGGGCGTGACCTTCACCACGCCGGTGCCGAATTCCTTGTCGACGTATTCGTCCGCGATCACCGGGATGTCGCGGTCGCACAGCGGCAGCCGGACCATCTTGCCCACCAGGTGCCGGTAGCGCTCGTCCTCGGGATGCACCATCACCGCGGTGTCGCCGAGCATGGTCTCCGGCCGCGTGGTGGCCACCGTCAGATCGCCCGACCCATCCGCCATGGGATACCGGATGTGCCAGAGGAAGCCGTCCTCTTCCTCGCTCTCCACCTCCAGGTCGCTCACCGCGGACTTCAGTTCCGGGTCCCAGTTCACCAGCCGCTTGCCGCGGTAGATGAGGCCCTGCTCGTACAGCTGCACGAAGGTCTGCGTCACGATGTGCGAGAGCTTCTCGTCCATCGTGAAGTACTCGTGCGACCAGTCCACGCTGGCGCCCATGCGCCGCATTTGCGTGGTGATGGTGTTGCCCGACTGTTCCTTCCACTCCCAGACCTTGCGCACGAAGTTCTCGCGGCCCAGGTCATGGCGGCTGATGCCCTGCTCCTGCAGCTGGCGCTCCACCACGATCTGCGTGGCGATCCCGGCGTGGTCCGTGCCGGGCAC
>JAESGR010000674.1_pt1 | contig 17615 bp, 13 predicted proteins | sample 9269771 | NCBI WGS metagenome assembly JAESGR01 (sample SAMN15739572, study PRJNA653492) | algae metagenome | isolation source: Chroococcus sp. CMT-3BRIN-NPC107 and co-occurring heterotrophs from well... | place: USA: Clark Mountains Wilderness, California | collected 2010-04-18 | reverse complement strand
AGAAATGAATAGGCTAAACCTAGCGTATTGTCCCTAAATAGGTTGACAAAAACCTTCACTTGAAGCTACCTAAACTAAGAAGGCCAAAAGGAAAGAAATTACCTGATTGGAGATTAGGCGTGCATTTCTTTTCCTATTAATGAGTTATTTGAAAGGGGGAGTAAAATTAACTAACTGCCTTGGAGTCATTAAGAAGCTATAGGCTCCCTTATTTACGAAATAAATATTGGCGATGTGAAGTGCCCCAATCCCGCAGTTCTTTAATTACATGCTCTAAACTCGCCCCGTGCGCTGTTAGTTCATATTCTACCGTTACCGGCCTTGTCTGCATAACTTTGCGTTGGATCAGTTCGTTTAGTTCCAGTTCCTGCAATTCTTTAGAAAGCATTTTGGCTGCAATACCTTCTACCCGTCTTCTCAAATCCATAAAGCGCATGGGGCCATACATCATCAGGCAACCGATGATTTGGATCTTCCATTTCCCCGAAAGCAGGATCATCGTATCCTTGATGGCTAAAAGACCATCCTTGCCGCATTCTATAGAGCCAATATCCTGTTTTCTGATCGTTTGTTCGCTTGTTTCCATAACGATACAAAGATAATGACTACTCATGAAGTTTCATCAAGGTAACCGGTTTCCTTGATGAAACCCATAGTGAACTTTAGAAATGATTTCTCTTATTTTGACCCATTCATAACATGAAGATGGGCATGCGCATATAGGCAAATCCTGTCGTTTTTTAGATCATCATTCCCATCTTGCTCAACTTAGCTGCCTGCGTAAACCAGGTATCCGCCAGGTAGTACAGGTTAAAAATAATTCAATTGCATCAACTAATTAAAAATGAAACACATGATTTTAGTAACAGGGGCTACCGGTCATTTAGGCGGCTCAATTGTAAAACACCTACTGAAGAAAATACCAGCAGACCAGATCGTGGCATTAGTCCGCGACGAAAACAAAGCTACAGACCTGAAAGCGGCCGGTGTTCACATTCGTATCGCTGATTACCATGACCCGGCTTCGCTTACTGCGGCATTCATCAACATGCATAAGTTAGTACTTATCAGTTCAAATGACTTCAATGACCGTCTCGGTCAGCATAAAAACGTGATTGACGCAGCCCAATCGGCAGACGTCAGGCATGTGGTTTATACGGGTGTTAGTCTCAAAGATGTGCACAACTCGGTGTTACATGATTTTATGATCGATCATTTTCAGACCGAAGCCTATGTAAAAGAAAGCGGTATGAAGTATACGTTTATGCGCCATAATCTGTATGCAGAAACGATCTCTTTTTACCTAGGCCAACAGGTACTGGAAAAGGGTGTCATATTTCCGGCCGGCGAAGGACGTATTCCTTTTGCCCTTCGGGACGAAATGGGGGAAGCCAACGCCAATGTGCTTACCGGTGAAGGCCACGAGGATCGTATTTATAACATCGCCAGTGATGTAGATTATAGCTTCCAGGATTTGGCCGATATGCTTTCCCAGCTGGCAGGGGAAAAAATTACCTATACCAATCCTGATCCTGGAAGTTATATTGAATCACTGAAGGCAGCCGGATTACCCAATCTGAAGATACAGGTTGCGAAAGGTTTCTCTACGGCCATGCGCAATGGTGATTTTGATCTACCCAGTAATGACCTAAAAAACCTGCTGGGTCGCAAACCTGCCGGTTTAAAGCAATACTTGCAACAAACCTATTTTGGTGTCTGAAGTATGTATCAGGGGGCCGGTTTATGCTGCGAGGCAGAAAAAAATAAAATCTGTGTTTGAGTAATACAAACTGATAGTAACAGTAGCTTTCTCTTATGATTAACTTCCGGTTCTAAATTCAAATCTACTCTCTTTCTATTCTCTACTTTTTAATGGAAGTCCACAAATGGAGTTCCCCTGTAAAATTGGACGATGGAAAGAGGGCGGATTTAATTTTTAGATTCTGTAGTTACCTGAAAGGGGGAATTGGCGTTACTACTAAAACTGCCTTAAAACGAAAGCATCGTGAGCGTATTAGGTTCTCATTTTTGTCTTGCTTTACTACTTATAGATTAAAAACGGACAATCCTCTGTCCGTTTTCGGACACGTTTTTATCATGCTCCTTCTTTAAAAGTGCCTTTATCACCTATTTGAGGCTTTTTTTCTTTTGGCAAATGATTTGTTTGACAAAATCAAAAGAAAGGATATGTATGAAACGCACTTATCTGGGAGAATTTGAAGAAGTGCTGCTGTTAACCATTGCGCTATTGCCTGAGGCATCAGCTTATGGAGTATCCCTTACATAAGAGATAGAAAAGCAGACAGGACGTGTGGTAGACTTTAGCACCGTGCATACAACGCTAAAAAGGTTGGAGGAGAAAGGTTTCGCTCATTCTAAAATGGGCGGGGCTACTGCCGAGAGGGGTGGGAGAAGAAAACGCCTTTACACCCTTACTACGGCCGGTTATCAAGCCATGCGTGATATTCAAGAAGTGCGTAACCACTACTGGTCACTGATTCCTACACAACTGCAACTAAAAGACATATGAATCAACACAAGCAAACACCTCCGCCTCGCTGGGCTGAGCGGCTGTTAGAATGGTTCTGCCCACCAGATACCTTGGAAGAAGTGCAGGGAGACTTAGCAGAGCTATATACCTATTGGATAGAGACACAAGGAAAGCAAATAGCCGACAGACGTTATGCATGGAATGCTCTTCGCCTCCTACGTCCATTTGCCAAGAAAAAAAACTCATCTTTTATACTTACCCCTTCTATGATACGAAATTACTTGTTGATTGCATGTAGAACTATCCTTCGCCATAAAGCCTTTTCTGCGATCAATATTCTTGGCCTGGCTCTTGGCCTAACTGGCAGTTTGTTTATTTTCCTCTGGGTGCGCGATGAACTAAGTGTGGATCGGTATCATGCCAATGGACCACATCTGTATCGAATCATGGAACGGCAGCTTGTTTCAGGCAAACGCGATGCTTTTCCTGAAACCAGGTGGCCTCTCCCACTAGAAATGCCAAAGAAGTTTCCTGAAGTTGTTCATGCGGCAGGTTTTGCCGCTTCAAATGTACAAATGACTTTTGAAGTGGGAGAGAGGAAGGGAAAAGAAAAGGGAGATTGGGCAGGAGCCGATTGGTTTCACATGTTGAGTATTCCACTACTTGAAGGCTCCCCTCAAAGCGCTTTAAGTAGTCCTAAAAGTCTTTCTATTTCTCGCGATGTAGCACTCAGGTATTTTGGCAGCCCTCAAGCTGCTTTAGGCAAAACCATCCGCATTGATAGTAAAGAGGATTATCAGGTTAGTGCTGTGTTTGAGAATCTGCCCCCTAACACAGTTCACCACTATGATTTCCTGCTCTCTTGGGATGATTTTCTGCATCGTAACAGCTGGGCCAAATACTGGGAAGCACAGAATCCTCAGGACTATGTGCAGTTAAGGCCTGATGCGGATGTGGCTGCTTTTGAGAAAAAAATCAGACATTTCCTTCGCGACTACCACAGAGGTATAGATGTAAAACAACTCAGCCGATTGGATAATGAATTGTTTTTGCAGCCTTTTGAGCAAGTATATCTGTATTCCAAAACAGAGAATGGGGAAATATCCGGTGGTCGCATTGAGTATGTTCGGATACTATCCATGGTAGCCGTCTTTCTAGTACTAATTGCCTGCATCAATTTTACCAACCTTTCTACGGCCCGCTCCCTAAAGCGAGCCAAAGAGGTGGGTATTCGCAAAGTGGTGGGCGCAAGGCGATGGGGACTGATAAGTCAGTTTATGGGTGAGGCCTTTTTACTAACCTGCATGGCTGTAGGCGTATCACTGCTTTTAATTGCTTTGCTACTGCCCACTTTTAACGAGCTAACGGGTAAGAAAATGGGTATGCCTTTTAGTGATCCCTATTTTGGATTAGCCCTGGCTGGCGTAGTGATCGTAACAAGCCTGCTCTCTGGTGGCTATCCCTCCTTGCTTCTTTCCTCCCTACAACCGGTTCAAGTCTTAAAAAAAGGGTTACCCTTTCAAGGGGGTGCCTCCCGTGTAAGAGAGGGACTAGTGGTGATCCAATTTGTGATCTCCCTGATGCTACTGATAGGTACCTTTGTGGTATACCGGCAGATGAACTATTTGCAAACAAAAAATTTAGGCTTTAATCGTGAAAATGTCATTACTGTTCCCTTAGAAGGGGAGTTGTTAGCTAAATACCCCATTCTCAAAAGGCAACTGGAGCAAATGCCCGGAATAGAAAGTGTCTCCAGGATGGATAACCCACCCACTACCATAGGACTTATCACTTCACAGGTAGACTGGACAGGTAAAGATAAGACTATAGAAAGCCAGTTCACAGCGGTATCCATCGGGTATGATCTACTGAAGGTACTAAAAATGAAGTTACTGGAAGGGCGGGAATTTTCACCTCAATTTTCAAGCGATTCGCTTGGTTATATCATTAACCAAATGGCCGCCCGGCAGATAGGCTACAAAAATCCGGTGGGACAGCCTCTGAGGGTAGGTGAAAAGCAGGGCAGAATCATTGGTGTAGTGGAAGACTTTCACTTCCAGGCCCTGCATGAACCCATTAAACCTTTGATCATCAAATTTGGTGAAACCTCCTCTTATGGCTATTTACTCCTTCGCACCCAAAAGGGAGGCACCAAAAGGGCACTTTCAAGTCTGGAAACGATATGCAAAGAGTTCAATCGGGGGTTTCCTTTTTCTTATTCGTTTCTTGATAAAGACTATGAAGAGTTATATAAAAGTGAAAGGGTGATGAGTAAATTAATCAATTATTTTGCGTTTCTTACTATTTTTATTGCCTGCTTAGGGCTACTTGGTTTATCCTCTTTTGCTACCCAGCAGCGGGCCAAAGAGATTAGCATACGAAAGGTGTTAGGGAGCACTGTGGGTAGTCTTGTTTTCCTACTGGCTAAAGACTTTCTTAAGTTAGTGCTGCTCTCCATCCTGATTGCTTCTCCCATCGCCTGGTATGTACTCAATGGGTGGTTAGAAAACTATGCTTACCGGATTGACATCGAGTGGTGGGTATTTCTCATAACCGGCTTACTCTCGGTGAGTATTGCCTTGGTAACCGTTAGCTTTCATAGCATCAAAGCCGCTTTAACTAATCCTGTAAAGACCCTGCGAAGTGAATAAGGTATTGAATTATTCTATCGCTCATTTTCTGTAGTTGGGCAAATCCAATGGATAAGCTGTTTAGATGGGTAGTCTATTCAATAGCTTGAAAGCATATCTTGAAAGCATATAAAGATGAATTATTTGAAAGAGTCCATAAGGAAAATCATCTCCCAGGTATTATTTGGGGTCAGTTTTGATAGGCTTACCCCTCTCTGGCAAGGGAAGATTAATGAAACCGTTGACAAATTATTAGTAGATATAATAAAACCCTTACGGATGATGAATAGTAGTTTATTAACCATAGTAGAAGAGTTAAAAGGGGAAAATACACGGCTTAAAGAAGAAAATAGAGCACTCCATACTCTTATTAATCAGAATCAACAAAATAAGCGTACGAAAGGGTAGAAATAGAGCAAAGTGGTTGATCTGCATGATTAAATAAATAATAAATCACCCTATTGAGTATTTTTATTCAAGCTCACTATATAAACGTTGAACGTATAACAAAGTATAGTATTAGAACTGTTTCTATTTTCAATGTGCAAGACATTGAAAATACAGCCTGTGAACTTACCCTATAAAAATGGACAGTAAATGAAGCGCATCAATGAGAAGGTTTTTTAACTTAAATTGTAGTTACTCGAAAGGGGGAATTTTATTAACTCTAAAGCTAGCCTATACTTTTTTTAATTAGCCTAAATACCGGATCATAACTACATAAGTACACTATACATACGTTATTAACAATTATATCTCCTGATTTGTATTCGCCTCCTCCAGAGATTCCAACCATAAAAAGTTAATGAATAGAACTCTCATTTATAGATAAGAGCGATTGGATGATGACTTATTGTGCATTTAACCGACTTGTAAGGTTAATATACGCTCTATGAAGTTGGGTTTTGATACAGTGTTGACCAAATTCTGTTATTGTCATATATGTACAAGCAAACAGACTACCACACGTTTAAACCTAACTTTTTTATGCCAGGTCCCGCACTCCATCATCTCATAGCACATAAGCTTGCTACTGGAATAAGCAACCCTAGACTTCTCCATATCGAAACAAGTCCGGAATATAAGCTATTGCAGAAATTGTTAGAAGATAAAGCTAATCTCCCTTATCTTTTTTTAGGATGTCAAGGTCCAGACTTCCTTTTTTTTAATACTAAAGATATGGATCCTCTACTGGGCAAGTTTGTGGAATTATACTTCAAAGTGTATGACTTTATTGAATATTTTAAAAATGAAGTTAAGAAAGCTGTACCACAACCCATTCTAGAAAAACTAGAAATTGTTGGAGAAGTTACGGATGCCGCTATTGAAGATTCCGCTTTGTTAAGTAGCTTAAAAAATGATTTTGAAGCTATAAACCGACTTCTGAATGGACTTATAAGCAATTTAACCGAAGCAACAAAAGAGTATATAGCTGATTTTAATTTTTATGATCAAATCTCCCACCCATATCGTGATGGCGTAAAGGAAAAATGGTGGTGGTTTGATGCCCTGCATTACCGGAAAACAGGGAAATTTGCCAAGGCCTTATTAGACCTATCTGAGCGGGGAACACCAGAACACTTGTACGCGCTAGGATATTTAACTCATGTTGCTGCTGATACGGTAGGCCACCCCTATGTAAATATTATTGCCGGAGGCCCTTATCGGTCGCATGCTCAACGGCATAAAACGGCTGAAAACTACCAGGATGTATACAACTATTTAAATACTACCAAAGAAGATTTTAACCACTCCCACTTACATGCTTTGTATAACTTCAATTATACAGGAGTTATCAAACCTAAAGAGGAGGCTTCATTTAGCAAAGAGGTACCAGATCCGGAAACGAATCTTCCTGATAAATTAGCCCAGTTAATTATCAAGGCAATCAACCAGGTTTATCAGGAAGATGCTGATTTAACAAAGGTAGAATACGGTAAACCCATGACAATTGAAGATCTTAATAATACTTACCGGCTGTGGTATCGTTGGTTTAAGAGTGCAACCGCAACTGGTACATTGCCACCACCAGTACCTTATTCGTTCAGTAAGGATTTGAGGGAAGTGTGGGAGAAAGCAACCGACAATTTAGGCGAGGCCGGAGATTTTATAAAAGATGCCTTTGGTAAAGCTGGTAAAGGTGGCCTTTGGGGAATTTTAAAAGCACTGGCAGCCATGGTCATCAGTCCTGTGATGGCTGCTGCTGCTATTGCTGATGGCATAGCTGGTTCGATCGCAACATTAGGATCATCTACTATTCGTTATGCAGCTTGTTTAATTTATGAGCAGTTGTATGATGCTTTCCAAAATTTCCGGTTAGGGGTGGCTATGAATGGACTAGCTTTTCCGATGACCGAACATCTGGCAGATCCCCGATTAAAGCAATTTGCCAATCCTTCCTATGAAGATCCTGCCTCAGTCTTTGCTAAAAAGATAAAACATTCTCTGCCTATTCAAAGGTGGGCACCAGGTAATTTTTTTAGTGAAGTTGAGAATGAAAGGCATTTAAAGTACCCTCCTCCAAAGGAAAGGGAGGAAAGGCATGCGGTAGGTGCACCTGATAGCTACTTTAATCAGGAGGCCACTTATTATGCCTGGGGTGAGGTAGAATGTAAAGATGGCGTACTGGATAGGTTAGTAAGCTTAACGGAGGCAGGTGCCACCCCAGAAAGCCTGGATGGAACCTTACTTACTCCTACTCCTGAGTGGTTAAAGTTGGGTAATGCCTTACAATTAACCCAAGCTCTTTACCAGAGACATTTGGTGAATCAGTCGTTTCCTGACTTCAATTTAGATGCCGACCGTGGCTACGGGTATTTATGCTGGAGCCGGGTTATGAAGGCCGAGGGTATGCCGGATACAGTAGATCAATCTGAATTTCCTGTAGGAATTGATCCAACAAAACAAGTTACCATACAATTTATTCCATAATCATAATTTAATCGTATGCCTACAGAAGAAATGACTCATGCTGGCCAATACTTGCAGGAATTAAAAAAGCGCCTTATTAGATCACAGGAACTAGCCAAACATGAAATTCCTGCCTGGCTCCAACAGCAGGCAAAAGAGCCTAACAATGACCTTCCTGCCGACCACCCAGATAATGATCAAAGTACACCACCGGCGGCATTTCAGGAAAGTTCTTACCTATATATCCGCTCTTATGATGCTGACAGCGGAGAAAGGCCCTTGCCTGGTTCAGTGGAATTTTGGAACTCCCCAGATATACGGGTTAGCCCCCTTACAGCTGCTTCTGCTTATACTAAAACGCTTGAAGCTGGTGAAACATATTTGCTTGAATGCACCCTGCGCAACCGCGGCGATTTAATGGTGCCATCGGCTAATGTGGAGTTTTTTTTAACCAATCCCACATTAGGGTTTAATACAAAATTTGCAAAAAGAATAGGTACAACCAGCGGCTGGCTTGATTCAATGGGCTCTACAAAAGTGGCAATCAAATATAGGATTCCAGGTACAGAAGGGGGGCACAAATGCCTTTTTGCGAGAGCATTTTCGTTTTCACCGCTAGATATTCCTTTGGATGATTTCCAGCTATTACCTCTCATTGACCGGCATGTTGCACAACTGAACCTAATGATTGTTCCACAAACTTCCCTAGTCTTTATCGATCTCGTTCATATGCTAAATGCAAAGGAAAATATTACGTTAATTGCCATGGACCCAAACCAGATGCTCTCTTTGAGGCACCCTTTTTTAGCTGATTTTGATGTCACCCACCATACGGCTCATCAATCTTTAGGGCGCATCCAACCAGAAATAATACATAGGAGACAGGAAGACACAAATGGAGAGGTTACTCTTGAAAGAGATTTTCTCTCGCATGGATCCTTTAGCAGCTTTTCCTTTTCTTCTCAGCACCCTGGGGGCATGGATACACACTGTCAGGCAGAAATTACCCGTGCCACCCTAGCAGCCGTTGAGCAAGTAGATGCTGAGCAGGCCAAACAATCAGCTTTTCGTGATATTTTCAGAGCTTACCGGGAAATGAGTGAGCAAATGCAAGTAACACAATTCGCCTTGCAACTCCCTAGCTTTGGACTACAACCAGGACAGGCAGTAGGTATTCAAATACGGAATACAAACAACATTACTCAGCAGACAAAAGGCGGGATCACGCTGATCGTAACAGGGTAAGATTTTACAGATTAAATGTCTATGTACATACACGAATAAGCATAGGCATTGATAAATTCTCCTTTTGGATACGGAACCAAAAGGTAAGCTGTATAACCAAAAAACATTTCAAATACAGACTATTCAAAAACAACCTAATGATAAAATATAGAGAAAATCTAGAAAGGATAGGTATTGATAAAAATCTTAGGGTGAATTTTTCATCAGGTTTTAGTGCTTTTCCAAGGTCTTTAAGACAAGCAATCTTTGCCATGAACTCACCAGAGCCTTCTAAATGGTTTAAGAGAAGTGAGGATAAAAAGAGTGATAAGAATTATACCAACCGATGTAATGGTGTGGCAACTGATGGAGCATACTGGTATTTTACGTCCAATGCACTTGATAAACAACAACAAGCTATTTATAAAGTGGATTTCTCTTATAACATAAAAGATGTTATAAATTTAAAACCTGCCGAAAGTGGCCATATTGGGGCTGTATCCTATTATCAGGGTAAGTTATACATTGCCTGTGAAAACAATCAACAGGTATTAATGATAGATACCAATAGCTTTGATACTTTTAGCCAACATCATCTGCTAAGTGAATCTGGAGGCATTTCGCCTCAAAGAGATAAGATGGCTTGGTGCGCCATACATCCCTGGAATGGTTTATTATATAGTTCTTTTTTTGGGGAAGGAGATGTTTCAGAAGTTAATCTGATTTTCGGCTATGAACTCAAAGATGGACATTTTTATAATGTACCCTCAGCCACCATTCATTTAAAGAAACCCGCTCAAAGAGTGCAAGGTGGAGCTTTTACAAAAAATGGAAACCTTCTGCTGTCTGATGACAAGTCGAGCGAAATAAAATGTTATTCTTCACTAAATGGTCATTACTGGGGAGCTACCAGCGTTGAAGTAAACCGTAGTAAAAATGTTTCGGAAGAAATGCAAGGATTATGTGTTTCCGATAATCTATCAATAGATGGCACACCTACCCAAATTCACCTGATACTTTTGGATGCAGATCAACCTGATATACCTTATTCAGAAAGATGGCCTGACCGTGATGATTTCTTTCATAAACATTATGCACTTCCAGTTGAATATGATGCCTTTCTGTGAATAATTAACTAATTGATATTGCCTTACTTTACTTTACTCTACTCTTGTTGTTAAACTTAAATTTTATATATTATGAATAGCGATATTAAACTAAACGAAAACATTCTCATCTTAGAAGCAGACCGTGTTGATGTAACAGCTGCAGACATCATACTCGATTCACCTGTCCGCCGCAAAGAAGGAATAGGTGGAAATTTTCGACGTGCACTAGTCCATGATGAAACAGATGGACTCACCATTAATTTTAATGGTGACTATCCTGGTGGAGTAACTATAATGGGCAGAGAAATAAACCTTCCAGGCCTTGACAAGCCAGCAGCTACACCCGTAACGGATAATTCAACTTCAGGAATTGAAATCAATCCAAATTTTACAAGCCCACATGACCGTTTTGACCTTCCTAAATTAGATGACCATATATCCAACCATATTGGCCAAATAAAGATTAAACTACCCGTAGACATCAGTACTATGTTCGACGAAATAGAGTCTCCAGTCAATCTTCTGAGGGAAATTAGACGGCTACGGCAGGCTGTTATAACGTTAGATAAGAGAGTAAAAGAGCTAGAAGCTCGTGGATAATGTTGTTTAAGAGAGCCCTTGTATAAGTAGAATTATGTAAAGGAGAGGGCCAGAGGGGGATAAATAGTACTATTCTTCCTAGGTTAAAAATTATCTTTTCTCCTCTTGCCCACATTTATATTGTAAGAAGGAATAAAAAGGGGGTTAAATTAACTTCCCCTTTGGCTTTACTTCTAATGTGTCTGAATTATTGGGAGGAGATCACTCGACCATGTCATCAGATTTTACATTATATATTTCTTTTAAGTGAGCTAAATAATCTAATACATATAGTAAAAGTTTCATGTATCTTTCTTTTAATTAGAGGTAACTAATTAATTGTTTTCCAATATCTATAGCTTCATTGCCTATCTGCTGCATTACTTTATGTCCATTGTCTCCATTGGTCAATAGAATGATTCCTCTTTGGGAGTTGGGCATGAGAATAATAATGGTTCTTACCCCTTTGTCTGCCCCTGAATGCACCAAAGCATATTCATTACTGGGCAGATCTTTTACCACCAGCCATCCTAATCCATAATCCACATGTTTACTTACAGCCACTTGTGGGCTAATCATGCTAGCAAATAGCTTTGGAGATAAGCCTGCACCTTTGAGTACATCTACCCCAAACTTTCCATAGTCCTCTACCGTGGTAAGCAAATCATCCGCCGCATTAGCTTCGGTCCTTTTTTCTATCGGATAGGGCTTGCCTTTTTGGTCGTGCCAGAGGGCAAATCTTGACTGGAGAGCCTCCTCCCAGAGGTAGTGTGTATCTTTCATGTGAAGAGGATCAAAAATATATTCCCGGGAGAGCACTTCTAAGGTTTTTCCAGATTTTTGCTCCATTGCTCTTCGTAAATATTCAAACCCTTCCCCAGAATACCCATATTTGGTTCCAGGACGGAACTGGAAAGCTAATTTGTTTTCTCCTTGCCAGTTTGGAAAACCGGTTTGATGGCTAAGTACAATCCGGGGGGTAAGTAATTTATATAGTGTATCTTTTATAAGATCTGGATCGATCCAATAGGTAAAAAGGGGCTCATCTAAATCCAGCTTACCTGCCTCTACCATTTTTAATGCCAGCATCGCTACTACTGGCTTGGTGAGCGAAGCAACATTAAAAACTGTGTTTGAAGGAGCCAAATGGGTTTCATCCAACTTTCCAACGACCTTTACTTGTTTTAATTTTCCCTCTTCAATAACAGCTATACCCACAGCTGGTACCTTATATTGGGCTAACCACTCAGCTATCTTTTCAGAAGTAGGTAAAGTGATGATAGCATTTCTGTAGGGGAATGCCCCACCGACTGGTTGACTTGCCTGTTGAGAAGGGAGTACAGCTGACGCTTGTGCTAAAAGTTTACTTGTTGTTATACTAACTAACAGAATAAAAAATAATGTTTTTCTCATAGAAATGATAGATTGTAAGCAGACTTAGGCGAGTAGATTAGGAAATAGACAAGGGTTAGTTTATATACTTACCCCTTTAGCCTGACTCCCGTTGTGGAAGTTCTGCAGGCAAATCAAATGCTTATTTACTTTACTGCTTTCCCCATAACAGTAGTCTTATACCCTATGCAGAACCTTTACAGGGTTGGCACAGGCTGCCCGGTATACTTTTGCACCTACAGTTAACACACAGGAAAGTATAATCAAAAAGAATGTAGCCACAAATGCCTCTATGCCTACCTGCGGATGATAGACATAAATGAATCTAAACAGCAATGCGTTGATAAAAACATAGCCTAATAAAGAACCAATGGTGAAGGCTATTACCATCAAACGGATAAAATCCCGATTGATAAAAGTAATCATCTGCCAAACACCCGCTCCTAGCACTTTCCTAATGGCTATCTCCTTGCTACGACGGATTACATTCAAAGAAACTAAAGCAAACAGTCCGGAGGCTGAAAGCAAAAGGGTAACAAGGGCTAAGAAAAAGGATACTATTTGAAACCCTTCATTGAGGTACTTTTCTTTGGCGGTGAGTTCGCTTTGCAGGAAGGCTTTATAAGGTATGCCGGGTGCTAGTTTCTGCCAGCTTGCCTGTAGATGCTGTTGTACCTGTGCTAAATCATCTTCCCCTGCTCGTACCACCATCCGTTTATATTCCTCTGCTTTAGCTAAACGTAAGATGCAAGGGGGCACAAGCCCATGCAGCCCATATTCCTTGTAATCTTCTACTACACCTATAATTGTAAAATAGGAGTCGTCTATCTTTATCTGCTCTCCGACCGGTTGCTGGAAGTGCAGGGATTTCACCAGGGTCTGATTGACTAAAACCGATTTTTCGCTGTCCAGACCTTTATGGGCATAAAAGTGTCTGCCTTGCAATAATTTAATGCCCATTGTTTGTATGTATTCCGCACCTCCGATATGAGCTACCTGCGCTTTTATTTCATTTGAATGGCTGCTGGCTGTCACCTGGTAGGAATTATCCCCAATTTGCTGTGCAGTAGCGGCCACTTGTTCCACCCTGGGATGCTTACTTGCCATATCCTTGAAGGCTGTGTATTGATTAGGGTGGGTTAATTCTACAACCGCTACCTTTTCAATATCATAGCCAAAGTCTACCTTTTCCTGATACGCTGCATTTTGGGTAAGAATAATACCTGAAATGAGTGCCAGGCTGCAAATACTGAATTGAGCAGTCAGCAACAAGCGGGTAAAAGGGTTGGATGAACCAAAGGTTGTGTTGCCTTTCAGTACCTCTACAGGTTGAAAAGAACTGATATAAAGAGCCGGATACAGGCCAGCTAGTAAAGCTGTCAGGGCTGGCAGCAGCACGAGCACGGCCCATAAGGTCACATTCGTATGTGTTAACTGTAATTCAATGCCCATTATGTTGTTGAGTGTGGGCACTAAGCCCATAAGAAAGGTAACAGCTAGTAAAGAGGCAAGCAGACTTAACAACAGGTTTTCAGCTAAAAACTGTTTGATGAGTTGCATCCTGACTCCACCCATTACTTTTCTAATGCCTATTTCTTTGAGGCGGCGGCTGGCAAAGGCAATAGAAATGTTTGTAAAATTAAAACAGGTAATGAGCAGAATAAACAGGGACATAAGGGCAGGAACAATGACCACTACTCCTCTTGGATTGGCATTCAGTGGACTTCCATGGACAAATCCGGCAAAGTCCCGGTCTGAACTCAAGGCAATAGCTTTGAAAGGCTGTAGATAAAAGCCATTGACTTTCCATTCCTCTCTTCCCTGGTTATGCACCGGTAGATAGGTGTTTAACTGCTTCTCTAGCCCAGATATAGACTCTTGATTTTCAATCCTGACAAAAGTGGTAATAAACTGCTGCCCTTTCCAGTTGTTTCGCGTGAAGGTGTCGGAGGTAAACAGGTTATCAAAAGGAAGGATAAGATCAAATTGAAAGCTGGAGTTGAGCGGCTGTTTCTCCATCACGGCAATTACAGTAAACACTTCCTGCTTCCCGTCCGGATTAAGTATTATTAATTCTCCCCCTAAGGGAAGGTCAGTATCAAAATATTTCCTGGCAACAGCCTCACTAATGACAACTGTTTTGTCTTTAAAGCTTTGATACGTACCTGCTTTCAAAGGAAAGGTAAAAAAGTTAAAAAACGCAGGGTCTGTATAATGAAAGGTTTCACTGAAAGTATTGTCATCCTTTTTCACCACAACACCCTTGTGATATATCCTAACTACTTGCTCTACCTCTGAAATAGTACTTACCGCTGCTTCTGCTAGTGGTAAAGGAGAAACAGCCCATGGCTGGGAATCTTGCTCTACCTGTTTTAGGCTGTTAATGCGGTAGAGATTTTCTGTGCCTTGATGATGGGTATCAAAACTTGCCCTGAAATCATAATTGAGATAAGACCATATAGAGCAGGCTAAGGCAAAAGCTAATCCAAAAAGGTTGATGGCTACATATATTGGATTACGTAACAGCAGACGTAAAGCGATGGTCAGATAATTCCTAAACATAGAGATAAAACCGGTTATAAGGGAGCCATTAGGAAAAAGTAACTTTATCTAAAGATATTATATTACATACTACTATGTATTACAAAGTACATCGATGGAAATATATCTAGATATACGGTAATCAGGCTAGTTTACATTATTCTATTTATTGCAATAGGGTAAGAAACAGTTGAAACATAATTATAAATCAATAAAAGAATTTAGTACTCGAAATTATTATGTCAGGCGCCCTATTTTTCGGACAGTTGTATGGAAGAAAAATCTAGACTTGATCCCCAAGAATGAATACTTTGAAAGTTTCAAGAAAGGGGAGGTTGATGAAACTTAAATATTCATTCTCATATTTGTTTGTTCACTCAAATATGACCACATACATATAAAATACACAATTAATAATGATAGCGTTACTTGAACACCCTAAATACCTTCTTCTCTGTTAGTAGATCCTTGTTTAGCGTTCAACCTACTTCTTACCCTTTTTACTTCTGAAGCAGAAACGGCTGTGCTGTTGTTTTTGAAGTTCATACGTATATAGGTCAGAATCTGAGCTAGATCCTCATCTTTGAGGAACTCGTGGGCAGGCATCACGCCACTCCAGGTTTTACCTTTTACTGTTATAGAGCCCGATAATCCTTTTAATACCACTTCAATTAGTCTTGTAGGACTATTACTAACCCATTCTGAATTTGCTAAAGGTGGATAACGTGTACCATCCCCGTTACCATCCACCGAATGGCACGTTCCACAATAAGTATTATAAAGTTTTGCTCCGGCTTGCAGATTGCCTTTTTGTAAATTGTCTTCCATCTCATCGGGGTGGCGGATATTATTACTTTCCAGTTTTCGCTTTTCCATGTTAGCTAATTGTTGCTCGCCAAAATTATTTTTATCCCCATTGAACATAATCCGCCAGATTTTACCCCGGACGCTTTCGCTGACATAAAGAGAACCATCTGGCCCTTGCGACAACCCAACCGGACGGGCATGCGCATCAGAAGTACTAATGATGGTGTCTAGCTGTGCAAAATTATCAGCAAACACCTCCCAGGGTCCACTGGGGGCTCCACCTGTAAAGGGAACAAAGGCTACAAAATAGCCTGCCTGAGGATAAGGGGAACGGATGGTTGATCCGTGAAAGGCAATAAAAGCCCCGTTTTTATACCGTTCGGGGAACTGGTCTCCGGTATAGAACAACAAGTCATTTGGTGCCCAGTGACCTGGAAATCCAATTAGCGGTTTAGTGATCTTATCTGCATTGCCTTCTTTATTTCCATCTCCACCGTACTCAGGATTCAATAATTTTTTACCCTGCATATGATCATAATAATAATAAGGCCACCCGCCATCCATGCCTTCGGCAACTCTGAAGAATTCTTCAGAAGGCAATATGGCACTTTGGTAGGGGGAATATAACTCAGGCCAGACACGGGCGAAAAAATCCCGGCCATGTTGTAAGGCAAATAAATTATTGTCTTGTTTGTTCCATGACATAGCCACAATACTGCGGATACCAGTGGCATATCTCACGCCATCTTTCTGTGTCTGATTCAACTTGTTTGCATCAAACTTCCAAACACCGCCGTGCCATTGGAGTTCATCACAGGGCTGTTTACCCGGAGAGCCGGGTTTGCGGTTTTCCACCTGACACATGTCTCCGGGAGCCCCAAAAGGAACATACATATTTCCCTTTTCATCAAAAGCTAATGGTTTGGCAACATGCTCCATCCGGTAGGGCCTGCTGGGATAATCATCTACCAGCACTACCTCGGTTTTGCTACTAGGTACTAGCTCACCCGCTAATAGTTTATTGCGGTAAACCGTGGTTGCCGTCGTATAATAAAGATACCCATTATGGATCCGCATCGCTGTACCATAATTCTGTTGGTCTTGATGATCGCCAAAATAACGGATTACATCTGCTTTCCCATCGCCTGTGGTATCTCTTAACAGCACACTTCCTCCTTTAGGAGTTACCTCCCGAAGTTTCATATAGATATCCCCATTTTCATTTACGGCAATGTGTCGACCTTTACCAACTGAATCTATAACCACCACTGCTGCAAAACCATCTGGCAAAATCAACTTTCCGTTATCTACATCTCCAGGCGGCAAGCGCTTAGAAGAATCTGAACAAGCCAAGAAAAAGCAACTCATTCCCACCAATACAGCCATTGCTATTACTGGTGATCCTAGGAATTTAAAATTTAAAAACTGAAAGGCATGAAATATAGGCATATAACTAAGATAATAAACCTTGAATAATAGTGGGGTAGAGAAGCATTATTTAGTAACAAATCTTTAAACCTATTCTTTCACCTTGACCACAGTCCCTGTTTATGGGATGTTATCTATTCAAACACAACAGACATATGATCTGATTGCCATTCAAGAGTCGTCTAAGCTAATAGAATTGATTACTCAATAAGACAATATTTTCTTAAAGAACATTTTATTTTAGCAAGGTTGCAAACAAGGTAGATTTTTTTATAGCCATGCCTATAGCTATCAATAAGCATGGCAAATGTGAGCTGTTGTTAAAATTGAAACAGTCTGCTATATAGAGACTGTCAATATTAAAATATTATGTCTAGTCCTGAAATAGGTTGACCAAAAATGGTTAACTTATGGAACACCTATTTCTCTATCGCATGCAAGAGCACGAGCTTACAATGCGGCAAATGGTGGAAGAAATTCACCATGGCACTCTCAATATTTTAC
>JAESGR010000673.1_pt1 | contig 17679 bp, 15 predicted proteins | sample 9269771 | NCBI WGS metagenome assembly JAESGR01 (sample SAMN15739572, study PRJNA653492) | algae metagenome | isolation source: Chroococcus sp. CMT-3BRIN-NPC107 and co-occurring heterotrophs from well... | place: USA: Clark Mountains Wilderness, California | collected 2010-04-18 | reverse complement strand
GGGGGTCCGTTTGGATCAGAAGCCATGACCTTATCCATAGGCGTATGCCTATGCCTTATCGGCTATCGACCCTGTCCGGTTCAAATGGGGTGCAGTCCAACTAGCAGTACGCCCTATCGATGTACCAGACGGTTCATTTTTGTACCAAAAGGGCAATGATCATGACTCCTCTAGGGAAGGCACTGAGGAACCTACGAATGGATCGTGAGTGGCTTCTAAAGGAAATGGCTGACGGGATTGGCATAACGCCATCCTTCCTGAGCGCAGTCGAGACCGGTCGGAAAAGCCCGCCAATGGATCTCGTCGATCGGATAGCACTGTGGGGAAAGCTCGATAGTAAGACCAGAGATAAGCTCTTCGTTGCTCTGGCTGAAACAACTAATGAGGTAACCCTCCGCTTACGGAAGGATGCCTCCTATGCTAATCGCGAAGCCGCTGCGATACTAGCGAGAACATTTGGAGATCTGACAGCAGAAGATATCGAGTCAATCAAGAGGATCGTCAATAGGAGACGCTCATGACCGAGCTTGTCGTTTCGGCAGATCCACTGTCTACCAATTTCATCGAAAGCATCGCCGACTATGTTCGCGAAATCTGTGCAACGCCAGATCCATTTTTGCCGATCGTGGACATCCTCGAATTCGGTCTTGAACGGCTTGCTCCTGGATATGTGTTCGAGGTTCGTTCAGTAGAAGAACTTGGCCGAAACCATGGACAAGTCGATCCAATTGCAAAGACACTTGCGTTAAGAGAAGATGTTTATGAGGGACTGGTGAATGATGTGGGAAGAGATCGCTTCACTGCTGCTCACGAACTCGGCCATGCCTTACTGCATGGCAGGTCACTGAATCGATCACCCACCGGAACTGCTAGAAAGATCTACTGCGATCCGGAATGGCAAGCGAATACGTTTGCTGCTGCTTTACTGATGCCACAGGCAATGGTAAAGCAGATGAAGTCATTAGAGCAAGTTAGCGACGAATTTGGGGTTTCTGATGAGGCAGCTGCTGTGCGAGTACGCAAGCTAGGTCTCACACTTCCCCGCTTTGGTTAGGAGTGGCGCTGTTGGTAGCAGCGCCACTCCTAGTGTCCTGACGGGAGTTGGACGCAACCCTGAGGGACGCGCCTTGGACCGGAGGACGTTCGCTGGAACACGCGAAACGTACGCACTCCGAATTCATGGCGCAAGAATCTGCGTCTGAATCGGAGCAACTTTCATGGACATCTCAAAACGCGCTGCACCGCCTGGCTTCAGGTGGGTCTGTGTTCGGTACCGCCGTGTGCGGAACTCGGACAAGATCCTTGATGCGCATTCGTATGGATACGAGGCGTGGTGCTTCCTCGTCCGTTGCTAGTAGCTAACTGAAGCGAACATGAGGAACCGGGTGCTGTTGAGGAGGCAGCATCTGGTTCTTTCATTGGCAGTAGACGTTATGCTGACAAGGATGAACTTCGATGAACTCGTCGTTGCGGGAGCGGTTCGAACGACTGGGGCCGGTCCGAACGACTGGGGCCGGTCCGAACCGTCGACCGCGTGTCCTCCGGTTCGCCCGCCGACCTGATGCTGGTTCCTGATAAGCAACCTGTCGCCACTGTGACGGCGGCGCTCGCCTTGGCGCGACGCGGCATGACCCTGCTCGGTGCCAAGCGAGCCCTGGAAGAGATGCTGGCCTCGGGCCGCGCGTTTGTTGCGGTTCCGACCGTCGAGGATGCCGACGTGCTGATGTCAGAACTCGCGGCTGCCGGCGTGGCGGCCAAGGTGCTGGCCAAGGAGCCGTCCGTCGACGTGAAAGCGATCCGCGAGCGCCTGTCCTTGAGCCAGGAGCAGTTCGCCCTGCGCTATGGCCTGGATGTCGACGCCGTCCGTAACTGGGAACGCGGCCGTCGCCAGCCGGACCGGGCCGCCCGCAGTTATCTGCGGGTCCTCGCGCGCGAGCCGGCGCTGGTGGCGGAAGCACTCGTCGGCAGGTAAGCCGTCACGACGAGGACCGCCCCGTCTTCGTCGGCAGCTACTCGGCGCTCAAGCCGCGATCAGTTCGTCCCGGACAAAGTGCAGCCGGATCATCTTCGGCCGGCGCTCCGAACCGGCGAAATGACACTGCACGGCGTCCCGCACCATCGTGCGAAGCTCCGCCAGGTCATCGGCCTCCGTGAAGATCGGCTCCCCCACGGCCCGCGCCACAAAGCCGCCCTCGACCGCTTCCTCGACGACGAAGATCAGCTCGACATCGCCTGCGCTGGTCCCGTCACTCATCCGAACAGTTCCTCCAAGAGACGCGCCACCGACCAGCCACGCGTCCTGGCCACCTCCGCCAGAATGGCGTGGAGCGTGCCGACCTTCAACGGCCGATGGTTGGGAATGGTGATGGGCGGCACATCGGGCAGCTCATGGCGCAGCCTCACATGGCTGCCCGTCTGCCGCTCGACCTCATACCCGACCCGCCGCAGTGCCCGGATCAGCGTCGGCGCATCGAGGTCACGCGGTAGCTTCATGCGTTGGCTCTAGCGCACGGGCCGGAGAAAGGTCGAGACCGTCGATGCCAACCGGTCCGAAACCCCAGCTCCGCAGCATGATGCCGGCACTGGCAAAGCATGACGGCCACCATTCTATATGGCAGGAAAGCTGGTCATGGCGCAGACGGACGATTCATTCTTCCAGTGGGACGAACCGTCTCAATCTGGAGCGGCAGAAAACTCGATGAGCAGATCCGATCGGTACACGGATGACCTGGGCGAGATGGACGGCGTCGGCGAGCAGGTGGCCGACTTCCTGCCAAGCCCGGCAGAGCTAGCCAGGCGGGACAGCACCGTGAAGGTCACCCTTGGCCTCAGCCACCGGAGCCTGGACTTCTTCAAGCGGGAAGCCGCCAAGCACCACGTCCCCTACCAGCGCATGATCCGCGCCCTCGTCGACGAGTATGCGCAGCGGCAGATGAGCGGCGAGGGATCCAACGGAGGCTGACAGGCTTTCCTTCGTCGGCGGCGGGAAGCCGGCCCCGCCCATCATGAAGAAGGAGCGCCATGCCCCGCGACGTTACCGATGCCGAAGGCACCGTCTGGTCCTGCATCCAGGCCTTCGCGGGCCTGGGCAACGATCGGCACAAGGCCGAAGCGGCAAAGGTCGAGGGGCCGCCGGATCGCGTGCATGTCGTGTGCACGCCGAGCGGCGGGGCGGCCTCGGTGCGGCTGGAGCTGCCGGTCGACTGGGAAACGGCCATGGCCGACGACGAGCTGGCGCGCGCGATCCGTGCCGGGCTCGGCTAGAAGCAGCCGCCCCTCAGCCCGCGAACGCCATCCGCCGGAAGCCCGGCAGCTCGCTGTAATGGATCAGGAACACGTTGTTGGTCGCGGCCAGTGCCCGGGCCGAGCGGGTATAGGCCTGGTTGGAGACCACGCAGGCCGCCTGCGCCTGGTAGTATTGCCGGGCGGCCGCCACCTCCTGCACGGCCTTGTTGCCGACCGGGGCCGAGTGGTACTTGCACTGGAAGACCACCGCCCGGCCCTTGTGCTCGGCGATGATGTCCGCGCCCTGGTCGCCGCTGGCCGCGGTCGGCCGGGCCCGCCAGTTCTGCCGGCGCAGCACCTCCATGCAGTACTGCTCGAAATCGGTGCCGGTCAGGCGGCGTGCCGGCTTGCCGGTCTCCAGGGCCTCCAGCTTCTTCTGGCGCACTGCCTCGTCCAGGAGCGCGATGGCGAAGACGTGGAAGTGCTGGGCAAAGTAGGCCTGCTCGCGGGGCTTGAGCTGCGGGACGACGAGCTTGCGCACGAACCGGTCGAGATGGGCGTGCCAGCGATCCGTGTCCTCCACGCCGTAATCGTCGGGATGGACCAGGCGGGCGCGGTTGAGCGCCAGCTTGTCGGCATGGGCGAGAAAGGCGCGCCGCACCGCGCCAAGGCAGCGCCGCCGTGCGCGATGGCGCCGGTAGCTCCGCCCGAGCGAGCGGCCAATCAGCGGCGCCAGCAACAGGCCCGCCAGCAGGAGCCAGCCATTCACCTGCACCGGCCGGCCGAGCATCTGCCCCGCCAGGTCCTGCATGAGGCCGGCCATCATCGGCAACAGGATGAGCGCCAGCAGGGTGTTCCTGGCCTTGTGGCCGATCGGCGCGGGCAAGGCTTTCGCCTTGGGCTGCCGCCGAGCCCGCCGCTTTGGCTGGATGGCTGGGGAGCGGACTGTGGTCCTTCGCGCGCTCAGTGCAGATCTTGCCACAACACACTGGCGCCCGGGGGTTTCCGCTGGGGGAGACTCGTAACCCACATGTTACCAGCCTGTGCATAATGCGGCTAGATGAGAATATTCTCGTAGCGCCTGCCCGTTTCGGGCGAAGATGGCGGCTTGAGCCCTGTCCACCCAGCCCGCGGGAGCACCAGGCATGCAACATGCATTCTGCATGAACGAACCCGAGGACCTCAGCCATTCCAATGGCTTGGCTTTTCTCGGAGGGCCTCGGGCGGCCAGTGGCGCCGGGGTGGCCGACGAGGAGAAGCCCTCGTCAGCCCGGCATCAACGCTATTTAGCGTACATGCCGCCATCGACCGGCAGGATCACGCCGTTGACGAAGGACGCATCCTCCGAGGCCAGGAACACCGCGACCTTGGCGACTTCCTCCGCCCGCCCGGCCCGCCCGAGCGGCACGTCGGCATACATGCCGGGGCCGGTCTGCGGGTCGTCCAGGAGGGACTGGATCATCGGGGTGGCGACCGGGCCTGGGCAGATGCAGTTCACCCGGATGTTCTTCGGGCCCCAGTCGACCGCGAGCGTGCGGGTCAGCGAGACCACGCCGCCTTTGGCGCAGGTATAGGCGTCGGCGCCGAGGATGCCGGCAATGCCCTGGATCGAGGCATTGTTGACGATCGCCCCGCCGCCCTGGCGCACCATGACCGGGATGGCATGCTTGCAGCCGAACGCCACGCCTTTCATGTTGATGGCGACGATGCCGTCGAAGGCATCCTCCGGCGTGTCGACAATGCTCGCCATCTTGTAGCGCCCGGTGGCGCTGTGCCCGACCGCCGCATTGTTGAACAGCACGTCCAGCCGGCCGGTCCCCTCCGTCGCGAACGCCACCAGGGCGGCAAGCTCGGATTCCTTCGACACGTCGATCCGGAATGCCCGCCCGCCGATCTCGCCCGCCACCTTCTCGGCCCCCTGCCCGTCCAGGTCCGCCACCACCACCCGGCCGCCCTCGGCCGCGAACAGCCGGCAGGCCGCCGCCCCCATGCCGGACGCACCACCCGTCACCACGATCACCTTGTCCTGGAACCGTCCCACCACCGTCTCCATCCGCTACGTTCGAACCATCAACGCCTGTGCCGCCCCGAGCGTCCCACGATCAGGGCGACGATGCTGGCCAGAAGCCCGCAACAGGGCAGGATGGCCATCGCCACCTGCCACTCCCGCCCGCCATAGACGCGCACGCCCAAGGCGGTCTGCCCGCTCCAATTGAGGTCGAGCAAGGCTCCCACCACGATCTGCACCGCCGCACCCGCCAGCAGGACCGAGCTGTTCACGATCCCGGCCGCCGTGCCGGCCCTGGCATTCCCAAAGGCATCCCTGGCCAGCGCGAACGCCACCGGCATGACGCCCGAGGCAAGCCCGGCCACGACCAGGCAGAGCATCACCGCGACCAGCGGCAGGCCCGGCACCAGCACCGCAACCGCCCAGGCCAGCGCAACGAGGACGGACCCGCCGAGGAGCACCGGCGAACGACGCCCGAGGCGATCCGACAGCCAGCCGGCCAGCGGCCCGCCGGCCGCCCAGGTGATCAGCAGCAGCGAGACGATCCCGCCAGCCTGCGCCCTGCCCAGCCCATGCACCTGGACCAGCCAGGGCACGCCCCACAGACCCGCAAAGGTCAGGATCGGCGCCCCGATGGCGCCGGTCAGGGTGAACAGCTGCCAGGTGAGCGAGAGACGCAGGAGGGCACCCAGACCACCCGCGTCCTCCATCGGGGCAGCCGTCGCCCTTCGATGGGCCGGCGCAGCAGCAGGACGGTCGCGCAGCACCAGCGCCAGGAGTGTCGCCAGCAGGAGCGCCACCAGGGCAGCCGCCACCGCGCTGGCGCGCCAGCCAATCCCATCCACGAGCATGGCCAGGGGCACCTGCCCGAGGATGCCGCCAAGCGTCCCAGCCGTCAGCGTCAGCCCGGCAAACAGGCCGAAGCGCGCCTGCGGGATCCAACTGCCGGCCAGCTTGAGGGTGCCGACATAACCGACACCGGAGGCGGCGCCGAGCAGTGCCCGGGCAAGCCCACCCACCACCAGGCTGCCGGACAGAGCGAACAGCGCGCTGCCGACGGCCAGCACAAGGCTGGCCACGACCAGGAGCCTCTTTGGGCCGACACGGTCGACCATGACGCCTACCGGCACCTGCACCACCGCATAGGCCCAGAAGTAGGCGGCCGACAGCACCCCCAGGCCCGCGGCCGGAACGCCGAAGTCGCGCATCAGTTCGGGCACCATGACCGACGGTGCAACGCGATGAAAGAAGCCGAAACCGTAGAAGAGGGCTCCCAGCCCCCACATCGCCAGCGCCGTCCGTTCCACGCCCCCGATCGCCAAGAGCGTTCCTTCCAGAGCCGTCGCCTCGCGTCCGGGAACGGCTTGCCGCGTCACGTGGCGTTGCGCAATCGCAACCGGGCCACAGCCGGCTCCACCCAAGCGGCGACAGGACAGTGCCCCGGCGGTTGCCTGTTCGCCGTCCGACCTGCCATGACCGACCCATGACAACGCTGGAACCCTACCATATCGACCGGACCGCGCCCTGCCTGATCGTGGCGGATCACGCGGGGCGGGTCGTGCCCGAGGGCGTGGAACTGGGCGTCGACCCGGATGACCTTGCCCGCCATATCGGCTGGGACATCGGTGCCGCCATCGTGACGCGGCAGCTTGCCGATCGGCTTTCGGCACCTGCCCTGCTCTGCCACGTGACCCGCCTCGTGATCGACCCGAACCGCCGGCCGCGGCTGCCATCCTCCATGCCGGTGGTAAGCGACGGCACCGTCGTGCCTGGCAATCGCGACCTGAGCGAGGAAGATGTGCAGGCTCGGATCCGCGAACATTTCCTGCCCTACCACCGTGCCATCGCGCGCTGGATCGGCGCCAAGCGCAGGGACGGGATCGCACCTGTGCTGATCGCGGTGCACAGCTTCACGCCCAGGATGCTGGGAACGAGCCGGCCATGGCAGGTCGGCGTGCTATGGCGGGGCGACCGTCGGATCTCGGCGCCCTTGCTGGATGGGCTGCGGCGAGATCCCTCCATCTGTGTTGGCGACAACCTTCCCTACTCGGGCCAGGAAGATTTCGGCTACACGATCAACTTCCACGCCCAGCGTACCCATATCCCGCATGTGATGGTGGAACTACGCCAGAACGAGATCGACCGCCCGGATACGGCGCTGGCCTGGGCTGATCGGCTGGCTGACCTTCTGGTGCCGATCCTGGCCGATCCGGGCCTTTATGAACTCTATGGCGGCGACAATCTCGAGACGCTGCCAGAAGGCATGTCGTGGCGCGACGCCGCCAGCAGTTCCGCCAGCGTCCGCTGACCATTCCGCTTGAGAGGCGATCCCATGGACGACGATACCCGTACCGAACTCGAGGCCGCTGCCTTTCGCCGGCTCGTGCAGCACCTGCGCGGCCGCACGGACGTACAGAACATCGACCTGATGAACCTAGCCGGCTTCTGCCGCAATTGTCTGGCGAAGTGGTACACCGAGGCGGCCAAGAGCCGCGGTGTGGCCGACTTGGACTACGAGTCCGCACGGACCCTGGTCTATGGAATGCCGTACGCCGAGTGGAAAGAACGCTTCCAGAGCGAAGCGTCCTCTGACCAGCAGGCGGCGTTTAACCGCTCCCAGGCCGAGCACTAGCTCGCGCAAGGTTCAGGCTGAGGCGGTGGATTCCCGGCTAAGTTCCACAAGGTCCAACGGGATGTGGATGGAACAGGCTGTGGAAGATGAAGTGGAACCGACTGAGGCTGCTGATGCCGGCATCACCTCATCCTGAGCCGAAGATACGGCAGAGGCTGTGGATAACATGCGAACTGCCTGTACGGTGCATAACTTGGGGGAAGTCGCTGATCCGGTTTAGGTTCGGTTGACCGAGTTTGCCTTGGAAAGTTGTTCGAGGTTATCCACAGAGCCTGTCAGACATAGGTGGAAAGCAGTTCCTCCACGAACCGCGGCACCTCGATGGTGGCACGCCCGTAGCGCCGCTCCTCGAAACGGGAGCCCACCAGCGACTCCTCGAGATTGATCTCCACGGTATGTGCGAGACCATCGGCCCGGACAGCCTCCACAAAGCCTGCAGCCGGATAGACATGGCCGGACGTCCCGATGGCGATGAACAGGTCGCAGGCGTCCAGCGCGTCCTCGATCTTGTCCAGTGCCAGCGGCATTTCGCCAAACCAGACGATGTCGGGTCGCAGCCCGGCAGTCCGGCGGCAATGCGGGCAGACGTCATCCACCTCCAGATCCCCCTGCCATTCGCCCTGCCAGGCACAGTGGAGACAGCGGACGGCATCGAGTTGGCCGTGCATGTGGATCAGCCGCTGCTGGCCTGCACGCTCGTGCAGGTTGTCGACATTCTGCGTGACGACAAGAACCTCGCCGGGCCAGCGGCGCTCCAACTCGGCCAGAGCGAGATGAGCGGAATTGGGCGCAATCGCAGCGTCTTGAAGCTGACGGCGACGGTAGTTGTAGAATCGATGCACTTGCGCGGGATCCCGAGCAAATGCCTCGGGCGTCGCTACCTCCTCGAACCGGCGGCCCTCCCAAAGGCCACCCGCGCCGCGAAAGGTAGGCAGGCCAGACTCGGCGGAGATTCCGGCACCTGTGAGAATGACGATGCGTGCGTCCATACCGACACGATGCCGCATCGGCGCGGGCCTGATGGACGACGCCCTCGGTAGATTGATGCTTGCTGAGGCAGAATCAAACGTGCTCATGCGGTCCTGCTTCGTGTCGCTCATCCGACGAAGATCTCCTGCCTGCCCGGTTCGACCGTGGGCACTGCCTAGTATGCCATCATCAGAACATGGATCAGCACCGCCCCGGTTCCTCCGGCGCGACATGGATGACCGCCACTTTTCATCAATCCGCTCGACCCCTCTTCGGATCCCTTTGGAGCGGCGGGCGCTGCATACCATGCTCGCGACGGGCACCCAAGCGGCGTCGCGCATTCTTTCAACAGGGTCTTGGTCTCAGTCGGACATAGGCGGCTTCGGCATCCGATCCATACGGGCCTTCTGCCACAGAGAGTTGCCTGACCCATGCCCGGCGGAGAAGCCGAGGATGCGGCCAATGAAGGACAGGCCACAGCCACTTCGATCAGCCAACCATCCAGTCAGCTGATTCTCCATCATTTATCAATTTGCCTGCAGAGGCTGTTTGACAGTGGCACTTTAAAAGAACAAATTAAGAACATCGAGGTGCCCATGAATGTCCAGACCTTGCCGGTCCCCTATCCCCAGGCCTGCGCGACCCTGGAAGAGGCTTGTGCGGACGCTCCTCGAGCGTTCGCTGCCACCTTGCGGTTTGCCCTGTCGCGCCTGGGAAATGACAGCCGTCCGAGCATGTTCTGCACACTGCAGCGCCACCAATACGAACATGGCCGCCTGTTCGGCCGCGGGGTCGAGGCTGGCGGTTCCCTCCTGGTGGTGGAGCCGCGCAAGCCGATCGAGGTGTTGTGGGCTGCCGAGCAGGCGCTGCGTTCGGGTGCCGTGGCGGGCGTGGTCGCCGTGGTCGACCAGGTGACGCTGACCCAGACGCGCCGGCTGGACCTGGCCGCGCGCGAGGGCGGCGCCTCGGCCCTGCTGCTGCACATCCGCGAAGGCGGCCTCAGCGCAGCGCGGCGGCGCTGGCGTGTCGGCAGCTTGCCATCGGCGCCCAACCCTTTCGACCAGCGAGCGCCCGGCGCGTTTCGGATCCGTGCCGAACTGGTTCGCAGCCGCGCCGAGCCACTCTCGATGTGGATGCTGGAACAGGATGGTGAGACGCATCGTTTCCGTCTGGCTGATCGACTGGCCGATCGTGGTCTGGTCGAGAACGGCCGGCCGGCCGAAGCTGCCTGAGGACGTGCCGCTTGCCCTGATCGAGAAGGGGCCACACGGCCTGCGGCTGCGCGCCCTGAATGCGGCCGCGCGTGCGCGGGGCCTTCGTCGGGGGCAGGCCCATGCCGATGCGCGGGCCGTCCTGCCCGACCTGGTTTCCGCTCCGGCCGAGCCCAATTGGGAAGCCCAGGCGCTGGTGCGTCTGGCTCATTGGTGTGAACGTTGGTCACCCACCGTGGCGATCGATCCCTCGCCGGATGGCCTGGAAGGCCTCTTTCTCGACGTGACCGGCGTCGACCACCTGTTCGGCGGTGAGGCAGGGCTGCTGGAGGATTTGCGTGAACGGTTCGGCTCGGCTGGCATCGGCACGCAGATGGCGGTCGCACCGACCGCGGGAGCGGCCTGGGCATTGGCTCGCTGGTCCGGAGGTTGCGCAAGCCGGTTGGAGCTGGAGCAGATCCGCGAGGGCTTGGCCTCATTGCCGATCGCAGCCCTGCGGCTCGGCGAGGAGACGCTGCGCCTTGCCCGCCTGTTCGGGTTGCGCCGCATCGGCGACCTGTACGGCATGCCAAGAACCGGCTTGGCCCGGCGCTTTCGCGCGACGGATGGCCAGGACCTGGTGCGCCGGCTGGATCAGGCCCTGGGTCTGATCGAGGAGCCTCTCGTTCCGGTACGACCGCCGGTACGATACCGGGCGGTCGAATCGTTCGCGGAACCGGTGATCGACTTGGCAGGAGTGGAGGCCTATCTGCCTCTGCTAGCCGCCACCTTGGCCACGCGGCTGCAGCAGGATGCCCGCGGAGCTTCGTCGCTGCGGCTGGACGGATTTCGTTCCGACGGTGCGGTGGTGGGTCTTGCCGTACGTATGACCGTGCCGACCGTCCAGGCCGAGATCTGGCTGCGCCTCCTGCGCGAGAAGGGGCTGGAGCGGCTGGATCTTGGCTTCGGAATCGATGTCCTGGCCTTGTCCGCCGACCGAACCGAGCCGACCGATCTCGTCCAGCCGCCGCTGGAGCTGGAGGCAGGCAGCCGGCGGGATGCACGCCCGTTGAGCGAGCTCGTGGACAGGCTGGCGGCAAGGCTGGGTGAGCATGCCGTCACCATGCCGGTCCGCTATGAAAGCTGGCTGCCCGAGCGTTCCGAGCGCCGTGTTCCTGCGCAGCGTGCCATTCTGGGGACAGCCATGGGCCGGCCGCTCGTCCGGCCGCGCCCGATCCTGATGTTCGATCCGCCCGAGCCCATCGAAGCGCTGGCGGAGTTGCCGGACGGTGCCCCCGCCCGCTTCACCTGGCGGCGGGTTCCTCGCCGCGTCGCCCGGGCCGAGGGACCGGAGCGGTTGGCGCCCGAATGGTGGCAGCCGGCCCATGTCCAGCGGGACCGTACCCGGGACTATTATCGTGTCGAGGACGAGGATGGCGTGCGCTACTGGCTGTTCCGCGAGGGACTGTACGGGCAGGACGACGGCAAGCGGCTGCCGTCCTGGTGGATGCACGGGCTGTTCCCATGACCGGTCTGGACGAAGCCGGCTATGTTGAACTCGGGGTCCGGACCAATTTCTCTTTCCTGGAAGGCGCTTCCCACCCGGACGAGATGATCCTGCAGGCCAAGGCGATCGGGCTGCCGGCCATCGGCATCGCGGACCGCAACACGCTGGCCGGCATCGTCAGGGCCTACGAGGCCGCCAGGAAGGCGCAAGTCAGGCTCCTGGTCGGCTGCCGGCTCGCTTTCCTCGACCGGACGGAACTGATCGTCTTTCCCCGCGACCGGCCGGCCTATGGAAGGCTTTGCCGCCTGCTCTCGATCGGCAAGACCGAGATGGCCTGGGTCCAGGACATCGAGGGTGAGCGGATTCCCAAGGGTGAGACCAAGCTCCGCTTCGACCAGGCATGGGCCCTGGGCCAAGGGATGATCGCCCTGGTGCCGGCCCCTGCCCGTCTCGACCTCGTGTTCGAGCGGCGGCTGACTGCCTGGGCCGCCGCTTGGCCGGATCGGATCTACTTGGCCGCAGCTCCGCTCTGGCGTGGCGACGACCGGGCACGCCTCGACCGGCTGGCCGGCATCGCTCATCGGGCAGGCGTGCCGCTCTTGGCCAGCAATGCCGTGCTCTATCACCATTTCGACCGGCGGCCCCTGCAGGACGTGCTCACCTGCATTCGCAAGGGTACCACGATCGATGCGGCCGGTTTCGTGCTGCAGGCCAATGCCGAACGCTACCTGAAGCCGCCGGCCGAGATGGCGCGCCTGTTCCGCTCCCATCCCGAGGCCCTGGCGCGGACGGTGGAGGTGGCCAGGGCCTGCACCTTCAGCCTGAAGGAGCTGGCCTATGACTATCCGGACGAGCCGGTGCCGCCCGGCTGGACGCCGCAGCGCCGGCTGGTCCGCCTTGCCTGCGCGGGAGCCAGACAGCGCTGGCGCGACGGTGTGCCTGCCAAGGTGACGAGGATCCTCGCCAAGGAGCTGCGCCTGATCCGCAAGCTGAACTACGCACCCTATTTCCTGACCGTGCATGACATCGTCGCCTGGGCCCGGCATCCCGATCGCACGATCTTGTGCCAGGGCCGGGGCTCAGCGGCCAATTCCGCGGTCTGCTACTGCCTGGAGATCACCAACGTCGATCCGGTCGAGCAGGACGTGCTGATCGAGCGGTTCATTTCAGCCGAGCGGCAGGAGCCTCCCGACATCGATGTCGACTTCGAGCACGAGCGGCGCGAACTCGTCATGCAATACGTCTACGAGCGCTATGGCCGGGACCGGGCGGCGATCGTGGCGACCGTGATCCACTACCGCCCGCGTTCCGCGATCCGCGACGTGGGCAAGGCCCTGGGGCTGACCGCCGACGTGACCGCGCGCCTCGCCGACACGGTCTGGGGCTCGCACGGTACCACAATCGAGAACAGTCATGTCGACCGCACCGGCCTCAGCCGCGAGGATGTTCGCTTGGCCCAGGCCCTGGCTCTGGCGGGCGAGCTGATCCGGTTCCCGCGCCACCTGTCTCAGCATGTCGGTGGTTTCGTGCTGACCAGGGGCCCGCTCGTCGAGATCGTGCCGGTGGGCAACGGGGCGATGAAGGACCGGACCTTCATCGAGTGGGACAAGGACGACATCGACGTCCTCAACATCATGAAGGTCGACATCCTGGCGCTTGGCATGCTGACCGCGCTGAAGCGTGGCTTCGCCCTGATCGAGCAGGCTTACGGGGTGCGCATCCCGACCCTGGCGAACGTCCCGCGCGAGCGGAAGCGGGTCTACCGAATGCTGCAGCGGGCGGATTCGGTGGGCGTCTTCCAGGTCGAGAGCCGGGCACAGATGGCGATGCTGCCACGCCTGCGGCCCGAGTGCTTCTACGACCTGGTGGTGCAGGTCGCGATCGTCCGGCCCGGCCCGATCCAGGGCAAGATGGTTCATCCCTATCTCCAGCGCCGGGTGGAGCGGCGAGACAAGGGGGACGCCTTCGGCATCGATTATCCTCATCCTGCCCCCGAGCATGGCGACAAGGACGAGTTGCGACGGGTCCTGCACAAGACGCTCGGCGTGCCGCTGTTCCAGGAGCAGGCCATGCGGATCGCGATGGTGGCCGCGAAGTTCACCGGCGATGAAGCCAACGGGCTGCGCCGCGCCATGGCGACCTTTCGCCATGTCGGCACCATCGGCAATTACGAAAAGCTGATGGTCGATCGAATGATCGCGCGCGGCTACGAGCCCGAGTTCGCACAGAACTGCTTCCAGCAGATCCAGGGATTTGGCGAGTACGGCTTTCCTGAAAGCCACGCCGCCTCCTTTGCGCATCTGGTCTACGTGTCGGCCTGGATGAAGTGCGACTTTCCCGACGTGTTCGCGGCAGCGCTCCTGAACAGCCAGCCGATGGGCTTCTATGCCCCGGCCCAGATCGTGCGGGACGCCCGGGAGCATGGGGTCGAGGTGCGGCATCCGGATGTCGGTGCCAGCGACTGGGACGCCACCTTGGAGCAAAGGCCGAAAGGCCGGCGCCGGGCGGTGCGCCTGGGGATGCGCTCGATCGACGGCTTCCGGCAGGATTGGGCGGCAGCGATCGTCCAGGCCCGCCAGGCAGGACCGTTCACGTCGATGGACGACCTCCGCAACCGTACCGGACTGGTGGCCGCCGCCCTTGACTGCCTGGCCGCCGCCGATGCGCTAGGCTCCTTGGGTCTGTCGCGGCGGCAGGCTTCATGGGCGGCCAAGGGCACCCTCCATGCTCCCTTCCCGCTGTTCGCCGCCACGGGCCTGGAAGAGGCTGATGGCCCGCCCCCGCCAGCCTTGCCCAACGCGTCGCCCGCCGAGGAGGTGGTGGGCGACTACCAGACCCTCCGCCTCTCGTTGAAGGGACACCCGGTGGGCTTCTTGCGCCAGCGCTTGGCCGAAGCGGGTGCCCTGCCCCATGCCGCCCTCCCACATATCGCTTCCGGCCGCTGGGTGAGCGTGGGTGGCGTGGTGCTAGTCCGCCAGCGCCCGGGATCGGCCAAGGGTGTGGTGTTCCTGACGATCGAGGATGAGACCGGGATCGCCAACATCGTGCTCTGGCCGAAGACGTTTGAAGCCTTCCGGCCAGCCGCGATGGGAGCCCGGATGCTCATGGTTCGGGGCCGGCTGCAGCGTGAGGACGGCGTGACCCATCTGGTCGCCGAGCACATCGAGGACTGGACCGATTTCTTGAGGACGCTTGCCGACATGGAGCGCACGCAACAGGAACGGAACGCTGCTCGCCGCCATCCACGCAACGTGCGGACCATCCCGCCATCACGGGACTTTCACTAGCCGGCAGCGAGCTTCCCGTTGACCTCTCTGCCAGAGCCGCAAGCGGCACGTGAACGCGGGACATCACAGACGAGCGTGCTGCCTCGGTCACCCGACGCCATCAATGTCTTGCCCCAAGTCGGCGCAAAACATGAGTTGTGACTGCGCCACAAGCCATGGTGGATCGGCGACCACGCGGGATTTGCGGCAATGAGATACCGCTCTTGAAGGAGGGACGAGCCTAGCAGGCGCTGCAGATGGGCTGGAACAGCGTCCGTCAGTATTGGCACCGTGAGATCTGGATCGTGAAAGGCCTCGGCGGTGCCTTGCTTGATAGCCGGTTTCATCCGCGCGGCTCGCCTGTCGGTGGACGGTGGGCCATGAATCCGCTTGCTACAAGCATCGCAGGCAGGAGGCTGCGCAGGGGGTGGCGGGGCTTAGCCAAACGATGCCTGATGCCATCGAAGAAGCGGTCCCACCGAGGGAGCAGAGGCCCAGCTGCCGCAAGGCGCATGACACACCCGGTCGAGGAAGTGGCCCGGTCGAGGAAGTGGCCGCCAGGGAAAGCCCCGATCCTTGGCTGGCGCCCGCAGCCCTGCCCGGCAAAGGCCAAGTCGCCTTCCGTCTTCCTTGCAGGAAGCGGATCGATCGCGTGCTGGCAGTCGATGGTCGGCGAGCAAGGCGTGGGCGAACCTGGAGACCCAGTCGATGCCTCAGCCAAGCACTTTGCGATTGGAGGCCTGCTCCTGTGGGACGGGCGGGAAACCTCGTGCCGCTGCACAGCAGCGGTGCAGGGCGCTGCGGCGGAATGCGACGATGATGGCCTTGCCCGATCAGGATGAAACGGTGTGGGCGGCTCGGCTCCTTGGACGCACCGGATGTGAACGCCGCCGCCATCTGGCGATCGCCTTTACTGTTCAGCCCGTAGGGGATGGTCGGCTGTTGACCCCGATGACCTGCGGCCATCACGCGTCCCTCTGATCGGAGGACGACGTATCAAGATGCTCCGGGACTGTTGGAGGCGGATGGCGTCCGCTCACCACATCGCAGTGCCATGACGTGGTCGTCGGCAACTGGCTCGTACCACCCAGACACATTCGCTGGACAGTTGGTCATCGGCCGTTCCGCCTCTTCCATACAGGCAGGACCACGGTCCAGGGCCAACTGCTGTCAGCCGAGCGTCCCGGCGGATCCACTGCGCTGCTCGGTTCCTCCGGCAAAAGGTTGATCTAGCCGACCTTGTCCGATGCCGGCCGATTAGCGACTGATCGTCATCCAGCGTCCCGCCGGCCATCGGTCTGCCCTGATCCAAAGGGCGGGATGGTTGAATGCAGATCACCTGAAGAAACTGCCGCCCGTGCAGGAATCGAGCGAGGCGGCTCAGTGAGCCGCCTCGCATCCCCACCCGCCGGTGTTTGGGCTGGCGGGTGGGGCTGCTGGATCAGCGCAGGAGCTGGAGCATGGTCTGGGGCATCTGGTTGGCCTGGGCGAGCATGGAGACGCTGGCCTGGGTCAGCACGTTGTTGGAGGTGAACTTGGTCATCTCGGTGGCCATGTCGACGTCCATGAGCGTGGACCTGGCGGCGTCCAGGTTCTCGATCGTGGTGGCGAGGTTGGCTGCGGAGAACTCGAAGCGCGACATCATGGCACCCAGCTCGGCCCGCGAGCCGTTGACCTGGGAGATGGCGGCATCGATGGCATCGCCCGCGGTCACCGCGTTGGCCGAGGTCGAGATGCTGGTGCCGGCCGTGCCAAGGGCCGTCGTGGTGATGTCGTCGATGTTGACCGTGACCGTGTCGGCGGACTGCACGCCCACCTGGAAGGTCAGATCACCGCCGCCGCCCACCGTGTAGTCGGCCGCGGTCATCACGGTGGAGAAGTCGAAGTTGGACAAGGAGACCGAGATGCCGGCGTTCTTGAAGTTCAGCTGACCGTCCACCACCCGCTGGTCGGTGGCGAACTCCATCTGGATCGTGTCGGTCACGTTGCCATAGGTCAGCGTGAACGTGCCGATCGTGGCGTTGGTGGCATGGGCGCCGGTGGCAGCGCTCGCCCCGACATAGGCCAGGCTGGCCGCCCCGGTGACCGCCCCGTTCAGGTTGAGCGTGACCCCGCGGAAGTTGGTGTTGAGGTCGCCGTCGCCCTCGAACTTGGAGAACACCCCGTCGGTCGCCACGGTCAGGGTCTTGCCGGCCGCGCCGTTGAGCAGTTGCGCGCCGTTGAACTTGGTCTGGGTCGCGATGTCGCCGATCTGGGTGTTCAGCTCCGAATATTCCTGGTCCAGGAACTGCCGCTCGTTGTCGGTGAGCGAGCCGGACTGTGCTTGGACCGAGAGCGCCTTCATCCGCTGCAGGATGTCGGCCACCTTGGCCATGCCGCCATCGGCGACCTGGAGCAGGCTTTGGCCTTGCGCGGTGTTGTTGGCCGCCTGCTTGAGCGCCGTCACGTCGGCTTTGAGCCGGGTGCCGACCGCAAGCGACGCGGCATCGTCCGAGGCCTTCACGATCCGCGAGCCGCTGGACAGCTTGGCCAAGGACGAAGAAGCGGCCGCACTGTTCTGCGCGAGATAGCGCAGCGCGGTGTTGGCCGAGGTGTTGGTGGTGGCGGTGATCGGCATGAGCGAAACTCCTTCTACCTGAAGCGAGCATCCCGCCAACGGCGGGACCGATGAGCAAAGGCGGCTATCTGCCACCTCCGCCGGGATCTCCCGGCACCACCCCTCATGCACAGCCCGTGCCAACCCACCCCACCCCCGCCATCCCCTCCACCAGCCACACCACAGCCGCCAAACCCGGACCCCACCACAAGGCAAACCACGCCACACCCGGCAATTCCTACCCGGCAAGAACTGCACCGCGGGGGAAAGCACGGGGAAGGAAGGC
>JAESGR010000672.1_pt1 | contig 17702 bp, 17 predicted proteins | sample 9269771 | NCBI WGS metagenome assembly JAESGR01 (sample SAMN15739572, study PRJNA653492) | algae metagenome | isolation source: Chroococcus sp. CMT-3BRIN-NPC107 and co-occurring heterotrophs from well... | place: USA: Clark Mountains Wilderness, California | collected 2010-04-18 | reverse complement strand
GTCATCCTGGTCAACACCTCACGCTTCAAGGACATCCCGGCCAAGATGATCCGGACGTTCGCGCGCATCTTGAGCCCTTAGCCGAGCGCAGCCCGTTGCTTGGGCAGGCCCTGCTCCAGCGTGCTGAGGTGGGCGTAGCCGTGGATGGGCGTGCGGGGGGCCTTGTCTTGGTAGGATCTAGACCTGTTCAGCCTAATGTCTTGGATGACCAAGAGTAACCCATGTGAGACGGGTGGTGGTGTCTCGTGCTGCTGCCTTGCTTGGGTGGACCCAAGCAAGGTAGCAGCAATCGGATTTTCAGTCGCCCAACGTCAAGCTGATCATCTAGAAGCCGCAGTCGAGTGCGTGCCGGATCACGATGGCACGATCACATGCCATTGAGCGCTCGGGGCAGACCAAACGCCTGCTGCAGCGTCTCCACGCCCCTGAGCCGGTGCATGCCGAGGTCACGAAGGGGACGATCGAGAGCGCTTGCGAAGGTAGCGGATGTGACCACTCTTTCTCCAAGGGTCTTGGCCATACCCTGCAAGCGAGCCGCCTGGTTGACCGCCGGTCCGATCACCGTGAAGTCGAGCCGGCGGCGCGCGCCGATATTGCCGTAAGCTACCTCGCCGAAGTGCAGAGCTAGGGCAAAGTCGAGGCCCGGGCCGCCGCCTATCGCGTCGATCCGCGCGCAGAACTTGACCGCCGCGGCGAATGCGTTCGCGCAAGCCTGTGCTGCTGACCGCTGCTCAGATGTCGAGAACACTGCCAGCACGGCATCGCCGATGAACTTGAGCACCTCGCCATCATGGGCGTCCAGCACCTCGACCATGATCTCCAGCCAGACGTTCAGCATGGCAGTGACCTGCCCGACCGGTAGTCGCTCGGAGAGCGAGGTGAAGCCACGCAGGTCGGCCAGCCAGATCGCCGCTTCCATGATCTCGGTACTACCGCGCTCCACCTGGCCGTCGATGATGCGTTGGCCGGTGTGGGGCCCCACATAAGTGTCGAGGAGATCAATTGTGAGCTGCCGCAGGACATGGCGTTCGGCATAAGGAGAGAACAGCCGGACCGCGAGCGTCAGACCGGCCAAGTCATCTTCCGTGAAGCCGTCGGCTGCCCGCGTGGCAAACGATATGCTCGCGGTGCGGGAGCGATCAATGAAGGGCAGGGGCAGCATGACATAGTCGGTCGCTCCCTCCAGGCGGAGTTCTTCCAAGAGCGGCATGTCCAAGCAGGGCTGATCGAGCCGGCGCCGGAACGCAGCCTCCGTCTCGTCGACGATCCTGGTCGGGCTGTTGAGGTAGGTGGCCGACTGCAACATCCCGGCGCGGGCCGCTAGATGGACCTGCACGTCGCTTTCGTCGGTCCAGATGAACTGCCAGCCGCTGACTTCTGGATGCAGGATCTCAAGCCCCAGGCTGCTCCGCCAGAACGACAGGCCTCCGTGGGTGAGCTCGCCACAGAAGGCGTTGAAGAGCGCCTCAATGTCTGTGTGCTGTTCAGCGGCGTCCAGCATCCAGTGCCAAAAGCCGTCCAGCCTAGGATGACCCAACATTGCTCCTGATCCCTCTTCGGCACGGAATGAAGTAGCGCCTGCATTCATGAGCGGATCTCATCAGCACATGCAGGATCAGCCGCCTAATCACCAGGAACGGTAAGAGCATATGATCATGCGGTGGATGTCGCTGCTTCGGGATGGCCCGGCATGGGCGGCAGCAGGGCCGGTACGGCTGACAAGGCACTTTGTGATCATCGCAATCGGCGTGGACATGGTCTGCGCCACCGCTCGGGTTCTGCCTGAAGCGGGCTGAGCATCATTGAGGTTGATATGACAACGGGAATGGCTTCGGCACAGGAGGCGATCGCGGATCGGGCTCCGGTCTGGGGCGCTGTCTTCGCCATGGCGCTTTGCTGCAGCGTCCTCATTGCATCTGAGTTCATGCCGGTCAGCCTGCTTACGCCAATTGCGTCGGATCTCCACATGACGGAGGGGCAGGCCGGGCAGGCGATCTCCGTCTCGGGCCTATTCGCGGTCCTGACGAGCTTGTTCATTTCTGGTGCGACGGCGGGTCTGGACCGACGCAAGGTCATGCTCGGCCTCACGCTGTCGATGATCGTCTCGGGCCTGGTTGTCGCCGCTGCTCCCAGCTACGGCGTGCTCATGGGCGGGCGTGCCGTCCTCGGGGTGGCCATTGGTGGGATTTGGTCGATCTCCACGGCGATGGTGATGCGCCTCGTTCCGGAAGCCTCTGTGCCACGTGCGCTGGCCGTCCTTCAGGGCGGCACTGCCCTGGCTGCCACGGTTGCAGCGCCACTGGGAAGCTTCCTGGGTGGCTATATCGGCTGGCGCGGGGCGTTCTTCTGCGTGGTTCCGCTAGCGGCGATCGCCTTCGCCTGGCAGTTCCTGAGTGTGCCGTCCATGCCCTCCGAGCGGCGCTCAGGATCGGGTAACGCCTTCCAGCTGCTGCGCCGGCCGGTGGTCGCCTACGGAATGGCAGGCGTCACGCTGTTCTTCATGGGCCAGTTCGCGCTCTTCACCTATTTGCGGCCCTTTCTCGAGATCGCCGTTCATGTCGACGTGCCGACCCTGTCGCTGATGCTACTGGTCATCGGTCTGAGCGGGCTTGTCGGGACAACATTGATCGGGCGCTTTCTGAAGCACGACACCTACAAAGCGCTGATCACCATTCCGCTCGTGATGGCCATCCTCGCCGTCGCCCTGATCGTCTTTGGCAGCTGGCTTGCGGCAACGGCCGTGCTGCTCGGAGCATGGGGAATAATTGGGACACCGGCTCCTGTCGTCTGGAATACATGGCTGGCGCGGACCATGCCGGAGGATGCCGAAGCCGGAGGCGGGCTCATGGTCGCAGCTATCCAGCTCGCCATCACGCTAGGCGCTACGATCGGGGGGCTTCTCTTCGACACGGCTGGCTACCAGAGCACCTTTCTCGCCAGTGCCGCCATGCTGGCCGTTGCAGCGCTCCTGGCGGTCATGACTTGGCGCACAAGCCTGAGGGTAAGGATGTGAAGCAGCGAGTCGTTGCAGGAGCGGACTGCTATTCGAGGACGACATGACCATGCGGCTGGCAATGCTGTCCCTCATCCTGGCTGATTAGTGCCCGCGCCGCCACGGTCAGGATCACGCCGCGCGATGCTGGCGAGCACACTCATGAACATATCTCATAAGTTTATGCCATCTATGTAATCTTATCGCCGCCATGCGGTGGATCTACCTCCAAACCATGCAACGGACGGATCGTGACCGGCCAGAGGAGAAGCAGTGTTGTACCGCGTCACTGACAGAAGCGGGTTGGAGGAGCTGTCGTACCGGCTCGAGCGCACCGATCTGAGTTTTGCGCATGGGACGAAGGCCGACGGGCGCGAGGCGATGTCGCTGATGTACACAGCAGCCGAGCGTGGAGACGCGCCCTTGGATACATCGGAGCCTGATGTGCCTGCGTCGCGGATGAACTGGTGGACGACGCTGTGGTGCGACTGCGCTGCAAGGCAGTGATGGTCAGCTGATTCGGGCGAAGGCTCGTCACTACGTGAACAGCCAACGGAGCATCGCCATGCAGCCGGACCAGCCTTCCATGCCGTGTCCATGCTGCCATTGTTCGGTCGAAGCCGGACGCATCCCTTGCTCGGCTCTCTGTGCGGAGGATCGGGAGCAGCGGCACGTTACCACGACCGACTGGACCGGCCCTCATGAAATGGAAGACCGGCATGCGCAGGTGCGGCATGGCAGTGAACCAGGTCGTTGATACCTGCTGGATTCTGTCCCGTGACGATGTACGTGGAGGGGATGCTGCCTGTGTCGTGAGGATCGAATACTGGCTCGTCTCGGCAGCGGATTAATGAGCCAGAATCATAACGTCATGCAGGCCTGCCACCCTAATCATCAACCACCCCTTGTCCTATTTTTCCACGGTCCCGCAGGCTGGTGTCATCTCCTCTCATGTCAGGATGAAGCAATTCCTCGTTGCACAACCCCTCAAGCGTAGTCTCGCGGAAGCGGCACTCATCCGCGCTCGGCCAACACAGCTCGGCGAGCGGTGTTGTCCAGATCGCCATCAGCCTATGGCGACCGTGACGAATGAACCCGTCCCGTCTGCGCGCAGACGTCGCAAACGTGAGCATCCCAGCTGGATGTGCACGCGACGATGGACAGCGGAGCAGGCGTGGCCAACGGATTGGAGCACTCATGGAAAGTCCCGGATATCTCGATCTGTCACGGCGCGACCTGATGGTCGTAAGTGGCGCATCGGCTGCCGTGACCGCGCTGCCGGCATTGGCCGTGGCGCAAGCACCGGTGACCGGCGATCCAATCATGACCAAGGTGACGTTCGAGGTAAATGGCCAGACCCGCGTGCTCGAGCTGGACACGCGGACGACCCTGCTCGATGCGTTGCGCGAGCATCTGCACCTGAGCGGCACCAAGAAGGGCTGCGACCACGGCCAGTGCGGTGCCTGCACGGTCATGGTCGATGGGCGGCGGATCAATGCCTGCCTGAGCCTGGCGGTGATGCATGAGGGCGACCGCATCACCACCATCGAGGGGCTGGGCATGCCGGACGACCTGCACCCCATGCAGGCGGCCTTCGTGAAGCATGACGGCTACCAGTGCGGCTACTGCACGCCCGGGCAGATCTGCTCGGCGGTGGCGGTGCTGGACGAGATCAAGGCCGGCATCCCCAGCCATGTCACTGCCGACCTGACGGCACCGCCACAGCTGACCGAGGCGGAGCTTCGCGAGCGGATGAGCAGCAACATCTGCCGCTGCGGCGCCTACTCCAACATCATTGACGCGATCACCGAGGTTGCCGGGAGGGAAGCATGAGGGCCTTCACTTACGAGCGTGCCACCTCACCGGCCGAGGCCGCCGCCAAGGCCGCACGGACCGAGGGCGCCAAGTTCATCGCCGGCGGAACCAACCTGCTCGACCTGATGAAGCTGCAGATCGAGGCACCTGCGCATCTGATCGACGTGAACGGCCTGGCACTCGACCAGATCGAGGCCACGCCCGAGGGCGGCCTGCGAATCGGCGCATTGGTGCGCAACACCGATCTTGCCGCTGACGAGCGCGTGCGGCGCGACTATGGCCTGCTCTCCCGAGCCCTGCTCGCGGGCGCATCCGGTCAGCTGCGCAACAAGGCGACCACCGCCGGCAACCTCCTGCAGCGCACCCGCTGCCCTTACTTCTACGACACGGCCCAGCCTTGCAACAAACGCCAGCCCGGTAGTGGTTGCTCAGCACTTGGTGGGTTCAGCCGGCAGCTCGCGGTGATCGGCACCAGCGACGCCTGTATCGCCACCAACCCCAGCGACATGGCTGTGGCGCTGCGTGCGCTGGATGCCGTGGTGGAGACGGTGCGTCCGGATGGCACGACGCGCAGCATCCCGATCGCCGAATTCCACCGTCTGCCCGGTGATACGCCACATATCGAGACGGTGCTTGAGGGGGGTGAGCTGATCACGGCGGTCACCCTGCCCAAGCCGGTCGGCGGCGCGCAGATCTACCGCAAGGTTCGCGACCGCGCCTCCTACGCCTTCGCGCTGGTCTCGGTGGGGGCGATCGTCCAGCCGGACGGTACCGGACGCGTGGCTCTTGGCGGCGTAGCGCACAAGCCATGGCGGGTCGAGACGGCCGAAACCGAGCTGCCGAAGGGTGCGAAGGCGGTGACGGCCGGCCTGCTGGCCGGCGCCACACCGACTGACGAGAACCAGTTCAAATTAAAACTGGTCGAGCGGACGCTCGGCGCCGTGCTGACCGAGGCGAGGGGCTGACCATGAAATTCGATACCCCTGCGACCACCAATCCGATCGACCAGCTCAAGGTGGTGGGTCAGCCCACCGACCGGATCGACGGCCCGCTCAAGACCACCGGCACCGCCCGCTACGCCTATGAGTGGCACGATGTCGTGCAGGATCCGGCCTATGGCTATGTGATCGGCGCCACCATCGCCAAGGGCCGGATCGCGGCCATGAACCTGGATGACGCGAAGGCGGCACCCGGCGTGCTCGCGATCGTCACCGCGGAGAATGCCGGCAAGCTCGGCAAGGGCACGTACAACACCGCCAAGCTGCTGGGTGGGCCGGACATCCAGCATTACCACCAGGCGATCGCCGTGGTGGTGGCCGAGACCTTCGAGCAGGCCCGGGCGGCCGCCCAGCTGGTCAAGGTCGACTACGTACAGGCCGAGGGCAGCTTCGATCTTGCCGTGGCGAAGGATTCCGCGACAAAGCCGCAGCCTGGCTTCAGCGGCCCGCCCGATACCGCGGTTGGCGACTTTGCCGGCGCGTTCGCCGCAGCGCCGGTCCAGCTCGACGCCACCTACACCACGCCCGACGAGGCGCATGCGATGATGGAGCCGCATGCCTCCATGGCCGTGTGGGACGGCGATAGCTTTACGATCTGGACCTCCAACCAGATGATCGACTGGAGCGTCGGTGATCTGGCGAAGACGCTCGATGTCCCCAAGGAGAAGGTGCGGCTGATCTCGCCGTTCGTGGGCGGCGGCTTTGGCGGCAAGCTGTTCATCAGGAGCGATGTCCTCCTCGCTGCCCTGGGCGCGCGTGCGGCCAGACGGCCGGTGAAGGTCGCGCTCCAGCGGCCGTTGATGATCAACAACACCGTGCACCGGCCGGCTACCATCCAGCGCATCCGGATCGGCGCCACCCGCGATGGCAAGATCACCGCCATCGGCCATGAGAGCTGGTCCGGCGACCTGCCCGGCGGCGGACCTGAGTGGGCGGTATCGCAGACGCGCCTGCTCTACGCGGGCGCCGACCGCATGACGGCCACACGGCTGGCCGTACTCGACCTGCCCGAAGGCAACGCGATGCGCGCCCCAGGCGAGGCGCCGGGCATGATGGCGCTGGAGGTCGCCATCGACGAGATGGCGGAGAAGCTGGGGTTGGATCCGGTCGCGTTCCGCATCCTCAACGACACGCAGATCGTGCCGGATAATGCGAGCGAGCCGCCCTCGGACGACCCGCAGTCAAAGAGTTCCCAGGCTCAGTCTCAGACGGCCGAACGGCCCTTCTCGCAGCGGCAGCTGATCGAGTGCCTGCGCCTGGGTGCCGAGCGCTTCGAGTGGAACAAGCGCAACCCGTCACCTGGCCAAGTGCGCGATGGACGCTGGCTAGTGGGCCAGGGCGTCGCTGCCGCCTTCCGCAACAATATCGTCCTGCCATCGGCAGCACGCGTCCGGCTCGACCGCGGCGGCGTGGTGACGGTCGAGACCGACATGACCGACATCGGCACCGGCAGCTACACCATCATCGCTCAGACCGCGGCGGAGATGATGGGCGTGCCGCTGGACCGGGTCGAGGTGCGCCTGGGCGATTCCGCCTTGCCGGTCTCCGCCGGCTCGGGCGGGCAGTTCGGCGCCAATAGTTCCACCGCTGGCGTCTATGCGGCCTGCGTCAAGCTGCGCGAGGCTGTAGCACGGAAGCTCGGCTTCAACTCGGCCGACGTGGCGTTCATCGATGGTCAGGTGCGCGCAGGCAACCGCAGCACGCCATTGGCCGAGGCGGCGCGGGAAGGCGAGCTGGTCGCCGAGGACATGATCGAGTTCGGCGACCTTAGCGAGAAGTACCAGCAGTCGACCTTCGGCGCGCACTTCGTCGAGGTGGGTGTCGACGTTGCGACCGCCGAGGTCCGCGTCCGGCGCATGCTGGCGGTCTGCGCGGCTGGCCGGATCCTCAACCCGACGACGGCCCGCAGCCAGGTCATCGGCGCCATGACCATGGGTGTCGGCGGCGCACTGATGGAGGAGCTGGCAGTCGACAAGCGCCGGGGCTTCTTCGTTAACCACGATCTGGCCACCTACGAAGTCCCGGTCCACGCCGACATCCCGCACCAGGAGGTCATCTTCCTCGACGAGGTCGACCCGATGTCGTCGCCGATGAAGGCCAAGGGCGTGGGCGAACTCGGCTTGTGTGGCGTGGGCGCCGCCATAGCCAACGCGATCTACAACGCCACCGGCGTACGCGTGCGCAACTACCCGATCACCCTCGACAAGCTGCTCGACCACATGCCCGACGCAGCGTGACTGAATGAAGAGAGGAGCATGTGCTCCTCTCTTCATTTACCAGAACATCTCAAGGATTGCGCCAGATCTGCGAAAGCGACATGCGCCTTGATGTAGTTATGACAGTCATGCCGCAAGACAGCAGCGTCACGCGCGGTGGCGCAGTGCGTCGACCACGGCGGTAAAGGCAGGCGAGGACTGGCGGCGGCTTGGATAGTAAAGGTAGTAGCCATCCCAGTAAGGCGACCATTCTTCAAGGACGCGCTTCAGGCGCCCCTCGGTGATATGTGGAAGAGCAACGTCTTCCGGCACATAGGCAAGGCCAAAGCCCTCAAGTGCCGCCTGCAATCCGTCATGAGAGTTGTTGAAAGCAAGTTGCCCATCGACACGGATCTTGATCTCGCGGCCCTTCTCTTCGAACTCCCAGGCCCAGAAACCGCCATACGTGGGCAGCCGCTCATTGATGCAGCTATGCCGGACAAGATCCTTGGGATGTGACGGCTCGGCATTGTTCTCGAAATAGGACGGTGCACCGACGACCGCAAAACGGAAGTCGGGGCCAATACGGGCGGAGACCATGTCCTTGGCGACCTGCTCGCCCATGCGCACGCCAGCATCGTAGCGTTCGGCGACGATGTCCGTCAGGCCGTTCTCGCGCACGAGTTCGACCTTGATGTCCGGATAGTCCGGCAGAAAGCTTCGGAGCTTAGGCCACAGGACATATCTGATGGCGTGATCGGAAGCGGAGATGCGGATGTTGCCTGCGGGTTTGTCACGTAGCTCGCTGAGCGCCTCGATCTGCGCTTCGATCTCGTCGAACTGCGGGCCGATGCCCTTCAGCAGCCGCTCGCCGGCCTCTGTCGGCGATACAGCCCGCGTGGTGCGGGTCAGGAGCCGAACGCCAAGCCTGGCTTCCAGCTGACGGATGGTGTGGCTCAAGGCGGATTGCGAAACGCCGGCCTTGGCCGCAGCCCTGGTGAAGCTCTGTTCCCGGGCGACAGCGAGGAAAGCTAACAGATCATTGACGTTCTCGCGTGGCATTCATGATTCCCGCTCATGTCATCATGTCGATTATAGCATATAACTTAATTTGCAGGCAGCGACTAGATTGATGGTCGCTGGACACTGGACCTCAGAAGGGGATGCTAGCCGCATCCCGAAGAGACCTTTGCTCATCCGCTGCTGGTTTTGGCGCGGGCTATACCGGATCGCTCAAGCAAAGCTCTAGATTGATCAGTGGCCTCAAGAGGCGAGGCTGGGCAGCCAGAAAGTTGCGGACGGGGCCCACAGGAATCTCAGAATGACGGTTCGCGCACATGACGTCCTGCCTGGTCAGTGCGCTCACTGGTCACGTTCCACGCGAACGGCGACGGAGCCAGGCCGGTCGAAGATCGAGACATCGCCGCTGACTTGGCCGAGCACGATGATGCCAGGCTGCGGGACACGGCCGCTTTGATAGTAGATCACAAAGTCATTCGATCCCCACAGGCCCAGGGTCCCGACCGCGAAATCCACCCGTCGTGCCGCCGGCGGCAGTGGCTCAGGCAGGGGGCCCGTCTTCTCCTGCCGAAGGTGGTCGCGCATGGGGATGGTGAGGGGCAGCATTTGCATGAGCCTGCGGGTGGCGGCGTTGTCCGCCAACTCGGCGACGACATCGCCCCACTCGGAGGAGATCCGGATGCGCTCCTGCGCCGCGGCGGAACCTGCGGAGACGCAGGTGGCCATAGCGGCCACGCCGATGATGGATTTCAGCATGTGATCGTCTCCAGGCTGGACGGATGTCATCAAGGCAATCCGCCGAACGCGATGCGCATCGACGGACAGCTGGCGCGTGATGTGAGCGATGCGTGCGGCGGCGCGTGCCGATGGCGATTTCCAGACAGCGCCGGCAAAGCGCTAGTCGCGGGCGCCCGGCGACGAGCCAGCGAGGTAGTCGTCGTCCGCGACCTGCTCCAGCCAGTCGACTGGGCTGCCGTTTAGCTTTTCCTGGATGGCGATATGGCTCATCGCGGTCGTCGCCGTCGCGCCATGCCAGTGCTTCTCGCCCGGCTCGAACCACACCACGTCACTCGGCCGCACCGCCTCGATTGGGCCGCCTTCGCGCTGAACCCAGCCGCATCCGGTCGTGATAATCAATGTCTGCCCGAGCGGGTGCGTGTGCCATGCGGTGCGCGCGCCTGGCTCGAAGGTGACGAGGGCACCGGCGGCGCGCGCAGGCTCTGGCGGACTGAACAGCGGATCGATCCGGACGGTGCCGATGAACCATTCAGCCGGGCCCTTGCTGGATGGTTGGGAACCGCTGCGTTTGATTTCCATCATGCTCTCCTGGATTGATAAAGATCTTTGGCACTTGATAATGCCATCCGAACGAGGTGCACCGCCAAGGCCCCTTCGTCGCTCAGAAATCAGGGGCAGTCGCCAGACGCTGCAATCGCAGTGCGATGACTGCCGCAACGAGTACGACGGCAGCACTAATGCCGAACACAGCGTCCAGATTGGCGTGTCCCGCGATCCACCCGAGCGCGGGACTGCCAAAGCCGAGGGCAAGATCGAGGCAGGCGGTGTAGAGTCCCATGGCGAGGCCGCGATATTCCGGCGCGACACCGCGCACCGCTTCGACGCCGAGGCCGGGATAGACCAGCGAGTAGCCGAGGCCAGCGAGTGCCGCGCCTGCCGTTGCCATCAGGGCACTGTGCGCCAGCCACATCAAAGCAGACCGGCTGCCTGGATCAGCACGAACATCAAGGCGATTTTGGCTCCGCCATGCCGGTCCGGCAGATGGGCGAAGAACACGCGTGTCAGGATCAGCGCAACGCCGAACGCGCTAAAGGCGAGCCAGATCGGATGCCAGCCGTGCTCGGCAAAGAGCAAAGAGCTGAAGGTGAGAATCGCACCATAGCCGACGCTGCTAAAGGCAGCACCCAGTCCCGGCAGCCAAACCGCGCTGGCCACATTGGAAAGGGCCGCGCCAGAGCGCCTTGGCAATGGGGGCACTGTCGGCACGCGCAGGATCGGGACCAAAACCAGCACAGGCACGATCACCGTCGCGAGCGCGATGTTGGTGAAGCCGCTTGCGGCGTAGAGCGTGGTGCCGATCGGCCCGCCGAGTGCGAGCGCCGCGAACATCGCCATGCCGATCCAGGCGATGACCTTGCCGGCCTGATCACCATCGACCCGCGCTAGACCCCATGCCACCCCACCCGTGATGATGAAGCTTTCTGCGCCGCCGAGTACGGCACGACCCAGAACCAGCACTGCGACCGACACGGCCGGCGCGGCCGCGAGCGCCAGCGAGAGCCAATACAGAAGGCCTGCGGCCGATGCGGCGAACAGCCCGGCGACGACCGCGCGTTTCGGGCCGTTGCGATCGGAAAACGATCCCGCCCAGATGCGCGAGATCAGCGAGGCCGCGAACTGGCTGCCCGCCACGACGCCGACCACGAAGGCACCGAAGCCGAGGTCGTCGCGCACATGCAGCGGCAGCACGGGCAGCGCGATGCCGATGACCAGGAAGCCGGCCAGCACCGCCACCATGACCGGCAGCAGAACAAGGGACATGGGCCTTGTGCGCGGCAGAGACGATACGACCGGCATTCATCGTTCCTCCTTAGTCCGCAGCTCTCGTCTCAAAGACTGAGCGGAAGACAGGGGCGGCCGAGAATGCCTTGGGCCAGCCGGCATAGTAGGCGAGCTGCCTGAGTGCTTCCGAAGCCTCTTCCCGCGTAAGGCCGTTATCCATCGCGCGGTTGAGATGGAAGGTAACCTGCTCTACCTGACTGCCCGCGATCAGCGTGCTCACCGTGACAAGGCTGCGATCCCGCGGCTTCAGGTCGGGCCGCAGCCACAGATCACGGAACAGCACGTCGGTCGTATCGCGCACGAGACCGGGCGACGCCGGGCCCGTACTCTTCTCGACCGCGGCCGCGCGCGTACTTTCCGCCTTCTCATCCAGAGGCAGGAGTTGCGGCGTAGCGGAAGGAAGCTGCGCGGCAGCAACGCCACGAGCCGCGAACAATGGCTTCGCGCTCTCAACCGCCTCCATCGCGCGGCCCCAGCCCGCGTAGAAGGCGAGATGGGTGATGACTTCCGACAGCTCCGCAGGTGTCAGCCCATTATCGAGAGCGCGCTGCATCTGCGGCTCGATCAGGATGGTCTGGCCGCTGGCGATGACACCCGAGAGCGTCACGAGGCTGCGATCGCGCGGCGACAGGCCGGGCCGCTTCCACAAGCCCTCGTCGAGGACATCGTTCTCATAGCGCCCGAGGGCAGGCGACACGCCTGCCATATCGGCCTGTGTGGGAGCGCTGCGCTGGGCCATCGCCGCGTCCAGACCGACTACGAATATGAGGGCAAAGGAAGCAAGGGTGATGACAAGGCGTCTCATGTCATCCTCCTCACTGGTACTGCGCATCGGAGACCGGCTCGAGCCAGTCGACGTTCTTGCCGTCCAGCATGGGCGTCACGGCAATATGCGTCATCGAGCTCGTGGCGGTGGCACCGTGCCAGTGCTTGACTCCTGGCGGTGTCGAAATGACGTCGCCCGGCTTGATCGCGATCCTCTCGCCACCTTCCTGCTGGACCCAGCCTGAGCCCGAGGTGACGATCAGGGTCTGCCCGGCCGGATGCGTGTGCCAGTTCGAGCGAGCACCCGGCGTGAACTCGACCTGCCCGGCGCTCGCATTGCTGTGCTCGTTGGCAGCAAACCACGGCGTAACGGTGACGCGACCGGTGAAGTTGGCTGCTGGTCCCTGGACCGATGGCCTAGCGCCATTGGGCGACACGTCCATGGTCTGTGCCGCGGCAGGCAGCGAGGCCAAGGCCGCAATCGGCAAAACGATAGCGATGAGTCTGCGCATCCTGGCCTCACTCTCTTGATGACCGATTGGTTCTGGCGGACACCTCTGCCTGATCGACCGCAGCTGCCCTTCAGATCTGCCAAGCAAGATAGCACGTGCGGGCACAGCGATTAGCCGCCATAATCCGATTGTACTTATGAGAAGATCTTATGAATGGCTGGTGAGCATCTGAACGATCTCGTGGCCCTGATGGCCGTCGCGCGGGAGAAGAGCTTCACGCGTGCGGCCAAGCAGCTTGCCGTGTCGCAGTCGGCCTTGAGCCAGACCATCCGCACGCTGGAGGCGCGGCTTGGCCTGCGCCTGCTCACCCGCACCACCCGTAGCGTCGCGCCGACCGAAGCCGGCGAGCGGCTGCTTAAGTCGGTCGGCCCGCACATCGAGGGGATCGAGCTTGCGATCGAGCAGCTGAGCATCCTGCGCGACAAGCCGGCGGGCACCGTGCGCCTGACCGCGACTGAATACGCCGCCGAAGCGGTCCTGTGGCCTGCGATCCGAAGGCTCCTCCCGCACTACCCGGACATCAAGGTAGAGATCATCGTAGATTATGGTCTCACCGACATCGTGTCCGAACGCGTTGAGGCCGGTGTCAGGATGGGTGGCACGATCGCGCGCGACATGATCGCCGTGCCGATCAGCCCGCAGCTGCGCATGGCGGTTGCTGGCGCACCCTCCTACTTCGACGATCGTGCCAAGCCGATGGTCCCGCAGGACCTGACCGAGCACAATTGCATCAACCTACGCCTGCCGACCCATGGCGGCCTTTATGTCTGGGAGTTCGACAAGCGCGGACAGCAGCTGAATGTGCGCGTCGAAGGCCAGCTCGTCTTCAACACTGGCGGCCTCCTGCTTCAGGCAGCACTCGACGGCGCTGGCCTCGCATATCTGACGGAGAACGAACTGGAGCCGTATTTCAAGGACGGCCGCCTGATCCGGGTTCTCGAGGACTGGTGCGAGCCGTTTCCAGGCTATCACCTCTACTATCCAAGCCGGCGCCAGCCGACGCCAGCGTTCAGCCTGATCATCGATGCCCTGCGCTACCGTGACTGAAGGCTGCGTCTGATGCTGCGGCTTCGGCGGATTAGACCTGGATCCTAAAAAGAGCTTCAGCCGCATGTGCCGGAGCAAGCGGATGGCAGGGGCATCGTGAAGGGATGGCCGCAGCTATCGCTCCGGACACATCTAGCTTCTTGCGTCCGGCCAGCTGAAAGAGCGACCATCAGATCTACAGGCAGCCGACCAAGACAGTTCTTCTATGTCATAAGTCGTCTACCAACACGAATAGGCATCAGCTGGGGTGGTTTCCAATTTGAAGTGCGACTCTGTAGTCTTTTCAGAGGTTTGCCCTTCGGAGACTGCCTGTGCCCGAGCCTTATCGTCAGCTGAGCCTGGATGATCGCCGTTGCCTGTTCCGGCTTCTTGATGCCCGGGTGCCGGTGGCGGTCATTGCCAAGAACCTGGGTCGGCATCGCTCAACCATCTATCGCGAGATTCGCCGCAACCGTATCCAGCTCGAGCCATGGCTGCGCCGCTACCGCTTCCATGAGCACGGCTACGTTGAGGGCTATTTTCCGGTTACCGCACAAGACCTCGCCCGTGAGCGCCGCCAGCGGCTGAGCAAGCTGCGCCGCGATGCAGGTCTGCGTGATCATGTCATCAGCAAGCTCAGGGCCTGCTGGTCGCCGCAGCAGATCGCCGGACGCCTGCAGCTTGAACCCGAGATCGATGGCACCCTCTGCCACGAGACCATCTACCGCTACATCTACAGTCATGAGGGTCGCGCTGCTGATCTCTACCGCCTGCTGCCGGCGTCGCGTCGGCAGCGCCGCCCGCGCTATGGTCGCAAACCCCGTCCCTCGTTCGTCCCGGCTGCGCGCTCGATCGCACACCGTCCGACCGAGGTGGCCAGCCGGCAGAGCTTCGGCCACTGGGAAGCGGACCTGGTCGTCTTCCGCCGCGCGTTCGGCAAGGCCAACCTGACCTCGATCGTCGAGCGCCAGAGCCGCCTTGTCGTCCTGTTGCCAAACCCCGACCGCCAGTCCCGGCCCCTGGTCACCCGCATCGGCCGAGCCTTGCAGGCCTTCCCGGCCGGCAGCTGCAGGACCATCACCTTCGACCGCGGTTCGCCGCCTACCCGCTGCTCACAAGCCAGGTTGGAGCCGAGGCCTACTTTTTGCGATCCGCACGCACCCTGGCAAAAGGGCAGCGTCGAGAACACCAATGGCCGTCTCCGCCGCTTCCTGCCAGGCGAGCGCAACCTGACCGAACTGGGTGAAAGCGAACTCGAGGATGTCGCAACGATCATCAATGGCACACCAAAGGAGATCTTCGATACACAGGAGGCAAGCCTTGCCACCTCAGCCTAAGCTGAAACAATCCTTGTCGCACTTCATGTCGAAACTGCCCGCGGCCGCCAACAGGACAGGCTAGCATTCATCGTTCTGCGCCTCGTCGGTCATGATCGGGCACTCGGCAGCCTCGGCGCATCCATCTGGAGCTGCGGGTCCGGCCGAGGGTGGAGACCCTGGCGCAGTCGGTTAGGTCGCGTCCCCCTTACCTCCAGAAGCAAGAGGAAGGGAACGTAGATAGAAAGAACCAGATCCCGGAACGCTGCTTGGTCAACAGCCGCTGCCTGCCGTTGCTGCGCAAGCACCGTTCCCAAAAACGACCGTTAGCGAGAACGAGAAGTAGGTCATGGCAACAGCCGTGTTTGGCAGAACAGCCGAGGTGAAGGCGACAGATACAGACTGTGACGGCGTGCTGCGCGAGGCAATCCATCGCTAGGTTGGAGAATATGTATCTACAATTGGACGGATACTTGCTGCGGCACCCTTTGCTCCACAGTCTACAGCCTATGATCAAGGATCGGCCAACCCACCTGCTCGCAGATCATGCATATTCGCATCGTCCGACACCGCCCTACGCACTTGAGTGGGGTGCCGTGCCAGAGCTCGCGTGTGCCTCCATCATGGACCTTGGCGGGATCCAGCCCGTGATGGGCGCCATGGTGAAGGCTGCCGGTGGCTTGATCACCGATAGACCTTCGGAGAGAGAAATTGCCCTGTTCCGGGAAAGGCGAACAGCTTTTCAGATGATTTCGGTCGTGGCCAGCGTGGCAGCGGTTCGCCAACGCGAAGGGGCATTTGCGGTAACCCCAATAGCCCTCTCGCTATTTCCCGCGTCTAAGCGGGGCGAGGTCACTATGGTTTCAGTGGACTCCGTAGCAGCTTTGCTAGGCGGAGAGGACTTTGGCGTCTTCGAACCGGGTTACGTCGGCTATGACTTCTTCAGCGGCGAGTGGTCGGCTTACGGCCCGCTCGGGCTTATCGCCTCCGGAAAGGGCTTCTTGGACGAGGTTGGCATTGTCATCAACACATACTTCTTAGCTACGGAGTTCGACCCAGACGACGTGCTTACAATGCACATGGGTATGCCAACGGAGAAGCTTGAAGCCAAATACTGCAAGCGCCGCCGCGAACTCCTGTTTCAACTGTTCCAACGCGTCGAGGCGCGTCGCATCTGGGGAGTAGAGACGCCAATCGAGTTGTTCCTAGTCCAGGAACTTGCTCGACACGGGCTTCACCCCTCGATCCAGATGTTGATCATGGCAGATGGAAACACCTACCCTTCTGCCAGGCTGCATTGTCTCTTCGACCAGCCGCACCTTCTCGGCAGTCGAAAACCGGCGCCGGCGCTGAACGGCAGTGACCACCTCGATGCGAGGCGGAGGACCATCTGGATCGGAAGCCATGACCTTATCCATAGGCGTATGCCTATGCCTTATCGGCTATCGACCCTGTCCGGTTCAAACGGGGTGCAGTCCAATCTCGAGTTCCGACATGCGCCGGAATTGATCACCGAAGCTGACCTCTACTTTCCTGAGCAACGCGTTGCGGTATTCTGCGATGGCTCACATCACGAGCGGCGCAAGCAGCAACTTAAGGACGAGTCGATCAATAAGCGGTTGGTAGAGCTAGGAATCCGTCCAGTGCGTGTGCCTGGACGTCTAATTAACAGTGACCTCAATGCTGCCGGCCGAATGGTAATCCAGGCGGTCACTGCCACAACTAGACCTGCATGAGCGGCACCGTCAGCCCATACAACCTTCAAGCAGCCACGCTTGCCGCTCGGTATGAGCAGGTGGCGGCTGAAGCGGTGCACGCGGCGCTGATCGGGTTTGTCCCACGCGGCCAGGACCTGCTGGCACTGGATGTTGGGGCAGGCTCTGGTCGTGACGCAGCATGGCTGGCGACGCTTGGCTATGATGTGGTGGCAGCGGAGCCTGCCGCTGGCATGCGAGCGGAGGCTCAAGCACGCCACCCAAATCCGCGCATCCGCTGGATCGACGACCGCCTTCCCGAGCTGAACGCTATCCATCGGCTGGGCCTTGCCTTCGACCTCGTCCTGCTCAGTGCCGTGTGGATGCATGTGCCGCCACCGGCACGGGCGCGTGCCTTTCGCAAGCTCGTCACCCTGCTCAAGCCGGGCGGCGTGCTGCTCATGAGCCTGCGCGATGGACCAGCAGAACCGGACCGGCCGATGTGGCCGGCACCTGCTGGCGAGATCGAGGCACTCGCGCGGATGCATGGTCTGGCAGTGCTGCGCTCGGTGACGACATCGGACCAGCTTGGTCGGCAAGATGTGCGCTGGACGTCCATGTGCCTGCGCCTGCTGGATGATGGTGCCGGCGCCCTACCCTTGCTGCGCGGGGTGATCCTCAACGACGACAAGTCCTCGACCTACAAGCTGGGCCTGCTCCGGGCGGTCGCCCGCATCGCGGATGCTACACCTGCTCTGGCGGTGGCCAGAGCGGACGAGGACGTGGTCG
>JAESGR010000671.1_pt1 | contig 17704 bp, 19 predicted proteins | sample 9269771 | NCBI WGS metagenome assembly JAESGR01 (sample SAMN15739572, study PRJNA653492) | algae metagenome | isolation source: Chroococcus sp. CMT-3BRIN-NPC107 and co-occurring heterotrophs from well... | place: USA: Clark Mountains Wilderness, California | collected 2010-04-18 | reverse complement strand
GTTTGAGGTCTTTCTCTAACTTTTCTTGGCTTTCAACTATCTCTACTTGGAACGGACGACCCATCACTCTTACCTTCCGCACACGTTTACCTACTTTAGCGCAGCTTTATAAAGAATTGGTATTAGTCCTATTCAAAACAATTTTTTAATTCTAAAAGCTCTCTTTAAAGCTTGTTTTCACAAGTTCAATCCACCAAATATTGAATAAGCAAATTATCGTAATTTGTTTATAAGCAAAATCAAAAAAATGTTTACTTTAAGCTTCCGTATTTAACTATTAGCAAACAATTTCTACCGTCAGCGTTGCGATCGTATACTACTCTATCCGCCAATCGTCGCAGCAAAAACCAACCATAACCGCCTTCTTGCAGCGTACCCGGTTTTGGCTCTTTCAACACATCAGGATTAAAAGGTTTACCTTTGTCCCATATTCTAATTTCAAACCTGTCGCTCCACAAACTCAAATCAATATCTATAGTCGTATCTGGAGGTAACGATTGATGAGCGTGACGAACGGCATTTGTAAAACCTTCTGCTAAAGCTAAATTGAGGCGATAAAGCTCTCGTTCTGACCACAATAGTTGAGACAGATGTTGCAAACAAAATTGCTCAAACCATTCTTGTACTTGGTTGAGAAGATCGAGGTTGCTATACACCGTTAAATGGTCTTGCTTTAACATAGCCTAGCGCGACCGTAGTTCAATTCAAAATAGAGCAATAATCAAGCAAAAGTTTAGATTCCTACACTCTTACTCTCCAAAACAAGCAATACCGTCATAGTAATGCGATCGCTTTATTAAAATTGACACCTGGTGAATCTTAGTAGCATTGCGCCAGCTAAGAAACCACAGGTGTCAAAAAATGATTTTTTACTGTAGCTATAACTACTTAGAATAGTCCCAAGGTGAAGGACTTATCAATAGGATAAGTAGCACCAATACCTAGCCACAAAGTAATCAATGTACCAATCATGAATACTGTGGTTGCTACAGGACGACGGAAAGGGTTTTGAAACTTGTTAACGTTCTCAATAAACGGAACCGCAATTAACCCAATTGGTACTGAAGCCATTGCTAATACTCCTAGAAGTTTACTAGGAACAGAGCGCAAAATCTGGAACACCGGATATAAATACCACTCTGGTAGAATTTCTAATGGAGTAGCAAAAGGATTAGCGGGTTCCCCAGTGATTGCTGGGTCTAAGACCGACAAAGCAACAATACAAGCCCCAGTTCCCAAAATTACCACTGGGAACATATATAACAAGTCATTTGGCCAAGCAGGTTCGCCATAGTAGTTGTGACCCATGCCTTGAGCCAATTTTTCGCGTAACTTTGGATCGCTAAGATCCGGTTTTTTGATAGTTGCCATCAGTAAAGTGTTCTCCTTTTTAGAGTTGATAAAAGCGACAGCTATGAATTACAAGGGCCCAGAAATGCCTTGCTTGCGAATCATCAAAAAGTGCAGCAACATGAAAACAGCAATTAACCAAGGCAATACAAAGGTATGAGCGCTGTAGTACCGAGTTAATGTTGCTTGACCTACACTAGAACCACCGCGTAAAAGGTCAGCCATTAGCGTTCCAACGACGGGAATTGCTTCTGGTACACCACTAACAATCTTTACAGCCCAGTATCCAACTTGATCCCAAGGTAGAGAGTAGCCAGTTACACCAAAAGAGACGGTAATGACTGCCAAAACTACACCCGTTACCCAGGTTAATTCGCGGGGCTTTTTAAAACCACCCGTGAGGTAAACCCGGAAAGTGTGCAAAATCATCATCAACACCATCATACTTGCAGACCAGCGATGGACAGAACGAATTAGCCAGCCGAAGTTGACATCATTCATTAAATACTGTACAGAAGTGTAGGCTTCTGCAACGGTCGGTCTGTAATAAAATGTCATTGCAAATCCAGTGGCAAACTGGATCAAAAAGCAAGTTAAAGTCATCCCGCCAAAGCAGTAAAAAATGTTGACGTGGGGGGGTACATACTTACTGGTCACATCTTCAGCAAGCGCCTGAATTTCTAAGCGCTCCTCAAACCAGTCGTAAACGTTTGCCATACAATTAGTAAAGTTCCTGAGAATGGATTACGGTTTTTAAACTTCCAAAACTAAAATTAGTTGTAGGAGTCAGTTTTCTAAGGTTTGCACGACTATTGGGCATCTAGCAGTTTTTTATTGTTGCTCAATGCAGTCGTTTTAGCTTGGCGACAGCTAATTGCTTTCCTTGAGGGTTGGCATTTCGCTGAGTTGTTTTGCATTACTTCTATAAAAAAAGTAACATAATCGAGAGGAGGATTTCATAATTTTGACTGCTAATTGCGGCGAACTTTGGGGGAGAAAAAGGGAAAATAGTTAGATGAGTGTAAATTACAAACGAATTTTTAAAGCTGGAATCCTACTGATACTGTCAATTTCCTGCGCTTTGAGCAGTTGGATATCCCCCGCCGCCGCCCTAACCAAAGAACAAAAGTTAGTCTCCGAAGCATGGAGAATTGTTAACCGTACCTATTTGGATGATACTTTTAACCACCAAAATTGGGCAGCAGTAAGGCAAAAGATGCTCAAACAGCCCTTAAACGATCGAGAAGCAGCTTTTAGTGCCGTCCAGAAGATGATTGCTACTCTAGAAGACCCTTTTACGCGGTTTTTGCGTCCAGAGCAGTATCGAAGTTTGCAAGTAAATACGTCAGGAGAATTGACTGGGGTAGGCTTGCAAATTGCCTTAGATGTAAAAACTGGAGTTTTGGAAGTAGTAGCGCCAATTGCTGGATCTCCTGCTGATAAATCTGGGATTCGTCCGCGCGATCGCATTACAAAGATTAATAGCACTCCCACTACCGAAATTACTTTAGACGAGGCGGCGGCGCGGATGCGGGGACAAATTGGCAGTCACGTTTATTTGACAATTGAACGAGTTGGGGAAGAAAACCGAGAAATCGATCTAGTACGCGATCGCATTGCCCTAAACCCTGTCGTTACCGAGTTACGCTATTCTCCCCAAAATGTTCCTATCGGTTATATTCGTCTAACTCAATTTAATGCCAATGCGACAACCGAACTTGCTCATGCCATTTCGAGTTTAGAAACCCAAGGCGCTAATGCCTATATTCTCGACTTGCGAAACAATCCCGGCGGTTTGTTGCAGTCGGGAATTGAAATTGCCCGGTTGTGGTTAGACAAAGGCACGGTAGTTTATACCGTGAATCGGCAAGGAATTCAAGGCAGTTTTGAGGCTTATGGCTCCCCGTTAACCCGCGATCCATTAGCAGTTTTAGTTAATCAAGGCTCGGCTAGTGCTAGTGAAATTTTAGCTGGAGCGCTGCAAGACAATGGTAGGGCAACTTTGGTCGGAGAAACTACTTTTGGTAAAGGTTTAATTCAGTCTTTATTTGACTTGTCTGAAGGGGCGGGAATAGCCGTTACAGTAGCTAAATACGAAACTCCCAACCATCGAGACATTAATAAATTAGGCATTAAGCCCGATCGCTTAGTAAAATCTGAGCCAATTACTCGCGAACAAATTGGTACAGAGGCCGATCTTCAATACCAAGCTGCCGTAGAGTTTTTGACGAGCAACTTGGAGTTGGCAAAAGCAGCTTAAATCTACAAAATAATTGGCGAATTTTTTAACCCATCTAAATCTAACTGGGCTAATTGCTGGTACGCATTAGCGATCGCCTTTTTTCCCCTAAGAAAGCCGATATTTGCCCCCGGACAAATATATGTCAAGGTTTCGGGGGTAAAAATTTCTCGCAGCGATCGCAAGCTGTTAATTTGCCAATACCATTGAAAAGTTTTAGAAGTTCTTAACGGTGTGGGTTTTCCTTGTTGATTTGGCAATAAGTGCCGCCCCGTAAACAAAATACCTCCATGACTGGGATAATAAAGGCAGGAGGAGCCAGGCGAATGACCTGGTGTCCAAATTGCTCGTAAATTGCCAAGACTAATTTCTTGCCTAAAAGTCTCTACTTTGATTTTTGGTAACAAGTAAGCTTCTTGCTCTTGAATTAAAACTTTACAATTAAAAGTGTCTTGAAGAAGTCGCGCCTTGCCAATTGCGCCTCGATGAGTAATAAATAAAAGCTTCACTCCACCCTGGGATGTCAAAAACTCACAAGTTACCTTATCTACCGCCGGACAATCGAGCAAGATATTGCCTTCTTTTTCTACAATAAGATAAGCAGTCCCGCCTAAAGTGTCGCGGTTGGGTGAAAAAGCATAAATATTGTCTAATACAAATTGGGGTAGTTTGGGAGGACGAGTTGCGGGAATTGGCAAAGAATTAGTTGGATCGATATCTGTGGGAAGGGAAGAATCTGAGTACACTGCTACCGTTATTAGAAAGCTTTAGTTTTTTAATTGTGAATGCGGTCTGTCAGATGTTTTAAATAAGTTTGGCATTCTCAAAACCTAATTAAACTTTATTTTAATCGCATGATAATTGACTGGATTATTCTTTTACTTATGGCACTATTTACCTATGTAATAGTGCGACGGAGCGTAGTAGGAGTAACCACTACACCCGTTTGGCTATTGTGGTTAGTGCTGATGATACCGCCTTTTGTGTGGAGTCTGTGGGTAGCAATTTATGGCACAAAACAGCTACCGCCCATAGAACTATTGATCGGAATGAGTATCTTAAGCATATTTTTCTATTTAAAACTGCATCAAAAAGGGCGCAAAAACTTAACACCTACTCAAAACGAGCCATCGCCGGGGGCGAAATTGTTGCCAGTAAAAGAAGTAGCCCCACCCCCAGAAACACTGCGCCCTATTGATAAAACCGAAGAAACTAAGCTGAAAAATTGTTTTCCTTGGTCAATATTTTACGTAAACAACATTGAGTATCGACCCCAAGCAATTATTTGTCGGGGACAGTTGAGAGAAAAATCTCCATCCCAGGCTTACGATCGCATCAAAGAAAACGTCCGCGTAGAGTTTGGCGATCGCTTTTTGGTGTTGTTTCAAGAAGATCCAAACGGAAAGCCATTTTTTGCCTTAGTTCCCAACGTTCAAGCTGGGGCAAATAAACGCAACAATTCTAAATTAACTCGCCCCGGTTTGGCCCTAGGACTGCTAATTGCCACTATTTACACTACTACCTTAGTGGGGGTAGAAATTGCTAACGCTAATAGTGGTGAGGCTTTAAAATCTAACCCAGAACTACTACTAAGCGGATTACCTTATGCGATCGCCTTAATGACTATTTTGGGTATCCACGAACTAGGACATTATTTAGCTGCAAGGTACTACAAAATTCGCGCAACGCTGCCATACTTTATTCCTTTTCCAGCATTTTTAGGAACCTTTGGCGCATTTATTCAAATGCGTAGCCCCGTACCCAACCGCAAAGCTTTATTTGACGTTAGTATTGCCGGACCATTGGCAGGTTTTGTTGTAACTTTGCCTATACTAATTTGGGGTTTAGCTCATTCGACAGTGGTATCTTTGCCAGAAAAAGCCGACCAAATATTAAATCCCAATGCCTTAAATCCTAATTATTCGTTATTATTAGCACTGCTAAGTAAGTTAACTTTAGGCATTCAACTAAGCGCCGATCGCGGATTAGACTTGCACCCCGTAGCTGTCGCCGGATTACTCGGAACGATCGCCACAGCTTTGAATTTGATGCCTGTAGGACAACTTGATGGCGGTCATATTATTCATGCCATGTTTGGACAGCGTAACGGTATAGCAATCGGACAAATCTCTCGGTTTCTACTGCTAGGTGTTTCTCTACTTCAACCGGGTTTATGGTTATGGGCAATTATTTTATTTTTCATGCCTATTGCTGACGAACCAGCTTTAAATGATATTAGCGAACTAGATAATAATCGCGATATTTTGGGAATACTGGCGATGGTGTTATTGGTAATAATTATATTGCCGATGCCAAAGGCGATCGCTCAGTTATTGAATTAGCTAAAAAATTCACTTCTAAACTTTAAGGTTATTGATGGTACAACCAATTCATGTTATCGGCGGCGGACTTGCAGGAACCGAGGCGGCGTGGCAAATTGCGATCGCGGGAGTACCAGTAATATTGCATGAAATGCGCCCCCAAAAAGTTAGCCCTGCCCACCACTCTGAGGAATTGGCGGAACTCGTATGTAGTAATTCCTTTGGGGCGCAATCGAGCGATCGCGCGGCAGGTTTATTGCACGCCGAGTTACGGCAACTCGATTCAATTGTGATCGCTAAAGCTGACGAACACTCTGTACCCGCAGGCGGCGCTTTGGCCGTAGATCGAGGCAAATTTAGCCACGACTTAACTAAAACTCTTGCAGAACATCCATTAATAGAGTTGCGGCGGGGAGAAGTCGAACAAATTCCGCCAGGGATTGTAGTTTTAGCCACAGGTCCATTAACTAGCCCCCAACTAGCTGAAGATTTGCAGCGATTTACGGGGATGGAATACCTCAGCTTTTTTGATGCGGCAAGCCCCATTGTGGTAGGCGAATCAATTAACCGCGACTTGGCTTTTCTAGCTTCTCGTTACGACAAAGGCGATGCTGACTATCTTAATTGCCCGATGGATCGGGAGCAATATTTGCACTTTCGTCAAGAATTGTGTATTGCCGAACAAGCCGAACTGAAAGATTTTGAACGCGAAACAGCTAAATTTTTTGAAGCTTGTTTGCCCATTGAGGAATTAGCCCAGCGCGGTGAAGATACGATGCGTTATGGACCCTTAAAGCCTGTAGGTTTATTTGATGCTCGTAAAGGCGATTTTCGCGCCCCCGAAAATAAGTCTCGGCGACCTTATGCAGTCGTCCAACTGCGTCAAGAAGACAAAGCGGGGCAGTTGTGGAACATGGTAGGATTCCAAACAAATTTGCGTTGGGGCGAACAAAAGCGGATATTTCAGATGATTCCTGGCTTAGAAAATGCCGAGTTTGTCCGTTTGGGCGTGATGCACCGCAACACCTTTATCAATGCACCGCAGTTGTTGCAACCAAGTCTGCAATTTAAACATCATGCCACAGTTTTAGCCGCCGGACAAATAATTGGTACAGAAGGCTATACCGCAGCTTCAGCAGGGGGTTGGTTAGCAGGAACCAATGCGGCGAGGTTAGCTTTGGGCAAGCAACCTTTAACCCTACCTGCGACAACGATGATGGGGGCGCTATTTGAATTTATTAGTTCTGCTGCGCCTAAACATTTTCAACCCATGCCGCCTAATTTTGGAATTTTACCTCCATTGCCAGAAAAAATCAAAGGCAAGCAAGAACGATACGCAGCTTATCGCGATCGCGCCTTAGCAGATTTGGCTAACTGGACAGCTAATTTATCGCCAACTTTAGCTGGTATAGCAGGGTAGCCAGTATTTAAACTTGACTTAAGCGTCTAACTTCAGAGAAAATTCTTTGGCGATCGCCCTAAAGTGAAATAATCAAGAGCGATCGCATTGCTTTAAAAATTATCGTGCGACTACTTTTATTACATACATCTTGACAATAAGAAAGGCGATCGCTAAAGTACCTTAAATTAAGCGATCTAAGTTAAGCCATACAAAGTTTTAAACCAATTCCCAAACTTTTGAGCATCTGGGTGACTTGGAGCTAATATCCGTTCCATAATTGCTTGATGGAGTTGTCGTCCCGGTGGGTTTTGCCAAGCTAACCAGGTATAAATATCTGCTTTATCCACTTAAAAGTCTGTAAGCACTGCACCCTGATTTTTTGCGTTTTGGGCTACTTCCTGGGCAAATTGCCATAGTTTTTTATTGCCTGTAGAAATCATGTAAGTCAAGAATGTTTCTAACATACCGCGCATCTCGTTATCAGGCATAATCCAAATTTTAAATTTAATCCCGTAGGGGGCATTAGGTATTAAATCCTTTGGTAAAGTTTCTGGAATGTCAGGAATACTCTTTAGGCAGGCATTTCTGATGCTTTGCCAGCGATTTAAAGGATTGTTATCTCATCAATCATTATTCCTAGTACAGAAAGTTTAGAAGCTTGTAATTCTGTCGAAATTACATCTGGAGCTACTAAATTTTGATAGCCATCATAATCACGAACTTTCCAAGGTACTCCATTTGCTTCAATTAGTTCTGGTATGACACGAACATCTTGCTTTTCCTCAACTGAAGCTCGAAGGATTGGAAACAACGGAAATGTTCTATTTTTAAAGACTTCAGTATAGTCTGACAAAATGGTGCAGATTTTAGCACTTAGTAATAGGATAAGCGATATTGCAACTTTATTACTAAAGAGGATTGGTGGAAGCGCGATCGCACCCCTTGCCTAACTTTGTGAATTGAGTTCGTTGGAATAAAAATCAATATAGCCTGGTATCAGCTTATCGCTTGGATGGTCAATTTTCAGGTTTTTATCGAAGCAGTAAGGATCTTTCGAGATGCCACCTTTGACATCGGGACGCTCTACACCCAAACATCGCATAATTTTCAGAAAAACCTTTGATAGTTAACACGTTCATTACCGCTAGAAGATTGCCAACGGGTAATAAATAGTTCAATTCGTTCTGCGTCCGTTGGAATCATGGCTTGGTTCAAAGTGTTAAAGAGATAATAATACTGATAATGCAGAGTTGTTAAATTACCAAAGAAACAGAATCAATCGACGGCTAGATTGCTGGTATTGTAGATATTCTGCATACTTTTCTCCCATAGTCTGCTCTTTATTAGAGATGCGTTGCAGATACAGTAAAGCGATCGCACTTGACACTAGATAAGTCCAACTTGAATCCGCGATCGCACGGGCGAGGCACTAATGTACGATAAGTTTTACTTTAAAAGTGCGAAGTCTGCTATAATTTACAAGATACGTGGGTATGTAGCTCAGTGGATAGAGCATCAGATTCCGGTTCTGAGGGTCGGGGGTTCGAATCCCTCCATACTCGTTTTTGTAAAAGCCTTAAAATAACCTTGTTTCAGGGCTTTTAACATTTAAAGGTAAAAACATTAGGTATAAAACTAATCAAGAGATTAAGTATCTTTAGGTAACTTTAGAGCAATAACTGGGGTAGAGCAGAAGAAATTACCCCAGACAAATACCCAATGTACTCTCAAGACACCCAACGTAAGTCTAGCAAAGGTTCTGTCCAAGTCAAGAATTCTCATGGCAGATTACAGTTAATCTTTTCCTACGCTGGCAAACGACATTGTCTTTCCTTGGGTTTGCCAGAAAACAAGGAAACTCTTGTATCAGCGATCGCTTCACTGATTTAAACCTTCGTTCTCAAGGTGAACAAGGGTGTTTTAACTCGCTTGTTTACTCCTCGGAAATTAAGCGATTAAATACTGGGGTATTCAGCTAATAAGCATTCAAGCTGCAATATGATGGTTATTTCCTTTATTCTTGATGTTGTGCTGCCAATTAATTACTAACTCGCCTTGATTTAACAGCCTATGGGGTAGTAGTTTCAATTCATTTACTGATTGAAATAGGCGGTGAGCAATGTCCTCCTTACATGAAGGTCAAACTAATTCAATAATATTATAGTCAGGGCTATAAGTTGGTTAAAAATCTAACCGGAAGTTAGTCAGTTCCTGAAATCCTTGACTTAAAATATCTTGACGTTTATGAAAACTTGGCTGCTCCAGAATTAAAATAATTCTCGGTTCATGGGACTGAAAATCACCAGAGCGGTTTCCTTATTCATCCCCTACCTCTGATGGTGATTTATCAACGGTTTTTAATAGCAATTCTATATATTCGGGCGTAGCTTTAAGGGTAATGCTCATCCTCTCGTTTGTGATGCAAAGTTTCTAAATCATCGGGGTTTCCATGCCCACACTAATATGCTCCTGTTCTCGGTAAACAACGTAAAAATTTAGAAATTTCGGCGTTGAGTTCTACCATCGTTTTGAAGTAAAATAATTCAAATTCTTTCTCTAACGTGCGCTAGTTGGCTCTGTTTAAGAGTTTTCTGTAGCCCAACAACTTGTTCTGGTGTTAAAACTTTCTTGGCTGGTGGTGGTCTAGTTGCTTTTCAGTCGTTTTACCTTTCTATGGTATGCAGCTTAAATGCCGATTAGCTTACAGCCAATAAATGCGATCGCACTACACATAAAAATCCGGCGTTGCCCAATTGGTAATTGGTAGTGGGTAATTGGATAAAGAAGGTGAAACCAAAAATTCTGTTTTTTTGTCAACCAACCATTGAAAATCATTACACTTTCAGCAACGCCAAAAATCCTATTTGATTTACAAATATAAACTTTAGAGGCGCAATGCACTGCGCCCTACTTTTTTGATTGAGTAATGTTTACCCTAAATCTATCCAGCAAAGCCAACAGTAAAGACTGCCACTGCTCCAAGTAATGCCAAAATTGTTAGTACAAGTCCAGCATTAGGGCTACCTTTCCATGAATAATTTTTGTCGTCCATAATTGAAAATAGTTTTTTGACAGTAACTATAATTGTTACATTCTTGAATAAAAATTTTATCCTCAACTAGGCATACAAACAGTGAAAATTAGGCAAACGATCGCCATTATTCTCGGCGCTACTGTAATTATTTGGGTATTAAGAGGATTTGGTTTACTGGGTTTTATTCCTGGGGGAATTTTATGGTTATTGTTATTGAGTGCGGCTTTTACAGGAATTTTTGGGATCTTTCAAGCTAGATGGCGGCGGTTTTAGCAATAGAAAATTAACTAATCAACCCTATGACTGAAGGCGGACGACTAGCGGATTGATATTCTCCAAGAAGTAAGCGCAACTAGAAAAATGTTCAAGGAGAACTAAATGACCGCTACAGACCCTACCACTACCCAGTCGAGTATCTCTACAGCCGAGCGTACTGTATCTGCAATATTTAAAGAGCGCGAACAAATTGATGGCGTAGTTCGCCGCCTACTAGACCGAGGAATTTCTCGTGATGATATTTCTGTAGTAGGCAAAAACTTTCACTCTGAAACCAAAATTGCTGGTTTTCTCACCAAAAAAGATGTAATTTTGGGCGGACTACGACAAGGCGCAATCTTTGGTTCTTTGTTTGGTTCAGCTTTAGCCTTGCTAACAGGCGTTGGCGTACTATTTGTGCCTTTTGTTGGTACGTTGGTAGCTGCCGGACCCTTGGGAGCAGCCCTACTCGGCGCAGCTAGTGGCGCTTTAGCGGGAAGTGCTGGTGCCGGATTAGTATCTGCCTTAGTCACTTTAGGAATGCCTGAAGAAAAAGCCGCTATCTACCAAACTCGAATTGAGGCAGGAGATTTTTTAGTAGCAGTGGAAGTACCCGCCGATAAATCTGGTGAAATTCAACTATTATTAGAAAGCGCTGGCGGTGAAGAAACCCATACCAACGAAACCTCTTTACCTCGCGGACGTTCTGGTCAAATTGAAGATCCAAATCATTTATCACCAGAAATTCGCTCTCACCTTTCAGAAGACGCACAACGAGCTTTTATAGCCAACTATAATGCTGAACTAACTTCTTCTGGTGATGAGGCTAAAGCCGAACACCACGCTTGGGATGTAGTTCGCCAACAATTTGCTCAAGACGAACACGGTGTATGGTCAAAATCTACCATGAGCGTCTAAACTTTTACTAAAAATTTTTGAGCTGCCAAGACTTGATTTTGGCGGCTTTTTTAAGGTAATTTGTCTAAAAATAACGCCTACACAAACGTAAATCAAAGTATTTTGCTCAACTATTTTTGCCATACTCTACTTAGATTGCCGATATATCGCGTTATATCGTAATATTAAATTATAGTTATTGGCAAAGAATGGTTATGTTTGGCATTGCATATTGCTATCCTGACTTTTTACAGTCAAGGCGCGAAGGGTCAAGTTGCAGAGGAAGATCGGGTAAAAGTCAGCGTTCTAGTCGCGGTTGGGGAGACGAACAAAGAACTCCACGCGGAGACATGAAATATATTTTGCTGACCTTAATAGCAGAAGAACCTAGGTATGGTTATCAACTAATCAAAGAATTGGAAAACCGTTATAGTGGTTTTTATCGTCCTAGTCCAGGGTCGGTTTATCCCACGCTTCAGTTGCTAGAAGAAGGTGGCTATCTTACTAGCAAGCAACTTGAAGGTAAGCGCGTTTATACAATTACCGATAGCGGTAGAGAATTACTTGCTACTCGAGATACTCCAGTTGAAATAGCTGATAGAGGAGAAAGATCCCAGCAATTGAACCAGTTGAAAGAGGCTATTACCCAATTGAGTAGCGCCGTGATGGAAGTAGCGCGTAGCAACGAATTTGAGCGCTCTAGCCGAGTAAGAGAAATCTTAAACCGCGCCAAAAGAGAGATTTATAGTATTCTTGCCGAAGAATAGAGCGATCACATCTTACAGTTTAGAGAAAAGAACTCAAGTAACTTTTTGATTGATGGCGATCGCGATTTTTTACCTAATCTGTGCTAGAATGAAAAATTCCAAGGACGTATAGCTCAGTTGGTTAGAGCGCTACGTTGACATCGTAGAGGTCCCCCGTTCGAGTCGGGGTACGTCCATAGCAGCACATTGGTTTTAGCTTGTTTCTTGATGGTTGCAATCAAATAGATGCAAACCAAAACGTTGAGATATTTCTTCAGAAACTTTGACCCCTCGAACGCTATTGCCACGCTCATCTAAGAGCGGTGAAAAAATCCCAATGCCCATTCGACCGGGTACTACCACTAACAAGCCACCGCTAACTCCACTTTTTGCAGGTAAACCAACCTTATAAGCCCACTCTCCAGCAAAGTTGTACATTCCGCAAGTATAGATAACGCTGAGAATATCTCTGATGTAGCAAGAAGGAACCGCTTGAACTCCAGTAAAGGGATTTCTGCCTTGATTGGATAAGGTTGCTGCCATCACAGCTAAGTCTACACAGTCAATCGCCAACGAACATTGCTGAAAGTAGAGGTCGAGAGCATCATCAATTTTCTCGTCAATCATGCCAAAGTTGAGCATGAGGTGAGCCATTGCCCGGTTGCGGTGTCCAGTTGCGCGTTCTGACCTAAAAGTAGGGGCATCAACTACAGTTTCATGTCCTATGTAGCGCTCGAACATTGATACCATCCGCTTCCAGCGCTCGGTTGGGTCTTTGCCTTTAGTTAAACTGGTAATTGCGATCGCTCCGGCATTAACCATTGGATTGTAGGGGCGCTTAGATTTTTCGTCAAGGATAATGGCATTAAAGGCATCTCCTGTTGGCTCTACACCTACTTTAGCTAACACTTTTTCTCGTCCATGTTCTGCCAGCGCTAGTCCGTAAACAAACACTTTAGAAATAGATTGAATAGTGAACAATTGCTGAAAATCGCCGACTTTAAAGCATTGACCGTCTGCGGTGACGATGCAGATACTAAACGATTCTGGATTCATTAAAGCTAGTTCTGGAATGTAAGTTGCCAGCGTACCTGCTTGTAAGGGGCGATACTTATCATGTAAATCGTCTAAAGTAGCTTGAATCTCTAGGGGCTGCATTGTTACTAAAGTAGTTGAATTAGCGGCGTTGCTGAAAGTGTGATGATTTTCAAGGGTTGGTTTGAGAAAAATTTTAAATTTTTTGTTTTACCTTCTTTATATATCTCATTACCAATTTAGCAACGCCGATTTATAAGTAACTGTTTGCGAAGTTATCACGGCAACCTACCTAAAAATCGTCAAGTTTTATCTTAAAAACTAGCAATGGTAAAGATTTGGCTCCATAGGCAAACCTATTTGCAGTTGAGAGATTCTAATCAAGATCGAGAGTTGCTACCTTCACTTCGTCAAGTACCTGTACCTTAACGGAGATACTATAGTTTTGCTATCCGAGCAAAGTCTTAACTCTGGGCTAATTCGGCTTAAAGATAGTCAGACATTAATTTTAACTGGAATTATTCAAGATAGCGATCGCATATCGGTAAGTAAAGTACCGATTTTAGGTGATATCCCCATCATCGGCGCATTCTTTAGAAGCACCGAACGCACAAACCAACGTCAAGAAGTAATTGTAATACTAATGCCCCAAATTATTGATGACATAGAAGGCTCTAATTGGCAGGGAAAAAAGTACCAACTCCGGCGACTAACTAAGAGTTAGGGGAAAAATTTTGGTGTTAGATACCCTATTTACCAGCCCCAAGTTCCAGTTTCGCCCTTAAATGGGCCAACAATATCGCTGGTAATCCAGCCACCGTAAAAATTCCCTGGTTGGGGCTGCACCTTTTCCCCGTCTACATAGCAAGCATCCATCAAGTGTGGATAAAAAGCTACATAATCTTTGATGGCTGCAAATTCTGTTGTGGGGGCTGGGTAAAACCAAGCTGCATTTTGTTCTTGCTTTTCCCCCACTAATACCGTGTAGTAGGCGGCTCTACCTTTCCACTCGCACCAACTAGAATGAGGCATTAATACTAAATGCTCCATTAATAAATCGCACGGTGGGATGTAATAAACGGGTGGATGGCTGGTTTCTAATACACGCTTGGTCCCGTGAGAATCGGCGATCACAATATTATTAAATACAACTTGAATATGCTTAGTTGTATCTTCCAATCGTGGCGGGCGCGGGTAATCCCAGACGGATTCTTGACCAGGCTGTGGTTCAATGCGTTGCTGATTAAACATTTTATTTAAGCCAGAGTAAGTTTGATTTCAAACCAAATTTAACTTACTCTAGTAGCTTAAACATTGTTTTAGCGGAAACTACCTGGATTTAGCTGACGCTTATTTTTTGCGGGTACGCCAGAATTTAGCATTGCACCAGTTCCGCCATCGGCGCGATCTAAGAAGGGTTTAAGATTGATAGCACTACTTGGCTGGCTATTATTTCCACCACCTAAAATTGCTCTCCCTCTATTAATTAATTGGTCTACTTGACTATTACCTCGTCCGGCGGTGTAGGTATAAACTCCTTGAGTTTGCTGTCCGCTATCGGCCACGGTCAAATTTTCAAAAACGCGATCGCGGGTAGTTAAAGGGTCTTGTCCGGGAGGAACAGTAAGGACAATCCGACAGCCGGGAACTTTTTCGGTGGTCACGCAAATGGTGTTGTAGCCATTTTCAACGCTGGTAGTTAGTTCAATTAAACCATCTGGTCTGTATTGCTCTAGTCTTCTAGCAATTTCGTTGCAACGTTTTTGAGGACTCCAACCACCACCTAAAGCCGAAGGAGTTGCCCAAGCAAAAGCCTGATTTGGCTGGCTTTCGGGGAAGTACATAACGGTGTATTGACCGCTATTAGTTTGGCAGACGAAACGAGTATTGGGATCGTAAATAGGATTTGAGCCGCTATTGGAGCCACTATTAGAGCCTGTATCGACCACCACATCTGATGGAGTTTGAGCATTAGCTATTAAACTATTTTGTCCGAGCATAAAAGCTGCTCCCAGAACTAAACTCAAACTTTTTGCTGGAAACTTAAACTTGTTTGGCGACATAAAACCCCTGTTAATTTCGTTAAACGACTCTTTTTTTTGTTTTGCAATCATTACTTATCTGTGACGCTTTTTTTCGTCTTGCTGTTTCTGTTCGACCAAAAGTTTTTTTACTTTGGCTTTAATTTGGGCGTGTCGCCCTACTCCTTCATAAGCATAGCGATTGTATTGGTTACGCACGATCAGCTTTTCTAAGTAGTCTACGCGGTTATCGGTGGCTGGGTGAGAAGATAACCAACTAGGGGGATTGTTTTTTTCTTGTTCTCCTAGAATAATCATCAAGTTACGCAATCCATCCGCCGCGTAGCCTGTAGAAGCCAATAGCCGCGTTCCTAGGGTGTCTGCTTGCCTTTCCATGTCTCGACTGTAGTTGAGGACAAATAAATTAGCAACGGTGCTACCTAATGGCACGTATTGGGTGACATTGGAAACTAAATTGCCTTCGGCGACTAATTGAAACCCGTGAGATAAAACCGCATGAGATAGTTCGTGGGCAATTAAGCCTGCAAGTTCTGCTTCGGAATTAGTTTTAGAAATCGCCCCCGCATTGATAAATACCTTACCTCCAGGCAAAGCAAAGGCGTTTAAGTCTTCTTCCATAACGACAAAAAACTCGTACTCAAAATCATTCCGTCCGGCTACCAACGCCAGCTTTTGCCCAATTTCATTGACATAAGCTACAGTGTCTGGCTCTTCTACCATCTTCAACTGTTTGCGGGCTTGTTTGGAGACAGATTTACCTACCGATGACTCGCCTTGCAATAGCATGGCGGTAGTTTGCACCGCAGAAATGGGTCCAAAAATACTTCCTGTAAGCGCGTAACCTAATGCACCTGTAATCGCATTGGCGATCGCATTTCCCCGCAATTGCCCTCTTAAATGCGATTTGTAGCGTTTTAAATTTTCTTCAGCTATTAAGGTAAATTCTGTTTGCTGGGGTTGATTGTAGTTAAGCAAAGCAAATTGACGCGCTGTTAGCGAAGCCTCCATCCATTTTTTTTCGGCGGCTAAGGCGGTAATTTTGGCTCTAACAATTTCTGGTTGGGCGGGATAGATGGCGCTGGCTTTTTCTAAAACAGCTAAAGCATCGTCGGGTTTTTCGTATTTTTTGAGAATTTCGGCTAAACGCAGATGTCCGGGAATAAATTCAGGATACTGTTCTACTAATAGTCTTAAAGGTACGAGGGTCTTTGTTTGCAGGTTTTGGGCAATCCCTGCTTGAGTTTCGCGCCAGTATACTTTTCCGGCGGGGGATAAATTAGCTGGATCTAATATGGGTTCGGGGGGTTCTGGCTCAATAGTTTGAGCAAGGGGTGTTTTGACTTGGCGATAAATTTTTTCGGCTTCAGCAAATTGTCCGCCTAGGTATAAGCTATCTGCTACCATTAATTGGCGATCGCGCTGAAGTTCTACAAGCCGTTTTTGCAGCTTTTGATTTGTTTCTTCTTGGGGGGAGACAGAGTTAGTTTCCGTTGCGATCGCACCTGGCAATGGTAGCAACACATTCATTGCTATTAATAGCGAACAAGTGATGTTTTTCACGGGGACAGATATTAAGTAGCGCCAACACACTTATTTTAGCTAGAAGCTAAATTGAGCGCGTAGATTAGCCACATAGATGTTGGGATTGTCGCTGAAATTGTTGGGGTTGCCGATCCAAAAGAAAGCTGGAACTAAAGCAATGTTTTGGCTTAACGGATAGAAATAAGTAGCTTCAAACTCATACTGTACGCCGCCATCGCCGCCGCCGGATACTAAAAAGTTTCGCCCATCTACTACAGAAAAAGGGATGAGATAAGAAAGGGTAAATAACGCTCCTTCTTTGCCTAAGTCAGGGAATGCTGCCCCTACTTGAATTGTTTGAGCGTTTACTTCGCCCTCTGGTCTACCGATTAGGGGTTTAATATTCGTACTTCCGTAAGCATAACGCCCAAATAAACCAAAGCCAGAAGTAACTAACCAATCAAAGTTAAACGCATAAGTATCGCCCGTTGCATCGTCAATCGCACCATCAAAACCATCGTCGGCAAAGCCATATATAGGTTCGCCAATTGCGCCGCCCACTTGTCCGGCGATCGCTCTGACATGAGATCGATTGTACAAAAATCGCAAGTTTAAGTTCTTAGTTGGCGCAACCGTCAATTCTGCGGTCAAGGTGTTTGTAGGGCTAAACAAGCCTTGGCTAGGGTTGCTAGAGGAGTTAAATAAGTTGCTGGTGAGAAATTCGGTATTTTCGCCTAACCCTCTTTTATCACTCTAAGCAGAAGAAAATTCTAATTGGCAGTTGAGCTGATGTACAACGGGACAGACAAACCGATTCATCTTACTTACGAGTCTCTCAAAGCCAAACTGCAATGAAGTGATA
>JAESGR010000670.1_pt1 | contig 17821 bp, 13 predicted proteins | sample 9269771 | NCBI WGS metagenome assembly JAESGR01 (sample SAMN15739572, study PRJNA653492) | algae metagenome | isolation source: Chroococcus sp. CMT-3BRIN-NPC107 and co-occurring heterotrophs from well... | place: USA: Clark Mountains Wilderness, California | collected 2010-04-18 | reverse complement strand
TCGCCAAGCCCCGGGTCGACATCGGCCTGTCCACCAACGACCTCGAGCCCATGCTGGCCTTCTGGCAGGGCGAGGCGGGCGTACCCTTCGACCACCTGCTGAAGATCCGTCGCGGCCAGGACCAGCATCGGCACGACGTGCTGGGCAGCGTCTTGAAGATCAACCACCACGCCGACCCTCTGCCGGATGCGGCGCCCAGCGGCTACCGCGAACTGATCATCGCCCGCAAAGGACTGGCCTCGCCTCGGGCGATGAGCGACCCTGACGGCAACCGGGTCCGTCTCGTCCCGCCCGGGACCGAGGGCGTGACCCAGATCGGCGTGCGCCTCGCGGTGCGGGATCTCGACGACCACCGGCGCTTCTACGGCGAGGCGCTGGGCCTGCCGGAGGCGTCGTCGGCGACCGGCGCGGCCTTCCGGGCGGGTGAGAGCCTGATCCTGCTGGAGGAGAGCCCGGACGCGCCCTCGGACGCTGGCATGCGCGGCCGCGGCTGGCGCTACATCACCTTCCAGGTGTTCAAGGTCGACGAGGTCCACGCCGGCGTGCTGGCCAGGGGCGGGCGCGAGGCGATGGCGCCGACCACGCTAGGCACGACGGCCCGCATCTCCATGGTGCGGGACCCGGACGGCAACTGGATCGAGCTCTCCCAGCGCGCCTCCATCGTAGGCAGCCTGGATTGACCTCGCCTCTCACGCGACATTGATATCCCTCCGCCATCCCGCACCCTAGAGTAGGGACGCTTGGGGCGGTTTGGGGGCGTTTGGCCAAGGCCATGGATGGGGGGATGCAGGGCGGCGCGCGCCTGCTGGTGGAAACCCTCTACCAGGTGGCCGCGGACCCGGAGTGCTGGGAACAGCTGATCGAGGCGCTCGAAGGGGCCGCCGACGAGCCGCCGGCGCCGGTGGCCGCCGAGCTCGGCCGTATCCATGGCCTGGCGCAGATGGTCCGCCGGCAGGGCGAGGGCCCGGCGCAGCGCGGCGAGGCGCGGCCGGAGATGGGCTGGCTGCTGCTGTCGCCCCGCCGCACGGTGCTCGCCTGCAATCCCGCCGCCCGCGCCGCGCTCGAGCCGGACCTTGCGCAGGTGCGCGCCGGCGCGCACATCGGCTTTGTCGACCCCGCCAACGCCGAGGCGCTGGAGGCGGCCCTGGCCGACGCCCGCCGCTCCGGCCGCCAGACCATTCTGCGCCTGGAGCGCGAGGCGGGCTCGGCGCCCGCCTTCGCCTATGTGGCTTCGCCGAGCGTGCTGGAGGACGGCCCGGCGAGCGCCGAGCCCGGCGCATTCGCTCTCGTCTTCCCCTCGCCGGATCCGGCCGAGCGGCTGTGGAGCAGCATCCGCGAGAGCTTCGGCCTGACGCCGGCCGAGCTGCGCCTGGCCCGCAAGCTGCGCGATGGGTTGACCCTCTCCGACGCGGCGCAGGACCTGAACGTCAGCGTCAACACCGTGCGCAACCAGCTGCGCGCGATCTTCGACAAGATGGGCCTGAAGCGGCAGGCCGACCTCGTCCGGGCGCTTACCGAGCTGGCGGCTCTGGCAGGCGCGCTGTCGTCGGCGAGACCGGCCGGAGACGACGAGACGCCGCCGATCCGCCACATCCGTCTGGGCGACGGGCGGCGGCTGGCGTATCGCGAGTACGGCTGCCCGGACGGGCGGGCGGTGCTGGCCTTCCATGAGGGCATGGGCTCGTGCCTGCTGCCGGCCGAGACCTCCCGGATGGCCCGCGAGCTCGGCCTTCGGCTGGTCTGCGCCGACCGGCCGGGCTTCGGCCAGTCGGACCGGCGCGCGGACTACGGGTTCGGGGCCGTGGCCGAGGACATGGTCCAGCTCTGCGATCGCCTGGGCCTGCAGCACGTCGTCCTCAGCGGCCTGCTTTCCGGCGCCCCGTCGGCGCTGGCGACCGCCATCCGGCTGGGCGATCGCGCCCGCCTGGTCATGGTCTGCTCGGGGCGCCCGCCCAGGATCACCCGCGCCCGCGGCCCGCTTGGCGAGTTCCGCGCCCGCCTGGAGAGCCATCCCTGGGTCGTTGAGAGCTTCTTCGCCATCCTGCGCCTCCGGCTCTCGCCGGGCCTGGTGCAGAGGCTGATGCGCCGCTCATCCGAGTTCTCGGATGGCGACCGGGCGTGGTTCGACGCCAATCCCTGGGTCGCGGAATATGTGACAGCCTACGTCGGCGAGTGCCTGGCCCACGGCGCCCGGGGGATCGCCGACGAGATCGGCGCCTTCCGCCGGTCAGGCAACATGAGCCTGGCGGGACTCTCAGCCCCGGTCGCCGTGTTCCACGGAGCGGAGGACACCTTCAACCCCCTCTCCGACATGCTGGACTACCTCGGCGAGCGCGCCAGCGAAGTCACCGTCTTCGACGCGGTCGGCCATCTCGCCGCCGCCAGGCACTGGCGCCAGCTGCTGGAGCGCGCGGCGGGGTAGCGGCCCTTCCTTTCCCGCGACGCGGGAGAGGGGGCCCGCCCGCCGAAGCCCGCGGAGGCCGGCTGAAGAGCGGGTAGGGGAGAGGAAAAGCCCCTACCGCGGCCTCTCTCCCGCTTCACTGGATGCTGTTCGAAGCGCCGCGCGCGCGGCGTGCCCTTACCACCACCCGCTCTTCAGCCTTCGGCTTCGGCAGGCGGTCCCTTCTCACGAATGGGAATGGAAAGAGGCTCCCGTAGTCCGTTTGCGTCATGCGGCGCGGTGCGGGCGCGTGCTCGAAAGCGGCTGATGACGACAGTGGCTTTCACCTTCAGGCGTGGCGCACGCACCCGGCTCATCGCAGGTCTGGTGCTGGCGCTCGCCGGGACCGCTGCGGCAGCCCAGACCGACCCCTTCGGGGCGCTGCATCCGGCGGCGCCAGGCGCCACCTCGTCCGGCCGCACGGGCTCGACCTCGGTCACCGGGGCAGTGGGGCGGTCCTATGCGGGGGCGCAGGCGGGCGGGCTGGTGAGCCTGGCCCAACTCGACCTGACGCCCGCGAACATCCCGCCGCTGACGCCGACGCTGCAGGTCACCGGGGCCAAGTTTCTCGCCGGCCGCGCAAAGATCGCGGTGCCCACCTACGCGCTGGCATTCGTCCACGGCGCCGAGGTCAGCGCCTTCGCCGGCGGGGCCGGATCGTCCATGGCGGGGCGCCGGACGAAGATCGCCACGCGGCTGACGGGCCTCAGCGACACCCAGGCGGCGGCGCTGGCGGACGAGGCTTACCGCGACCTGGTGGGCCGGCTGCGGGCCGCCGGATTCGAGGTGGTCTCGCCCGAGGTCCTGGCCGCGGCCCCGCATATGGCCAGCCTTTCCACCCACGACGGCGTCTATGGCGCGCAAGGGATGATCGGGGGCGGCGGGACCAAGGGCTGGATCTCCTACCCGCCGAAAGGGGCGCCGCTGATCAAGGGCTACGCCGGCGAGAGCGGAATGGCGATGATGGCCATGTCGCGCTCGCTGCTGACCCTCGGCCACGTCAGCAAGGAGGTGGACGCGGTCCTGCTGCTGCCGCGGCTGATCGTCGATCACGTGACCATGGAGAGCACCGGCCGGCGCAACTTCGTGGGCTCGGCCCAGGCGGGCGCCGAGTTGCAGTTCGGCCTCAACGCCGCGAGCCGCACCGACTTCATCTTCGGCAACGAGCGGGGCGGGGCGATGCCCGGCGCCTTCACCACCAAGGGCGCCTCCAGCCACGAGCCCTTCGGCATCATGGCCAAGGCCTCGGACCGCTCCGACAGCGTCGGGCTGCACAACGCCTTGGCCGTGGCCGGCTTTGGCTCGGTCTACCGCCAGAGCCTGGTCTACGACGTGGAGGTCTCGCCCAAGCGCTTCGCTGCGCTCACCCGGGCGGCTTTCCAGGGCTACAACGCCGCGCTCGTCGCGGAAATCCGCCGCGCCCGAGGGGGCGGCTGAGCCATGTTTTTCCGGGGGAGCTTTCCGATGAGACTTGCGATCTGCAGCGCCGCGGCGCTGCTGGCGATGGCGCACGCCGCCTTCGCCCAAACGGCCGACGCGCCGCCGGCCCCAAGCTCGGCGGCGACCGAGGAGGCGCCGGCGCAGCAGCTAGCCCCTGCGCCGGCCGCCGACCCCAACGTCTACCAGGTGCTGCGCCCGGGCGACCGGGAGCTGAGCTGCCAGGCGCTGGGCGATGAAGCCAACGCGCTGAACGCCAGTCTGCTCGCCGAGCAGAAGGCCGCCGCCAAGAAGGCCGGGCGCGGCCGGCTGGGCCGCCAGGTCGCCGGCAACACCGCCGGCGGGGCGATGAAGATCGGCGGGCGGATGATGCTGGGCCGGGTGATCGGCGGCATGACGCCCTTTGGCGGCCTGGTGGCGGTGGCCGCCAACGACGCCCTGGCCGACTCCGCCGGACAGGCCATCGCCCGCGGCGACGAGGCCGAGGCGGCGCCAGTCGTCAGCCCCGAGCAGCAGCGCATGAACCACCTTCTCGGCCTCTACCGCGAGAAGGGTTGTTAGGGCCGGCGACGGGGGCTCGGGGGAGCTTCCGAGGCCGGCTTTCTGACCCGGGCGCAGCCCCTCCCAAGCGGCTGCGCTCGTTGTCCTTCCCTCCCTGAGCCGCCATGCTGCGGCCAGGGAGGACTTTTCGCATGACGACACGTGCTTTGGTGCTGGGCGGCGGCGGGCCGGTGGGGATCGCCTGGGAGTGCGGGCTGATCGCTGGCCTCCACGCGGCGGGCGTCAACCTGGGCGAGGCCGACTTCATCATGGGCACCTCAGCCGGCTCCTTCGTCGGCGCGCGGCTGGCCATGGGCGCCGAGCCGAAGAGCTTGGCGGCGCCGATCCTGGCCGAAGCCGAGCGGCCGCAGCGGGCGGCGCCGGCGAACGGCTCGGCGCCTGAGCGGCCGGCCGACACCAGCGCCCTGATGCAGATGCTGTCCGGAGAGGGAACGGCGGGCCTCTCTCCCCAGGAGACGATGCAGCGGATCGGCGCCTTCGCGCTGAACGCCCGGACCATGAACGAGGACGCCTTCATCGGCACCTTCGGGAAGAGCTTCGCGAGCCTGCCGGACGACGCCTGGCCGCCGAAGGACTACGCCTGCACCGCCGTCGACGCCGAAAGCGGCGAGTTCCGGCTGTGGACGAAGGAGTCGGGCGTCGGCGTGACCCGCGCCGTGGCCTCCAGCTGCTCGGTGCCGGGGATTTACCCGCCGGTCACCATCCAGGGCCGCCGCTACATGGACGGCGGGATGCGCTCGGGGACCAACGCCGACCTCGCCAAGGGCCACGACAAGGTGCTGATCATCGCCCTGCGCATCGGCGGGACCGGCCCGGCCGCCGAGCGCGCCGCCAAGCGCCTGGCCTCCGAGGTCGAGGCGCTGACGGCGTCTGGCGCCCGCGTCGAGGTGATCACACCCGACGAAGCCAGCCAGTCCGCCTTCGGCCCCAACCTCATGGACTTCCGCCGCCGGCCAGACGCGGCCCGGGGCGGCATGGCCCAGGGCGAGCGCGAGGCGGAGCGGATCGGCGGGTTCTGGTCCTGATCCTTCCTCTCCCATGAATGGGAAGGGAACGGCGCGGCTCAGGCCTTCACGACCTTGGCGGCCAACTCCTCCGGCAGCCGGGCGGTCGCGTTGCGGGTGTCGACCACGAGGGGGACGGCCTGGGCCAACTCCGCGTAGTCAACGCCGTCGTGGTCGGTGCAGATGACGGCGCAGTCGTAGGCCGCCAGGGCCTGCCTGCTCCAGGCTATACTGGACATGCCGGCCACCTCCGGGTGCTCGGGCATGTCGAGGGCGTGGGGGATGAAGGGGTCGTAGTAGTCGACCTCGGCGCCGCGGCCGCGCAGCCGCTCGATGATCTCGAGAGAGGGGCTCTCGCGCATGTCGTCGACGTTCTTCTTGTAGGCCAGGCCGACGACGAGCACCCGGGCCCCGCGCACTGCCCGGCCGAGCCGGCTCGAGAGCGCTTCGGAGACGTGCCCCACCACCCGGCGCGGCATGGCGGTCACCACGTCGCCCGCCAGCTCGATGAACCGGGTCGCCTCCCCGTGGGCGCGAGCCTTCCAGGTCAGGTAGAAGGGGTCGATGCCGATGCAGTGGCCGCCCAGGCCGGGGCCCGGATAGAAGGGCATGTAGCCGAACGGCTTGGTCTTGGCCGCCTCGACGACTTCCCAGATGTCGATGCCGAGACTCTCGTAGACGACCTTCAGCTCGTTCACGAGGGCGATGTTGACCAGCCGGAAGACGTTCTCGGTCAGCTTCACCGCCTCGGCGGTCTTCAGGTCGCTGACCGGCACCACCTGGGTCAGGGTGGCGTAAAGGGCGACGGCCATCCGCCGCTCGGGCTCGGTGTCGGCGCCCACCACCTTGGGGATCGAGGTCGCCCCGAACTGGATGTTGCCGGGGTCCTCGCGCTCAGGACTGTAGGCCAGGGCGAAGTCGGCGCCAGACTTGAGGCCGCCGGCCTCCAGGATCGGCCGGATCAGCTCCTCGCTGGTGCCGGGATAGGTGGTGGACTCCAGCACTACCAGCTGGCCGGGGCGCAGGTGCGCCGCGATGGTGCGCGCGCAGGCCTCGACGAACGACAGGTCCGGCTCGCGGTGCACGTTCAGCGGCGTCGGCACGCACATGAGCAGGGCGTCGGCCTCCGCGAGCCGCGACGGATCGCTCGTCAGCGCCAGCCGCCCGCTGTCGCGCATGGCCGCGACACGGGCGTCGTCGATGTGGCGGATGTAGGTGCGGCCGGCGTCGATGGTGGCGATCTTCTCGGCGTCCGGGTCGAAGGCCAGCACCTTGAAGCCCTTGCCGAGGAAGCCCTCGGTGAGCGGCAGGCCGACGTAGCCGAGGCCCAGGATCCCGACCGTCAGCTCGCGGGCGGCGGCGCGCCGCTCGAACTCGGCGGCCATGGCGTCGGCGGCGGCGACGGCTACGTTCATGCGGCCTTTCCGTGGAAGCTGCGGATGGCGTCGATGATCTGCGACTGCACCTGCGGCTCCAGATAGGGGTGCATGGGCAGGCTGATGACCACGCCCGACTTGGCCTCGGTCACCGGCAGTCCGCCGGGCGCCTTGGGGAAGCCAGCATAGACGGCCTGCTGGTGGATGGGGATGGGATAGTAGACGGCCGTTGGGATGTCGCGGCTCTTCAGATGCGCGGCGAGGCCGTCCCGGTCCGTTGTCTCGACCGTGTACTGGGCCCAGACAGAGCGGCCGCCGTCGATGACGGCGGGAACCTTGACCACGTCCGACAGCGCCTGGGCGTAGCGGTCGGCGACCTCGTTCCGCAGGCGGATCTCGTCGGCGAAGATTTTCAGCTTCTCCAGCAGGACGGCGGCCTGGACCGTGTCCATCCGGCTGTTCATGCCGATCCGCAGGTTGAGGTACCGGGGGTCGTGGCCGAAGTCGCGGCCCTCTACGTCCGACTTCACCGCCTGGCCGTGTACCCGCAGCGAGACCAGAACGTCGTGCAGCCGCTCGTCCTTGGACAGCACCGCCCCGCCGTCGCCGTAGCAGCCGAGCGGCTTGGCCGGAAAGAAGCTGGTGGTGGCCACGTCCGCCCAGTGGAGGGGGTGCCTGCCCTCCAGCGTGCAACCGAAGCCCTGAGCGCTGTCGGCGATCAGCTTCAGGCCGTGCGCCTTGGCGATGCGCGAGATCGCCGGGTAGTCCGCCGGCTGGCCGAACAGGTCTACGGCGATGATCGCCTTGGGCGTCAGCCGCCCCTCGCGCTTCACCGCCTCGATGGCGGCCTGGAGGCTTTCGGCATCGAGGTTGTAGGTGTCCGGGTCGATGTCGACGAACACCGGCTCGGCCCCGACCAGCGGCACGACCTCGGCGGTCGCCGCGAAGGTGAAGCTCGGGCAGAAAACGGCGTCGCCACGTCCGACGCCGAAGGCCATCAGCGGCAGGATCAGGGCGTCGGTGCCGTTGCCGCAGGAGAGGGCGAACGGCGCCTCGCCGAACGCCGCCAGCTCGCGCTCGAACTGACCGATCTCCGGGCCCATGATGTAGGCGCCTGAGCGGACCACCTTCAGGATGGCGGCCTCCAGTGGCTCGCCCAGGCGTTGGCGCTGGGCCTGCAGGTCGATGAAGGGAATGGCCATCCGCCCGTCCTCAAGTCTTGGAGCGGGCGCCTTTTAAGCTGCGTCGGGGGCCCTCTCCAAACACGCTTGGTGACGCGGTGTTGCCGCGCGCCGCCGGCCTGGGCCAAATGCGCGCCCAACCGGAGGAGCCCATGGCCGAGCGCAAGCACCGTTACGAGGTCGAGGTCGTCTGGACCGGGAACACCGGCGAGGGGACGAAAACCTACCGCAGCTACAGCCGCGACCACGAGATCCGCGCCGAGGGCCGGCCGCCGATTCCGGGCACCTCCGACCCGCTGTTCCGCGGCGACAAGACCCGCTGGAACCCCGAGCAGCTGCTGATCGGCGCCCTCTCGGCCTGCCACCAGCTCTGGTACCTGCACCTGGCCGCTGAGGCCGCCGTGGTGGTCACCGCCTACGAGGACCGGGCCGAAGGGCTGCTGCTGGAGAGCGACGACGGCGGCGGGCGGTTCTCGAAGGTGGTTCTGCGCCCAATGGTTACCATCGCGCAGGGCTCGGACCCGGAGGTGGCGCAACGCCTGCACCACCCCGCGGCCGAAAAGTGCTTCATCGCCTGCTCGGTCAACTTCCCCGTCGAGCACGAGGCGACGGTGGTGGTGGGGGGATAACCTCCTCTCCCCCGACGCGCAGCGCGAGGGGAGAGGATTGAGGAGAGGGGCGGCGCAAGTCTCGCCGCCCGCTCCGGATAGTCGACCGAACTGCGTAGGTGGTCACGCCGCGATCGGGCGCCGGAACGTCCGCGCATTTGAAGGCGCCGCTGCACCCCTCTCCCGGCCTCTCCCCTCGGGCTTCGCCTCGGGGGAGAGGAGGGAGGAGAGATCAGATCTGCCGGGTGCGGCCCGCCCAGAAGGGCTCGCGGACCTTCTTGCGCTGGATCTTGCCGGCCGGGCTGCGGGGCAGCTCGTCGACGAAGTCGAGGGTCTTGGGGACCTTGTAGCCGGCCAGGGTCTTGCGGGCGAACTGCAGGATCTCCTGCTTCAGCTCCTCGGAAGGCGTGAAGCCGTCGCGCAGGTGCACGATCGCCTTGACCTCTTCACCCCACTCTTCGTTCGGCACGCCCACGCAGCAGACGTCGTCCACCGCCGGGTGCTTGACCAGCTCGTTGTCGATCTCCTGCGGGTAGATGTTCACCCCGCCCGAGATGATGGTCTCGGCGTCGCGGCCGGTGAGGAACAGGAAGTCGTCCTCGTCGAAGTAGCCGACGTCGCCCAGGGTGAAGAAGTCGCCCACCCGGCTCTTGGCGGTCTTCTCGGGGTCCTTGAAGTACTGGAACCCGCCGCCCGGGGGCAGCTGGTGGTAGATGGTGCCCGGCACGCCCGGCGGGCAGTCGTTACCCTCGTCGTCCAGGATCCGCACCTGCAGCAGGGCGGGCCTCTTGCCGACGCTGCCCGGCTTCTTCAGCCACTCCTCGGCGAAGATGAAGAAGCCCGCGCCGCCTTCCGAGCCGGCGTAGTACTCGTGAACGATCGGGCCGAACCAATCGATCATCGCCTTCTTCACCTCGGGCGGGCAGGGGGCCGCGCCGTGGATGATGTATTTCACGTGGCTGACGTCGTACTTCTTCTTCACCTCGTCCGGCAGCGCCAGCAGGCGCTGGAACATGATCGGCACGAGGTGCATGTGGGTCACCTTCTTCTCCGCGATCGTCTTTAGGACGAGCTCGGAGTCCCACTTGTCGATGAACACCAGCGGCACGCCGTTGGCCATCGAGGCGCGCACGTCGAAGGCCAGCGGGGCGGCGTGGTAGGCCGGGCCGGCGCACATCTGGACGTGCTCATCGCGGTTGTAGTCGGCGCGGGTCGAGGCCGCCGAGGCGGTCGGAACCACCGGGTTGGGGCGGTAGACGCCCTTGGGCCGGCCGGTGGTGCCCGAGGTGTACATCATCTGGTTGCCGAGCGTCGGATCGGTGATGTTGCTCGGGTCCAGCGGCGCCAGCGCCTCGTCGTAGTTGAGGAAGCCTTCGACGTCGCCGTCGATGGCCACCTTCAGCAGCAGCAGGTTGGACTCGTCCCCCGCGATCTTGCCCGCCGGGTAGCGCGCCTCGGCGAACAGCGCCTTCGCCTCGCAGTCGGAGACGATGTAGGAGACCTCGTCCGCCTTCAGGTGCCAGTTCACCGGGGTGATCCGGAAGCCGGCCCGCTGGCAGGCGGCCAGCACTTCGACGAACTCAGCGCGGTTGGAGCAGAGCAGAGCGACGGCGTCGCCGGCCTTCAGGCCCGCATTGCGCATCAGGCGCACGAGGCGGTTGGCGTTGTCGTTGACCTGCTTGAAGGTCCGCGTCCGCCCGGAGGGCTCGAATATCTGCACCTTGTCCGGCTGGACGTCGGCCCAGACCGCCTGGGTCATGCCGGTCAGGGCCGCCTGGCCGAGCCGATCCGCCAAATCCGCAACGCGGTCCTGTACATCCGTCATCAAATTCCTCCCGGGGCGCGCCCGCTCGTTGAACCGGCGGGGGCGTCAAAATGAATGGCGAGGCGGCGACCTTCGCGGTCGGCCCGGACCAATATGTCCGCGAAAGGCCGCCCGCACCGTCCTCTGAGCCCACTATGGCCGGGGATTTCCGCATGGGCAATTCCGGCGGCTGATTCTGGCGGAGGCGCCAAAATCCCGGCGCGCGGCTACTTCAGGTTCTGCGCCACCCAGTCGAGGCGGGCCTTCAGGTGATGCTCGCGGACCGCGGGGCCGTCGGATCCGAACTCCAGCAGGGGCTCGCGGGCGGTCTCGAATTTCGGCCAGGCGGGACCGCCGGCGCTGTCGGGATCGCCCCGCTTCGCGAATGCGGCCCAGTAGGCGTTCATCGCCTCGGCGAGCGGCGCCTCGTGGGCGGTGAGCTTCTGGGCCGCGCCGCCGAACACGTAGCGGATCTCGGCCGTGTGGCGCGCGCCCATGGACGCGGCCCGGCCCTCCGGCGGGACGTAGGAGAAGTAGTAGAGCCAGGTCGGCGCGGCCTTGCTGTGCAGGCGGGCGAGGTTCCGGTCGGGCTCGGTGACCAGTTGGGCGGTGACCAGGTCGTTGACGATGCGGGCCTTGTCGCCGGTCCCTGCGGGATCGAAGGCGGCCAGCATCGCCTCCCGGCCTTGAGTGATCGCATCCAGCTGCGCAGGCTGCGGGCGGACCAGGCTGGCCTCGTTGGAGTTGCCGCCGATGATCAGCGGGATTTTCATCTGCTTGCCGGCGGCGAATCCCTCCGCGATCCCGCCCTGGATCAGGCGGCCGTCGGCGATGGGGTAGGGCCCGTCCGGCGCACCGATCAGCGGGCCGCTCGGGAAGGCGCTGAGCGGCAGCTTGCGCAGTGCGGCGGCGGCGGCGGCGTTGTCCCCGGCGACGCCGGCCTTGGCGGCCGCGGCGGCGCCCAGGTCCTCCATGGTCTTCAGCGGCCGGGGCTGGGTGCGGGCGAAGCCGGACTCCACGATCGCCTTGTGGAACAGCCCCTTGGCGTCGGGCGCCAGCATCAGGAACAGCGTGGAGATGCCGCCCGCCGACTCGCCGAAGACGGTGACGTTGCGCGGATCGCCGCCGAACGCGGCGATGTTGTCCTTCACCCACTTCAGGGCGTGGATCTGGTCCATCAGACCGTAGTTGCCGGTGCGGCCGCCCTCCTTCGTCAGCGCCGGGTGGGCGAACCAGCCGGCGCGCCCGAGGCGGTAGTTGAGGGTGACGAGGACGATGCCCTTCTTCGCGAACTCGCCGCCGTCGTGCACCGCGCCGAAGCCGCCGGTGGAGTCGCCGATCGCGAACGCCCCGCCGTGGATCCAGACCATCACCGGCAGCTTCGCGCCCGGCTTCGCGTCGGCCGGCTTGGTGACGTTAAGGTAGAGGCAGTCCTCTTGTTTGGCGCAGCCGGTCGCCGGCGCCGTCGCCTCGCGCACCTCGCTCCAGGCTTTGGCGGGTTGTGGCGGGCGCCAGCGCAGCTCGCCGACGGGTGGGGCGGCGTAGGGCAGGCCCTGGAACCGGGCGACGCCGTCCTCCACGGCCCCGCGGACCGGGCCGGAGCGGGTCTTCACCACCTCGGCGGCCGCGGCCGAGGCGGGGGCCGGCGCCTCCTTCGCCAGAGCCGCCGCCGGCGACAACGTGAGGACCAGCGCCGCAGCGGCGGCCAGCAGGCGATATAGGACCACCGAAACCTCCCCCGATTTTTCGAAGCTTCGGTCTAGCAGCCCGCCGCCTCCGGCGTATGTCGCCAAGGAAAACCGGCATGACCTGGTCCGGGCTTCCCGTCGGGATGATAGTTAGGTAACCAACCTAACTTCGGGGGTTGGCGGCGCCGCACCCGGCGCGGCACAATCAGGTCCATTGGACGACGGACATTTCGTATGAGTGATTCACACCCCAGCCGGCGGGGTGCGGGCGATGTCTGACTCTGCGGCCCCAAGCTTCGGGCAGGTGGACGTCAAGGCGATGCCGGGGGTCCTGAAGCGGATCATCCGGCTGGCCCTGCACTATCCCGGGGGCGTCGCCCTGGCGATCGGCTGCTCGCTGGGCTCGGCCATCGCCAGCCTGACGTTGCCCAAGCTGTTCGGCCACGCTGTCGACCAGGCCACCCGGCTGCTGTCGCAGGGCCCGACCCTGGCGGAAGACGCCCGCAACGCCCTGCTGGTCACGGCGGGCCTGGTGATCCTGGCCTCGACGGTGCGCGGTTTCCTCACCGGGTTCGCCGGCTACGTCGCCGAGGTGGTCAGCCAGAAGGTCGGCTACGACCTGCGCATCGCCTTCTTCCAGCAGCTCCAGCGGCTGTCGTTCGGCTTCCACGACCGCATCCACTCCGGCGACCTGATCACCCGCGGCATGCTCGACCTGGAGGGCGCCCGCGCCTTCATCCAGGGCGGGATGATGCAGACCTTCACCCTGGTGCTGCTGCTGACCGTCGCCACGGCGATGATGTTCGCCACCGACTCCACCATGGCGGTGATCGGCCTGCTGTTCGTGCCGATCGCCGGCTTCGTGCTGGCCAGGATGGGCTTCCTGCTGCGGGTGACCTGGCTGAAGGTCCAGCAGCTGCAGTCGATCCTCACGCTGACCATGGAGGAGAACCTCCAGGGCATCCGGGTGGTCCGCGCCTTCAGCGGCAAGAAGCACGAGCTCTCCAAGTTCGACCGGTCGGCCGAGGATGTGCTGCAGTACTCCTATAAGCGGATCACGCTGCGCTTCCGGGCCATCTCGGTGATGACCCTGTCCTTCTACGGATCCATGGCCCTGCTGCTCTGGTATGGCGGGCACAAGGTCGCGGCCGGGCAGATCTCGGTCGGCAAGCTCACCGAGTTCCTCACCTACATGACCCTGCTGCAGACCCCGATCCGGCAGATCGCGATGATCTTCGCCTCGGCCGCCCGCGCCACCTCGTCCGGCGGGCGGCTGTTCGAGGTGCTGGACCTGGAGCCCGACATCGCCGACGCGCCGGGCGCCCAGCCCCTGAAGCCCGCCAAAGGCGTGCTGCGGTTCGAGCACGTGGACTTCGCCTACGATGCGGGCCGGCCGATCCTGCAGGACATCAGCTTCCAGGTCGGGCCGGGCGAGACGATCGGCATCGTGGGCCCGCCCGGCAGCGGCAAGTCGACCATCGCCCAGCTAATTCCGCGCTTCTACGACGTGACCGGCGGGCGGATCACCATCGACGGCCAGGACGTGCGCGAGGTCACCACCGCCTCCCTGCGCGAGTACGTCGGCCTGGTGCAGCAGGAAGCCTTCCTGTTCGACACCACCGTCACCAACAACATCGCCTACGCCGACCCATGGGCTAGCGAGGACCGGATCGTCGGAGCTTCGCGCACGGCGCAGCTGCACGACTACATCGCCGCCCTGCCCGGCGGCTACGAGACCCGCGTCGGCGAGCGGGGCGTGGCCCTCTCTGGCGGCCAGCGCCAGCGGATGAGCATCGCTCGCGGCGTCGTGCCGGGCCCGGGGATCATGATCTTCGACGACTCCACCGCCGCGATCGACGCGGTGACCGAGAAGAAGGTGCGCGAGGGCATCAAGCAGGCCACCCGCTCGATGGCCACGGTGATCATCGCCCACCGCCTCTCCTCGTTGATGCACGCCGACGAGATCCTGGTCATCGACGAGGGCCGGGTGATCGAGCGCGGCACGCACCCGGAGCTGATCGCCAAGGGCGGCGTCTACGCCGACCTCTACGCCCTGCAGACCCGCACCGAGCAGGGCGGGGTGATCGACGACGAAGCAGCGCCGGCTGCGGCGCCGACCGTGGAGGCGGCCCGGGTATGAGCGACTTCGCCTTCGAACGCGACGGCACGGCGGCCTCCAGCGCGCCCCGCCGCCCCCGCGCCAGCCTGGGCTCGGCCGAGGCCGAGGAGATCTTCGCGTCGTTCGACCCGAAGATCCTGCGCCGGTTCTTCGCCTTCCTGAAGCCGCACAAGACCTACCTGATCCTGGCCCAGGTGGCGGTGCTGGCTTCAGCCGCCACGGCCATGTCCATCCCCTTCATGATCGGCCGCGCGGTCGACGCGGCCGCCAAGCGCGACCCGTCGCGTCTCGACGACATCGTGATGGTGTTCGCCGGCCTGGTGCTGCTGAATGCCGGGGCCTTCTTCCTCGAGCAGTGGATGAGCGCCCGGCTGGCCCAGAAGGTGATCTTCGACGTCCGCCGCTCGATGTTCAGCCATTTCCAGGACGTGTCGCTGTCCTTCATGGACAAGACCCACGTCGGCCGGATCATGGCCAGGCTCCAGGGCGACGTGAACTCGCTCCAGGAGTTCCTGGAGAGCACGACGGGCGCGCTGGGCGACCTCGTGCTGCTGATCGGCATCGCCATCGTGCTCCTGGCGACGGACCTGCAGCTGGGCCTGCTCACCCTCACCGTCATCCCCATGCTGATCGCCGTCCGCGCGGTCTGGCTGCCGTTCTCGAAGAAGACCTTCCGGCGGGCGCGCGACGCCAGCTCCACCGCCAACTCGGCGCTGGCCGAGAACATCCAGGGCATCCGCACCATCCAGGAGACCCGGCGCGAGGCGATGAACTTCGAGCTCTACAAGGAGAAGGCGCTCGAGAACATGCACGCCCAGAACGGCTCGGCGAAGCTCACCCAGGTGATGGTGCCAACGGTGGACGTGCTGACCGGTTTCGCCATGGCCATCGTCGTCGTGGTGGGCGGCAACGCGGTGCTGGGGGGGCGGCTGGACGTCGGCGTGATGGTCGCCTTCATCTTCTATGTGCAGCGGTTCTTCGACCCGGTTCGCATGCTGTCCATGCAGTACACCATCATGCAGCGGGCGATGGCGGCCGGGCACCGAATCTTCGAGGTGCTCGACGTGCCCGTGAGCATCAAGGACAAGCCGGGCGCCGTCCGGCTCGGCCCGGATGTCGAGCCGACGGTCGAGTTCAGGAACGTCACCTTCGGCTATGACCCCAAGCGGCCGGTGCTGCACGACATCTCGTTCAAGGTGAAGCCGCACGAGGTGGTGGCCCTGGTCGGGCCCACGGGCTCGGGCAAGACCTCGATCATGTCCCTGACCCACCGCTTCTACGACGTGGACAAGGGCCAGGTGCTGGTCGGCGGCCACGACGTGCGCGACGTGGAGCTGGAGAGCCTCGGGCACGTGATCGGCATGGTGCTGCAGGAGCCCTTCCTGTTCACCGGCACCATCGAGGAGAACATCCGCTACAACACCTCGGCCACCCTCGAGGAGATCACCGAGGCGGCGAAGGCGGTCAGCGCCCACGACTTCATCATGCGCCTGCCGGAGGGCTATCAGACGCGGCTCGGCCAGCGCGGGCGCAACATCAGCCTCGGCCAGCGCCAGCTGGTCAGCTTCGCCCGGGCGCTGGTCGCCGACCCCAAGATCCTGATCCTCGACGAGGCCACGGCCAACATCGACAGCTTCACCGAGCAGGCCATCCAGAAGGCGCTGAAGGTGCTGTTCGCCGGCCGCACCTGCATGGTCATCGCCCACCGGCTGGCCACCATCCGCGACGCCGACCGGATCGTCGTGCTGCAGCAGGGGCGGATCATCGAGGAAGGCCCGCATGACGAGCTGATGGCCCACGAAGGCCTCTACGCTAGGCTCTACCGCTCGGCCCACGCCTCGTTCGACGACGCCACGGTGGCGGCGACGGGCGACGCCGAGTTCGCGATGCGGACCTAGGTTTTCCGGAACACGAAAACCTCGCCCGACGCCCCGAGCGGGACCGGCGGCCGGTCGGGCACAAGTCCGGCCTCGACTGCGAACGAGGTGGGATCGCCGGCGTAGAAGGTGAGCCGCTCTGAGGAGCGCCGCTCCTCCTGGCCGCGGGCGTTCAGCAGGACGTAGTCCAGCACCTGGTCGTAGCGGCCGATGTCGGGACGCCGCCGCCGCTCGCGGATGAACAGCTGGAGCACCCGCCCGCCATCCACCCGCACCGCCAGCACCGGCTCCTTCGGCCCCTTCGGCGGGGGCTGGTCGAGGGAGCCCTCGGTCGGCATGTGGAAGGCCGCCAGGGCGCCGGGCGCAAGTCGCGGGGCGAGCCCCGCGAACACATTGCGCCAGGCCGCGCCGCGGGGCGCGTGGGCCAGGGTGAAGAAGGGATAGATGGCGGCGGCGAACGGGCCGTCCACCGAGAGCGCGGTCATGTCCCCCTGCACGAACGTCAGGCGTCCTGCGACCTGCGGGTCGGCCGTCGCGAGCTTGGCGCGGGCCTGGCGAAGCATGGTGGGCGCGAGGTCGACGCCGACCACCTCGAAGCCCTTTTCCGCCAGAGCGAAGGCGATCCGGCCCGTGCCGGTCCCGACCTCGAGGATGCGCGAGCCGGCCGGCGCGAGGCCGGCGTAGAGCTCGATGTCGCCTTCCAGCGAGCCGTCCATGGCGGTGAGCAGGTCGTAGTAGGCCGCGCTCAGGCTTTGTTCGGCGTAATAGGGGCGGACCTGGACCATCGCTCGTGCGTTTGGGCCTCGCGAATTGCGTCAAGTCAATCCTGCGACCATGCTGCAGGCCAAGCTTGTCGAGCCACCACAAGGAGCGCCGCCTTGATCGTTAGCCGCCTCGTCCGCCTGGCCCTGCTGATCGTCGCCCCGCTGGCGCTCGCCGGCTGCGGCTACAACACCATCCCCACTAAGGAGGAGCAGGCGAGGGCCAAATGGGCGGACGTGCAGAGCTCTTATCAGCGTCGGGCCGACCTGATCCCCAACCTGGTGGAGACCGTGCGCGGCTATGCGGCTCAGGAGCGGGCGGTGCTGACCGAAGTCACGCAGGCCAGGGCCCAGGCCACCCAGGTGCAGGTGGACGCCTCGACGATCACCGACCCCGCCGCGATGGCGCGCTACGCCGCCGCCCAGGACCAGCTGTCCGGCGTGCTCGGCCGCCTGATGATGATCCAGGAGCGCTATCCGGACCTGAAGTCGAACCAGAATTTCATGGCCCTGCAGAACGCCATTGAGGAGTCCGAGAACCGGATCAACATCGCCCGGCGCGACTACAACGAGGCCGCCCGCGACTACAACACCACCCTGCGGACGTTTCCGGCGGTGATCTGGGCCAAAACCCTGCACTCCGGCTCCAAGCCGATGCAGCTGTTCAACGCTTCGGCCGGAGCGCAGACGGCGCCGACCGTCGACTTCGGCACCGTCGGGGCCGCCCCCGCAGCGCCCGCGGTCACCACCGGACCTGGCGGAGCGGCCACGCCCACGATCCCGGGCTCGGCCCCACCGGCGGCCTTGCCGGCGCCGGCCCAGCCCGTTCCGGCGCAATGACGCGCCACGCAGGACCGCTGGGGCTGGTCTCCGCGGTCCTCGTCATCCTGCTGACGGCGGGCCTGGCCCTCGCCGCCCCTAAGTTCCCGCCGCTGACCGGGCGCGTGGTGGACAACGCCAACATC
>JAESGR010000669.1_pt1 | contig 17871 bp, 12 predicted proteins | sample 9269771 | NCBI WGS metagenome assembly JAESGR01 (sample SAMN15739572, study PRJNA653492) | algae metagenome | isolation source: Chroococcus sp. CMT-3BRIN-NPC107 and co-occurring heterotrophs from well... | place: USA: Clark Mountains Wilderness, California | collected 2010-04-18 | reverse complement strand
GTGTCCAAGAGCGATCGCTTTGCCAGAATTTTGTACCATTTGGCTAATCAATTTTGTTTTACCTGTGCCTTTGCCAGAAGCAAGAACAATAATGCCACCTGATTCCGATGGCGGAGTCTGCTGTCCTTCGGGTTGGAGCGATCGCAGAATATCTAATTGCACGCCCGGCTGAAATTGATTTACCAAAAGTTGTTCTAAATTTAGTTCTCTGGTATTGAGTTGGAGCGAAGGCATATAGGTCAATTGGGCTTGTTTGCGGATGTACCATTGCCAGCCATGAAAAGAGTGGGCATTGGCATAAACTTGAGTCCATGCTGCTGCTCCTTGAGCAACGATGAAGTCATCAACGCCTTTTTCTGGTCCCGGTAGGGTAATGACGTTCACGTCACAGCCTTTTTGCTCTAACAGTCGTCCGGTTTTGAGAATGGCGAGGTTGACGTTTTTAACAGTTTTGGGCTTGGTGTCGCGGTCAAAGCAGAAATAGAATTTGCGATTAGATGTGGTAAATAGTTCCAAGTCAGGAATTAGAGATTGGGCGTAGATTTTACCAAAGCCATCGCGCGTTACTCGTCGCCCGTTAAATATACCGGGGAGTGCGATCGCAACAAAACCCAAACTCAACAGACAGCCTGCTTTTTTTGCTCCTTCCACTAAAATGATGGGAATCTCTGGATGTTCCAGTACCCACTGCCAAAATTCAAAGGAGTCTCTAAATCGAGTTTTTGTGCCGTCGTTAACAAACCGATGCAACTGTCCGCCATTGCAGGCAAGATTTACTCCATAACGGACGGCTACTTCTAACCACAGACGGTCTGCGAGGTCGAGGAAAAAGGCTCTGGTCGGGGTTAGGGGAGGATGCTCATATTTAATAACTTTGCCCGTCTCAAAGTTATGCCGGGGGCGATCTGGCTTAAAGCACCCCCAGGACATCGGCTGATAGTTGCTCTGGGGGTCAATTCCCGAACACCACCAGCCGCCATGCTCCGTGTGGGCGTACTGCTGGAGGCGATGAGTGACTAACCGCCCGGTGTTAGTGCGTTCTAACTTGTCGGAGTAGCAGAGGTAACTGTAGGAGTTTGTTCCCTCTAGGCTTTTGACGTTGTTCCTAATCAGTTCTGGAGCTACACCACTAAGCCGCCATTCTTCCCAGTGCTTTGGCTCAATGTAGGTCGGGCGCAAAGGAAGGCGCAAGTTGTCAAAGCGTATTAGGGCGCTTTCTTCTGGATTCAACATAAAACTCTTTATCTCTGGTGCAGAGAAATAACTGAGCTTGATTCTGCCAGATGTTTTTAGAGGCGTTTTCAAAGTGGATCAGTCTTATCAGACTGATCAGGGTGTTTTCAAAGACTGAAATTGTTACATCATAAGGCTTTCAAAAATGACTGGTCGGGGGATACTAGAGGTTTGGTCGGGGGATACTAGAGGTTTGGTCGGGGGATACTAGAGGTTTTGTTTTCAAGCTCAAACCTAGACACCGTAATAATTAGATGCCAATTTTTGGGTATAACTTTTTTGAAAACAAAGATCAGTTTTTTTGAAAACCAAAAGCAAGCTTAAAAATTGAACAAAAGATTGCTAAGTGCTACAGGAAATAAAGAGCTAGTCAACTATCTCCAGTAACAATTTCAGCTTGGCTTCCATGTCTCCTGATGGAGTGCGCTTACCTTTTTCCCAATAGCCAATTAGTGTTTGAGTAACTCCCATCCATCCTGCTAGTTTTCTCTGACTCCAGCCTTTGGCTTCCCTAGCCTTCCGTATTCGATCTCCAGTCAGCCTCATTTCCATTGCTGGTTGTAAGGTTTGAACTTGCAATTTTGGCTTTACTTTAGCTTGAAGCAGTTCTGGTATAGGCTTTGGAGGGTTAATAGTTAACTTGGCTTGAAGCAACCGCTCAATAATTTTGATTTTCCTTGAATCTTCAGGCTTCGGGACAAGACTTCCAGGTTGTAGCCACTCTGGATAAGATTCATCAAACTGAAATTGCCACCCAAGTTGTACTAACAGAGTCAAGGCATTATCCCAGCGTTGCTTTAAGTCATACCCTTTACGCTTATCGCTGCGGGCTGCATCAATGACGATACGGGGCAAAATTGTTTCTAACAAAGTTGTTACTCGGTATTTTCCGGTAACATGAATTCTGCTATCCATTGTCAAGTGAATTGCTAGCCTTAGTGCTAGTTCATCATGATAGGGGTCAATTTTGAGAATATCTTGAGCTAAATAGCCAAATTGATATAAAGCTTCCTTAAGTTTGCTGCCAGCTTTATTTAAGAAACTTTGAAAGATTAAGCCTGGTTGAACTGTTATGTAAACCTCTTCTAGTTTGTCTACTTTCCCTTCCAGATTTAGTTGCCCTCGCAGGTCAACCACAACACTCCACATCCTACCTGTAGGTGTACTAGCATTAATTCCGCCCTTTCTGTTCTTACCTTCAATCCACACAGATTTTACTAACAAGCAGTCTAGAACAAAAGCAGCTTTAGCTATCTCGTTCAACTTTTCATGGAGGGGTAAATCAGTGCGTTTATCCCAGCCCAAATACTTAATTACATCACTAGCTTTAAGGCTAAACTTACCCTCCCAAGGTACAGATTGATTCATAGTATGAGCAGCAAAAATTAAATGCATTTTTACAGTATTGAAGCCAAACTTATCTATAATTTGTTCAGCCTGCTCCAAAGGAAGCACTGCAATATCACCAGGGCTAGTTATGTAGTGTTCTATGTAATTGTTTTGGTTGCCTTTAGCTTGATGTTGAAAGCACGCAATTCCACTTGAATCTTTATGCCATAAATCTTTTCTGATTTGAGCCATAATCCCACTTGCAAAAGCGGCAAAAGTAGGAACAGGTAAAGCCGTATTGGTTAATTTCAACTCAGTAATTGGGATTGGATTGCCCGCATCGTATTTTTTAAACCCTAGAAGCTTATCTAAATCCGACAAGCTAAGGTTTGGTAAATCTAATTCAGTTATAAAAGCTTGAGCAATTTCTTGTGAAGAATTATCTAAAAGTAGAGAAACTTTATCTTCCAAAGATTCTAACATTTCACTATTTGTATATTTTTGAAATGCCTCTTTCCTACTTATAGAATTCATTCCCTCAATAGTTTTTTTTCCTAGGTCTTTTTCCATTCTCTCTAAAGCGGACAAAGAAAAATAGTTTAGTATTCCTTTAGCGCATATTTCCCAAGTTTCAGATGCATCAAATCCAGGAAGAATTGACTTTTCTAAAAATGTAATTATTTCTTCTATTTTGACTTCGGTCTGATTTAACTTAACTTTTACTAGATTTCCTTCTTTATCCTTAGTAAGGGCAAAAGTTTTAACTTCTGTTTCTAGTAATTGCTTTGTTTTTTCACCTACATTAATTAGATGTTCGTAGAGGTTTAAGAGGTGAAAGACTAACTGAGTTGTTACCAAGCGCAAAAGACTCGATTGTTCGCGTAACCACTGAGCAATTCTTCTAATTTGTTCAGGATTAATATTTTGTTGAAGTAAATTATGTCGATAGGAGGAAGTGTTAACTTGTTGAAGTATTTGTTGGCTGCTATTCTTTAGCAATTGTTCAGCTGGGACGAGTATGATGTCGCCTGTCTCTTGATTAATCGCTTGAACATACTTTATATGCTGCTCTTGAGATAAACTTTTCCAAAAGCTTGTCTTCTCACTCTCAAAAGCATCGACATTTTTATCTTCCATAATTTGATTCAACTTATTAATTTGAGTTTGGATAAAAAATTGTAATTAAATCAATTAGCAAACTTAGATTATTAACTACAACTTCTTCATGGCAGCAGGTAATTTTATAAGGTTCAACGTAAAGAGTAGCAAAAAATCAAAGCTCTCATTAGATACTTTTGAACAAAGATGTTAATTTCCGTACTCCAAATCTTGAGGCTCATAAGTGCGAATCTTTTCTACTTTAGACGGTTTCTGAACTAATAGCTTTTGCTGTCTAGCCTCAGCTAATATTTGCAAAGCGTAGTTAGTATCTCCCACTTGAGCCGCCAAACTATACTTAAGCATTGACTCAACAAGTAACTCTGAATGGAATTTAAGAGCCGAATTTGCTATTAGTCTGTCTAGCTCATTCCTTGGCAGGTGTCCGTAAGTTCTCTGCATATCTCTTAAATACTTGTGATAAATTTTTTGATGGTAAAGTGGATTAGCTTGCACCTCCTCCCATAGCTGTTCTACATATTGAATTGTTTTAGCAGTCGCTAGCGTGGAAGAGTGATCGCGCTCTTCCCAATGTTTGATTACACTACTACTGGATGCAAGATCCCGCCCTATTTGCTCCAAGCTGTGACCTGCCACAAGCCCATTAATAGCCGTTTTCAAATCTGATTGACACGCACTCTTGTATTTCTCGCGGTCAACTTGGATAGCCTTCAATATTTGTTGATTGGGGTCGAATTTTTGTGGGTGCGATCGCAATACGGTTCGGATAACTAAAAACTGAGACTTGTCAGATGCTGAAAGGCTACTATTCTCGTGGTTTTGTCCAGAACATTGGCAATTACAAACCTTAACCGAACAGTATTGGGTGCGATCGCGCCTTTTCAACGGGCTTACTATTCTTACTCTTAGACTTGGGGCGTAACTGCTCGTTCCAGCTTTTAGCTTGAGCAGGTTTACTTCTAATTACTGCTGGGAATGAATTAACTATTTGACGCGCTCTTGTTTCACTGGCTCCTTCAGCACCAAAAGCAACTTCAATCCCAACCCCACCATCAATCAAGCCCTGTAATTGGGGATTATCTTGGTGATCATTTACATCTATATATAGAGTACGATTTTCACCTCTACCTTGTTCCAGAGCAGCTAAAGATATAGCTTCAAGCGGAGAATTAGTTAAAACAACTCTGCTTAGTTTGCCTTTGCCCTGGGAAAGTTGGAAATAGCCAACTCCATTATCAGCCCCAGGTGCTAGTTGACAGTTCAAAACTTCGCTCTTAATATCAAAAAGCGTTGCTCCTGTTATTCGCCCCTGGCTTGCAGTATGCAGAAACACTGCGTTACCCGAACTATCGGCATAGACTTTTCCGGCGATGGCAAGCCTATTAACTAATTGTGTGGGCAAACAACGTTGTTCTACTAAATATCGGCGGACTTGCGACCATTGTTCCTCATTTCTAATTGGTAGCCAGTCGCCAGATGATTCGTTCGTGCTATTGAAAGGCGATCGCGTTTCTGTGTCTGCCTGTGCCTGGGCTTCTTGTAAATCTTTGGTGTGTAGTTTTGCTTCTTGCTCGGAGTTGCTGATTGACTCTAAGCGGTTGAGTAATATGTTGATGCTGGAAATTATTTTATCACTTGCTAATTGCTGTCGGTACTGGGAGAATTGCTCAACCAGTGAGGACACCGTTTCACCGAGGGCGGACTCAACGGAACTGGAATTAACATAATTAGAAACTGTTGAAATCGCTTGCTCGTTCGTTTTCTGCTTTAGACCCGTAACTGTCGTCTTAAGCTCTGTTAAGTAATTGGAAACTACGGTATCAAGCTGCGCTAGTGCTATGGTGAGAGGCGTTTTATGTGGTGAAAGCTGTGGAGCTAAACTCTCTAACGCTGGTATAAGCTTGGAGTTGTCTATTGCTTCAAACTCAACGTGACTTGCAATAGCAGAAATTGCTCTGTCAGCAGTTAGCCTATTAATTAATTGTTCACAAGATTTGAGAGCAATTTTACCCGTAGCTAATTGCTGTCGGTATTGGGAGAATTGCTCAACCAGTGAGGACACTGTTTTATCAAGGGCGGACTCAACGGCACTGGAATTAACGTAGTTAGAAAGTGCTTTAGTCGCGCGATTGCTCCTTTCCTTTTCTAGATTAGTTTTTAGAGCATCAAGTTTCTGCAAGCGGTCAGAAATTACTGTGTCAAACTGCATCACAATGTCGGACAGCCTAGCAGGTGGTTGAGCTATACGTTCCGTTAGATTTGCTGTTGGCTGAGTAATCCTTGACTCAACAGCAGTTTGTTCAACGTAACTTGCGATTGCATTGAGTGCTGCGTCGGAAGTAATCGCATTTAGAAGTTGTCTGTTTGTTCGCTGGTCATTTCCGTCTTGCCCTCTAATACTGCCATGACTTGTTGTGCGGTCAGTAATTGTTGCATCTTGTCTGTCATCTCTATTTGAGAAGAGCGTTGTTCCCTGACCTCGAAGCCAACCATCGTTAAGGCTTCGGTTAAGCTCTGCAATGTGGTTTCCAAGTTGCTCGACCCCTTGGAGTTCAAGGTATCGGCTAATTGTTTCAAGAAGTTCTGGTAACTGGTTGTCAATTCGTTTAAATTCTCGGTTTGGGTAGTTTCTAGCTGTTGAATTTGTGCGCTCAATTGGTTGAAGCTGTTCTCCAATTGTTCTATTTTCATGCTCAACTGGTTGTTGCTGCTCTCTAGTTGCCCAATTTTCTTGGTCAAGGGGGCTATGGAGTTGGTTAATGCTATGTTGTTCATCTGCTGTCCATTCTGGGCTAAGTTGTCGTTGCTCGATGTCATAAGAAGTTTGTTCCTGTTTTTGACTGAAGTGTTGTTCGTTAATGGGCTGCGAACCAAAAGATAAATCTATTAGCTTTTCTGTTTGGTAAGGGCTGGTGGCGGCATTTGCTCTACTAGCTGAACTAACGTGCTGGACAAAGGCGTTAACGTTTTCAGCAAACTGTTGAAGTTCTGTTGATGGCTGTCGATTTGCTGATGAATTAGCGGTACTAGAACTCGACTGCTCTCCTGCCCCTGTTTCAGATTTTCCATCAAGTCTATTGCTTGGTTCCAAGCGCTTGACCAGGGCGTTAATATCGTGACTAATTTGTTGTAGCTCAAACTCAAGTTGAGAGTGTCCTGTTTCAAGCTGGCTAGCCAGTGGTAACTCCGGTTCAAGTTGTCGATCTGCTTGCCTTGCATAATTATCTGTCTCTGGCGTTGTAGTTCCTGCATTCTCAATTCCTGCATTAACTCGGTCACTTGATTCCAGATGTTCGACCAGGAAGTCAGTGCGGTGACTAAGTTGTTGTAGTCTTGGGTCAGGCTGCCCTGATTCTGCTCCAAGCTTGCTATTTGTTGATGGGCGCTTGTAGTTGCCCCAGTCAGGTCTTCTACTTGGGTGCTTAAAGTTTCCACTTTGTCCTTGTACTCCAGGTTTTCTTGACGTAGGCTGCCTGCTAGTTCCAGCAAGCTGGCGGAGAGTTGTTGCCATCCCTCGGAGTCCACTTTCATGTAATTCTGCTGGTACGCTTCTATGCGATCTAACCTTTCGACTACGGGCATTAAGGCCCTCGTTAACGCTTCTGCCAATAGCGTTGCCATCCCCTGGTTAAAACTGTTCGGAATCTGCGGTTGGTCTGGCTGGTTCATAGGTGCGTTCATAAGTTATTTCCTCATTGGTAGTTGGTAGTTGAGTGGTAGAAATAGATTGCTCGGTAGCTGCGGCTTGTTTGGTAACAGACTTTGAACCAATCAGTTCTATAGCAATCTCTTTAGCTTTGGATTTCCGGGCTAACTTTAATAGGTCGCTCTTATCCTCGGTGTAAATCTTTAAGTCATACTTGGCGCGACTAACGGCAACATAAAAGCTTTCCTTGCCCATTGTTTTATCTGCCGCAATCAGTACGCGGTTAGCCGTTTTACCTTGGCTGCTATAAGTAGTAGATACGAGCGCATAGTCAAGATGCTGCAATTGGTTTAGGTCAACTTTGTCTGTTTTTCCATTGGCGTATTTGATTTGGGCATGATTAGCACTAATAGCTGTTACTACAAATTCCTGCCCGTTTCTACGTCCAATCTTGTGGTCATTGCGCTTCCATTTAAGCCGATCGCCCACAGCAATTTCAATGGACTGTTGCTCGTAGACAGTTTTACGAAAAGCCATCGGGTCTACCGCGCATAGCGCGCCATCGGTTGCTTTTAAGGTCAAACTATTTTTTTCCAATGCCTCTACTGTATAGGGTTGAAACTTAGTTAACCCCAGGCGCTTATATTCGCGGGTAGGGACAACAACATCACCCACAGCATAGTGATGGCTATATCTTGTTTGCACTTGGCTGAGGTCTTTAGCTTTTAATTGTGTTAGTGTTGCTGCCCGACCTAATACCCCTTCGGTTTTTAGCTCTTGACGAATACTATTAGTAATTAATTGGCGATCGCTGTTTGTGCCTGCTAAGACTAAAGTTTTATCTCGTTCTTCAGGAAAGAGCGCCATATAATCTTGCACCAATTGGACTAACCGTTCTTCTGCGTCAGGAATAACAGCAATACGATTAGCAGCGTCTAGCCTTTCCATCCCTTGGTCGATCTTCCCCGCCGCCACCAAATCCACTGATTGCTGCAAATCCTTGACTCGTTGGCGCAAAGATTGATTTAAGTAAGCGGTACTAATCCCAGCACTTTGCAACGATTTGAAAGGATTACCTGCTTCAACGGCGGATAACTGCTTGGTGTCACCGACCAAAATTACTCTAGCTTGCTTTTTGGTTGGTCGCTAGTTTCAGCAAGTCATGGGCATCTTTGGCACTGAGTAATCCAGCTTCATCAACGATCCAGATAGGCTTATCCTCAATGTCTTCTGGTTGTTTGGACAAAAGCAAACTGGCAACGGTATTTGTCTCAATGCCTACTTCTTCACCTAAAACGTTGGCAGCTTCGGAACTTGGAGCAAAACCTTTAATCGTGTAACCTTGTTCTGCGGCAATAATTTTAAACTCGTTAAGGGCATAAGTCTTTCCTGCTCCGGCTACTCCCTGCCATGCAATAAATCCATCGGTGGTTGTAGTAGCAAGAGCGATCGCGTCCTGCTGCCCTCCGGTTAAAGTTTTTTCAGCTAGGCGACTGGTTACAGTTTCGTTGTCGGCAATAGAATCAACGCTACCTTTTGATTGCTGCATTAACCTAATTGTCTCTAGCTCCCGGTTAACGGCAGTTTGGGTTGTGAATCCTTCATTAAAAGTAGAGATTAACTCTGGATCGTTCGCGATCGCACTTTCTAACTCGGCATAACTAAAAGACTTGATTTCTGAAAATATGAACTGATCCAGTGCCTTGCGCTTAAAGGCAACCGTTTTTTCCGAACAATGCTCTATGGCGGCGGTGACGGCGGCAGCAGCACCATTATTTGAGATCGCAATGTTATCTGAAATTGGTTGAATATTAACCCTTGGAACGGGATGCTGGATTTGCAAATTAAAGGCTTCGTCCTGGGCTTGCCACCAGCCTAGTTGTTCCTCTCTTGGCAATTCCTTACCTTTAGGGGCGCGGGTTTGTAGCGCTGCCCATTGTTTTTCCTTCGCCGTTGCATGTTCTCCGACTAGCTTTAGTATTTGCTGCCTGCGTTTAGAGAACCACTCCAGTTGAGTCTCGCTGTAGCCTTTAATTTCAAATAATCCATCAGGGCGCGTTTCGATTTCATAACCGAGCTTTTTCGCTTCATAAGCTAGTTCGTTGCGGTAGATTGCGCCTAACAACATTTCGTTGTTGTAGAGTTCCTCATTAGTTAGCGCTCTCCATTCGCCGTTTTCTAATTGGGTGCAGTTCAATACAATGCAGTGAGTATGTAGCTGTGGGTCTTTTTCCCGGCTAGTCGTGTGGTGGAACTGTGCCACTACCAAATTTCCTGTATTAACTTTCTGTTGCTCTCTGCCATCCCACACCCTAGCTTGAGCGTATTGCTGTTCAGCTACTTTTAAAGCGCATTCGACGGCATTACGGTGGGCTTGTTCTAGTTCCTTTGCTCCACCCATTAGTGCCGCTAGACTAAAGCTTTTTGGTGCGGAAAACGTCAAGTCAAAACCAGCCCTGCGGTTCGTAAGATTAATCTTTTTACCGCTTAATGTCTTTTTGCCATCGGGACTATAGCCTTCTAATAAATTCTTGAACTGTTCGCCCTTCACACTGCCGCTCAATCCCAAAGCATCCGCGCCTGACCAAACCAGTTCGACTGCTCTTGGGCTTCCTCCTTGGAGTAGTAGTTTTCTTGTTTAAAGTAGTTAGCACCCTGGCTTGGGGTGACGTTACTAATACTAAGCATGAATAATTTTGGTAAGCAAACGGATAACTGAGGGGAAATTAACCGTTTGGTTGAATAACTTGTTGACGAAAATACTTAATTAAACTGCTGCTAATTTGTGGTAAATAATAGCCATTTGCACTTCATTTAATATAGCTGTAAAATGTAGTTAGTTCAAGTATTTGAGCTTTGTTTTTTAGCTAAAATTTAGCGTGTGGTGTGGAAATTATTAGCGAAGCCACGTCTTCGTGGCGTAGCAGCTAAATGATGTGGTAAACCCAAAGTTTAAGCTCTATTTATCTCTTTAAAAGTTCAATTTGTCTCATTAGTCAATTTCTAGAGTAGTAAATTTTTGGAAAAGCTCTTTTTGTCTCTCTAAAAGTTCTATTTATCTCTTTAAAGCTTCAATTTATCTCATTAGTCAGTTTTCAAAAGGTAAATTTCCGAAAAAGCTCTTTTTGTCTCTTTAAGAGTTCTAATAGTCTCTTTAGAAGCTCTATTTATCTCACTTTTGAAGTAATTTGTCTTACTAGAGGCTAGTTTTATGTTGAAGCAAGAGTATTATTTTCAATTTGAGGCTATCTCAAGCTTCAAACTCCTATGAAATAAGGGTTTAAATTTTCAGTTTTTATTGCAAATCAAAATAGTTATATTTGTTAAATTTTCTTTTAAAATGACCTCAAACCTTTACTCGACAAGAGTTTCAAATTTGTTATTTTTATTGCCTCAAAATCCAATCACCGCTACAGCAAATCGTCTTTGCTCTGGCGTTACTTCCAGGTAGCGCTGCAACGTCCCTAAATCGTTATGCCCCGATATCTCCTGAATCACCCGCAGGGGTATTCCAGCGCTAGACATCATTGTTAGGGCAGTTCGCCTAAAGCTGTGGGTACTTACTCCGAATAACCCAACGTGATCGCAAGCAGCCTTAAGAATCTTGTCAGCCATGAACCGAGTCAAGGTAAGGCTTCGCCCTCGCATCCCTGGAAACAACGCCCCTGGTGACGTTGGGCACTCTGCTAACAATTGAGCTAGCCCCGAGTTGGTGGCAGTCGATCGAGCGGGTGTCGGCGCTGGGTCACTTGCGCCATTGCTTGAGCAGAAACTCCCGCAGTTTAGTTTCACCCTCTTTTGTCACTTTGAGCAAGAAAAAACAAACTAAAACCTGAAAAAGTTTGTACTGTATAGCTTTTACTATTTATTTTCTAACATCGAACTTAATTTACAGCCCTTTTGCCAAAATCCTTATTCACCGCAAGTTCTAGATTTTATTTTCCCAAAAGTGACAGAAACTGTCCAAGAGCAATATTGCTCACTCATTATGTTTAAAAGAAACAGAAATTGCTTGTTCTCTTTCCTAAACTGAGAGCGTGCTTTGACAGTTAAGACCGCTCCCCCAATGATGCGTTTGGCTCGAACAGAAGCTTGGTTCTGGACTGTGACGGTTGTGACACTGGTGAAGTGGGACATCACTATCCCGCGTGCGGAGACTCTATCGTCTGCCAATCCTTGTCAAGGCGCACTCGTTTAATTCCACAAGATAAATAGGAAGCAGTATGCACTTAAAACGACAAGCCTCATCTGGGTTCAAACCGATTAATGCAAATGCCGCTGGCATTGATATTGGCGCTCAAACGCATTGGGTCTGTATTCCCGTAGAGCGAGCAGTCGAGAACGTCGGGAGTTTTGGCTGTTTTACAGCAGGTTTGTATGCTTTGGCAGATTGGTTAAAAGAGTGCGGTATTCAGACAGCGACAATGGAATCGACCGGGTTTACTGGGTTGCATTATTTCAGATCCTTGAAACTCGTGGCTTTGAGGTCAAAGTGCGTCAATACTCATCATGTCAAAACCCTACCGGGTCGCAAAAGTGATGTGTTGGACTGTCAATGGTCACAGCCGTTGCATAGCTACGGGTTGTGCTCGGCTTCTTTCCGTCCTGATGATGAGATTTGTGTGATCAGAAGCTATATCCGGCAACGAGATAACCTAGTGCGAAGTGCCCGTGTTCATGGGCAACGGATGCAGAAAGCACTCACCGAAATAAACGTGCAGTTGCATCAAGTCGTGAGCGACATCACAGCACGACTTAATACCTAGTGTGAATTATTCCAATATTCTTTAACAGTAATATAACTACCTTGATTTGTTGTCTACAAATCTCTATACTCTACAGAGTTCACCTTAAAGACCGGTAACCCGATCGATTTATAGTAGTTTGAATTTACCAAGTTATTTGAGTCGATTCTATAACCGAGAAAAACTGCAGTAAAGACCTTTTATCGGAAACTTAAGAAGCAAACTATGCAACAGATTGAATTCACAAAAGCCGCTCTAACACCAAACCAAGGAATCATCGTTCTCTTCCTGTTGGGTTTCGTGTTGTTGGTGCTATCCTACTATGTGCGAACAACATTGGTCAGAAATACGCACGACTTTGTAATTGCAGGTCGCAGGCTAGGCTTTGGCTTTGGCGTAGCGGGAATCATCTCCATTTGGACATGGGCAATGGCAGTCATGATGTCGTCTGCTATGACTTACAGCTACGGTATATCTGGACTGTGGTGGTTTACAGTTCCAAACGGTCTTGCCGTGATTGTAATTATTCCCTTTGCCAGACGTTTAAGAGCCAAAATGCCACAGGGCTATACAATTGGTGAATTCATTGGTGCTAGATTTAGCAATGCGAAACTTGCCCGAATAGTGATGACTGTAGGTTTATTTTTCGGTGCCCTGCTCGCAATCATTATCAATCTCAAAGGAACGTCCTTAGTAATTTCAACAATTTTTAGTGTCGATCAAGGAACTGTTGCCATAATCACTGCAATTATTGTATTAACATATACGGTCTTGGGTGGTTTGTGGGCAACCATTTCAACATCAACCCTCACAACACTATTTATTACAGTTCCTGCTGCTTTCGTGGTAACTGCCGTTTTAAGTCGAGTGGGGGGTGCCGAGTTTGTTTGGCAGACAGTTGCAAGCAAAGGCAATGAACTGTTCTCAGTCGCTCGACCAGAAGCAGCACTAGGATTCGGTATCACGCTAGCTCTAGGGCTAATTACAGCTACTGTTGTTGGACAAGATTTTTGGCAGGTTGTTTGGGGATTAAAAGCTGGAGAAGCAAGTCGCACGTTCTTTTGGGCGGGCACGTTATTCTACCCCATTCCTATATGTCTAGGAATTTTAGGGTTAATTGGTATTGCATTAAATGTTGATTTGACAGCAAATTTGAATGGAGATGCAGCAGCCATTGGACCATTTATAATCTCCCACATCGGGTTGCCAACATGGTTAATTCTAAGCTACGTGTTTGTAATTTTGTCTGCGTGCTACTCGACAATTGATGGTTCTCTTTCTGCTATTGCTTCCATTGCTGCGATAGACGTTGTCAAACCTCTCGCTCCAGATATTTCAGAGAATAAATTGTTTGCTTACACTCGCTTGTCTATGCTTATTGCTGCAATTATTGCGATCCTTGTTGTATTGAGCGGGGTTGATTTTGTGACAATCGTATTGACGACCTATGCTATCCGAACCGCAGTTCTCATTCCATTTATGCTGTCAGTGTTTTGGAATCGAATGACGACAGGAGGATTTGTGTGGGGAACAGTCATAGCAATTGTACTTGGAATGCCTATTCATGTAACCTACGGTGAGTTGCCTGGTAGTATTGCTATTTTGATTATCAGCGCTATTATTCCAATTATTCTAGGGTTTTTTAATAAAGAACGATTTGACTACAACACGCTTAAACAAGCCGAAGACATTTCGACTTATTTTACAGATAGTTCAGTGGTTCAGAGAGTCACCGACTAATACTATCAACCAACATCATTCTTTTTGATCTTATTTCTGGAGAAGTCAATGAATTTTACTTCCATTAAGCTACTACATGAGTTCAGCACAACACTCAAAAAACATAAGCAATTGCTGCTGGCAATTGCTACTGGCATCCTAACAATTCAAGGAGGACACTTATATGCGGCTACAAATTCAGCTAGCGCTGCAAATTCAAGTTTCTTTGTTTCGATTGAAACAGCCGTTTTCTTTTTCATTGGCGTCGTTATATCCTTCTTTTATATCAAGGGAATGGCTGGCGTTTTGAATAACGCTGTCAAAACCTACAATACTGCTCCAGAGACTTCTCAAGATACCTATGCCAATGGGCTGGTTAAGACTATTTTGGCAGTCATTACTTCAGCTATCGTGATTGCGTCATATGGTTTAGGGGCGTATTTTCTATATCTAGGACCAGTACTCTGTTTGCTCAGCCCGATTGGAATTATTTATTTCATGTATTTAGATATTCACAATTCAGAGCAAATTTGAAAAAAGCGTTTCGTTATGCATGTTGATAGTGTTTGAAGGAAAATTTAATGTCAGCTAAGAAGAAAGCTCATTTGCTGGGGTTTATACAGCACGGTGTAAATAGTCACGCCACTGGTATGTGGCGGCACTCAAAAGATAAAGTTAACTGGGACTGGAGCCGCCCACCTTACTGGCAGCACATGGCTCGTACGATGGAGCGAGGTTTATTTGATGCCATGTTCATTGCTGATGAACTTGCGCCTTACAACAATTACGAACAAAGTTCTGATGCCTGTGTGAAATGGGCAGTTCAATGTCCAACCCATGAACCATCAACTATTGTGCCGATTATTACAACGGCAACTAAGCATCTTGGAGTTGGTGTTACGCTTTCTACTGCCTTTGAACATCCTTATTCTATGGTGCGACGGCTCTCCAGTTTAGATCACCTCTCGGATGGACGTGTTGCCTGGAATATTGTCAGCTCCTATTCAAAAAGCGAGTGGGATGCTTATGGAGCTAAAATGAGCGATCGCTCCAAACGCTATGAGCTTATGGAAGAGTACATGGAGATATGCTATCGCCTCTGGAATTCATGGGAACCAGATGCAATCATAGCTGACAAAAAAAGTGGTATTTTTGCTGACCCGGCCAAAGTTCATGAGGTGGACTATCAGGGCGAGTTCTTCAGCTGCAAAGGGCGCTCATTTTGTTACCGCTCCCCCCAAGGAAAACCTGTTCTCTGGCAAGCAGGTTCTTCAGATCGGGGGCGTGATTTTGCGGCTAAACATGCTGAAGCAATCTTTGCTGTCCATCCAAATGTTGAACGGATGCGGCAATATACAGACGATGTAAACGATCGGTTGGCAAACAAATTTCAGCGTTCTTTGGGAAGCGTAAAGCTCATTTACGGAATGCAATGCATTGTAGGTGAATCACGAACTCATGCTCAGGAAAAGTACGAGCAAATTCGTGCTGGTATTCCTTTAGAGGGAGCACTAGCATGGATTTCCGGACATTTCGGTCCAGATTTTTCTAAGTACGATTTGGATGAATATGTACAAAACATTGAAATTCCTGGCATACAAGGACTATTCGAGAGCATTATCTATGCCAAAGGTGGCGATCCCATTACGGTCAAAGAAGCCGCTTTATATTACGCTATGGGGATGGGAATGCCGATTACAGTTGGAACTGCCTCTGACATTGCCGATCAAATGGAACACTACATGGACGAAGGGGGTGCCGATGGATTCATGCTCGTCGCTACTTACACTCCTGGATGTTTTGAAGAGTTTGTTGATCTGGTTGTACCCGAATTACAACGACGTGGACGTTACCGCACCGAGTATACTGGGAAAACACTGCGAGAAAATCTTCTTTCTTAATTAATAGGGACACAAAGCTGATTATCTGTAGCAGGAGGAGTGAAAATAGTGGTGCAAGTGTTTGGTTGGGGAGAGGCTGTAGGGAGCATCTCACTTTTGTAATGAGTATTAATACTTAAGATATTTAAGGGACTAAGGAACTAGAATCGAAGCAAAAATGTAGGATAAGTAAAAATAGACATGACGTAGAGAATATGACTCCAGAGAAAGCTAAAGCACTAAAAGCCCATATACAAGCTATTGCTGCCATTCTTTATGAGGAGACTCCACCAGAGAAATTAAACACTTTAGAGGAAATTGAACAGACTGTACGCCAAAAGGTACTCAAGCACGTCAGTCCAGAAATTGGTGTTTTTTTATTCAAGGGGTCACAGGTACAAGCACAGGCAGAAAAAGACGCTTAAAAAGCAGCATTGGCATTTTAAGACTTACGAAAAACCAGGCAAAAAAACTGAAAGTTGCACCAAGGACACAACTGAGTCCACATCTGGAAAAATGTTGTTTGCTATTGAGTGCAAATGTATCCTATGCCAATACCGCACAAGATTTGGAAAGCCTTACAGGTCTGAGAATATCCCATAGTACGCAGAATGCGACTTGTACAACGACATAAGTTTCCAACCGTGCGAGTCAATCAAGAAGTAGAAGAATTGACCGTTGATGGAGGAAAAGTTAGGCTTCGCACCCCTAAAGGTCTTAGGTGTGAGTGGCGAGATTATAAAGCCGTAAACCTTCATGGGCAGGCAGTTGCAGCTTATTTTCAAGATAATCAAGCTTTACAGACTTGGGTAAATCAACAACAACTATCAGAAATTGTCACCTGCCTTGGGGATGGGCGATCAGGGCATATGGAATCGGGTGCGACCTCCATCCAATACTTTGAGAAGCCTAGCTTTCTTTTGCTCCACAAGAGTTTTCGATGTGTGTAAATGTAACCAGTGAATAGTCAAAAAATCTTTTAGGGAATCACTCGAAAGCTCCTCTAGTAAAGGGTTGTAGCTATTTAATATCAAGTAGAGGTCGCACCCATGGAATCTCATCGCTGGCATTGCCACTGACGACAGCCGCTTGGAAATTTTAGATTGGTATCACCTAGTAGAAAACCTTTATAAAGTCGGCGGCGACAAGGGACGTTTGGCAAGAGTAAAAGCTTTTTTATGGCGGGGAAATGTTGCCGCAGCTATTGCCGAGTTTGATGGGTGGTCACATCCTCAAGTAGGAAATTTTATTGCCTATCTTCATAAGCATCAGTCTCGTATCCCCGATTACTGGTATTTTCAGACCGAACAGATTAGCTCGATTGGTAGGAGTGCAATTGAGTCCACTGTCAAACAAATTGGTAGGCGTGTGAAAATCTCCCTAGCTCAGTGGAACAAACAGAATGTGTCGCAAGTTCTCTTTCATCGCACTGCTTATCTTAATGGAATGCTATCTACCACTGGCTATTTGCAAAACTGAGATGCTCCCGTCGAAACCCCTTTGCCACAATCGTCATGGCTCACTAGAAGGCTCAGGAAACCCGCACCGATAGGTTAAGACGTTTGGAATGGAAGCTGACTATTACTCGACGGCTGTACGAGCAGGGTTATTCGCGGGAAGATGTCATCAACCTCTTCGGGTTTATCGACTGGGTGATGAGCTTACCACAAGAGTTAGAACAAGAGTTTTGGCTTGAAGTGATTCAGTTAGAGGAGGAAAGGCGGATGCCATACATCACGAGTGTAGAAAGAAGTGGTATTAGATAAGGACTACTAAAAAGTATATCCCTAGGTTTGGATCTGAAATTTGGCACCCAGGGCAATAGCCTGAAGCCAGAAATTTCCCGGATTACTGACGTGGACTTATTAGAAGCAATTTTAGAAGGGCTGAAAACAGCGAACACAGTGGAATAATTGCGTCAAATCTATCAGCCCTCGACACATGAGTGAAGTTAGGGACACGAGCGCTCTCTAAAGTTTGCAATACGATTATTCCCGCAGTTGAATTGGCAAGCGGTAGAGCGCTCTAGTTAAATAGGTTATGGAAAATTTGCTTTACCCACCCTAACGCGCCCGCCCGCGATGACAGAACTGTTCGTATCGCCATCTAATTTAATTTTAACCAGTGCCACTCCACTCACACGGCAACCCGCAGCAGTATATTTATCTAGCTTGACTGCTGGCTCGCGGCGAACCATGAG
>JAESGR010000668.1_pt1 | contig 17941 bp, 16 predicted proteins | sample 9269771 | NCBI WGS metagenome assembly JAESGR01 (sample SAMN15739572, study PRJNA653492) | algae metagenome | isolation source: Chroococcus sp. CMT-3BRIN-NPC107 and co-occurring heterotrophs from well... | place: USA: Clark Mountains Wilderness, California | collected 2010-04-18 | reverse complement strand
ACCGGCGACGAGATCCTCGACGCCGGCGTGCAGGTGATGGCGCAGCCGCCGGGCAAGAAGAACAGCTCCATCCACCTGCTGTCGGGCGGCGAGAAGGCGCTCACCGCGATCGCCCTCGTCTTCGCCATCTTCCAGCTCAACCCGGCGCCGTTCTGCCTGCTCGACGAGGTCGACGCGCCGCTCGACGACGCCAACACCGAGCGCTACGCCAAGCTCGTCAACGAGATGGCCAAGAGCACCCAGTTCCTGTTCATCAGCCACAACCGCATCGCCATGGAGATGGCCGAGCAGCTCATCGGCGTGACCATGCAGGAGCAGGGCGTGTCGCGCATCGTCACCGTCGACATGCCCGGCGCGATCCGTCTGGCCGAAGCCGCGTAGCGCCGGGCGCACGGCCATGAGCACGCTGATGGTGGCTCTCGCATCCCTCGGCGGCGTGGTCCTGGCCGGGGTGGTCGCGCACGGTGCGTGGCAGGCACGGCGGGCCGGTCCGAAGCGCGCCACGCCGGCAGTGCGCGAGGAACCCACCGCGTCGGCGAGCGGCCCCGGCGGCGAGCCGGCGCTGGTCGGTGAGCCGCCGCCGCTGGCCGACGACAACGAGCCCGGCCTGGCGGTGGCGCGACGTCCGTCCCGCCGCATGCCGCTGCAGCTCGACGCCCTGATCGACGCCTTCGCTCCGATTGCGCTCGAGGCGCCCATCCTCGGCGAGACGGTGCTCGCGCACCTGCCGTCGAAGCGCCACGTCGGCAGCAAGCTGGTGCTCGTCGAAGGGCTGAACGTCGCGACGGGCCACTGGGAGGCGCCGGCCGCGGGCGAGCGCTACGCCGAGCTGCAGGCAGGCGTCCAGCTGGCGAGCCGCACCGGAGCGCTGAACGAGATCGAGTACTCCGAGTTCGTGCAGCGCATGCAGGAATTCGCCGACGCGATCGGCGCCGGCATCGATCCGCCCGACATGCTCGAGGTCATGGCCCAGGCGCGCGAGCTCGATGCCTTCGCGAGCCAGCACGACGCCCAGCTCGCGGTCCATCTGCATGCGCGCGGCGCGGCGTGGAGCATCGGCTATGTCCAGCAGCACGCACGCCGGCACGGCTTCGTTCCCGGCGTCGTGCCCGGCCGGCTCGTCTATCCGTCGACCGAGGAGGGCGCGCCGCCGGTGCTGACGCTGACCTTCGACTCGCAGGCGGCGCTCGCCGACGAGCCCGATCGCGCCGCCGTGCGCGACGTCACGCTGTCCTTCGACGTGCCGCAGACCGATCCGGCGGCGGAGCCGTTCAAGGCCTGGCAGGCGGCGGCCCAGGCGCTCGCCGTCGGCATGGACGCGGCCATCGTCGACGACAACGGCCAGCCGCTGAGCAGCGATGGCTTCGCGATGATCGGCAACGAGCTCGCCGCGCTCTACGAAGCGCTGCAGGCGCACGATCTCGCCGCCGGCTCGGCGGCGGCCCGGCGTCTCTTCAGCTGAGGAAGCCGCCGTGGCCATGTCGCATGCGTTCCTCGGTGTCGATCTTCCGGTCGTTCAGGCACCGATGGCCGGTGCGCAGGGCAGCGCATTGGCCATCGCGGTGAGCCGGGCCGGCGGTCTGGGTTCCCTGCCCTGCGCCATGCTCGAGCCGGAGGCCATGCGCGCCGAGCTGGCGGCGATCCGCGCCGCGACCGACCGGCCGTTCAACGTCAACTTCTTCTGTCATGCGCAGCCGGCGGCCGACGCCGATCGCGAGGCGGGATGGCGGGCGGCGCTCGCCCCCTACTACCGCGAGTACGGCATCGATCCGCAGGACATCCCGGCCGCGCCCGGCCGCCTGCCGTTCAGCGCCGCCGCGGCGGAGGTGCTCGACGCCGTCCGGCCACCCGTCGTGAGCTTTCATTTCGGCCTGCCGGAAGCGGCGCTCCGGGCGCGGGTCCGCGCGTTGGGGGCGCTGATCCTCGCGACGGCGACGACGGTGGACGAGGCGCTCTGGCTCGAGCGCCACGGCGTCGACGCGATCGTCGCCCAGGGCTGGGAGGCCGGTGGGCACCGCGGCCACTTCCTCTCCGACGATCTCCTGCTGCAGCCCGGCACGCTGGCCCTGGTGCCGCAGGTCGTCCGCGCCGTGCGCGTACCGGTGATCGCGGCCGGCGGGATCGCCGACGCCGCGGGAGTCCGGGCCGTGCTGGCGCTCGGCGCCGTCGCGGCGCAGGTCGGCACGGCCTACCTGCTGTGCCCCGAGGCGACGACGCATCCGGCGCACCGTGCCGCCCTTGTCGGCCCGATGGCGCAGCGCACCGCCGTGACCAACCTCTACACCGGCCGACCGGCGCGCGGCATCGAGAATCGCCTGATGCGCGAGATCGGCCCGCTGAGCCCGCTCGCGCCGGCATTCCCGCTCGCGACCGCGGCGCTCGCGCCCTTGCGCACCGCGGCGCTGAAGGACGGCAAGGCCGACTTCATGCCGCTCTGGTGCGGCCAGAACGCCAGCGGCTGCCGGCCGGTTCCCGCGGCCGAGCTGACCCATGGCCTCGCCGGCGTCTGAGCCGGCGAAGCCGCGGCAGGCGCAAGGACCGGCGCGGGGCGACGCGGCGGCTCGCGCGGCCGAGCTGCGCGAGCGCCTGGCCCGCCATGCGCACGAGTACTACGTGCTCGATGCGCCGAGCATCCCCGACGCCGACTACGACGCCTTGTTCCAGGAGCTGCAGGCGATCGAGGCCGCGCACCCCGAGCTGCGCACGGACGAGTCGCCGACGGCGCGCATCATCGGCGCGGTGCTCGAGGGCCTGCGGCCGGTTCGCCATGCGCTGCCCATGCTGTCGATCGACACCGAGACCGACACCACGGCGACGGGTGCCGAAAAGTTCGACCAGCGCATCCGCAGGCTGCTCGGCCTGGGCGACAGCGACCCGCCGGTCGCCTACTGCGCCGAGCTGAAGTTCGATGGCCTGGCGATCAACCTGCGCTACGAGGGCGGCCGGCTGGTCCAGGCCGCGACACGCGGCGACGGCGAGACCGGCGAGGACGTGACGCACACCGTCGGCACGATCGCCAGCGTGCCCAAGCGGCTGCGCGGCGTGCACGCGGACGTGCTCGAGATCCGCGGCGAGGTCTTCATGCGCCGCGACGACTTCGAGGCGCTCAACGAGCGGCAGCGCCAGCTCATCGCGGCCGGCGCGAAGGGGGAGAAGACCTTCGTCAACCCGCGCAACGCCGCCGCCGGCGCGGTGCGCCAGCTCGATGCGAGCGCCGCCGCCCGCCGGCCCTTGAGCTTCTTCGCCTATGGCCTCGGCGAGGTCAGCGGCTGGGTGCCGCCGCCGACCCAGACCGAGCTTCTGGCTGCGCTCGAGCGGATGGGCGCGCCGGCGAGCCCGGGGCACGAGCGGGTCGAGGGCGCGGCCGGCCTCGTCGCCTTCCACGACCGCGTCGCGGCGGCGCGCGACGCACTGCCCTACGACATCGACGGCGTCGTCTACAAGGTCGACGACCGCGCGCTGCAGGACAGGCTCGGCTTCAAGTCGCGCGAGCCGCGCTGGGCCGTCGCGCAGAAGTACCCGGCGCAGGAGCGGACCACCGTGCTGCGCGGCATCGAGGTGCAGGTCGGCCGCACCGGCAAGCTGACGCCGGTGGCGAAGCTGGAGCCGGTCTTCGTCGGCGGCACGACGGTTTCCAACGCCACCCTGCACAACGAGGACGAGGTCCGCCGCAAGGACGTCCGCATCGGCGACACGGTGATCGTGCGTCGCGCCGGCGACGTGATCCCGGAGATCGTCGGCGTCGTCGCCGAGCGGCGCCCGAAGGACGTCGGGCCGCCGTACGACCTGCGCGCCCAGCTCGGCGGCGCCTGCCCGGTCTGCGGCAGCGCCATCGTCCGGGAGGAAGGCGAGGTCGACTGGCGCTGCAGCGGCGGCCTGTTCTGCGCGGCGCAGCGCAAGCACGCGATCCTGCACTTCGCCGGCCGTCGCGCTCTCGACATCGAGGGGCTCGGCGAGCGCATCGTCGACCAGCTCGTCGAGTCGGGGCAGGTCGGGACCTTGCCGGACCTGTACCGCCTCACCCAGGCGCAGCTCGAGGGCCTGGACCGCATGGGCGGGAAGAGCGCGGCCAACCTCGTCGCCCGCATCGACGCGAGCAAGCACACGACGCTGGCGAGGTTCCTCTATGCGCTCGGCATCCGCCACGTCGGCGAGTCCACGGCCAAGGACCTGGCGCTGCACTTCGGCAACCTCGACCGGCTCATGTCGGCCTCGCTCGAGCAGCTGCTCGAAGTCGCCGACGTCGGGCCGACCGTCGCCGCAAGCGTGCACGCTTTCTTCCAGGAAGCGCACAACGTCGCCGTGATCGACGGACTGCGCCGGGCCGGGTTGCATTGGGACGAGCACGAGGGCCGCGCCGGCGCCGTGCCGCTGCCGCTCGCCGGCAAGACCTTCGTGCTGACCGGCGCCCTGCCGACCCTGAGCCGCGACGAGGCGAAGGACCTGCTGGAGGCGCGCGGCGCCAGGGTGGCCGGCTCGGTGTCGAAGAAGACGGACTACGTCGTCGCCGGTGCCGAGGCCGGCTCGAAGCTGGCCAGGGCCGAGGCGCTCGGCATTCCGGTCCTCGACGAAGCCGGCCTGAGGGCCCTGCTCGACGCGGATTGACGGCCGTTGCTTCGGCCGGCCCCGGGGCACGAGAATCGCTGACCCCCACCGCCGAAGGTCTCGTCATGGCCGTCTCCGAAAGCGAGAAGCTGTTCAGGAAGATCAAGCTGGTCGCCGACCAGATCGCCAAGATCCGGGCCGTGCTCGATCGCCGATGGAAGGATCTCGCGACGCGGCTCGAGGCCGCGATCAAGGCGAAGGACCGCGACAAGATCGAGTTCTTCCTGAGCGCGCTCGACGGCCGCATCAAGGAGGTGTCGAAGACGCTGCAGGCGGCGCGCGTCGCGATGGGCGACGTTCGCGAGCTGCAGCTGGACGAGGACTTCGTCGCCGGCAACGCCGTCGAGATGGAGGAGTACGTCTCCATCCTCAGCGGGGCGGTGAAGAGCCTCACGGCCCAGTTCGCCGAGGGCAAGAAGCTGCAGAACCAGGCCCAGGCGGCGGCCGAGTCCGCCACCGACGCGGCCGGCAACGCCACCGCCCTGCAGGCCGAGCTCGAGACGGCGATGAACGACGCGAAAGGCGCGTTCTCGGCGCTGTTCAAGAAGGCCGACGCGATCCAGGTGCGCGCCGCCGCGGCGCTCAAGGCGCGCGACGCCAAGGCGCTGGCCAGGGCGAAGGCGGAGTACGACGCGCTCGGCATCGACGTCCAGCTCATGCTGCACGAGGGCCTCCTCAAGCGGGTCAAGGAGCTGGGCGCGAGCGCCGGCTCGAAGGAGTACGCGCCGGACGTCCAGGCGCAGCTCAAGGACGGCGCCAAGGACCTCATGAACCAGGCGGTGGGCGTGAACGTCTACGTCGATCAGCTGAAGCTCGGCGTGCAGCGGATGAAGGCCATGGCCATCGAGGCGCCCGACAGCGCGAAGGCGGCGAAGCTCCTCTCGCTCGATCGGGCCGCCGAGGAGATGCTGAAGAAGGTGCTCGCCGGCCCGGCCGCCGGTCTCGAGCCCGGCCTCGAGCAGATCGGCAGGAAGCTCGACCCGAAGCAGAAGGGCAAGGACATGCTGGCGAAGCTGCGGAGCGCCGGCATCCTCTGACCCGGGGCCGCCGTGAGCACGCAGGCGGGGCTCCCGAAGTGGCTGCAGCGGTCCCGGCGTGCCGCCGCGGCCGAGCCGCTGTCGCCGCGAGCGCCGCTGCTGCTGAGCGGGCACCAGGCGCCGATCGGCAGCATCGAGCCGTCGCTGGCGGAGCGTCTCGCTCGCGCCGGGCTGCCGATCGGGGACGGCGCGAGCGGATGGGTGATCACCGCACCGGCGCCGGCCTCGCTCGCCGCGATCGCCCGCTGGCTGCATGCCGCGGGCGTGTGCAGCCGCTGGCGCGACGAGCTGCTGCCGGTCCGCGACGACGCCGGCGCGGGCATGGCAGCGGTCGAGCGCAGCGTCGTCCGCGCCCTCGGAATCCGGACCTTCGCCGTGCACCTCGTCGGCAGCACCCCCGAGGGTCGGGTCTGGGTGCAGCAGCGCGCGTTCGACAAGGCCACCGACCCCGGCGCATGGGACACGCTCGTCGGCGGCCTCGTCGGCGTCGACGAGACGACGGAGACCGCGCTGGCCCGCGAAGCCGCGGAGGAAGCGGGCCTGGCGCTGGCGCAGCTCGATGCGCTCACGCGCGCCGGCCGGGTCGCCGTGCGGCGGCCGGTGCCGGACGGCTTCATGGCGGAGGACATCGAGGTCTTCCACGCCGTCGTGCCTCGCGGCGTCGAGCCGATCAACCGGGACGGCGAGGTCGAGCGCTTCGAGTGCCTCGACGCCGAAGCGCTGCACGCACGCCTTGCCGCGGGAGCCTTCACGCTCGAAGCCGAGCTCGTCTTCGGTGTGCTCGTGGAGCAGGGCACGCTGGCCGGCCGCCCGTCCGGCCGACGCGGCGAAGAGGGCGGCGCCGGCGCGCCGGGAAAACGGGCGCGGTAGACTGATTTCATGCCCGCCTCGACTGCCCTCTCGCACCTCACCGTCATCGACCTGACGCGCGTGCGCGCCGGGCCGACCGCGGTGCGCCAGCTCGCCGACTGGGGTGCCCAGGTGATCAAGGTCGAGATGCCGCCGGCGATGGACGACGGCGACGGCATCGGCGGCCCGCGCGAGGACAGCGATTTCCAGAACGTGCACCGCAACAAGCGCGGCATGACGCTGAACCTGAAGTCGCCCGAAGGCGTGGCCATCCTCAAGCGGCTGGTCGAGCGCGCCGACGTGCTGGTCGAGAACTACCGTCCGGACGTCAAGCGCAAGCTCGGCATCGACTACGAGACGCTCTCGGCGATCAACCCGCGCCTGGTCTACGGCAGCATCTCCGGCTACGGCGAGGACGGACCGTACCGGCTGCGGCCGGGCTTCGACCAGATCGCCCAGGGCATGGGCGGCCTGATGTCGATCACCGGACTGCCGGGCCAGGGGCCGGTGCGCGTCGGCATTCCCATCGCCGATCTCTGCGCCGGCATCTTCTGCGCGCACGGGATCATGGTGGCGCTGCTGGAGCGCGAGAAGTCCGGGCGCGGGCAGTGGGTGCGGTCGTCGCTGCTGCAGGCCCAGCTCTTCATGCTCGACTTCCAGGCCGCGCGCTGGCTGATGAAGGGCGAGGTCCCCAAGCAGGCGGGCAACAACCATCCCACCTCCATCCCCACGGGCGTGTACCGCACGCGCGACGGCCACATGAACCTGGCGGTCTCCGGCGGCCGGATCTGGCTCCGCTTCTGCGAGGCGCTCGGCGCGCCGGAGCTGGCCGCGCATCCCGACTACGCGACGTCCGGCGAGCGCTCGAAGAACCGCGACCGGCTGCACGCCGAGATCGAGAGCCGGCTCCTCGCGCGCGACACGGCCGACTGGGTCGCCCTCTTCAACGAGGCCGGCGTGCCGAGCGGTCCGATCTACTCGGTCGACCAGGCCTTCGCCGACCCGCAGGTGCAGCACCTCGGCATCGTCCAGAAGGTCGGCGACGTGCCGTACCTGGGCCAGCCGGTGACGCTGAGCCGCACCCCGAGCCACGTCGCCAGCCACCCGCCGGCGCAGGGCGAGCACACCGACGGCGTGCTGCGCGATCTCGGCTATGGCGACGCCGAGATCGAGCGTTTCAAGAGCCAGGGCATCGTCTGAGGAGACCCCGTGCCGAGCGACAAGATGATCTCGAAGGTGGAAGACGGCGTCGGCTGGATGATCTTCAACAACCCCGAGCGCCACAACGCGATCTCGCTCGAGATGTGGGAGGCGGCGCTGGAGATCATGGCGACGTTCGCCGCCGACCCTTCCGTGCGCGTGATGCTCGTGACTGGCGCCGGCGGCAAGGCCTTCGCCTCGGGCGCCGACATCTCGAAGTTCAAGGACGAGCGCCAGGAAGCGGAGTCGCTCGCCCGCTACCAGGCGACGACGCAGGCGGCCTACAAGGCGCTGCAGAGCATGGCCATCCCGACGATCGCGAAGGTCCGCGGCTACTGCATCGGCGGCGGCACGGCGGTCGCCGTCTGCTGCGACATCCGCATCTGCAGCGAAGGCTCGAAGTTCGGCATTCCGGCGGCCAAGCTCGGGCTCGGCTACGGCCTGGCACGGGCGCAGCCGCTGGTCGATCTCGTCGGGCCGGCGCACGCCAAGGAGATGTTCTTCACCGGCCGCCAGCTCGATGCCCGCGAGGCGGAGCGGATCGGTCTCGTCAACCGCGTGGTCCCTGACGACGCGCTCGACGCCGCGGTGGACGAGATCGCCAAGGCGATCGTCGCCAACGCGCCGCTCACCGTGCGCTGCGCGAAGCTCGTCGTCGGCGAGGCCTTGAAGGACGCCGGCGATCGCGACGTCGCCGCGACCGAGCGCGCCGTCGAGGCCTGCTTCGCCAGCCGCGACTACAAGGAAGGGCAGGCGGCGTTCATGGAAAAGCGCAAGCCGGTCTTCACGGGCACCTGAGCCGGGCCGGCCGGGCGTTCCTCTCTGTGCCGGGCGTTCGCGGTCAGGCGCAGCGAGGCTCGCTAGCCCAGGTCGACTCCGACAGCGCGTGCCGCGGCGCGGACCGGCTCCGGCCAGTCGATGTGGCCCGGATCGCGGCCGCTGGCCATGCCCATCAGGTAGGCGGGCTCCGCGTCGACGTTCCTGAACCCGCGCGACAAGCCCGGCGGGATGGAGATCGTGTCCCAGGGCTCGAGCACGACCTGGCGTTCGCCGTCAGGACCCCAGAAGACCTCCCACCGGCCGGTGAGCGCGACGAAGACTTCCTGCGTCAGGTGACTGTGCAGCGGCGCCGACTTGCCGGGCTCGCAGCGGACGATGTTGAGGTGGAAGTCCTCGGCCGCCAGGGGTGCCGCCGGCGGCGTGCCGAGGACGCGGAAGGTGGTCCGCTCGCAGCCCGGGATGGCCGCGTCCAGGTAGTCGGCCGTCGGTCGGAGCGTCCGGAAGCGCGCGACGCGAGCCTCCATCTCCTCGACGGTCGGGTTCGCGTCCGTGATCTTCGCGGTACCTGTCATTAGTGGTCTCCGAAGGATGCCGGCGGCGGCTTCACGCTGCGGGCTTCAGCCGTCGATGGTTGCAGCAAGCGCGCTAATCGCCGCAAGCGCGCTAGCCGACGATCTGCTCGGCAAGCCGCACCAGGCTCCGGTCGCTGCCGGCCGGCCCGAGCAGCGACAGGCCGAGCGGAGCCCCGAGCCGCGTCGCGAGCGGCAGCGACAGCTGCGGGAAGCCGGCGAGGCCGGCGAGGCACAGCATCCGTGTCGCCTGGTTGCGGTAGTCCTCGAGGCCGGCCTCGTCGGCGTCGGCCTCGGGAGCGATGTCGGGCATGGGCGGCATGAGCATCACGCCGTCGCTGCCGAGCAGGGCCGCCAGGTGGCTGCGGAAGCGGGCGCGGAACGCCGTCGCCGACGCGAACTGCGCGTCGGTGACGGTGCTGGCCCAGGCGAATCGCTGCGCCACGCCGGGGCCGAGCGGCGGCGCGAAGCGGTCGATCAAGGCGCCGTCGGAGCGCCAGGCTTCGCGGCCTTGCAGGTAGCGGAAGTTCCAGTACATCGCGTCGAAGTCGTCGAGCGCCGCGTCGACCGGCGTCGCCCTGCCGAGCCGGGCCTCGACCCGGGCGACGGCGCCGGCCAGCGCCTCCTGCACGTCGGCCGCGACGAGGCCCCAGACGTCGGCCGGCGCGAGCAGCCGCACCGAGGCGGGCATCGGCGACGGGTCGGCGCCGAGCAGCACGTCGGCGACGCGGGCGAAGGTGGGCACGTCGCGCGCGAACCAGCCGCAGGTGTCGAGACTGGGCGCGAGGTCCATCACGCCTTCCAGGCTGACGCGGCCGTGCGTCGGCCGCAGGCCGACCAGGCCGCAGTGGTTCGCCGGCGCGCGGACGCTGCCGCCGGTGTCGGTGCCGAGCGCGAAGTCGCAGAGCCCGTTCGACACCGCGGATGCCGAGCCCGACGACGAGCCGCCGCTGATCCGGTCGGGCGCGGCGCCGTTGATGGGCGAACCGAAGTGCGCGTTCCGGCCGTTCATCGAGAACGCCAGCTCGTCGGTGATGGTCTTGCCGGCGAAGCGCGCCCCGGCGTCGAGCAGCCGCTGCACGGTCGGCGCCGTGTTCGTCTTGACGCCCGACATCGCCAGCACGAACGGCTGCCCGCCGCTGGTCGGATAGCCGGCGACGTCGAAGAGGTCCTTGACGGCGAACGACAGGCCCGCGAGCGGGCCCGCCGCGGCGTGCGGCACCGGCGCGTCCGGGTAGGGCATGAAGGCGCGGCAGGCGTCGCGGCAGCTGGACATGGCGTTCTCGCGAGTCGGAGGTTCGTTGCCGGTGGTCGTCGTCAGGTCGGGGCCGCGGCCGCACGTCGTCGCGAAGCGGCCAGGATGCCGCGCACCGTCGGCACCAAAATTGCGGCCAGCGCGGCGACCGTCAGCACGGCCGAGATCGGCCGCATGAAGAAGATGCCGATCCCGGCGTCCGAGATGATCAGCGACTGGCGCAGCGCCCGTTCGGCGAGCGGGCCGAGGACCAGCGCCAGCACCAGCGCCGCCGGCGAGTAGCCGAGCTTCTTCATCGCATAGCCCAGCGCGCCGAAGGCGAGCATCACGCCGACGTCGAAGCTGCTGTTCTTGAGCGAGAACGCGCCGGTGATGCAGAGGACGATGATGATCGGCATCAGGATGCCGTAGGGCACGCGCAGGGCGCGGACGAAGAGCGGGATGAACGCGGTGCTCAGGATCAGCAGCAGCACGTTGGCGATGTACTGCGAGGCGATCAGCCCCCAGACGAACTGCGGGTTCTTCTCGAACAGCTGCGGGCCCGGCCTGAGTCCCCACATCAGCAGGCCGCCGAGCATGATGGCGGTGGTCGCCGAGCCCGGGATGCCGAGCGTCAGCATCGGCACCATAGCGCCGGTCGCGGCGGCGTTGTTGGCGGCCTCGGGCGCCGCGACGCCTTCGATTGCGCCGCGCCCCAGCTCCTCGGTATGCCGCGAGACCTTCTTCTCGACGGCATAGGCCATGAAGGTCGCGACGGTCGGCCCGGCGCCCGGAAGCGTGCCGACGACGAAGCCCAGCACCGTCCCGCGCAGGATCGCCCAGCGGCTGCGCAGCCAGTCGGCCGCCGTGGGCAGGACGTCGCGCAGGCCGTAGCGTCCCGAGGCGAGGCGGCTGCCGCTGGCCGATTCCGCGCCCGCCAGCACCTCGCCGATGCCGAACAGGCCGATGGCGACCGGCAGGAAGTCGATGCCGTCCATCATCTCCGGGATGCCGAACGCGAAGCGGGCGTCGCCGGAGACGATGTCGAAGCCGACCGTGGCCAGCATCAGCCCGAACACCATGCTGATGTAGCCCTTGAGCGGGCTCTCGCCGGTGAGCAGGGTGACGGTGGTCAGGCCGAGCAGCATCAGCGCGAAGTTCTCGGGCGGGCCGAAGGCGAGCGACCAGCGGGCGAGTAGCGGCGACACCAGCATCAGCAGGAACACGCCGATCGTGCCGGCGATGAAGGAGGCGATCGCCGCGATGCCCAGGGCCGGGCCGGCGCGCCCCTGCAGCGCCATCTGATGGCCGTCGAGGCAGGTGACGACCGAGGCCGATTCGCCCGGCGTGTTGATCAGCACCGCGGTGATCGTTCCGCCGTACATCGTTCCGGCGTAGAGGGCGGCGAGCATGATGATCCCCGAGGTGGGATCCATGCCGAAGGTCAGCGGCAGCAGCAGCGCCACGCCCGACGGCGGGCCGATCCCGGGCAGGGCGCCGATGAGGATGCCGAGGATCACGCCGCACACCGCCATGAAGAGGTTGAACGGCGTGAGCGCGACCGAGAAGCCGAGGGCGAGGTTGGACAGGAAGTCCATCGCCGCCTCAGAAGCCGAGCACGCCCACCGGCATCGGAACCTTGAGCCAGTGGATGAAGATCAGGTAGTTCGCCGCCGCGACGGCCAGCGCCACCGCCACCGTCACATGCCACGGCTGCCGGTCGAGGCCGCGCAGCAGGGCAATCAGGAACAGCACGGTTCCGAGGGCCATGCCGACGACCTTGAGCAGGGCGACGAAGGCGACGCTGAGGCCGAAGACGAGGACCAGGCGCCGCAGCCCTTCGCCGCGCGGCAGCCAGGCTTCGCCCGGGTCGCCGGAGCGCATGGCGCCGATCAGCAGGGTCGCCGCCAGCACCGCCATCGACAGGCCCAGCCAGAAGGGAAGGAAGGCCGGACCGGGACCGTTCTCGCCCCAGTACGCGTAGTGGGTCAGTGCACCGGCGCTGAAGGCGACGCCGAGCGCGAGGAGCGCCGCGCCGGCGATCCGGTCAGCGGAACGCACGTGCAGGGCCCGCGCGCCGGCCTACTTCTTCAGGCCGCCGAGCGCGCCGAGCGCGCTTTCGTAGTCGCCGGTGATGCCGTCGAGATACTTGTTGGCTTCCTCTCCGATCCAGGTCGTCGGCGTGAGCAGGTTGCCCTTGATGTACTCGTCCTGCCACTTCTTCGTCGCGGCGACCTTCTTCAGCGTCTCCTGCCACCAGGCGACGGCTTCCGGCGGCATGCCGGCGGGCCCGACGACGCCGCGCATCTGTTCCCAGTAGAAGGGGTAGCCCTTCTCGGCGAAGGTCGGGACGTCGGGCGCACCGGCCATGCGCTTGCGCGCGGCGACGGCGAGGTTCCTCGCCTTGCCGCCGTCGACCTGGGCGACGATCTCGTTCGGGTTCATGATGCCGGCGTCGATGTGGCCGCCGAGCAGCGCCGTCGTCACCTCGCCGCCGGAATTGAACGGCACGTACTTCAGCTTGATCTTCGCCGACTGCTCGAACAGGTGCGCGAAGATGTGATCCTCGTTGTGCGTGCCGGTGCCGCCGACGGTGAGCTGGCCCGGCCTGGCACGCGCGGCGGCGATGAAGTCCTCGACCGTCTTGTACGGCGACTCGTTGCGCACCGACAGCATGAGCTCGTCGATGGCGACGATCATGAGCACGGTAATGGCGTCGCGATGGTTGCCGGGCAGGCGCCCCTGCAGCTTGCCGGAGACGATCATCGGCGTGGCGCCCGCCACCACGTGCGGATCGCCCTTCTTCGTGATCAGGTAGCTGTAGCCGATGGTGCCGCTGCCGCCGGGCCGGTTGTTGACGGTGATCGGCACCGGCGACCACTTGTTCTCGTCGATGATGCCGGTGATCATCCGCATCATGTTGTCGGTGCCGCCGCCGGGGGCGAAGGGCACGACGACCTCGATGTTCTTCGACGGGTACTTGGCCTGCGCGACGGCGACGCCGGGGCTGGCGAGAAGCAGGGCGCTGGTTGCGGCGGCCATCGCGAGAACGTGCTTGAAGAGCATGTGAGACTCCTGTGGCAGATCGTCTGCGTTCGAGCGGAACGCGGTCCCGCGTCCCGTGGGTCGAATTCACTTTAGCAGTGGCATGGCGACGGCTGCTTGGTATTGGCCCTAGCGCCGACGGCCCTCCGTCGAGAGCCCGGTGCTAGGATTTCCAGCCGATCGACCGCCAGAGAAAGACTCCGCCATGGACAACGCCACGCCGGCCGGCGAGCACGTGCTCGTCGAGCGCCAGGGCGCGATCGTCACGCTGACGTTCAACCGGCCCGAGGCCCGCAACGCGATGACCTGGGGCATGTACCAGCGCCTGTACGACACCTGCGAGGAAGTCGATGCGGACGACTCCATCCGTGTTCTGGTGCTGAAGGGCGCGGGCGGCAAGGCCTTCGTCGCCGGGACCGAGATCAGCCAGTTCACGAGCTTCCAAAGCGGCGAGGACGGGCTCCGTTACGAGCGCGATGCCGACCATCGCGCCGGCCGGATCGCGCGGGTCCGGAAGCCCGTGATCGCGCAGATCCAGGGCGTCGCGGTCGGTGGCGGGCTCGGCATCGCCGCAGGCGCCGACGTCCGGGTCGCCACGCCCGATGCACGGTTCGGCCTGCCGATGGCCCGCACGCTCGGGAACTGCCTGTCGATGCGCGCCTATGCCACGTTCATGGAACTGTTCGGACCGTCGCGCTTCAAGGAAATGATGTTCACCGCCCGGCTGCTCTCCGTGCAGGAGGCGGCGGCCGCCGGCTTCGTTCACGAGGTCGTGCCGGCGGAGGCCATCGAGGCGCGTGTCCGGGAGCTGGCGCAGACCATCGCGTCTCACGCACCCATCACCCTCTGGGTCACGAAGGAGGCGGTGCGGCGGATCCAGGAAGCCCGTTCGGTCCCCGACGGCGAGGACCTGATACGCACCACCTACGGCAGCGCCGACTTTCGCGAAGGCGTGCGTGCCTTCGTGGAGAAGCGGCCGGCACGCTGGACCGGCAAGTAGGCGCCGTGCCTCGGCCGCGCGCAGCGCGGCTTCACCCTCGCGGCAGTGCTTCCTTCAAGGCCGCCAGCAGGGCGTCGGGCGCCTCGGCCATCATCGAATGGCCGGCCGCCACGCGCACCGTCTTCGCCCGCAGCGCGGCCGCGATCTCGCCGGCCTGGCTCGGCCGCGTCATCTGGTCGTGCTCGCCGAGCACGAGCGTCACCGGGCAGCGGACGCGCGCCGCCGCCTCGGCACCGCCCCGGTAGCTGTCGCAGACCTGGAAGTCCACGAGGAAGAGGTTGGCGTCGCTGCAGCCGGCTTGCACCCGCCGCATCAGGGTCCGGTTGGCGCCGTGCAGGGAGTTGCCCGGGCCCGGGTACGAGGGCTTGGCGGCGAAGCTCGAGTGCGAGAACACGTTGACGGCATCGATCGCCGCCAGCGGCGTTGTCTGCGCCGATTCGAGCAGCGCGGCCGAGACGGCCATCGGGTAGGCCATGCCGGCCAGCACGAGCGCCGTGGCCCGCGCCGGCGCCTTCGCGGCCGCCTCGAGGGCGACCAGCGAGCCCATGCTGTGACCGACCAGGGCCGCCTCGGCCACGCCCGCCGTGTCGATCAGCGCCAGCAGCCAGTCGGCGATCGCCCCGGCACTGGTCAGCGCCGGGCCCTCGGAGCGCCCGTGCGCCGGCAGGTCCGGCGCCAGCACGGCGTAGCCATGGTTCGCGCACCAGCGGGCGAGCAGGGTCCAGACGCTGTGATCGTGCAGCGCGCCGTGCACGAAGATGACGCAGGGCGCGCTCGCATCGAACGCCTTGCCGCCGCTGTAGGCGTAGGCGGAGCGTCCGCAGACGTCGAGCCTCACCGGAATGCCGCCTTGAGCGCGCGCTTGAGGTCGTCGACGAGGTCGGCGGGGTCCTCGAGGCCGATCGACAGCCGGATCGTTCCCGGCCCGATGCCGGCGCGCGCCAGCGCGGCATCGTCCATGCGGAAGTGGGTCGTCGATGCCGGATGGATGACGAGCGAGCGGCAGTCGCCGACGTTGGCCAGGTGCGAGAAGAGGCGCAGCGACTCGATGAAGGCGCGGCCCGACTCGCGCGAGCCACGCAGGTCGAAGCTGAACACCGAGCCGCAGCCGCGCGGCAGCAGCCGTTTCGCGAGCGCGTGGTCCGGGTGGCTCTCGAGCTCGGGGTAGCCGACGCGCTCCACCTTGTCGTGCCCGGAGAGGAAGGCGACGACCTCGCGCGTGTTGTCGACGTGGCGCGCCATGCGCAGCGGCAGTGTCTCGAGCCCCTGCAGGATCAGCCAGGCGGTGTGCGGGCTCATGCTCGCGCCGAAGTCGCGCAGGCCCTCGCGGCGCGCGCGCAGCAGGAAGGCGCCGACCGTGCTCTCCTCGCTGAAGACCATGCCGTGGAAGCCTTCGTAGGCGCGCGTCAGCTCGGTGAAGCGGCCGGACTTTTCCGTCGCCGCGTCCCAGTCGAAGGCGCCGCTGTCGACGAGCACGCCGCCGATGACGGTGCCGTGTCCGGACAGGAACTTGGTCGCCGAGTGGTACAGCAGGTCGGCGCCGTGCTCGAAGGGCCGCATCAGCCAGGGCGTGGTGAAGGTCGAGTCGACGAGCAGCGGCAGGTGGTTCTCGTGCGCCAGGGTCGCGATCGTCGGGATGTCGAGGACGTCGAGGCCGGGATTGCCGAGCGTCTCGCCGAACAGGAGCCGGGTCTCGGGCCGGATCGCCGCGCGCCAGCCGTCGATGTCGCCCGGCTTGACGAAGGTCGTCGCGATGCCGAAGCGGGACAGCGTGTAGTGCAGCAGGTTGTGCGAGCCGCCGTAGAGGGCGCTCGAGGCGACGATGTGCGAGCCGGCCCCGGCGATCGTCGCGATCGCCAGGTGCAGCGCCGCCTGGCCGCTGGCCGTCGCGATCGCGCCCGAGCCGCCTTCCAGCGCCGCGACGCGCTCCTCGAGCACGGCGTTGGTCGGGTTCGAGATCCGGCTGTAGACGTGGCCGGAGCGCTCCATGTTGAAGAGCGAGGCCGCATGCTCGCTCGACTCGAACACGAACGACGTGGTCAGGTGGATGGGCACGGCGCGGGCGCCGGTCGCCGGGTCGGGCACGGCTCCGGCGTGCAGGGCCAGCGTGTCGAATCCGGGGTCGGAAAAACCGGGCATGAGGGGGCGTGTTCCGGGCTGCCTTGGGGCGAGGGATTGTGGGCTATATTGGTTCGCAGGCCCGTCGCGGGCGGGCTGCGGAGACGACCATGAAAGTCAGCGACATCCTGCGCGTCAAGGGCAACACGCTGTTCACCGTGGCGCCCGACGAGACCCTGTCCAACGCGCTCAACCTGATGTCGGGGGAAGACATCGGCTCGCTCGTCGTCATGGAGCGCGGCGAGCTGGTCGGCATGCTGACCTTCCGCGAGGTGATCAAGGCCGTCGTGCAGAACGGCGGCGCGCTCGGCAGCACCCGCGTCCGCAGCGTGATGGACGACGCGCCGCTGACCTGCACGCCGAACACCGAGCTCGACGAGGTGCGCCGCATGATGCTCGGACGGCACGCCCGCTACATGCCCGTCCTCAGCGAGAAGACGCTGATGGGCGTGGTGTCCTTTTACGACGTCGCCAAGGCGGTGGTCGACAGCCAGGACTTCGAGAACCGCATGCTGAAGGCCTACATCCGCGACTGGCCGGTGGAGAGCGGCGAGGAGTCGCGCGCTCCGAAGGCCGGCTGATCGATGTCCGGCAGCACGATCGGCACGCTGTTCCGGGTCACGACCTTCGGCGAGAGCCACGGCCCGGCGATCGGCTGCATCGTCGACGGCTGCCCGCCCGGCATGGCGCTCGGCGAGGCCGACATCCAGCCCGAGCTCGACCGGCGCCGCCCCGGCACGTCGCGCCACGTCACGCAGCGCCAGGAGGAGGACAAGGTCGAGATCCTCTCCGGCGTCTTCGAAGGCCGGACCACCGGGACGCCGATCGCCCTCGTCATCCGCAACACCGACCAGCGCAGCAAGGACTACGCGAACCTGCTGAACACCTTCCGGCCGGGTCACGCCGACTACACCTACCACCAGAAGTACGGCCTGCGCGACCCGCGCGGCGGCGGGCGCGCGTCGGCCCGGCTGACCGCGCCCGCCGTGGCCGCGGCGGCCATCGCCCGCAAGTGGCTGCAAACCGAGCACGGCACGACGTTCGTCGGCCACCTGAGCCAGATCGGCGAGATCGCGATTCCCTTCGAGGGGCTCGAGCACGTCGGCCGCAATCCCTTCTTCGCCGCCAATACCGGCGACATCGCCCGCATCGAGGCCTACGTCGACGAGCTGCGCCGGGCCGGCGACAGCTGCGGCGCGCGCATCGACGTGCGCGCCCGTGGCGTGCCTGTCGGCCTCGGCGAGCCGCTCTACGACAAGCTCGACGCCGACATCGCCCACGCGATGATGGGCATCAACGCCGTCAAGGGCGTCGAGATCGGCGCCGGCTTCGCCGCCGTGGCGCAGCGCGGCACGGCCCACGGCGACGAGCTGACTCCCGAGGGCTTCGCCAGCAACAACGCCGGCGGCGTGCTCGGCGGCATCTCGACGGGCCAGGACATCACCGTCTCCATCGCCATCAAGCCGACGAGCTCGATCCGCAGCCCGCGCCGCTCGATCGATCT
>JAESGR010000667.1_pt1 | contig 18038 bp, 15 predicted proteins | sample 9269771 | NCBI WGS metagenome assembly JAESGR01 (sample SAMN15739572, study PRJNA653492) | algae metagenome | isolation source: Chroococcus sp. CMT-3BRIN-NPC107 and co-occurring heterotrophs from well... | place: USA: Clark Mountains Wilderness, California | collected 2010-04-18 | reverse complement strand
CCTGCTGCGCCTGATCGAGCAGGTGCAGTTCGACACCGTGTACCACGAGCACTTCTCGTACCTGTCCCTGCACAGCGCGCGCAGCGTGCTGGCGGCCGCAGGGCTGCGGGTCTACGACGTGGAGCACCTGCCGACGCACGGCGGCAGTTTGCGGGTGTACGCATGCCACGCGGGCGCCGGCCTGGCGACCACGCAAGCGGTGGAACGCCTGCTGGCCGAAGAGGAGCAGCGTGGACTGCTGCGCCTGTCGACCTACGCGGCTTTCCAGCCGGCGGCCGACGCCGTCAAGGACGGGCTGCTGCGCTTCCTGCTCGAAAGCAAGCGCGACGGCCTGCGCGTGGCGGGCTACGGCGCCGCTGCCAAGGGCAACACGCTGCTCAATTACGCGGGCGTGCGTCCCGACCTGCTGCCCTTCATCTGCGACGCAGCCGGCAGCAAACAGGGCAAGTACACGCCCGGCACGCACATCCCCATCCTGCACCCCGGTGAGCTGGCACGCCGCCGGCCCGACGTGGTCCTCATCCTGCCCTGGAACATCGCGCCCGAAGTCATGCAGCAGCAAGCCGTGGTGCGCGATTGGGGCGGCCGTTTCGCCGTCGCGGTGCCGCGCGTGGTCCTGTCCTGAGGAAGACGATGTCCCGCATCCTGTACACCAAGCCTTCGATCGGCGAGCTGGAAGTCCGCTATGCCACGGATGCCGCTGCGAACGGCTGGGGACCACGGTGCTACGAGTACATCCATCGCTTCGAAGCGGCCTTCCGCGAGTACCTGGAGGTCCCCTACGCGATCGCCACCTCCAGCGCCACGGGCGCCCTGCACATGGGGCTGGCGGCACTGGACGTCGGCCCCGGCGACGAGGTGATCCTGGCGGACACGAACTGGATCGCCTCCGCGGCGCCCATCACTTACCTTGGGGCGCGTCCCGTGTTCGTCGACGTGCGGCCGGACACCTGGTGCCTCGACCCGGCGCGCGTGGCCGCGGCAATCACGCCGCGGACCAAGGCGATCCTGGCAGTGCACCTGTACGGCAACCTGTGCGACATGGACGCGCTGCTCGCGATCGGGCGGCAGCATGGCATCCCGGTGGTGGAGGATGCAGCCGAAGCACTGGGCTCCGTGTGGCACGGCCAGCGCGCCGGGTCGATGGGCGCTTTCGGCGCCTTCTCGTTCCATGGCACCAAGACGGTCACCACGGGCGAAGGCGGCATGTTCGTCACGCGCGACGAAGCGCTCTACCGCAAGGTACTGACGCTGAGCAACCATGGCCGCGCCGCCGGCGAGACGCGCCAGTTCTGGCCGGCGATGGTCGGCTTCAAGTACAAGCTGTCCAACATCCAGGCGGCGATCGGCTGCGCGCAGATGGAACGGGTGGAGTCGCTCGTGCAACGCAAGCGGGAGGTGTTCCTGCAATACCGCGACGCCCTGGCGGGGCTGCCGCTGGCCATGAACCCGGAACCGGCGGGCACGCGGAACGGCTACTGGATGCCGACCATCGTGGCCGACGTGGGCAGCGGCTTCGACCGCGAGAAGCTGCTGGAGGTGTTCGCCCGCAACGACGTCGACGGGCGCGTGTTCTTCTGGCCGCTCACGATGACGCCGCCGTTCGCCGGGGCGCCGCGCACGGAGGTGAGCTACGCGCTGTACCCGCGCGCGCTGAACCTTCCCAGCTACCACGAGCTGGAGCCGCAGCAGGTCGCGCGGGTCGTCTCGCTCGTTCGCCAGGCGTTCGGCCGCGCGGGCGGCTAGGCGGTGCGCAGCAGGTAGCCCTCGGGCGCGACGGTGATCAGCAGCTTGTGCTCGATGCTGCGATCCACTTCGAAGCCCGCTTGCGTGCGCAGGAATTCGCGCACGGCTGTCTTCGGGCTGTTGCCAGGGCCCCATGGGCGATCGGTGAACGACGCTGCGGGCATGTCCTCCAGCAGCGTGTCGAACACGATGCAGTAGCTGCCCACGCTGACCAGCGGTGCATAGGCCTGCAGTTCGGCGAGCACATGGTCGTGCGTGTGGTTGCTGTCCAGGATCACCAGCACGCGCTGGCGGTTCGCTGCCGCTGCCCGCACCTGCGCCACGACGTCGGGCGCGATGCTGGAGCCCTGGATCATGTCGATGCGCCGCGCCATCGGATGCGCTTCGATGGCCTCCCGGTTGTGGGCGCGGATGTCGATGTCGACCCCCAGCACGCGCGCGTCCGGAGGCCCACCGCAGGCCGCGATCAGTTCCAGCATCGACGCGGAGAAGATCAGCGAGCCGCCATGGGCGATGCCGGTTTCGATGATCAGGTCGGGCTGCACGCGCCAGAAGATCTCCTGCATCGCCACCAGGTCTTGCGGGAACTGGATGACAGGACGTCCGAGCCAGCGGAAGTTGTAGGCGTACTTGTGGGGCGCGATCTCGCGCACCCAGACCCGCGACATCGCCTGCAAGTCGGTATCGCGGCCGAGGCCCTCGATGTTGCGGCTGACTTCTTCTTCAAACTCTTTGTGCGGATCCATGGAGGAATGTTTCCCAGGGGATGGAAGGGGAGCAGATGCAGTCGACGCCCGCGGGCCCGCAGTTGGCCGCGAGGTCGAGCGCGGTGACGAAAGGCGTGAAGGGGCCATGCAGCTGCGGATACGGCAGCTTGCGGTAGTCCATGTATTCGACGGCCACGCCTGCACGAGTGAAGGCTTCGTGGTCCAGGTAGGCGGCAGCGCCATGGCCGGTGACATACGTGGTGCCGCCCAGCCGGCGAACGACTTCGAGCACGCGTTCGGAGCTCGCGCCCGGCACGTCGAGATCGCGCACGTCGATGAACCGGCGGCCCTGCGCGAGCCCGAAGTAATCCACCAGCGCCAGCAGGGAGCGGCGGGCCAGGGCGCCCAGGGTGCGATCGCCGGCTGCGTAGACGGCTCGCGCGAGCTCCAACGCGTCGGCCGCATGTGCAGCGCCGTCGAAGGACCCGCGCAGCAACTGCAGGTGACGCGGCACCCAGTCCGCGGCATCCGCCAGCCGGACCTCCTCGATCGATTGCCCCAGGCGCAGCCCCTGCGTCGGCACGGTGAGCCAGCGCACGCCGGTGGCCGACTTGACCTGCACCCGGTTGCAGAAGCTGCCCTTGGAGAACTGGACATCGTCGTAGTGGACGAACACATCCGCGAGCCGCACCTGCTCCAGCAGGCCCACCCAGGGGAACAACATGGACTGCGAGATCACCACCTTCACAGGAAGATCTCCATCAGCACCACGTCGCGCCAGCCGCCTTCGATGAACACGTGTTCGCGCCAGACGCCGCAGCGAACGAATCCGAGCCGCTCGTAGCAGCGGATGGCCCGCGCGTTGTCGGAGCGCACGCGCAGGTTGATCTTGCGCAGCCCCGCTTCCGATCGTGCGTGCTCGAGCGCCAGCCGCACGGCGGCGGTGCCGAGGCCGCGACCCTGCGCCTGCGGGGCGAGGCAGATGCCCAGCTCACCGCGCCGGTCCTCTGCATCGATGTCGACGATCTGCAGGTAGCCCAGGGGCGCATCGCTGGTCACGTCCGCAATCACCAACAGCAGCGACTTCGGCCCAGCCGAACGCTCCGCCAGCCAGCGTCGCACGGCGCCTTCGTCGCTGCCCCGTGCGCGCGCGAGCAGCTGCGCCTGCAGGGCAACATCATTGCGCCACTGCTGCAGCGCCGGCACGTCCGCGTCGCGCCAGGGGCGCAACAGGGGCGCGCCTGCATTCATGCGGCGCCCTCGTCCAGGAAAACCAGCCGGATCCCGCGCTCTTGCACCCAGGGCATCTGCGCCATGGCGGCGCGCGCGATCGCCGGATTCAGGCCCACGTACAGGGTGCGCACCGCCGGATCGCAGGCTTCAGGCGCGACGATCGGCAGGTCGAAGAGGCGCTTTCCATGCCGGAACGGACTGCGATCGAGCACGCACCGAAGCCGCGCGGGCTGGGCGAGGGCGCTCACGATGAACGCGCCATAGAAGCCGGAGCCATAGATCGCCGCGGGCGCGTCGCCGGACGCGCTCTCGGCGGCGCGGATCCGATGGCCCATGCCGTCCCAGTAGCGGGCCAGCTTCTGCGCCGCGGCCTTCACGGGCGCCGCATCCGGTGCCGGCGTGGGCCCGCCCGCCCGGCTGGCGCGGAACACCAGCGCGCCCCGATGCGCCTGGTTGTCGATGTCGATGGCGCGGAAGCCCGCGTCCGCCAGCAGGCGATGCAGCGACGGCGCCGTGAAGTGGTTGACGTGGTCGACCACCACGAAATCCGCCACGTTGCCGAAGGTGTCGGGGACGATGCCGTACAGGACGCCGTCCGGCTTCAGCAGCGATGCGATGTGGGCGGCGGTACGCGCCGGCTGCACGATGTGCTCCAGCGAAAAGAAGGACGTGACGACGTCGAACCTGCCCGCCCAGTCGGCTGGCGTCTCGTGGACAGCCTGGCGCTGCGGCGCGACGAAGCGGTTCCAGTACTGCTGGTACATGCGGCTGACGTCGAACAGGTGCACCTGCAGGTCCGGGCGCGTGGCCAGCAGGCGCTGCGGCGTCGAAGCCTTGGCGCAGCCGTAATCGAGGAAGCGCGCGTCCTGCGGCAGTTGCAGCTTGGCCAGCAGCGTGCTCACCTGGTGGTCGGTGCGGTAGACGATGCGGTCGCCCTGCGTGTCGTAGATCTGGTCCTCGTCGTCCTGGTCCAGCAGGATGCGGTACTCGCTCTCGTAGTACTGCTCCACGTCCTGCAGCTCCTCGCCACGCAGGTGCGCGCACTGCGGGCACAGCCAGACGCGGGTGCGTGCCTCGCGCAGTTCGCACAGCGACGTCAGGCCCTGCTCCGATGCCGACGCGTGGAGCGGCGCGCCCATGGCGGCCTGGCAGACGTTGCAGTTCATGCGCCGGGCTCCTGCACGAACAGCTCGGGGTGCACCGTGCGGAAGTCGACGCCCGCCGCGAACGAGCCCTTCCAGCCGTGTGCGCGGCCGGTGGGTTCGGCGAAATTGAAGTACCGGAATTGCATGGTCCAGCGGGAACGCTGCCCGCGGTTGTGGCCCGAAGCATGCAGCGTCAGGAAGTCGATCACCACGAGGTCGCCCGGCTGCGTGAGCGGCGCCACGTGCGCGTAGCGCGCGAGGTGCTCCTGCTCGCGGTCCAGCACCAGGGCATAAGCGCCGCTGCGGCCCGCCCCATCCGGATCGGCGGATCGCACCGGCAGCGGGCCGCCGCGATGCGAGCCGACGCAGAACTCCACCGGCCCGAGCGCCTGGGTCACCGGGACCAGGGGCGACCAGAAGACGAGGCCGTCCAGGCTGCGCAGCTGCGCCGGGTACTCCTGGTGCCAGAGCGCGCGGTACTTGTCTTCCTGCGGGTTGTCGATGCGGATGCCGTAGCCACCGGCTGCGATGCCGGGTTGCGAGCCCGGGCGCAACTGCCGCATCAGCGCTTCATGGGCGGGGTGCGCCACCAGCCGCACGAATGCGGGAATCTGCTTGACGGCGTCGTACACCTCGCCCCCGAGCTTGCGCTCGCGGCGGATCAGGTCGTTGAAGCCGGCATCGAAGGCATCCGGCTCGAAGGGGCCGCGCTCGTCGGGGATGCCGTGGCGGCGCATCACCTGGCCGATCACGTCGAAGATGCCGCGGCGCAGCGGCAGCAGGTCGGCGTCGCCGTCGTAGAAGCCGCGCACGACCAGCACGCCCTGCTCCAGGAACTGCGCCACCTGTTCCGCGCTCAACACCTTTGCCTGCACGCGTCCCGTCCTCGCGTTGGTTCTTGTATCCACCGGATTATCGAGTCCAAACCGCTGCGCCCTGTCGCGCTGGCGCGACGCACGGCCGTGCGAATGTGCACCGTTGCCGCCGGCGCGGACGGATGGGACGCGAGCGGCAGGCCCCCGGAGGCGGCAGGGATCCCATGCTGTATCTTCCCCCTCGTATGTCTTCGGTCAAGCGCAACGTCGCAGCGAACTACGTCGCCACCGGCTGGACTGCGGTGGTGGGACTCACGGTGCTGCCGTTCTACCTGCGCTATCTCGGCATCGAGTCGTATGGCCTGATCAGTTTCTTCGTCACGCTGCAGGCCTGGATGTTCCTGCTGGACCTGGGCCTCACGCCGACGTTCAACCGGGAAGTCGCGCGCTTCACCGCCGGCGGCCAGTCCTTGCAGGGGCTGCATGACCTCTTTCGCTCGCTGGAAGTCGTCTACGCGGGGATCGCCCTCCTGATGGCGTTGGCCCTGGCCGGCAGCTCGGGATGGCTGGTAACGGGGTGGCTGCAGTTGCAGACGCTCTCCGCAGGCTCGGCGTCGCAGGCACTCGCCCTCATGGGCCTGGTGGTCGCCGTGCAGTGGATGGGCGCGCTCTATCGCAGCGCCATCCTCGGCCTGCAGCACCAGGTCTGGCTTTCCGTGCTCACCGCCGGCATCAGCACGCTGCGCGCGGTGGCCACCGTCGCCGTGCTCGCACTGCTGTCGGCGACCGTGGTGGCCTTCGTCATCACGCAGTTCGCGGTGAGCCTGCTGGAGACCCTGCTGCTGGCCTGGCGGGTGCGGGATCGCTTTCCGGCACCGCCTGCGCCGCCGCGCTTCAGCATCGGCGCGCTGCGCGGCATCTGGCGGTTCGCCAGCAGCCTCGCGCTGGTCACGGTGCTGGGCACGTTGCTGATGCAGGTGGACAAGTTGATCCTGGCCAAGCTGCTTCCGCTGGACGCCTTCGGCTACTTCTCGCTCGCGGTTGCCGTGGCGGCGGCTCTCGGGTCGCTCGTCGTGCCCGTGCACAACGCCGCGTACCCGCGCCTGTGCGAACTGGTCGCCGCAGGCAACGAGCGGCAGCTGGCGCAGGAGTACCACCGCTTCTCCCAGCTGGTCGCGCTGTCGGTGCTGCCGGCCACCCTCGTCCTGTGCCTGTTCTCGCAGGAAGTCCTGCTGCTCTGGACGCAGGACGCGCAGACCGCGCGCGTGGCGGGCCCCATCCTGTCCGTGTGGGTGCTCGGAACCGCGCTGAATGCGTTGATGCATGTGCCCTACGCGGCCCAGCTCGCGCACGGCTGGACGCGGCTCGCGATCGTCGTGAACGTCATCGCGGTGGCGCTCATCGTCCCGGCCATGCTGTACTGGGTTCCCCGTCACGGTGCGCTGGCGGCCGCGTGGATCTGGTTGGGCCTGAATGCCGGCTATACCGTCTTCGCGATCTCGGCGATGCACCGCAGGATCATCCCCGCCGAGAAGTGGAAGTGGTACTTGCAGGACAACCTGCTCCCCGCGCTGGCCGCAGTGGCCGTGCTCGCCCCGATGGCACTGGCCCACCGGCAGCTGGGTCCCCTCACGCGCTCGGGCGAGCTTGCGTTCCTGCTCGCTGCCGGCGTCCTGGCCACGCTGGCTGCCGCCGCCAGCACATCGACGGGCCACGGCATCCTGCGCGCGGCCGCTTTCCTGGTGAAGAGACCGAAATTCCTGTAGCCATGAGCCGTCCATCCCAACCCCTGGTCAGCGTCTGCGTGCCGACCTACAAGCGCGCCGACCGGCTGCGCAGTGCGCTCGACAAGATCCTCCATTGCAGCTACGCGAACCTGGAGGTCATCGTCTCCGACAACGCGTCCCCCGACCACACGCCCCAGGTCTGCGAGGAGCTCGCCCGCACCGATGCGCGCGTGCGCTACTACCGCCATCCGGTGAACCAGGGCGCCACGAAGAACTTCGAGTTCGCGCGGGCACAGGCGACGGGCAAGTACTTCCTCTGGCACGCGGACGACGACCACCTCGACCCCGACTACATCGAGCGATGCGTGGCGGAACTCGAGGCGGACCCTTCGCTGGTGCTCGTGGCCGGCGTGGCGGCGTACCACCGGGGTGACCACGTCACCACCTTCCGCGGCAACGTGATGCAGCCGGCGTGGCGATCCGGCATCGCCCGCGCCTTGCACTATGTCTTCTTCATGGAAGACAACTCGATCTTCTGCGGGCTGTACCGGCGCGAGTCCGTCAGCGATTGCCACCCCCCGGTCTGCCTTGCCGGAGATAGCGTCTTCGTCGCCGAGGTGCTGCTCCATGGGCGTGGGAAGGTCCTGCCGGAAATCCATGTCTACCGCGAAGCGTCGGACGGCCTGTCGGCCTCGCCCAAGAGCATGGTCGCTGCCGTTGGCGGCCCGGCCTGGCAAGGCGACTATCCGTGGCTGGCGGTTCCGGCGAACATGGCGCGCGGCATCGCCTTCGGTTCGTGGAAATACAGGGACAGCAACGCGCTGCTGCAAGCGACGGTCTACGCGACGGTCTTCCTGGTGTCGTTCACCAAGCAGGCCATCCTCATGGTGATGGGCAAGCTGCCGTTCGGCAACCGGCTGTACAAGAAGCTGTTCTCGTCGGAGATGGGACTCACTTGAGCGCGGGAACCGGCGTCGGCACGCCGGTGGGTACGCCCTCGACGGGGCGCTCCTGCAGCACGCGCTCCATGGCCGCCAGGCACTGCCGCGCACTGTCCTGCCAGGTGAACGCCGGCATTGCGCCAACGGAAGCGCGGTGGTCGTGTCGCGCGTGCTGGAGCACCAACGCCTTGAGGGCTTCCACGTCGGCCTGCGGATACAGGAAGACGCCCGCGTCCGCCAGCTCCGCGAACGCCGGCAACTCGCCTGCCAGGACAGGACAACCCCGCACCCTGGCTTCCACCAGCGGCAGGCCGAAGCCTTCCGCGCGCGATGCAAACAGCAGCGCCCGGCAAGCCGCATAGACCTGCGCCACTTCCGCGTCGCTGGCATCGAACAGGGCCAGCAGGCGGCGCCCTTGCTCCGGATGCTCCTTCAGCCGCTGCAGCAGGGCGTGGCAATCCGCGTTCGGCCGGCCGGCGACCAGCAGGCGCACCGGGCTGCCTGCCGCCCAGAGCTGCTCGAACACATCGAGCAGCCAGCCGTAGTTCTTGCGCTCTTCGAACGTGCCGATCGCGGCGAAGCAGGGCACCGTGTCATCGAGGAAGTCGCGAACGGCGGGCCGGATGCTGTCACCAGCAGCCGGCGCCGGCAAGTCGCTGCCCAGGCGGAACGCCGACGTCGGCGGCAGCAACAGCCCCGCCTCCTGGGCATAGGCCTGGAGGTCGGACTCGGTGGCGCGCGAGTTGCAGACGATGCCGTCCACGTTGGCGACCATGGCGTGCAGCCATTTCCTGAACACATGCGTGAACAGCGGCGCACAGTACTCCGGGTGGCGCAGCGGGATGAGGTCGTGGACCATCAACACGACCGAGGCGCCCTGTTCGCGCGCCGCGCGCGCCGCCAGCCAGGACTGGTAACTCCAGCCGGCGTCGCACATCAGCAGGCGGTCGCCGGGGCGGAACTGCACGGGCGGGCACCGCGCGCTCATGGCGTCGAAGGTCCAGGCGCTGTGCAGCCTCCATGCCTGGTACAGCAAAGGCTGGGGGAGCAGCGCGAAAGCCAGGCGGCGGGCGAAGCTCTCGGTCACCCAACGCAGCAACCTGGCCGCGAAACTGTCCGCCGCCGCCGGCTGCGCCGGGGCAGGCACGGACGCCGCGGCCGGCTGCGCGTCATCGACCACCGCCCGGAAGCCCGTGGTGTGGAAGGCGACCGGGATGCAGCTGCCGCCGGGCGGCAGCACCGCGTCGAACTCCTGCCGCAGGCGCCGCACCGTGCGCGTGATGCCGACGCTTCCCTTCTGGGTCCGCGTGAAGCTGATGTCGAAGAACAGCCGCTGCATCGCCCTCACCCTCAGATCTCGCGTTCCCACGGCAAGCCGGCACGGCCGCGGAAGTTGCATTCGAGGCGGAACTCCGGCCTGAGCACCTCCTCGCCGCGCCCAAGCAACTGCGGATTCATGGCCCGCAGGTACTTCATGTACAGCTCGTCGGCCGCAGTGAGCATCAGGACGGTGTCGGTCCCACCGTAGTAGCGCACGATCGTGCCGCCATCGATGCCCTGGGCCTGGTCCTGCCCGGGCGGGAAGAAGCGGGGACAGGCGGCCTCGATTCGGGCGAAGACCTTGCCGGCGCGCAACTGCGCCGGCGAGGGCTCCACCCGCAGCGGCTGGCCCTGCTGTCGCACCAGCGTGCATGCCCAGAAGCCGGCACGGCCGGTGACCTCGTCCTTCTGGATTCCCACGACGTCGCTGGTGACGGTGGTGAGCAGCGACAGGTTGCGCGAGCGCAGCAACCGGCACGCCTGCGGCCCCGGAACCTTCAGGCCATGCGATGCCAGCGAGCCGTTGATGTGTTCCAGCGCCAGCGCAGTCGGCTGCAGCGAGACCGGGTCCATGGCATTCACCTGGGCGCGCTGGAAGAGGCGCAGCCTGCCCTCGCCCTCACGCAACATGGCCGCCACGGGTTTGTAGTGCCAGGCGGCATTCGCGTTCTGCGAGCCCTCGAAGGCCGACAGGTTCACCCATCGCGAGGACGCGGGGAATTGCGGCGCGACCAACGCGAACGACAGGTTCGAGACCGTCACGTAGGTGATGTTCTCGTCGGCCTGCACGGGCGCGGTGTCCACGTGGAAGTAAGGCGCCTCCTTCCAGCCCACCCACTCCCAGCGGTCGATCGGGGCCCAGGGGGAGTTCTGCGCGAGCGCGAAGCCCTGCGCCACCACCGCCAGCGACACGGCAAACGTGCGCATCGCAGGCGTGGCAGGCAGGCGCGCGGCCAGGGCGATGCACAGCGGTCCCACCAGCACCAGGAAAGGCATGAAGTAGCGGCCGTTGCCGCTGGTGGCCAGCCACACCACGAAGGCCAGCGCGGTCAGCAGGCCGAGCGCGCGCAATGCGCGGTCCGCGCCGGACGCGCCCTCCTTCGGACGCTTGCGCACGAGGTGGACACCCAGCAGCGCGGCGAAGAGCAGCACCAGCAGGAAACGGAAGTCCGGCGCCGTGATCTCGATGTACACCCACCCGTTCGGGGCGGCCATGGCCACGGGGCGCAGGACGGCCTCTAGCCAGGTGTCGGGTTCGAACCGGATCATGGAGTCCACCCCGTAGCAGCACGCAGCGGTGCGAAGACGCTCTCGACGAAGGGGTACATCGGGTTGCCGAACGTCTGCCAGAGGTGCCACCCCCAGTAGCCGTAGGTGACCGCAAAGCCGACCAGCGTCGCGATCGCGCAGCGCACGGCCAGCTGCACGCGCATGCTCCACGGATCGGCGGCGAATGCAAACACCAGGGGCAGCAGGATCACCAGCGGGCCGTTGCTGAACTTGCAGGCGACGGCGGCACCGGCGAACAGCCCGGCGACCACGGCCGCACGCAGGCGGGAAGCAGGAGCAGCCGTTGCCACGGTGGCGTGCAGCGCGAAGGCCACGGCCCACAATACGGGAATCGCGACCAGCAGGTCGTTGCCGGTCGCCTCCAGGGTCTTGAGCGGCACGGCGCTCATGAAGCCCAGGGCAACGGCGGCGACGCGAAGACCGACGCCGGCCAAGCCCTCCTGCGGCAGCAGCAAGCGGGCGACCCACCAGGCGGGCGGCACCGCCAGCAGGTGCAGCAGCGCGAGCACGGAACCTGCGACCACCCCGCTCACATTGGCCATCGCGAGCTTGTAGACCGGCCAGTACAGGTACGGGAACTGCGTCGCCTGCAGGTTGGAAGCGAGGTAGTCCTTGTCGAAGCGCCCGCCCTCGGCGGCCCACCCCAGGTAGATGTGGTGGTTCAGGGCGTCCCAGCTGAGGCCGACGCGGCCCATGCTCCAGGGAATCGACAGGAACACCGCGGCGGCCAGCAGGAGGACTGCTGCAAGCTCGATCCGAGGGCTCACGGCGAACGGGCGCGGGGCGGGGAGGCTGGCGGTGTCGTTCATCAACGGTTCTTCAGGGCCTTCCAGGCCAGTTGCACGGCGCCGGCCAGCAGCGAGCCAGCCATGGCCTGCACGCCGAGGATCATCAGGGTGACTGCCGGAATCACCGCGCGCATCATGCTTTGCGGGTCCAGTGCCGAATAGCCGGCACGCCGCCATTCGTCGAACAAGGCGAAGGACCAGCCGAAGCCGGAGGCGAAGACGGCCAGCCCGATCATCAGCCCGAGTTCCACCCGCGCCACCTTCTTGGTCTGCGTGATCCAGCCAGGTTCGTTGACGATACCCGCGAGCGCGGCGATCCACTTGGCGATCAGCGCGAACTGGATCATCTGCGTGCCAAGAACCAACGCCGCGCTGAAATAAAGCATGGAGTGCACGTCGAGGCCGACATGGTCGAACACCAGCGGACCACGCGCGAGCCAGGCGATGCCCACCGCGCCCAGTGCCGTCGCGAGTATTCCGGGGTACAGGAACAGCCAGCGCGGCGTGAACAGCAGCATGAAGATCAGGTGCCGCCAGCCATCGCGCCAGGTGCGCAGGTGCGGAGCCCTGCCGCGGCCATCCGGTTGCAGGCTGGTTGGCACTTCCCGCACGTCGTAACCGGCCATCGCCGCTTTGGCGACGAGTTCGGTGGCGAACTCCATGCCGGGACTCGCCAGGCCCAGGGCCAGCACGCGTTCACGCGAGAAGCCCCGCAGCCCGCAATGGAAGTCACCCACCTTGATGCGGAAGAACACGCGTCCGATCAGGCTCAGGACCGGGTTGCCCACGTAGCGGTGCAAGGGCGGCATGGCGCCGGGTGCGATGCCGCCGCGGAAGCGGTTGCCCATCACCAGGTCGGCGCCGGCACGGAGGGACTCGACGAAGCCCTCCAGCCGGGAAAAATCGTAGCTGTCGTCGGCGTCGCCCATGATGACGAAGCGGCCCTTGGCCGCCGCGATGCCGCCGATGAGGGCGGAGCCATATCCGCGCTGCTGGACCTGCACGACACGCGCGCCGGCCGCTTCGGCCAGTTCGCGCGACCCGTCGGTCGAGCCGTTGTCGGCAACCAGCACCTCGCCGTCGATCCCGCATCGTTCCAGGAAGCCGATGGCCTTGGCGATGCAGGTCCCGATGGTCCTTTCCTCGTTGAGGCAAGGCATCAGGATGGTCAGCTCCTTGCGGTCGCTGCCGGGGCTGGGGTACTGCTTCATGGCTCTCTCCCAAAAGGCAACAAGCGGCCCGAGAGCCGCTTGCTGCATTCAGTGATCCCGAGGATCAGCCGCGGCAGGAGCCGGGCATCAGCTTGGTCGGCGTGCCGGAGCAGGTCCAGCGGGTGATGCCGTTGGCCGGGGTGCCGGACATTTCAGGGGTCAGCGTCACGGTGACGGCTTCGCCGATGTTGGTGGCGTTGCCGGTGACCGTCACGACGCCGCTGGTGGCACCGATCGTCAGCGACTGGACCATGCGCGTGGCGGTGAAGCTGGAGGCGCAGGAGTCAAGGTTCGACGCGCCGGAAGACTGGACGATCTCGGTGATGCAGGTACGCATGCCCGAGGCAGCCAGGACGACTTCAGAGACGCGGGCGCGCTTGGTGTAGTCCTGGTAAGCCGGCAGGGCGACGGCTGCCAGGATACCGATGATCGCGACCACGATCATCAGTTCGATCAGGGTGAAACCCGCTTGCATTTGACGCTTCATAGATAGCTCCGGTGGTTGTTGAAGAAGCGAGGAGGTAGTGCAAGCGCTGTGCCAACCTTCCACCGTGAACTAATGCGCGCTATTTCACCCTTGCGAGGCCCATTCCTGGCAATTTGCGTCAGACAACGCTGACAAAGATGTCAGTCAGGTCCCGCGGCAGGAGCCGGGCATCAGCTTTATGGGGGTGCCCGAGCAGACCCAGCGGGTGATGCCGTTGGCCGGGCTGCCGGTGAACGTCGGCGTCAGCGTGACGGTGACCGCCTCGCCGATGTTGGTCGCGTTGCCGGTCACGGTGACGACACCGCTGCTGGCACCGACGGTGAGCGACTGGACCATGCGGGTGGCCGTGAAGCTGGACGCGCAGGAGTCGAGGTTGGAGGCGCCGGCGGACTGGACGATCTCCGTGATGCAGGTGCGCATGCCGGAGGCGGCCAGCACGACCTCGGAAACGCGCGCGCGCTTCGTGTAGTCCTGGTACGCCGGCAAGGCCACCGCCGCCAGGATGCCGATGATCGCGACCACGATCATCAGTTCGATCAGGGTGAAACCCGCTTGGATACGACGGTTCATGGCAGTGCCTCCTTGGGACTTGAAAGAAAACGCTAGCAAATCATGCAAAAAGTATCCAACAATACACGAGCTTGCGAATGGCTTGCGAGGGTTTCCCCCCGTGGGTTCCCCCCGTTCGGGAGATGGCAGGCGGTTCCGGCAGGTCAGCGGATGCAGACGGACCGGACCTGCTTCAGGTCGGTCAGGCCCATCATGATCTTTTCCATGCCGTCCATCTTGAGCGTGCGCATGCCCGAGGCGACGGCCGCCACGAAGATCTCGGCGACGCGGGCGCGTTCCTGGATCAGGCGCTTGATGTTGTCTTCGGCAATCAGGAGTTCGTGCAGGCCCACGCGGCCCTTGTAGCCGGTGTTGTTGCACTTCTCGCAGCCCACCGCGCGATAGAAGCGCAGCTGGCCGTCCTGCCCGTAGCTCTCCGACCAGCTCTCGAACAGCTTTTGCGCCTCGCCGCCGGGATCGGCCTTCCAGGCGTCGGTCTGCTTCAGGTCGAGCGCGTACTCGTTGATGAAGGCGCGCACTTCCTCGTGCGAGGGCACGTACGACTCCTTGCACTCGCCGCACAGGCGCTTGGCCAGGCGCTGCGCCAGGATGCCCAGCAGCGCATCGGCGAAGTTGAACGGGTCCATGCCCATGTCCAGCAGGCGGGTGATGGACTCCGGCGCGGAGTTCGTGTGCAGGGTCGAGAACACCAGGTGGCCGGTGAGCGAGGCTTCCACGCCCATCGCCACCGTTTCCTTGTCGCGCGACTCGCCCACCATGATGATGTCCGGGTCGGCGCGCAGGAAGGCGCGCATGACCAGCGCGAAATCGATGCCGGCCTTCTTGTTCACCTGGACCTGGCGCAGCCCCTTCTGCGTGATTTCGACCGGGTCCTCCGCCGTCCAGATCTTGGTCTCCGGCGTGTTCAGGTACTTCAGCACCGAGTGCAGCGTGGTCGTCTTGCCCGAACCCGTGGGTCCGCAGACGTAGAACAGGCCATAGGGCTTGCTCACCGTCTTTTCGAGGTTGTCGCGGTTGTGGTCGGTGAGGCCCAGCTTCTCCAGCGGGATCGGTTCACCGGCCGCGAGGATACGCATCACGATGTCCTCGACGCCGCCGGCGGAGGGGATGGTCGCCACGCGCAGTTCGATGTCCAGCGGCCCGAAGCGCTTGAACTTGATCTTGCCGTCCTGCGGCTTGCGCTTCTCGGAGATGTCGAGGTCGCACATGATCTTCAGGCGCGTCACCAGCGCCTGGCGGAAGTGCGCGGGCACCTCGACGTACGGCATCAGCGTGCCGTCGATGCGGAAGCGGATGCCGGTCTTCAGCTTGCCGGGCAGCGGCTCGATGTGGATGTCGGAGGCGCGCTGGTGGTACGCGTCGATGATGATCTTGTTGACGAACTTGACCAGCTCGTTGTCGGCCGCCGCGGATTCGGAGGCGTTGTCGTCGCCCTCGTCCTCCATGGGCGAGGACAGGTCGGCCAGCAGGTCCTCGACCGACTGCTCGTCCTGCTGGTTGCCCCATAGCTGGTTGACCGTCTGGTTGAAGTCGACCTGCGTCGTCACGCGCCAGGCGAACCTGGAGATGCGCGGGAACACCTGTGGCACGATGCGCGAGCTGCGCACCGCCTCCGGGTCCAGGCACATGACCACCAGCCCGTCCGGGCCTTCCTCCAGCGGGATCCAGCCCTGCTCCATCACGAATTCGGGCTTCAGCGCGCCCTGCAGCGTCTCCACGCGCAGGCGGCCCGGGTTCGACGGCTCGTAGGGCACCCCGAAGAACTTGGACAGCGACGGCCCGATCTGCGCCGGCTTGATCGAGTACTCGTCGATCAGCACCTGTTCGACCGTGATCGCCTCCTCGCGCGCGCTCAGCACGGCACGCGAGAGTTCGTCGTGCGTCAGCACGCCGGCGGCGATGAGGCCGTCGTACTTGGTGGCCTTGCGGCGCGCGCCTTCCTGCTCGCGGGTGACGCGCTGGTGGATGGCGGTGGCGAGCGTCTTGCACAACTGCGTCGCGCCTTCGGTCTCCAGCTCGCCGAAGGGCATGTCGCTCTTGTTGTTGATGATCTGCAGCACGCCGTGCAGCACCTCGCCATCGAGGATGGGGCACACCAGCATCTGCTTCGTGCGGTAGCCCGAGCGCTTGTCCACTTCCTTCAGGAAGGTCAGGCTCGGGTGGATGCGCTTCAAGGCATCGTCGTCGTAGACGTCGGCGATGTTCACCAGCTCGCGCGACATCGCGACGTAGCCGGCGATGCTCTGCGGGCTGATGGGCAGCTTCAGGTCGCGGCTGGTGTTCAGGCCCGTCTTGACCTTCGAGACGATCGCGGAGCGGTCCTCGTTGACGGCATACAGCGTCAGGCGGTCGGCGTTGAACAGCTTGCAGATGTCCTGCGACGCCTCGAGCATGATCTCGTCGATGTTCTCGGTGGCGTGCACGCGCGTCGTGACGGCCTGCAGCTGCCGGAAGAACAGCGCCTCGAAGGTGACGCCCCGCTTGTCGGGCGGCAACTGCTGCGAATTGAGGAACTCCTGCTCGCTGTCGCGCGAGCTCTTGAGCACAGCGCTCACAATTCGAACTCCTGCCCCGCGCGCAGCCACCGGATGTCGTGCGTGACGTTCGGCCCGAAGGGCTGCGTCTGGTCGAAGCGCTGGATCTCCGTCATGATCAGCTCGGTCTCGGCCGGCTTCGTGTGCGTGATGAAGATCGGGAAGCGCTTGGCCTTGTCGATGCAATCGAGTTCCTCGGCCAGCGCCAGCGGCGACAGGTGCAGGCTGCGCCGCGCGAGGTCCTGCTCGCGGTTGCTGAAGGCGGTCTCGATGACCAGCGCCGCGATGTCCATCTGGTTGATGCGCCGCCAGAAGGCCGGATTGCGTTCGGTGTCGCCGGTGAACACCCAGCAGCCCTGCCCCGTGGCCACCGCGTAGCCGCACGCCGGCACGGTGTGGACGGCGGGCAGCACCTCGAAGTACTTGCCGCGCAGTTCGAGCGTCTGGCCCACCTGGATCTCGTTGAAGGCGACGAAGGGGTGTTCCGGCGAGGGGATGCGGCTGAAGTCCGGCCAGATCGTGTTGTTGAAGATGTGCGTCTTCAGCGCGGCGACCGTCCCGGGCAGCGCGTGGACCTGGATTGGCTCCTGCAGGGTGGCCGCCACGGAATCGACCATCAGCGGCAGCGCCGCGATGTGGTCCAGGTGGGAGTGCGTGAGCAGGACATGGCGGATGCCACGCATTTCGTCGAGCGTGAGGTCGCCAACGCCGGTGCCGGCATCCACCAGCACGTCGCCGTCGATGAGGAAGGACGTGGTCCGGCAGTCCTTCGCAATCGCGCCGGAACAACCCAGCACCCGCACCCGCATCTGCGCCTCTTTATTTCGTCTCGAAATTGGTTGCGCCGTCCCATGTCGGGTCGAATGGCAGCAACCTCATCGAGGCTACACGTTCGGAGTACAGGTCGTAAAGGTATTTTTTGGCGCCCAGCCGTTGCAGGTTCAGGAGCTGCAGGTCGCACTGGTCCCAGTCCTGCGCCCGGTAGGCCTTGAGGAAGGCCGCCCAGGTCCGCAGCTCCTCGAGCAGGTCCTTGCCCGCCCCGGCCGCCGGCGCAATGGGGAAAAAGATGCCGACCGCCTGCTCCTTGCCCTTCACCCGGACCCGATCGAGCTCCTGCCAGGCGAATTCGGGCGCCTGCTTGCGGGTGCTCTCGCTCACCACGGTGTCGACCCCGTAAACCTTGGACAGGCCTTCCAGGCGGGAGCCCAGGTTGACCGCGTCGCCGATCACCGTGTAGCTGCGGCGGATGTCCGAGCCCATGTCGCCCACGCACATCGTGCCCGTGTTCAGGCCGATCCCCACGCCGATGGGGGGGATGCCCTTGGCCTTGTGCTCCTCGTTGATCGCATGGACCGCCCGGGACATGTCCATCGCCGCCTTCACCGCCAGTTCCGCGTGATTGGGCATGTCCACCGGCGCGCCCCAGAAGGCCATGACGCAGTCGCCCATGTACTTGTCGATGGTGCCGCGGTGGGTGCGGATGATGTCCGTCAGGCGGCTGAACACGTCGTTCAGCAGGGCCTG
>JAESGR010000666.1_pt1 | contig 18039 bp, 16 predicted proteins | sample 9269771 | NCBI WGS metagenome assembly JAESGR01 (sample SAMN15739572, study PRJNA653492) | algae metagenome | isolation source: Chroococcus sp. CMT-3BRIN-NPC107 and co-occurring heterotrophs from well... | place: USA: Clark Mountains Wilderness, California | collected 2010-04-18 | reverse complement strand
CTTATATCGACGACGCCATGTCCGTTCAACGCCGACCCGAAATGCCGACCGACGAAGCGAGCCGGAGAGCCGTGCAGAATCCTCCACCCGAGGCACGGGAGAAGCTCGCGTTGACCCGGCACGTGGTGCTGGTCGGCCTGATGGGTGCCGGGAAGTCGGCGGTCGGCCGCCGCCTGGCCACGCTCGTGGGTGCCCCGTTCACGGATGCCGACGACGCCATCGTCGAAGCTGCCGGCATGTCGATCCCCGACATCTTCGCCAGCCACGGCGAGCCGGAGTTCCGCGCCGTCGAACGAAGGGTCATCGCCCGGCTGCTGATCGGCCAGCCGCATTTCCTGGCCCTTGGCGGCGGGGCCTTCATGGATCCGGCCACGCGCGAGCGGGTGGCCGCGCGCGGCTTCTCAGTCTGGCTGCGCGCGGATCTCGACACGCTGGTGGCGCGGACCAGCCGCAAGAAGGGCTCGCGCCCGCTCCTCGACGCCGGCGATCCGAGGGCCATCCTCGCGGACCTCATGGAGCGGCGGCATCCGGTCTACGCCACGGCCGACCTGACGGTGGACACGGGCGACCAGCCGCTCGACGTCCTGGCGCACGATCTGGTGCAACGGCTGAGGCAGCATGGGATCCTGGTATGACGTCGATTCGAACCGTGCATGTGCCGTTGGGTGCGCGCGCCTATGAGGTGAAGATCGGTGCTGGCCTGCTCGACCGGGCCGGCCAGGAGCTGGCACCGCTCCTGCCGTCGCGCCGGGTCGTGGTGGTGGCCGACGACGCGATGAGGGCGAACTCGCATCTGGACCGGCTGGAGCGGGCACTGGACGAGGCGGATCTGGCGGTCCGCACGGTGACCGTTCCGTCCGGCGAAGGCAGCAAGGGATGGCCGACCCTGGAGCGGGTCTGCGAGCAGGTGCTGGGGCAGGGGATCGACCGCAAGACGGCGATCGTGGCGCTGGGCGGGGGCGTGATCGGCGACCTTGCCGGCTTTGCCGCCTCCATCCTCCTGCGCGGGCTGCCCTTCGTCCAGGTGCCGACCACGCTCCTGGCCCAGGTCGACAGCAGCGTGGGCGGCAAGACCGGCATCAATGCCCGCTCGGGCAAGAACCTGGTGGGCGCCTTTCATCAGCCGAGGATCGTCCTGATCGATCCCACGACGCTCGACACCCTGCCGCTTCGCGAACTGCAGGCTGGCTACGCCGAGGTGGCGAAGTACGGGCTCATCCATGACGCGGCGTTCTTCGACTGGCTGGAACAGAACGGGCGGCGCCTGATCGACGGCGACCAGGATGTGCGGACCCATGCCATCGAGCGCTCCTGCGCGATCAAGGCCGAGATCGTCGGCGACGACGAGTTCGAGACCAAGGGCGGGCGCGCCCTGCTCAATTTCGGCCACACCTTCGCCCATGCCTACGAGAACCTGTCCGGCTATGGCAGCCGCCTGCTGCATGGCGAGGCCGTCGCCATCGGCATGGTGCAGGCGACCGAGCTCTCGACCCGCGCAGGCCATCTGGCGGAAGGAGCGACCGAGCGCGTGCGATCGCATCTCCGGTCGCTGGGGCTGAAGACCTCGCCGGCGGAAGTGACCAACGAAGGCTTCGAGCCGGACGCAATGCTGGCCGCGATGGCGCGCGACAAGAAGGTCGCGGACGGCAGGCTCACCTTCGTGCTGTTGAAGCGCATCGGTGCTGCCGTCACGAGCGGCGCCGTGCCACCCGACATCCTCCGCCAGTTGCTGGCGCAACCTGTGTGAGCGGCCCCGGGCCCCTACTGCAGTCCGAACGGCTGACCTTGCGCCCGGCCATGCTCTCCGACGCGGAGGAGATCTTCGCGGCCGTCACGCCGGCGCTGACGCGGTATCTGAGCTTCGAGCCGGCAAGCTCGCTTGAGGCCCTCAAGGCCACCCTCGCATCCTGGCTGCCGGCCATGACCGTCGGCACCGACCTGCACATGGCGCTCCGGCGGCGCGAGACCGGCGAGTTCATCGGCATGGCCGGCGCGCATCGGATCGCCACGCCGCTGCCTGAACTGGGGATCTGGATCAAGGAGCCGGCGCAGCGGCAGGGCTATGGCCGGGAGGCCGTGGCCGCGATCAGGGACTGGGTCGCCGATGTCCGCCGGCCCGAGGGCTTCCATTATCTGGTGGCGGAGCAGAACCTCCCCAGCCACCGGATCGCCCGGTCCCTGGGCGGCGTGCGCGCGGGCATGCAGGAGCATCCGAAGTACCGGGCCATCGTCTACCTCCTTCCGACAGGAACGCGGGCCGGCCGTCGCCTGCCGGCTTCCTAAGTCACATTCGAGCGCGCTACGCTGCGGACCAGCGGCGACACGCTGGCGCGGGGAGCTCAGGCACCCCTTCCAGCCACCGATCAGGGAGGTCCATGGATGATCGAGGTCTTCGACCCGCCGGACGTGCATCGTCCCGCCTCGGCCTACAGCCATGCCGCGATCGTCACCGGCCCGGCGCGCTGGCTCCACATTTCCGGCCAGATCGGCGTGCGCCCGGACGGCAGCGTGCCGGAAACGCTTGGCGAGCAGATGGAGCAGATGTGGGACAATCTGTTCGCCGTACTGGCTCATGGCGGCATGACGCACCGGGACCTGGTCAAGACGACGGTGTTCCTGATCGATCAGCGCGACGTCAAGCTCTGGCGCCAGGTCCGCGACCGGCGGCTGGATGGTCATGTCTGCGCCGCGACACTCCTGATCGTTCACGGCCTCGCCAGCCCCCAGCTGTTCTGCGAGATCGAGGCGATCGCCTGCCAGTCGATCTGAGGTCGCGATGTTGCCGGAGCCGCAGCTCTTCCTGATCTTCCTGGGCGCTGCGGTCCTGCTCGCGGTGACGCCCGGTCCGGACACCATGTTCGTGGCTGCCAACAGCCTGAGCGGCGGCCTTCGCAGCGGTCTGGTCGCCTGCCTGGGGATCCTGGTCGGGAATGTCGGCCACAGCCTGCTGGCGGCGGTGGGCGTGTCCGCCCTGATCGCCACGTCGCCGGCTGCCTTCGAAGTGCTGCGCTGGGCAGGAGCGCTCTACCTCGCCTGGATCGGCCTGCAGGCGCTGAAGGCGGCATGGCGCCAATGGCATGAGGACGCTGGCGAGGCGGTACGGCCGGTGCGGAGGACGCGGCCGCAGGCATGGACCGTGTTCAGCCGCGCCATGCTGACGAACCTCGCCAACCCGAAGGTCATCATGTTCTTCGTGGCGTTCCTGCCCCAGTTCGTCTCGCCGGAACGGGGAAGCATCGCCGTCCAGACCTTCACCCTGGGCATGACCCTGAACCTGATCGGCATCGTCTGGCTGATGGGTGTCGCTGCCCTGACCGGCTGGATGGTCGACCGCCTGGCACGGGCACGCTGGGCGACCGTGGCGCTGGATGCCTTGTCGGGCCTGTTCTTCGTGGGACTGGCGGTCAAGCTGTTCCTCACCGAGCGGCGCGTCTGAGGATGGGCGATGGCGCCGCGCCGGGGGCGCTGGACCCTCCGTGAGCCGGCGGCCGCATCGAACCCGCTCCCACTCGCTGAGTACCTATCTCGGCGTGATGGTGGTGGGCCTCCTGCTGGTCGTGGCGCTTTCCCTGGTCCTGTTCACCTATCTCCAGGGCCGCGCCGCGGCCCATGCCATGGCACGCGACTCCCTGCGGGTGGTGGGCGAGCGGATCGTGGATCGCTTCGACAAGGTGATGGACGCGCCCACGCTCTTCACGATCATGGCCAGCGTCGCGGCACCACAGGACGACCCCACCGTCCATCGTATCGCCTTTGCCAAGGAGGCGATCGACCAGTCCCCCGAGATCGACGGGATCTACCTGGGACGCGGCAACGGACAGTTCCTCCAAGCCGTCCCGCTGGGGCCGCCCGACGATCCCTGGCGCACTGCGACGGGTGCGCCCTCGCAGGCCGTCTATGCCTTCGGCTCGGTGCAGGTTGGCCCCACGGCCCAGCGGATGCGCAGCTGGACGTTCCTGGACGCGGCCGGGCAGAAGATCGGGACGGGTGCGCCGGAACCCACCGACTACGATCCCAGAACCCGTCCCTGGTACCAGGCCGCCCTTGCCGTGCCCGGTCCGATCCTGACCCGTCCCTACCAGATGGCGGTCACCCGGGAGCATGGCGTGACCATCGCGCGGCGCCATGTGGACGATCTGTCGACAGTGGTCGCCGTAGACATCCTGCTCAAGACGTTCAGCGGCTTCCTCGCCAGCGAAAAGATCTCCGTAAACGGCCGCTCCTATCTGTTCGACAGGGAAGGACAGCTCTTCGCGCACTCCGATCCGGCCGCTATGCGCCTGTTGATCCGGGCGCTGGAGGGCGATGCATCCGCCCGCACAGCCCTCGCGGCGGATCGGGCGCTCAGCCGCCTGCAGGCCCTCGCACCCAGTCAGAACCGCGACGACGTGGTCATCATGGACGACGACGGTGCCGACTGGCTGATGCAGACGAGGGCACTGCCGGAGGATGGCGTGCTGGCCGGCTACAAGATCGGCCTGGCGGCGCCGTTGCAGGATTTCACCGGGCCCAGCGAGCGGCTGGCGCAGCGTGGCCTGATGCTGTCGGCGATCGTGATCGTCGGCGGCATCCTGGTGGCGTTGCTGGTCGCCTGGCGGCTGGGCCGCTCCTTGGCCGGGCTCACGGAAGCGGCACGCCGGCTGGAGGACCTGGATTTCCGGCCGGAGCCCGTGCAGGTCTCGAACGTGGCGGAGATCACGGCGCTGTCCCATGCGCTGACCGCCGCGAGCGCTGCGATCCGCACCTTCGCGCTCTATGTGCCAAAGGAGATCGTGCGGGCGATCGTGAAGACTGGCGGCGCCGATGCGCGGTCGGCCCGACGCCAGGACATCACGGTGCTGTTCACCGACATCCGCGACTTCACCACGATCTGCGAGGGAACGGAGCCGGAAGCGGTCGTCGAGATGCTCTCGGCCTATTTCGATCTGTTGAGCGAAGGCGTCTACGCCCATGGCGGCGCCATCATCCAATTCCTCGGCGATTCCATCTACGCCTCCTGGAACGCCCCGACGCCGGACCCGGACCATGTCGACCATGCTTGTGCCTGCGCCTTGACGCTCGTGGCGAAGATCGACCGGTTCAATGCCGCCCAAGTCGCGGCCGACAAGCCTGTCTTCATCACCCGGCTAGGCCTGCATACCGGCCATGCGGTGGTCGGCAGCGTCGGTTCGGCTGAGCGGCTGCAGTACACGGGCATGGGCGACACGGTGAACGTGGCCTCGCGCCTGGAAGGCCTCAACAAGCAGTTCGGGACCAGCATCCTGGCGAGCGAGGCAGTCTATCTACGCTGCAAGGCCGGGCTGAACTTCCGCGAGCTGGGCGAGGTCCAGGTCAAGGGCAGGAACGAGAGCCTGCGGGTGTTCGAGCTGCTGGAGCCGCACGGCAAGCCGTCGGCCTGAGCGGGAAGGCCCGCCACCTCACCAGCAGGTATAGCCGCCATCCACCAGCAGGATCGTGCCGGTGCAGTAGCTGGCGGCATCGCTTGCCAGGAACAGGACGGCATGCGCGATCTCGTCCGGCTCGGCGAACCGCTTCATGGGCGTCATCTCCTCCCAGACCTCGACCCATTCGCGCTTGCTCAGGCCGAGCCTGGTCATCTCGGTGAGCGTGTAGCCGGGTGCCACGGCGTTCACGCGGACCTTGAACGGCGCCAGTTCAATCGCCAGCGACTTCACCATCTGGTGAACTGCCGCCTTGCTCGTGTTGTAGTGGGCCTGGGGCTGCGGCTTGTCGACGGTGAAGCCGGAGTTCGAGCCGATGGCCACGATGCTGCCGCCGCCATGCTTCACCATGTGCCGGGCGAAGGCCTGGTTGGTGAAGAACATGGCGTTGACGTTGACGTCCTGGACCTCGCGCCATTCCTCCGGCGGGATCTCCAGCACGTCCGTGTTCGGGTTGATGCCGACGCAGTTGACCAGGACGTCGATCCGGCCGAAGTCGCCGGCGATCCTGCCGACCACGTCCTGGCACAGCGCTGGATCGCGCAGGTCGGCGGCGTAGAACTCGGCGCGGCGGCCGCTGCTGCCGATCTTCTGCGCCGATGCCGGCCCGAGCTCCGCGTTCAGGTCGATCAAGGCGACCTCCGCGCCCGCACCGGCCAGGAGTTCGGCCACGGCAAAGCCGATGCCACGGGCGGCACCCGTGACGGCCGCGGCCTTGCCGTCGAAGCGGAACCGGGACAGCGCGTCCATCGTCGATCTCCTGCCTGGGTGCCTGATCAGGAACCGGCGGTGAAGGGCTTCGGGTCCATGAAGCGCTCCAGCACGTTCCAGGTGATTCTCGACACGTTGTTGTCGGAATTGTTCGGCAACAGTGCGCCGCACCAGGCGATCGAGCCGGTGGCGAAGATCGCCCCGCCCGCGGCCGTCTCGCCGAACGCCATGTCGGCACGGACCTGATCGTTCTGGTCGCCACCCAGCGCCGGCGGCACCACGCCGAACTCCTCGTTGACCAGCATCATCATCGAGCTGTGGCCTTCCGAGGATGCCAGGCGCAGCATGTTCGGCGGCGAGCCCAGGTCGGTGTTGATGCAGTCGAGCTCGATGCCCGCCGCCCCGCCGCCGATCAGGCCGAAATCGCCGATGATCTCGTCCGGCACGTCCTTGAAGATGAAGGCCGCGCGCGGATTGTCCGCGTCGGGGGCGCGGCGATAGTAGGAGCTGATGTCGAAGCCCTGCGCCACGAAGCCGATGCCGGCCATGACGTTGGGTGCCCGGCCGATCCGGCGCCACAGGCCGCCATACTCGCCGTTGAAGGACTGGAAGTACTCGCCGGGCTCGGCGATCCATGGCCGGATGCCGTCCTCGGCGCGGCGCAGCTCGATGGCGCCGTCCAGCTCGTCGTGGAAGCCGACGCGCCAGTACCAGCCATTGCCACCCATGTACATGAGCCGGCCGCCGCGATCGACCCACGCCTTCATGGCGTCCCAGGCCGGCGTGGAATGGTACTCGGGATGGGTCCCGGTCAGGATGACCCGGTAGTCCTTGATGAGCTCGTAGCCGTCGTGGTGCAGGTCCTCGTCGGTGATGATGTCGTACTCGACGCCCTTCTGATGGAGCCAGCAGAACAGGTGGGTGTCGGCGTTGTACTGGTAGAGGGCCGAGCCGTGGCCACCCAGCCAGGAGTGGTAGCGGCTCGTGAAGTTCAGCACCGGGCGGTGGCGGCTCGAATAGCAGACGCCCGAGCCATCGGCATGGCTGTCGTAGAGCGAGCCGCCCAGCTCCGGATGGTAATACATGTACATGTCGGAGTGGCCGAACGGCAGGAGCCGGTTCATCAGGGCTTCGGCACCGCGTGCGGTGATGTGCTCGCCGTGGTTGGCGTAGGCGATATAGGCACAGGTCGGTGCCAGGAACGCCACCTTCGGCCGCTCGCCCCGGTTCGGTCCGCGCGGCGGGCGCACGAAGAAGGCCAGATAGTCCTCGCGGGTCGCCTCCTCGTTGCTGTCGCCGCAGCGGACATGGAGGGCGTAGGCGCCGCTCTTGAAATCGCCGGGCAGGGTGAAGGCGACCGAGGTCTCCCAGCCGGCATCGTAGATGTCGTCGCGGTGGAAATGGATGGCGCCGTAATGCTCGGGCTTGCGGGTCCAGTCATGTTGCTCGCCGGTCCAGTTCCAGCCCTTCATGCCGCGGGTCGGCAGGTGGACCAGCTCGCCGTGCAGGCGCGAGGGGCCGACATCGACCGTGCGGACCGAGTGGATCTCCTTGGAGAAGTCCCAGCGCGCGATCAGGTCGATCTCGTTCACGAACGGCACGCCCGAGCGCAGCAAGGGCTCGTAGCGGGACAGGCCGTGGACGCCCGCGACCAGGGCGGGGCTGTCGATCTTGCCGTCATAGTGGCGACCGATGGTGCCGTCCGGCTCCGGCGACGCGGCCAGCAGGAAGGGTGCGTCCAGCGCCGTCGGTGCCACGTCGATGGTGGCCTCGACCTGGTCCGCATCGTCGATCATCGGATAGGCGCGCAGCGGCTTTTGGACGAGCGTCACCTTGCGGCTGGCCGGGTCGAAGCTTGCCGCCACCTGGTACCACTGCCGGACCAGCATCGGCTTGCCGGTCGAGACCATTGCCGTCCCGCTGCCATCGCCAGCGATGAAGGCGAGCTTGCCGCCGTCGACCAGCTCGATCCGAAAGCCGGACTGCCCGTCTTCGTCCCACTGCGCCGCCAGCGTCTGGTCGCCACGGTTCGTAAGCGTCGGCCAGATCGTGGCGAAGAAGGTGAAGGCGCGTCCGGCAAGAGCCGGCATGCCCGGGACCCTCATGAAGGAGCCGGGGTCGATACGCTGGGTCCGGCCGGGATAGGTGCCGTCGACATGGGTTGGCACATGCGGCAGCTGCAGGCCGGGACCGTCGGGGTTGCTGTCGCCGTTGATGACCTGGACGATCCTGGCGTCGAAGCTGTCGCCTTCCTCGACCGAGATCTTGAACGAGATGGTCTCTCCAGGGGCGACGCTGTAGCGGTCCGGATACCCGACGATCTTGAGCATGCGCTGTCTCTTGATGGGCCGAAGGCGGCTTGGGTTCGTTCATGCAAAATCGCGTTGCCCGGGTTCGTTCGTGCAAACGCGATCGGAGCTGCTCCTAGTCCCGGAAGGGCAGGTTGATGTTCTCGCCGGTGCGCTCGTGCCAGCGCCGGCGGAAGATCTCCCACTCCGCTTCCTCGCGGCTGGTGAAGACCGGGCCGTCCTCGATCCTGATGGGGTCGCGGCGGTCGGGCGGCATCTCGCCCAGGACCCATTTCTCGAACGGCTTCAACACCACCAGGATGACCTGGCGGCCGCTCTTGTCGGTGCGCAGGCTGTTCAGCACCCGCTGCAGGCCGGGGCTGTGCGCGCCGATCGGATTCTTCCGCATTTCCTCGATGTACTGGCGGTCGACCGCCGGATCGATCTTGTAGGGCACACGCACCTCCGCATGAGGTTCATCCGCACGAGCCCGAGCCATCACCCGAAGACCAGTGCAGGACCCACCGCATCATACCCGACAGAGGTCCCACACCGACAGGCTTGCAAGCACGTGGTCGACGTTGCCACTGCCGATCATGGGACCGGCAGGGCAGGCGATGTCGTTCGCCAGCGTCGACGCCGCCGAACGTGACAGCAAAAGCGGGGAGCGGCGAGACGGAAAGTGCCGGGACCTGCAGGAATCGCACGCGATTCTCACATGGATGACGTGCGAATGATGATCTGGATGTTCGAATCTGTGCGGATATCGGCGGACGATGTCGATGCCGCCGAGGACAACGCAGAATCCGGGGCAGACGGTGACGGGGCGCAGATCGGCGAGTGATGAACGTTGAGCCTGGATGGGATCCGTGCGGCGGCCTGATCGCTGCTCGATCAGCCCATGCGAAACTGATCGCGCCTGCCGAGCCCCCGCACAGTGCTGCAGATGACTCCTTGCCGGAAAAGCAGACGGGCGCCCGAAGGCGCCCGTCCACGACATAGGGTGCGGTGCCGGATCAGCCGGCCTTGCGCATTTCCGCATCGATCTCGTTGATCTGCGCGACCTTCTTGCCCGAGCGCTCGGCCTGGAACTCGTTGGCGAGATAGATGTCGGCCAGCATCTTCGCGACCGAGGGGCCGGTGATCTGGGCGCCCATGGTGATGACCTGGGCGTTGTTGGACGCGATCGCCCGCTCGGCCGTGTAGGGATCGGTCACGCAGACCGCGCGCACGCCCGGCACCTTGTTGGCGACGATCGCCATGCCCGCACCGGTGCCGCAGACCAGGATGCCGCGCTCGAACTCGCCGGCGGCGACCTTTTCTGCCAAGCGGCGGCCGACACCGGGATAGTCGACCGGATCGCTGGTGTTGGTGCCGATGTCTACGACCTCATGGCCCTTGGACTTCAGGTGCTCGACCAGGACGTCCTTCAGCGGCAGGCCCAGATTGTCCGCGCCGATCACGACCTTGCTCATGATGCTCTCCTCAATGCCCGTAATGGAATCGCTGCCAGTCGACGGCAAACTCGTGATCCCGGCGAATCGCGTCGATGATAGCAGATGTGAGGGGCATTTGCTGCTTCGCAAGCGCACCATCGTCCATCATGCGCTCCAGGGTCGGCCCGGCCGAGAGCGCCAGCTCGGCACCCTCCACCGTGTCGTCCTTCATCTTCTCGGCCTTGGCCTTGCTGTAGAGCCAGCCGGCACCGAGCAGGCGGCCCATCCGGCTGTTCCGGCCGCCCTGGACCGTGACATAGAGGTCGCCGGTGCCGGCCAGGCCGTGCACGGAGGCGTCGCTGCCGCCTACCAGGGCATTGATCTGCTTGAGCTCGAGGAGAGCCTGGGCGAACAGGCCGGCCGCGATGTTGTGCATCAAGGCACCGTTCTCGGCCTGGCCGTGCTGGTCGAGCATGCCGGTCGCCGCCCCGATGCCCAGCGCATAGAAGTTCTTGAGCGCCGCGCAGACTTCCGTGCCGACCACGTCGCGCGAGCCGCGGGCGTGGTAGTAGGGCACGTTCACGAGGTCGAGGAGGCGGCGCAGGGTGGCTTCCTCGGGATGGGCGAACACGACCGAGGTGTCGCGCCGGACGGCCAGCTCGCCCGCGATGCAGGGGCCGCCCACGCCGCCGGTGGGCGACTTCAGGGCCTCGCCGACCGGATCGGTCAGCGGCCGGATGTTCTGGCCGTCGGCATCGAGACCCTTGGTCAGCATCATGATCGGACGCGGGCCGGGCATGGCAGGCTTCAGGAGGTCGATCGCCCAGTGCACGCCGGCCGTGCTGACCCCGATCACGACCAGCTCGACCTCGTCCGAAAGGGCGCTGGCCAGTTCGTGATGGTGGAAGGCGCGCACGCCTGTCGGCAGCGGTGCGTTCAGGCGGGGGTGGATCCCGCTCTGCTTCAGCGAATCGATGGTCGCTGCATCGAGTGGCGTGCCGACCAGGCGGACGTCGTGACCGGCATCCGCCAGGGGCAGGCTGAACGCGCTGCCCATCACGCCAGCACCCAGGATCAGGACCGTCGCCATGCTACCCCTCGTTCTCGGCGAACTCGGCAAGAAGGCCGAGATCGCCTGCCAGGTCCAGGATCGACCAGCGGTCCCGGACGTCGCGGGCGTTGAGCACGGCCTGCCGGTAGAAGCAAGGATCGATGCCCAGGCCCGCGGCCGTGGTGGGCGTGCCCGAATCGACATAGGCCATCAGCAGCTTGTCCAGGGGCACCATGATCCCCAGCAGTTCCGCGCGCAGGGCCGGCCACTCGGCGGCCAGCCGCTCGTTCATGGCCCGGGTCCGCTCGGCATCGAACGCCTTGGCGTGCGCCACCTTCACCATCTCGTCGCCGGAGGCACCATGCCGCTCCCGGATCGCCGCGTCGTCGATCCGGCGGACCTGGAGCGGGGGCAGGGTCTCCATCGCCAGGATCTTCGCCTGCATCCGGGTGGCGGTGAGCGTGGCCACGCCGACCTGCTCGCCATGCAGCGTGCGCGGGTGAGGGTTCGCGAACATGTCGATGTAGTGGCTGATCGAGTGCTCGGCCATCGAGCCGGAATGGCTGGTATGGGTAAACAGCACCCCGAAGCCACCCAGCGTCAGCATGTCGGTAAGGGCCCGCATCGCCGCGAGGTCGCCCTTCACCAGGCCCTCGGCGCGCTCCAGCAGGACCGGCTCGTAGGGAGCCTGGATGTCGAACGGGCCCTGCTCGTAGGTCGTGCCCAGCAGCCGGTGGGACAGGAGCCAGTCGACCTGGGCCGAACTGCGGCACACCGCATCGCCGAAGCCAGCACGGATCATTCGCACAGGAGCGGCCGCCAGCACCGACAGGTCATAGAACACGCCGCGCGGCGCATGGCTCTTGAGGCTGAGCTTGTAGCCCTCGCGCGTGATCGATGCGGTCGAGGTGACGTAGCCGTTCATCGACGGGGCCGTGCCGAACACGGCGCAGCCGCGGCCATCGGCAAAGGTCACATACTTGCAGAGGTCGTTGATGGTGCCGGAGCCCACCGCCACCAGACCGTCCACGTGGCGGGACTTCTCCTTCAGGATCGCCGCGTTCTTCTCGTCGGCCTTGGGATGTTCCAGCAGGATCGGCTCGGCGTTCGGGATCGCCGCCTGGACCCGCTTGCCGAGCACGTCCCAGGTGTTCTCGTCGGCGACGATGCCCAGGCGCTCGCCAAGGTTCAGGCCGGCGAGAAGCTCCGCCTCCATGCCGGCCGTGCTCTCGACCGTCACGACCTTCTGGATGCTGCACGGGATGTGCCGGCCGGTGGTCCGGTCGACGTAGCGGCCTGCCACGAACTCCTGGATGAGCGGATCGGCTCCGGTGGTCAACGTCGGGATCCTTTTTGCTTGAAGGCCGCCAGATCGGCGTAGATCGCACGCAGTTGCGGATACAGGCGTTCGAACAGCGCAAGCAACTCGCCATAGCGCGCATGGCGCGCAGCGTCGGGCTCGATCCTGCGCTCGATCCGGCCGGCCATCGAACCCACGGCCGACTTCATGTCGCCGAACCAGCCGGCACCCATGGCCGCGCAGATGCCGGCGCCCAGGCTGGACGCCTCGACGGTCGAGGAGCGAAGCACCGGCCGCCCGATCGAATCGGCCAGGATCTGGCACCAGAGGTCGGAACGGGAGCCGCCGCCGATCGCCACGATCTCGGTGACGGACGTGCCCAGGGCCGCCTCGATCTTTCCGATGCCGAGTGCCTGCTCCAGCGCGATGCCTTCCATCTTGGCGCGGTAGAAATGGCCGCGGCCATGCTCGGCGGAGAGGCCGATCATGGTGCCGCGCGCGTCGTTGTCCCAGTAGGGCGTCATGCTGCCGAGCCACCATGGCGTGAGCAGCAGCCCGTCCGAGCCTACCGGCAAGGCGGCAGCCTCGGCTTCCAGGCGGGCGTAAGCCTGCGGGTCGGCGACACCATCAAGACCGAACAGGTTGTTGACGAACCAGTCGGTGAGGTAGGTGCCGGTGCGCAGGCAGAGCTCGTTGATGAAGCCCTCGCCGGAGACCGAGCTCATCGTCCGCCAGCCGGGGTCGACCATGTAGCGGCTGGCCCACACGCCGGAGACGGTGGCCGTGCCGAGATTGCAGTAGGCGCGCCCGGTCTCGATGACGCCGCAACCAAGGCCGCCGGCCTGACCGTCGCCGCCGCCGGCCACGACCTTCGTGCCCGCCCGCAGGCCCGTGGCCTCGGCCGTCTCGGCAGAGACCTCGCCGATCACGGTCCCGGGACGGTTCGCGGTGAAGAATCGGTCCGGTCCCAGGCCCAGCGGCGCCAGCAACTCGTCCGCGTAGCGGTCCGCCTCCATGTCGTAGACGCCGAGCGGGTCGGCGCTGGCCCGCGAAGTGGCGGCCTGGCCGGTCAGGCGGAAGACGAGATAGCCATGAACCTCGACGACATGCGCCGTGCGACGAAGCGTTTCCGGCTCGTTGCGCTGCAGCCAGGACAGGCCGTAGATCGCCGGCGTGGGGTCCGGTGTCTTGCCGGTGATCTGCCGGATCCGCGCGATCCCGTGCCGCTCGGCCAGGATGCGGACATCGTCGCCCGAGCGTTCGTCCAGCCACAGGATGCCGGGGCGGACGGCGTTGCCGTCGGCGTCCAGGACCGCGAAGGTCTCGCGCTGGTTGGCGATCGAGAGGGCCTGGATACGATCGGGATCGACCGCTGCCGTCACCTGGCAGATGGCCGTCACCGCGGACGCCCACCAGTCCTGGGGGCCCTGCTCGAAATAGCCCGGCCTTGGCGTGGACATCGGCACGCGCGCGCGTCCCTCGACCACGACCTGTCCGTGCTGGTCCCAGGCGATCGCCTTGGTCGCGGTGGTGCTGCTGTCGATGCCGAGGACGAGGGGGTCGGTCATGGTCGCGAAGGGATCCCCTGCTTCAGACGAAGCGGCGGGGCATCGCTGCCCCGCCACCATGAGGAACGGACCTGATGCTGGAGATCAGGTCTTGCGGAACGGCGCCGCCATCTCGTCGGCCACCGGCTTGATCGCCGCCATGCATTCCTGCGGGCTCTTGAACTGGCCGTTCAGGAACTTGCCGAGCTCGACCGGGATCGTGTTGTTCGACAGTTCCGCCCAGGCCGGGAAGTCCGGCTCGGAGCCCATCATCGTGTTGATGGTGGTCTCGACCGCCGGGAAGTGCCGGGTCGTGCCCGGACCCACCTTCGCTGCGGCAAGGGTGCGCGGGTCGGTGAAGGCCGAGAGGCGAACCGGCGAGGCGCCGCCGCCCAGGACCGCACCACGGCCGACCACGTCCTTGGAACAGGCCCACTGCATGAAGATGAAGGCCGCTTCTTGGTTCTGCGAGTACTTCGACAGGCCGAGGCCGGAGCCGCCCTGGTGGCCGACGTTCGGGATCTCGTTGAAGCCCGCATCGGCGGGCGAGCGCAGCGAGATGGCCTTGGGCGGAGGTGCCGCCTCCATCAGGCCGACGACCTTGCTGTTGGCGCCGTCGAAGCTCGGGAAGTACTCGCCCCAGGTGATGACCTGGCCGGCCAGACCCTGCGCCACCGACTGGCCTTCGCCGTCCCAGGTCCAGGTCAAGGCACCCGGCGGGCAGTTCTTGGCGATCTCCGCCAGGTACTCCAGGCCCTTGATGCCCTGCTCGTCGCCGCCCGAGAACATCCCGTTCTTGTCGTAGATCGAGCCGCCATTGCCCCAGAGCCACGCGGTCCAGTCGCATTCCAGGCTGTAGTGGCCGGAGCGGAGCTGGCCGGTCGTGCCGTAGATGCCGTTGCTCTGCTCGGCCGCCTGGATGGCCTTCACGTTGGCCATGTACTCGTTGAGGTCGGTCGGGACCTTCAGGCCGTGCTTCTCGTAGAGGTCACGACGATACATCAGGATGAAGATCGGGATGTCGAAAGGGATCGAGACCAGCTTGCCGTCGAACATCGAGATGCCGTCGAGGAGCGGCTTGCTGAAGTCGTCCCAGTCGAACATCGGCATCGCGACGTCGGGATGCGCGTCGTAATATTCGCGTGGGTTTTCCATGTCCTCGGAGAACGTCGCCATCCAGGACTGGTCGAGATAATACAGGTCGTAGGTGCCGAGCTGGCCCTGGATGTCCAGGGTCGCCTTCTGCAGCACCTGCTCCAGCGGCACGATCTCGATCTCGACGTTGATGCCGGTGGCCTTGGTGAACTCTTCCTTGGCCAGCTGGTTCGCCACGATCGTGGGCGGCGTCGCCTCGGACGTGTAGCGGATGGTGGTGCCCGAATAGGCCTTACCGACCTCGGACAGCCACTGCATCATCGCCTCGTCGGGGCCCGCCTGCGCGAAGGCCGGGTTGCCGAAGTCGAGGCCACGGAAGGGCCGGCCGCCGCCCAGCATCGCGGCGCCGAAGCCGGACAGGCCGACGCCGGCAATGCCCAGCTTGCGGATGAAATCGCGCTTGCTGATCCGCCGCGCGGCGAAGTCGCCGCACGTGTCGGCGATGAACGTCTTCCGGTCGTGCTCTCTGAAACTCATCTTTCTGCCTCCCATGAAATTCGTCGAATGGCTTCCCGATGCAGCAATCGCTCGTCAGTCCTTCAGCGAGCCGAGCGTTAGCCCGCGCACCAGGTGCTTTTGCACCAGGATGATGAAGATGAAACTTGGCACCAGGGCTGCGCTGCCAAGGGCGGTGATGAAGCCCCATTCGGTGCCGGTCGATGTGACGAAGGTCGAGATCTTCACCGGGATCGTGCGGATCTGGTTGGTGAGCTGCAGGCTCAGCAGGAACTCGGTCCAGGAGAAGATGAAGCACAGCACGGCGGTGGCTGCGAGCCCGCCTTTGACCAGCGGCATCACGACAAGCCAGAAGGTCTGCCAGCGTGTGGCCCCGTCGATCATGGCCTGCTGGTCGAGATCGACCGGCACGTCGTCCAGGAAGCTCTTCATCAACAGGACCGCGATCGGCAGGTTGATCAGGGTGTGCGCCAGGATCAGGCCGACATGGGTGTCGCGCAGGCCCATGTCGCGGAACATGAAGAAGATCGGGATAGCGATCGCGATCGGCGGCATCATGCGCTGGGACAGGATCCAGAACACGAACGACTGCTGGCCGCGAAACTTGAAGCGGGACAGGCCGTAGGCGCACAGGGTCGCGAGCACGATCGCGATCGCGGTGGAGCCCACCGCGACGATCACGCTGTCGATGATGGAGGGGATCGAATAGTACGAGCTGCCACCGCCGGCGACCGTTCCCGCCGCACCCTCGTCGGTCACCAGAGCCAGACGGTTCACCCCGCCCAGCGTCACCCGATAGTTGTCCAGGGTCGGCTCGAATCCCCAATAGACCGGCGTGGTGTTGAAGATGGCCGTGTAGGGTTTGAACGAGGCCAGGATCCACCAGAAGATCGGGAACACGAACAGCAGCACGATCACCCAGGCGCACACGTCGCGCAGGATGCCGAGGGCAGGGTTGGGTCGCATCAGAACCGCACCTTGAAGATCTTGATGAAGATCGAGGCGATCACGTTCAGCGAGATGAGGACCAGCAGGGCCAGCGTCGCCGCATAAGGAAAGTTCGCCAGGGTAAACAGTCGGCCGGCATAGAAGGAAAGGGTTTCGGTGTCCGTGCCGGGGCCGCCGCTGGTCATCACGTAGATGTAGTCGTAGATGCGGAACAGGTCGATCGAGCGGATCAGGACGGCCACCGCGATCACGCGGCCCAGAAGGGGCAAGGTGATCATCCGGAAGGCCTGGATCGCCGAGGCGCCATCGATGGCCGCTGCCTCGTAGGGCTCCTTCGGCAAGGCGCGCAGCCCAGCCATGAAGATCAGCACCATGAAGGGCGTCCACTGCCAGATGTCGGCGATCATGACGCCGAGTAACGCCGTGCTGCTGTTGGCCAGCAGCGGGTTGCTCGGGTCGATGATGCCGAACAGCTTCAGATAATAGGACAGCACCCCGAACTGCGCGTCCTCCATGAGGAGGAACATCAAGCCCGTGACCGCCGGGGGCACCACGAGCGGCAGGGTCATCAGGGAGCGCAGCAGGCCGTAGCCGCGCCGGTCGGTGTCGAGCAGCAGCGCGATCGCCATGCCGAGCACGACCTGAATGGCCAGGCAGCCCAGCGTGTAGGTGAGGGTGACCTGGAAGGAATCCCAGGTCCTCGAATCAGCCAGCGCCTGCGCCCATTGCTTCAAGCCGACGAACTCGAACTGCCGGGTTGCCCGCGACCGCTCCTGCAAGCTCAGCCAGACGCTGTAGAGCAACGGATAGACGCCGAACACCAGCAGGAGTGCCACGACAGGAATGAGCCACCCGAATGCGGATTCGGCGGTGAGCCATCTTGGCAGCCAGGAACGCCTGCCGGAGGCGCGGCTGGTTGCGGTCAAACTACTGGCCATCTCGCCGAAAGCCCAACCCTGTAACGTTTTCTCATGTGGCGAGCTAATGCTCGCTTTCGCACATGAGGTATTCGCAAACGCGTACTGTCAAGCTTGGATCGCGGGACTCGTTTGGCAACAGCCAGCCGCGCTTGCCGCACGAACGTCATTGGTCCATCGAGGCGGCGAGATCGACGCCGGACGCCATGTCCGGTCGCGGCGGGAGAGGCAGGATGGGCTACACGCTGGGACTGAACACGAACTTCGCCATCAACCGGATCGTCGAGCCCGAAGCGCTGGTCGGGACGATCGCGCAGGAGATCGGCATGAGCCGCATCCAGCTCACGCCCGAGTTCCTGGACCCGGCCTGGCCGGCCGCCCTGCAGGCGAGCTTCGTCCGCCGCTACGTCCAGGCGCTCGAGAAGAACGGCGCCACGATCACTACCACCTTCTCCGGGGCCTATACCCGCGTCAACCATATCGGCCATCCCGACCCGGATGTGCGGGCATGGTGGAAGAACTGGCTGAAGACGTGGATCGAGATCTCAGCGGACCTGGGCGCGCGAGGCACCGGCACGCTGCTTGCGATCATGACCTATGCCGACGACGCCGACGAGAGCCGGCGTGCGGCGGTTCTGGAGCGCGTCATCGGCGACTGGCGCGACCTTGCCCACGTCGCCAAGGACCGCGGGCTCTCGTTCCTGATGTGGGAGCACATGTCGATCCGGCGCGAGTTCGGTCACACTCTACCGGAAACCAGGCGCATCCAGGCCCTGGTCGAGAAGGACA
>JAESGR010000665.1_pt1 | contig 18042 bp, 21 predicted proteins | sample 9269771 | NCBI WGS metagenome assembly JAESGR01 (sample SAMN15739572, study PRJNA653492) | algae metagenome | isolation source: Chroococcus sp. CMT-3BRIN-NPC107 and co-occurring heterotrophs from well... | place: USA: Clark Mountains Wilderness, California | collected 2010-04-18 | reverse complement strand
GGGGTTTGGGCAAGACAGCTGGTGACACGCGCTGTTGCTGAGATGGCTCCGCGCTGTATCACGGCCTAGGTGTCGCCAACAGCATCGAAGCGCGTCGGCATGCGGACGACGCAACCGGCTGCCGCCGAGCCGGCGTTCCTGGTACTCTCACGGGTCGACCCTTCTGCCGTGGCAATCCACCGCGAACAGTCGCGTTGCCCCCAGGAAGACGACGATGCGCTCGCACCCGTCGTGCTCCTTCAGCAGCTCAGGAATGCGGGTGAGCGTCTCTGGAGCTCGTTTCACGTCGACCGTTTGAACCGCAACGGGATCGCCCGGAAAGAAGACCTTCAGATAGTACACTGCTGTCGTTTTCGATTGCCGCGCACTGCCCACCCCTATCGGGAAATACCAATGAGGCGCGATGCGGCGGAACGGCGGTCTACCAGAGGAAACGGCAGCAGCAACTTACCTCAACGCCTCACATACTCATCTCGTGGTTCACGACGTGCACGATCATCAGCCCGGCTCAACCGCCCACCGCGAGGCGGCAACCAAACACGGCTCTCCAGCAGATGCGGCCGCGGCGCGGGCAAGGCGCCGGCATAGCCTAGCGTGCGCAGCGTCCTGAACCTGGCCGGGATCCGACCGGTGGGCCGCACCTTCTTCGGCGGCGTCGGCGCCGCCTCGGAGCGGACGCGCCGGGCGTGGCTGTCCAGCATGCGTCGACTGGGAGCAAGAGCGGCATGAAGACGGCGAAGACCCTCGGCGTCGCGTCCCTGCTGGCCGTCGCGGGTCTGGTCGCCGGACAGGCGTTGCGGCTTAGCGACAAGGCGCGCGCGGACCGGGCCTGGGCCGAGCTCGCCAGGGACGCTCCTGCTCCGGCCAGGTTCGATCCGCGGCAACTGGCGGGGCTGCCGGAGCCGGCGCAGCGCTATTTCCGGTACGCGATCGCGCCCGGCGCCGAACTGCGGACGGTGGCGGAGATCACCATGCAGGGGCGGTTCAGCCTCGGGAGCAAGCCCGAACCGGGTTACATGCCGATGCGGGCGCGTGAGATCCTCGCGCCCCCACGGGGTTTCGTCTGGCTGCCCGCTATCGGCTCGGGCCTGATGACGTTTTCCGGTTCCGACGGGCTGCTCCACGGTCAGGCCTGGACGCGTTTCTGGGCGCTGGGCCTCATCCCCGTCGCCCGGGCCTCGGGAGGCGATGACCTCGCCCGCTCTGCGGCCGCCCGGCTGTTCTCGGAAGCGGCCTTGTGGTCGCCCGCTTCGATGCTCCCGGGACCGCACGTCCGCTGGGAGGCCGTGGACGTCGACACCGCCCGCGTCGTCTTCCAGCGGCCGCGCGAGCCTTACGCGATCGACCTCACCGTCGCCCCGGACGGGCGACCCTTGTCGTTCGTGATGCAGAGGTGGAGCAACGCCAATGCGGACAAGGTCTTCCGTTCGCAACCGTTCGGCGGAACGTTCGCCGCGACGCGGCAGTTCGGCGACTACACCATCCCCAGCCGGGTCTCCGTGGGCAACCACTTCGGTACGGACGCCTACTTTCCATTCTTCGAGGCGACAGTGACCGAGGCGCGCTTCCGGTGAGCCACGCTGCTGTAGGCCTGGCGACTGCCGGCGCGCCCTTTCGGCGACGATCTGCCCTGAGCGTCGCCGCCCGCCGAGTGTGGTATCGGCCGGACTGACATGCCGGACGGCCTCTCCACTGCGCACCTCTATCGGCCGAAGCTCTGGACGGTCCTGAGCGAAGGCTATGGGCGCAAGGACCTCCTGCAGAACGCATCCGCCGGACTCACGGTCGCGGTCGTCGCCCTGCCGCTGTCTATGGCGATTGCGGTCGCCTCGGGCGTCTCACCCGATCGCGGGCTCTATGCTGCGTCGTTGGGGGATTCCTCGTGTCGACGCTGGGGGGCAGCCGCGTCCAGATTGGCGGCCCGGCCGGCGCCTTCATCGTCCTGGTCGCCAGTACGGTGGCGCAGTTCGACGTCGGCGGGCTGCTCACCGCGGTGCTTCTGTCGGGCGCGATGCTCATCCTCCTGGCGCTGCTGCGCGCGGGCGGGCTGGTCCGGCACATTCCGCATGCGGTGACGGTGAGCTTCACCTGCGCTATCGCCGTGACGATCGCCGTGAGCCAGTTGAAGGATCTGGCGGAGGTTCGAGTCCTGCCGGGCCCACCAGCCGCTCCGGGCGGAGCCCTCGACGGCGACATCCGTTTGATGTTCAGGACCACGAAAGGCCCCCGCCGATGACCGACTTCGAGCAAGACACGATTGAGCTGACCACCGAGCAGCTCGAAGAGATGGTGGACGACGCGATCGACGTGCTCGCCCTGGCCCTTCCGGAGGAAGCCGGCGACGAGTACTGGCGCGCCCTGCGGGCCGAGGTCGAGCGGCGGGCGCAGGAGATGCTGGCCGAGGTCGACGACGAGGACGCCGCGGAGCACTGAACCCGCTGCGGGGCGCCACCGTCTCGCCTCGAGCCGCGCAACCTGCCGCCCCGACAACCTTTCCTGCCGTCGCCTGATCGCAACGCGGGCTTCACGCGCGCGACACACGGCTGCTGCAAGACCCGACTCAACGAGCGGGCCGCGTAGCAGAGCCCCGCGGAAAGGGTGTCGGATGGGGGCTGCAGGCAAGGTCCTCGGCGCGGCCGCTCTCGCATTGTGCGTCACGGCGTGCGGCGGCGGCGAGCGCCAGGGCGCGACGGCCGGCGGGGACTGGCGGGCGCAGATGGGCCAGCTGCGGGTCGCCGCGCGCGGGGCCGAGGAGGATCCGGAGGTCGCCAGCCGATGGACGACCCTGCGGGACTACCTGGGCGGGATCACCGGGCTCCCGGTGAAGATCTATGAAAGCGCCGACTACAACGGAACCATCGCGGCCCTCTCGTCCGGCCAGGTGGACGTCGCCTCGATGGCCGGCGGCGGCTACGCCAACGTCGATGCGCAGGTGGGCGAACTGGCCGCGCCCATCCTCACCGTGCGCGAGGCGGAGGGGAACACCGGCTACTACTCGGCGGTGATCGTCAGGGCCGACAGCCCATTCCGCACCATCGCGGACCTGGAGGGCCGGGCGATCGGCTACACCGACCTCAACTCCACCTCCGGCTATCTCTTTCCGCGCGCCAAGATGCGGGAGCAGGGGATCGATCCCGACGCCTTCTTCGGCAGTTCGAGCTTCGCCGGCGGCCACACCCAGGCGGTGATGGCGCTGGAGAACGGCCAGTTCGACGCGGCGGTGGTCAACATGACCGGGGGCGATCCGGTGAACGGCTTCACCTCGGGGCCGCAGTTCACCATGGCCCGCAAGGGCCTGGTGCGGCTGGAGGACTTCCGCATCGTCTGGACGGCGGGGCCGATCCCCAACGCCGCCATCGTGGTCCGCACCGACCGGCCGCAGGCGATGACCGACGTGGTGCGCGGCGCCCTGGCGGCGGTGCCCTACGACCACCCGAAGATTTGGCGCGACATCGGCCAGCCTCACGGCGCCTCATACGCCGCCGTTTCGCGGGCGCACTACCGGGACATCATCGCCTTGCGCGAGGAGGCGATCGCCGAGCGGCGGCGGAGCGGCGGCTCGTCCGGCGGGAGCGGCTCGTGAGGCGGCTGGCGGTGGCGATCCTCTCGCTCGGTCTGTCGGCCCAGTCGGCGCCTGCGCCCAGCTTCCGCATCGCCGTGGAGGGCGGAGAGGGCCCGTGCCGGCCGGTCGGCGAGGACGCCCCCGCCGGCCTGCGCGCCTACGCGGCCCACCTCGCCGCCCGGCTGGAGCGGCCGGTCTGGGCCTGCGGCGCCGCCGACAGGGCGGCCGCCGCCGATGCGCTGGCCCGAGGCGACGTCGACCTCGCCGTCTTGGACGTGGAGAGCTATGAGGCCGCCAAGCCCAAGGTGCGGGCTTTCGCCACTCTGCGGCCCAAGGAGGGGATGAGCCGGGTCCCCGTCGTCGTGTCGACCCGCGCGCAAGGACGCGACCTCGCCGGCCTGAAGGGCGCCGCCATCGTCTTTGGCGGGACGTATCCGGCCGCCTACCAGCTGCCCAAGCAGGCCCTCGCGCACCTGGGCGTCGCACCCGGCCACTTCTCTGGCGAAGTCATCACCGAGGACCATGAGACCGCGGTCGAGGCGCTGCGGGCCGGCCGCGCTGAGGTGATGGTGCTGCACGCCAGCGCCCAGCGGCGGCTGTGCCGGCCGAGCTCCCCGGGCCAGAAGCCCTGCGCCGACCTGACCGAACTCTGGCGCGGACGCCCGCGCGCGGACCTGGCGCTGGCCGTCCGGAGCGACATGCCCGACCTCGACCGGTACCGGCTGCTGGGCGTCCATCTGGCGCTGCACCTGGAGAACCCCCCCGCCTTCGCCTGGGCGGCGGCCTGGGCGCCCCAATCGACGGAGTTCGAGCCGGCCGAAGCCGACGCCCTGGCGATCGCCCGATGAGCGACGCCGTCGCAGAATTCGAGGAACGGCGCCGGCGGCTGCTGAGCCGCCAGCGGCTGCAGGCGCTGGTCGGGACCGCCCTGTTCAGCCTGCTGCTGGCCTACGCCTTCCACCGCAGCGCCTTTTTCGACTCCCACATCGGCGGCGATCCCCTCGGGCGGATCGCCGACTTCCTCCAGCGGATGAATCCGGACCTGCGGGCGGAGGCGCTGTTCGAGGACAAGGAGACGCAGGGCTCTCTCGCCTATTGGTTCTATGGGCTTCCGCGGTGGCTGAAGCTCGCCTGGCAGACCTTCGAGATGGCGGTGCTCGCCACCGTCCTCGGGGCGGCGGCGGGCCTCCTGGCCTCCTTCCTCTGCGCGCGCAACCTGATGCCGATCGCCGCCGTCCGCTTCGCCGTGCGCCGGACGCTGGAGGCGATCCGCACCTTTCCGGACCTGATCCTCGCCCTGATCCTGGTGGCGGCTTTCGGAGTGGGGCCGCTGGCCGGCGTGCTGACGCTGGCGATCTCGACGATGGGCAGCCTGGGGCGGCTGTTCGCCGAGATCAACGAAGAGGTGGACCCGCGCCCTCTGGAGGGGTTGCGCGCCTCGGGCGCGAGCCTTCCGCGGATGATCCGCTACGGGGTGATCCCCCAGGCCCTTCCCAGCTACGCCTCATACCTGCTGATCCGGCTGGAGGGAAACCTGGCCGGCGCGGCGGCCTTGGGCATCGTAGGCGCCGGCGGCATCGGGCTCGAGCTGCAGCACGCCATCCACTACGTCGAGTTCGACACCTACCTAGCCATCCTGTCGATCATCATCGGCATGATCTTCGCCCTCGACCTCATCTCCGAGGCCATTCGGCATCGGCTCATCGGACTGGCGCGGCCGAAGTGACCAAGGCTCTGCAGATCCGGGCGATGGCTGTTGCGCCTCGCGCCATGAGGGGGCGCTGGACGGATCCGCTGCTGCGCTACCTCCTGCTGCTGGCCATACTGGCCGCACTGGTGGCCATGGCGGTCGACCTCGACCTTGCTCCGTCGCGCCTGCTGGCGGGCGTCGACAAGCTTGGCCGCTTCGCCGTGGCGATGTTCCCCCCGTCGGACGGCGGCGACCTGGTGCGGATCCTGCGCTCGCTTGCGGAGACCTTCGCCATGGCGATCGCCGGTACGGTGCTCGCCGTCGTGGCGGCGGCCCCTCTCGGCCTGATCGGGGCAAAGACGGTGATGCCCAACAAGGTGCTGCACTTCGCCTTTCGCCGGTTCCTGGACGTGTTCCGCGGGGTTCCGGTGCTGGTCTGGGCGCTGATCCTGGTCACCGCCTTCGGCCTGGGGCCGTTCGGCGGGGTCATCGCCCTGGCGCTCGCCGACATTCCCACGCTGGCGAAGCTGTTCGCGGAGGCGATCGAGAACGTCGAGGAGGGCCCGGTGGAGGGCGTCCGCTCCGCGGGCCTGCCGCCGATGGCTGCGATCCGCTACGGCCTGGCGCCGCAGGTGGCCCCGGTGTGGGCGAGCCAGTCGCTGTTCTTCCTGGAGGGCAATTTCCGCAACGCCGCCGTCCTGGGCCTCGTCGGCGCCGGCGGCATCGGCTTCGAACTCGAGGAGCGGATCCGCATCTTCGCCTTCGACGAGGTGGCGTTCATCGTCCTGCTCTTCATGGTTTCCGTGGCCGTCCTGGACACCCTCTCCCGCGAGCTGCGCAAGAAGCTCGCGTAGCGGCTGTGTTTGCGGCTCTCGCGGGGGCGGCGGATCACGAGACGCAGGTCGGCGCCGCTCTGGGCGGCAAGCTCCAGGGCGTGTTCGCCGTCGGCGTCCCCGGCGACGACGGACGCCAGGGCCACCTCGCAGCGAGCGGCGCGCAGGGCGACCGCGGCGGCCGCCCCGCCGCCGCCGAGCCGGCCCTCCAGCGCATCGCCCAGCGAGGCGGCCGTCAGCCGCGCGCCGGGCTTCAGCGGCCCGGCCAGCCGCACCGGCCGGTCGAGCGCAACGGCGCCGATCACCAGGAGTCTCACGGCAAGGCTCATGCTCCCCTTCGGCCACGCAGGCATGACACCTCGGCGGGCCGCAACCTCATGGCTCAGCCGACAAATCCCCTGCCTGGCGCGGCAGACCCCCCACCCGGCGTCACGGGCCGGTCACGGGCCGCCGATAGGTTTGCGGAAACCTACCCGGAAGGGATGCGCATGCTCGAACTGCAGGGTCTTCGGAAGCAATTCGGCGAGACGGCGGCGGTGGCTGGGGTCTCGCTCCGGATCGAGCGGGGCGAGGTGGTCGGGATCATCGGCCGCTCAGGGGCGGGCAAGTCGACCCTGCTCAGGATGATCAACCGGCTGACCGATCCCACCGAGGGCAGCATCCTGTGGGACGGCCAGGACGTCACTCGCTTCGGGGGCCGCGAGCTGCGCCGCTGGCGCCGGCGGTGCGCGATGATCTTCCAGCAGTTCAACCTCTGCCCCCGGCTCGACGTGATCACCAACGTGCTGGTGGGCGTGGTCGCCGAGCGGCCGCTGGGCCCCAGCCTTCTGAAGATGTTCCCCGCGTCCGACCGGGCCCGGGCGGTCCTCGAGCTCGACGCCCTCGACATGGCGGCCGCCGCCCTGCAGCGGGCCAGCACCCTCTCTGGCGGCCAGCAGCAGCGGGTCGCCATCGCCCGCGCGATGATGCAGGAGCCGGACATGCTGCTGGCGGACGAGCCGGTGGCCTCCCTGGACCCGGTCAACGCCGAGGTGGTGATGGAGGCCCTGCAGCGGGCCGCCCAGGAGCGGAACATTCCGGTGATCGTCAACCTGCACAGCCTGGACATCGCCCGCCGCTACTGCACCCGGGTGGTCGCCATGGCCAAGGGCGTGGTGGTGTTCGACGGCCCGCCCAGCGAGCTGACGGGCGATTTGGTCGACCGGATCTATGGCGGCCGCGCCCCGCGTCCGGCGCCGCTGGAGCCGTTCAAGGTGGTGGCCGCCGCCTGATGGGACTGCAGCTCACCGCCCGGCCGCTCGCCGCCGGCGAGGTCTATTTCGACCGCTACCGCCCGATCCAGGACGACCTCGGCCAGGTCGACCCCGCGCACCCGGCGATCCATCCGGAGGCCCAGGTGCACGACTGCGTGCTGGGCCCCTGGACGCGGGTCGGCGCGCGGACCAGCCTCTCGGAAGTGGCGATGGGCGCCTTCAGCTACATCGTCAACGACGCCTCGGCGACCTACACCGAGATCGGCAAGTTCTGCTCGATCGCGAGGGACGCGCGGCTAAACCCGGGCAACCACCCGACTTGGAAGGCGGCCCAGCACCACTTCAGCTATCGGGCGCGGTCCTACCAGATGGCCGACGAAGACGACCTGGAGTTCTTCGACTGGCGCCGCTCGCACCGGGTGACGCTCGGCCACGACGTCTGGATCGGCCACGGCGCGACGGTGCTGCCGGGCGTGACGATCGGCACGGGCGCGGTTGTCGGGGCGGGCGCGGTGGTGTCCAAGGACGCGCCGCCCTTCACCATCGTCGGCGGCGTCCCGGCGCGGCCGATCCGGGAGCGGTTCCCGAAGGCCGTGCAGGACGGCATCTTGGCCATCGCCTGGTGGGACTGGGAGCATGATCGACTCAAGGCCGCACTCGAAGACTTCCGCCGGCTCGACGCCGACGCCTTCGTCGAAAAGTACAGCTGAGCTCGGCCTGCTGGTCCTGGTCGTCGGCCCCTCGGGGGTCGGAAAGGACAGCCTGATCGACCGGGCCCGCGCGGCGCTGGCCGGCGACCCGTGCGTCGCCTTCCCGCGGCGCGAAATCACCCGGCCGCAGGACGCCGGCGGCGAGGACCACCGCTTCGTCACCGTCGCCGAGTTCGAGGCGAGGGAGGCGGCCGGCGAATACGCCCTCTCCTGGCGCGCGCACGGCCTCTGCTACGGCGTGCCGGCGGGGCTGAGGAACGACCTGGCCGCCGGCCGTCGCGTGGTGGTCAACGTCTCCAGAGCCGCCGTGCCCATCGCCCAGCGCACCTTCTCCCGCCTGCGCGTCATCTCCATCGGCGCCGACCCGGAGGTCGTCCGCGCCCGCCTGGCCGCCCGCGGCCGCGAGAGCGCGGCGGAGATCGAGCTGCGGCTGGCCAGGGCCGAATCCTTCCTGGTGGCCGGCGAGGACGTGGTCGAGTTGCGCAACGACGGCACGCTTGACGAGGCGGTCGAGGCGTTCGTCGCGGCGATCCGCGCCTAAACCCTTCCTCCCCCGCAAAGGGGGTGGGGGAGGGGGCGAGCCGCCTGCGCGGCCCGACGGAAAAGTGCAGATCAGAGCGGGCCACAGCGCCGCGCCTGGAGCTTGCCCTTTCCACCACCCGCTCTTCGCTGGCGCTCGGCGGACGGTCCCCCTTTCCCATGGATGGGAAAGGAAAGGGTCAGGCGGCGACCTTCGCCTCGAACGCGAACCGCTCGAGGATCGTGAAGGGGGCGGTGCGGTCGGGCTGCTTGAAGATGGCGATCCCGGCGAAGCGGTGGGGGCCGGTCTCTTCGGCGAAGTGCGCCTGGAGCGCCGCCAGGACGCGGGCGCGCACCGCCTCGTCGCGGATCGAGCCGGTCAGGGTCATGTGGAATCGGAAGTCGCCGAACACGTAAGGGTAGCCCCACTGGACGAGCTGGGCGTCCTGCTCGGGCGTGAGCGGCGCCTTCCGGCGGCGGGCGAGGTCGAACTCGGATAGAGGGGCGCGGAAGGGATCGAAGGCGCGCACGCAGTCGGCGGCGAGGGCGGCGATGGCGGGGCTGGCGCCGAGCGGGCGGAAGGCCAGGAAGGCGCCGAGGGCGGCCGGGGCGATCTCCGCCTCGAAGGCGGGGCGGTCCGCCGCGAACTGGCCGGCGAAGGCGAGCAGTTCGGCCTCGGTCCTGTCCGCCGCAAGCTCGAACGGCGCCTTCAGCGTCGCGTGGAAGCCGTAGCCGCGCGGATCGGCGGTCAGCGCGTCGAGGTCGAGGCCCTCCAGGCCGGGGAGGGCCGGCCGAGCCAGCGCCTCGCCGGTGTCGGCGTCGCGGCCGAGCCAGGCGGAGGCCTTGCGCCAGAGGGCGCTCCCGGCCGGCGGGGCGTAGTAGACCGCGTACCTGGGGCTCATGCAATGCGCCGGCCTCCGCGCCAGACCTCCACCGGCACCGGCCAGCCATCGCCACGGCGCGAGACGCGGACCAGGTCGTCGCGCTGGCCTGGGGCGATCTCGCCGCGGTCGGCAAGGCCGCAGGCGCGGGCGGGGCCGCAGGTCACCGTCGCCACCGCCTTCTCCGGCGCCCAGCCGAACAGGTCGATCAGCATGAAGGCGGAGCGGAGCATCGAGAGCGGCACATAGTCCGAGGCGAGAATGTCGAGGAGACCGGCCTGCGCCGCCTCCCGGGCCGACAGATTGCCCGAATGCGACGCGCCGCGCACGAAGTTCGGCCCGCCCATGCAGATCGCCATGCCGAAGCTGCGCGCGCAGCGGGCGGCCTCCAGGGTCACCGGGAACTCGGCGATGGCGCAGCCGTCGTCGCGGGCCTCCTCCACGTGCTCGACGCTGGCGTCATCGTGGGCGGCGAGCGTCAGGCCGTACTCGCGGGCGAAGGCGACAACCTTGCGGCGGTTGTCCGGAGCGACGGACGGATTGCGGCCGGCGTGGCGACGGGCCAGCATCTCGCCGATCTCTTCCTCCGAGCGCCCGGCGGCGACCATGCGCTGGTGCAGCCGCTCGGTGTCGGCGGTCTGCCGCTGCCCGGGCGTGTGGTCCATCACCGACAAGAGCTTCAGCCGCGGGTGGTCCACGTGCGGCTCGAGCAGGTCGAGCAGCTCGGGGTTGGTCACCTCGCAGCGCAGGTGGAGCAGGTGGTCGGCCCGAAGCGCGCCGTCGGCGTGGGCCGCGTCCATCCCGGCGATCATCGGCGGCAGGGCGTCCTTGCGGTTCAGCCCGTCCTTGGAGCCGTGCAGACTGAGGGAATCGAACACCGTGGTGATGCCGGCCGAGGCGCACTGGGCGTCATGGGCCAGGGCCGCGCCGTAGGCGTCCCAGAGGGCGCCGGGGCGGGGCTGGTAGTGCTTCTCGTAGTTGTCGGTGTGGATGTCGACGAGGCCGGCGATCAGCACCTCGCCGCTCCAGTCGAGCGCCCCGGCGGATGGTGCGGAGGCGTCCTCCACCGCTGCGATGACGCCCTCCTGGACGACGACCTCGGCCGCGCGCTGCCCCTGGGGCGTGACGACGGCGTGCGAGAAGATGCGCACCATGGTCAGGCCGCCGCCTTGAACTGCGACACCGGGAACAGCCGGGTGGCGACGGCGTCGCGCACGTCCTCGTCGTGGAAGATGCCGATCATCGCCGCGCCCTCGGCCAGCGCCGCCTTGATCAGCCGCACGACGATGGCTCGGTTCTCCGCGTCCAGCGAGGCGGTCGGCTCGTCCAGCAGCAGCACTGGGTACTTGCGGATGAAGCTGCGGGCGATATTCACCCGCTGCTGCTCGCCGCCGGAGAAGGTGGCGGGCGGCAGCTCCCAGTGGGGCTCGGGCAGGCGCAGGGCCTTGAGCAGCTCGACGGCCCGCTCGCGCGCGGCGGCCTCCTCGACCCCGTTCTCCAGCAGCGGCTCCATCACCAGCTGCAGGGTGGGGATGCGGGGGATGACCCGCAGGAACTGGCTGACGTAGCCGAGGGTGCGGCGGCGGACCTCCAGCACCTCGTGCGGCGCGGCCGAGGTGATGTCGACATAGGCGCCGTCGTGCATCACCCGCACACCGCCGCTGGTCGGCAGGTAGTTGCCGAAGATCGAGCGCATCAGGGTCGATTTGCCGACGCCGGATTCGCCGGAGAGGACGACGCACTCCCCAGGGCGGACCTCCAGGCGCAGGTTCTGAAAGACCGGAATGGTCGCGCTATCGGCGTTGTGCAGCACGAAGGTCTTGGCCAGGTCCTCGACGACGATCGAAGGCGGCGAAAGGGCGGACATAGGGGGCCTCAGATCTGCAGGACGGAGGAGACGAGGAGCTGGGAGTAGGGGTGCTGGGGATCGTCCAGCACCTGATCGGTGAGGCCGGTCTCGACGACCTGGCCGCCCTTCATGACCATCAGCCGGTCGGCCATCAGCCGGGCCACGGCCATGTCGTGGGTGACGATGATCACCGCCAGGTTCAGGTCGCGGACCAGTTCGCGCAGCAGGTCGAGCAGGCGGGCCTGCACCGAGACGTCCAGGCCGCCGGTGGGCTCGTCCATGAACACGAGGCGGGGCCCGTGGATCAGGTTGCGGGCCACCTGAATGCGCTGCTGCATGCCGCCCGAGAAGTTGCGCGGCTTGTCGTCGATCCGGCGGGTGTCGAGCTCGACGCGGTCCAGCCATTCTATGGTCGCCCGGCGCATCTTTCCGTAGTGGCGCTGGCCCAAGTACATCAGCGGCTCGGCGACGTTGGCGCCGCCGCTGACCCGCATGCGCAGGCCGTCGCGCGGGTTCTGGTGCACGAAGCCCCATTCCTCGCGCTGCATCCGCCGCCGGTCCGGCTCGGACAGCGAGTAGATGTCCTTCAGGCCGAAGCGGTAGGTGTCGAACTCCACCGTGCCCGAGCTCGGCTGGAGCTTGCCCGAGATGCAGTTGAGCAGGGTGGTCTTGCCCGATCCGCTCTCGCCGACCACGCCCAGCACTTCCCCCGGGCGCAGCTCGAAGGAGACGTCGCGGCAGCCGAGCACGTGGCCGTACCACTTGGTGAGGTCGCTGACGCGGAGCAGGGGCTCGACGTCGAACTTGACGGAGGGGGCGTTCACTGGGCCGGCTCCTTGGTCTGGTCGAGGGCGTGGCCGGCCATCGGGCCGGCGTGGCCCGCCTGGCGCCGCTCGGCGCAGTGGTGGCTGTCGGAGCAGACGAACATCTTCTGGCCGGCGTCATCGAGGATGACCTCGTCCAGGTAGCTGTTCTCGGACCCGCAGAGGGCGCAGCTCTGCTCCCAGGTCTGGACCTCGAAGGGGTAGTCCTCGAAGTCGAGGCTGCGGACGCTCGTGTGCGGGGGAAGCGCGTAGATCCGCTTCTCCCGGCCCGCCCCGAACAGCATGATCGCGTCGCTGTCGTTGAGCTTGGGGTTGTCGAACTTGGGGATCGGCGAGGGGCTCATCAGGTAGCGCTCCTCGACCATCACCGGATAGCTGGCGGTGTTGGCGATCCGGCCGTAGCGCGACACGCTCTCGTAGAGCGAGACGTACTGCAGGCCGTACTCCTCGTAGGCGTGCATCGCCCGGGTCTCGGTCTCGCGCGGCTCCAGGCCGCGCAGCGGCTCGGGCTGCGGCACCTGGTAGATCAGCACCTGGTTCGACGTCAGCGGCTTTTCCGGCACCCGGTGGCGGGTCTGGATGATGGTCGCCTCGCCGGTATCCTCGGTGGTCTTGACGTCCGCCACCTTGGCGAAGAAGCGTCGGATCGAAACCGCGTTGGTGGTGTCGTCCGCCCCCTGGTCGATGCACTTGTAGACATCGTCGGGGCCCACGATCGCCGCGGTTAGCTGGATGCCGCCGGTCCCCCAGCCGTAGGGCACGGGCATCTCGCGCGAGCCGAACGGCACCTGGTAGCCCGGGATCGCCAGCGCCTTGAGGATCGACCGGCGGATCATCCGCTTGGTCTGCTCGTCGAGGTAGGCGTAGTTGTAGTAGCGCTCCGGCGCATTGGAGGGGCTCATTCGGCGGCTTCCTTGAGGGCGGCCTGCCGGTCGAAATGCTCCTGGCGCAGGCGGCGGATGAGCTGCAGGTCGGCCTGGAAGTCGACGTAGTGCGGCAGCTTCAGGTGCTGGACGAAGCCCGAGGCCTCGACGTTGTCGGAGTGGTACAGGACGAACTCCTCGTCCTGCACCGGGGCCTCGGCCTGCTCGCCCACCTCGCGGTGGCGCAGGGCGCGGTCGACGATCGCCACGCTCATCGCCTTGCGCTCGCAGTGGCCGAAGGTCAGGCCGTAGCCGCGGGTGTACTGCGGCGCGCGGCTCGCCGAGCCGGAGAAGCCCGACAGCATGGTGCACTCGGTGACGGTGATCTCGCCGATCTCGATCGGGAAGCCGAGCTCCTCGGGCACGAACTCGACGGCCACTTCGCCCAGGCGGATCTCGCCGCAGAGCGGGTGGGTGGCGCCCCAGCCGCGCTGCGAGGAGTAGGCCAGCGACAGGAGGAAGCCCTCGTCGCCGCGGGCCAGCGCCTGCAGCCGCTGGTCGCGGCCGGCCGGGAAGCTCATCGGCTCACGGGTCAGGTCGAAGGGCTCGTCGGCGCCTTCGGTCGGCTCCTCGTGCTCCAGCAGATCCTCGTGCCGGAACACCGAGGCGATGGTCGGCATCGGGTATTCCTGGGGCTGCTCGGCCTCGGGGGCTGGGGCGATCGGGGTCTCGCCGTCGGCGGCGAGGGCGAAGTCCAGCAGGCGGTGGGTGTAGTCGAACGTCGGGCCCAGCACCTGGCCGCCCGGGATGTCCTTAAACGCGGCGGAGACGCGGCGGCGCACGGCCATGTCCTCGGTCTCAATCGGCAACGAGGCGCCGAGGCGGGGCAGGGTGGTGCGGTAGGCGCGCAGCAGGAAGACCGCTTCCGGCAGGTCGCCTCTGGCCTGCTTGATGGCCAGGGCCGCGAGGCCGCGGTCGTAGCAGGAGCCCTCAGCCATCACCCGGTCGACCGCGAGCGACATCTGCTCGCGGACCTGTTCGACGGTGAGTTCGGGGACCGCGCGATCGCCGCGGCGATCTTCTTCAAGCCAGCGATGGGCGTTGGTGATCGCCTTCTCGCCGCCTTTCACGGAGACGTAGGCCATGGGCTCAGCCTTTCCTGATCTGGGCGCGCGTGCTGCGCGGCAGGGCCAAAAGCTTCGGGCCGGCGACGAGCAGGACGTCGACGCCGAACTGGAACTGCGCGTGGTTGGTCTGGATCTGCTCCCAGAAGCCGTCGGGCAGGCCGCGGGGGGCGATGGTCGTCTCTGTCTTGATGCCGGGGCCTGTGAGGGCCACCGGCTCGCCGCCCTCGAGCCCGGCGACCTGAAGGATCACCGTCGTGGAGCGGTCCGGGTACTTGGCGTCGCCCTGGTTGAAGGCCGATAGCGGCGGGCAGTCCTGCGCCCGGGTCACGAGCGCGAAGTCCGCCTGCGCCGTTTCCTTGGTCAGCGGGCAGCCGGCGTGGAAGCGAATCCAGGCCTCGGCCTCGCCGCCGGCCAGCGCCGAATCCAGCCAGACCGGGGTCTCGAAGTCGAGCAGGGTCAGGGCCACGGCGGCCGCGGCGCAGTCCAGGCCCGGCGGGCCGTCCACCGCGAAGGCCAGGTCGGCGACGCTGCCCGGGCGGGCGACGGCGTCCATCACCTTGCGGAACACCGCCTGGGACTCCCGCACCGGGTCGAGGAAGCCCGGGTGGATCTTGGCGAGGTCGAGGGTCGCGGACATCAGTCGGGGCTCCGCATGCGGACCATGGTGAAGAAGTCGACGCGGGTGGCGGCGGCCTTGCGCGCGGCCGCGTCGCGCCGGGCCTGCTGCTGGCGGGCGAGCCGCTCGACGATGGCCTGGGCGCGCTCGCGCAGGGTGGGGGACTGCATCATCGCGTCCACCGCGGCGGCTAGTTCGGCGTGGCGCTTGTCGCGGCCGCCGACATAGCCGACGCCGGTCTCGCCGCCTGGCAGCCGCACGGCCGCGCGGGTCACCGTCATCTCGCCCACGTTGAAGGCGTCGCCCGTGCCGCCCATACGGCCGCGGACCAGCACCAGGCCGGTCTCGGCCTTGCGCAGGGCGGTGAAGGCGGGGCGGTCCTTGAGCTCGTCCCAGGCCTCCACCAGCTCGCGCGGCAGCGCCTTGGCCAGCACCGAAAGCCAGCGCCGCCGCTCCGGAGGCGCTTCACCGACAACCGTTCCCGGGCTCATTCGATTACCTCCGACAAACAAGCAAACTGTTGTATTCGCGTTGGCTGATTGGTAATGTAAGCGCCATCGGGCGGCAAGAACCCAAAGATGAAACTTCAATGACAGTAGTAAAACTTGTCTAGACAGCGATACGATAACTGAAGAGGCTCTGCAATGACGGTCGGCGTGCCCTTGTGGCGGGAGATTTCCCAATCACTTGAGAAGCGTATCCGTGCGCGTGAACTGTCACCGGGCGATAAGCTGCCGACCGAGCACGAGCTGTCACGACAGTTCATGGTCAACCGCCACACGGTCCGCCGGGCCCTCCTGGACCTGCAGGACAAGGGGATGGTGGAATCCACTCAGGGGCGGGGCAGCTACGTGCGGCGGGCGAGCGCGCCGCTGCGCCTGAACAAGCGGCCGAGGTTCACCGAGAACGTCCGCAAGCAAGGCGGTCACCCCCGCACTCAGACGCTGAAGCTCGAGGTGCGCCCCGCCGACGCCCGTATGGCCCAGGCGCTGGAGATCAAGGTCGGCGACCCGGTGATCTTCCTGGAACGGATGCGGTTCGTGAACGAGGAGCCGACCGGCATCGGCCAGCACGTCTTCAGCTTCCAGCGCTTCCCGACCTTCATCGAGATGTACAAGAAGCGCGGCACGATCACCCAGACGCTGATCGATTCCGGCATCCCCGACTACACCCGCCGCCGCACCGCCATCTCGGCGCGGCTGCCCACCACCCGGGAGTGCGAGCTGCTGCATGTGCCCAAGCATGTGCCGCTGCTGGTGCACCGATACCTGAACGTCGACGGCCTCGGCCGGCCGCTGGAGTATGGCGAGAGCCGCTCCATGTCCGAGGTCGAGATCGACTTCTACGAACCGAAAACCGACTGACCCCAAGGAGGGATCTCGTGGAGCTTGCGTTTCGGAACGCGCGCATCGTTGCGGGCGAGGAAGACTTCATCGGCTCGCTGCTGGTTCGGGACGGCGGGATCGCCGAAGTGGCGTCCGGCGCCTCCGCGGTGGGCGAGGATCTCGAGGGCGACGTGCTGATGCCTGGGATCATCGACCTGCACACCGACAGTCTTGAAAAGCACTACTTCCCGCGCCCGAACATCGACTGGAATCCGGTATCGGCGGCGGTGACCCACGACGGCTGCGGCCTGTCGGTGGGCGTGACCACCACCTTCGATTCCCTCAGCGTCGGCAGCTTCAACCCGTCGGTGGCGCGCAAGGAGGACAACCTGCGCCGGCTGGTGGACGGGCTGCTGACCGCCAAGCGCGCCGGCATGCTGAAGGGCGAGCACCTCATCCACTGGCGCTGCGAGACGGCCGCAGACGACCTGCGCGAACGGCTCGACCACCTGGCCGATCACCCGATGACCGCGCTGTTCTCGCTGATGGACCACACGCCGGGGCAGCGGCAGTACCGCAATCTCGACCAGTATCTGGACAACTGGCGTGCAGGCGGCATGAGCGCCGTAGCGATTGAAGAGCGCCTCACCGCCGCCCGCGAGCGCCAGTCGCGCAACGCCGCGCCGAACCGCGCCTATGTGGCCGAGCTCGCCCGCGAGCGCGGCATGCCGCTGGTCAGCCATGACGACGAGGACCTGGAGCACGTCGACGAAGCCGCCGACCTGGGCGCGACCGTCGCCGAGTTTCCGGTAACGGTGGAGGCGGCCCGCCGGGCGCGCGAGCGCGGCATGGCGATCATCATGGGCGGCCCCAACCTGATCCGTGGCGGCTCCTACTCCGGCAACGTGCGCGCCGCGGAGCTGGCCGAACTCGGCCTGCTCGACGGCTTCGCTTCCGACTACGTCCCCCGCAGCCTGATTGAGTGCGCCTTCCGCATTACCGCCAAGCCGTTTGGCTGGAGCCTGGCTCGCGGCGTCGCCCTGGTGACCGAGGCACCTGCCCGCGCCGCCGGCCTGAACGACCGCGGCCGCATCGCGCCCGGCCACCGTGCCGACCTCGTGCGGGTGCGGCTGGTGGACGGGCTGCCGGTGGTGCGGGGCGTCTGGGTGCAGGGCGAGCGCGTCGCCTGACCACCCGTCCTGCCTCCCCCGCGAAGCGGCGGGAGGCAGGACGCCGCGCTCGCTCTACGTCACGCCGGCGTGAGCTCCGGCGCATTCGCGTCGAAGGTGGCGAGTTGCGCCGAGAGGGCCCGCTGGAACGCCGGGCGGGCCTCGCCGCGGGCGACGTAGGGACCCAGCACCGCGTCGGCGGTGACGATGTCGGTGTGGCGCAGGTTCCGCAGCACGGTGACCATCATCAGGTCGCCGGCCGTGAACCGGTCCTCCAGCCATTCGCGGCCGGCCAGCCGCTTGGCGAGCGAGGCCAGCTTCATCCGCGTGAACGCCTCCTGGTCCGGTCGCCGCGCCTTCGCCCACGCTTCGTCGGGGTGGAAGAGGTCGATATTGGCCAGATTGCTGATGTGCGGCTCCACCGAGTTCTGAGCGGCGAACAGCCACTGCGCCACCAGCGCCCGCCCGGCGGCGTCGCGCGGCATCAGCACCTCGGAGCGTTCGGCGATGTACTGGACGATGGCGCCGCTCTCGAACAGCACCAGGCTGTCGGCCTCGATCGCCGGGACCTGGCCCCAGGGCTGAATCTTCCGGTACTCCGGCGAGTCCTGGTCGCCTTGGCCGAGCAGCTTCACCGAATAGGGCAGGCCGGCCTCTTCCAGCGCCCAGCGGACGCGCAAATCGCGCACCAGCCCCTGGGCGAACGGGGGGACCCACTTGAAGGCGTAGAGCGTGATCATGGGATATCTCCTTCGGGTTCGGCCTCGACGTAGGCCTGTTGACGGTCGAGCAGCCCGCTCCAGCCGGCGATGTGGCTGTTG